>Ga0179591_1348355_pt1 | contig 14839 bp, 8 predicted proteins | sample CZOMad2_1_08_16f_FD_182891 | JGI IMG/M metagenome (GOLD analysis project Ga0179591, IMG submission 182891) | Vadose zone soil fungal communities from Angelo Coast Range Reserve, California, USA - CZOMad2_1_08_16fungal (PacBio error correction) | ecosystem: Environmental > Terrestrial > Soil >...
CAGGTTCCCGACCTTGGGGGGGAGGAAGTGAAAGTTGATTGTACTGTACTAACACGAGAGGCTAAATCCTACTGGCCATTATCTTCTCTCAAGTTCAGGTTTAGTAATTGGGGTTTTATTGACAGGAGATCAGAGACAGAATGGAATTCTTTTGGGCCCACGGGGACAGAAGGAAACAAAGAGAGCTGGGGATAAGGAGTAACATGACAAAAAGGGAAAGCAGCTATTAGTGCATTGTGGGGGGGTGGACAGACGGTTTAAACCAGAAAAGAGAAGTTAAAATGATCAATCAATGGGGATGGGACTTCGACTCTAGCTCATAATCTCATTCATTTGTGTCTGGAGGTTTGAGGCCAAGAAGAAAAAACCAAACTGATGCAATGGTACCTGAATACATCCTGTTTGTGTACGGGAGGCACAATAAATAAGACCTGTCTTCTCGTCAGGATGGGTGTCGGGGAAGGTGGAGGAAGGTAAGCTCTGCACTCAAGAAACACAACAGCAATGGGGGAGAAAAAAGGTTTGTGGAGGATGTAGGGCTCCAACAACAACAACTGAGGTATAAAGGAAAGATTGAAAGCAAAAAAAGGGGGAAAGCTGAGAAAAAAGCGGGAAAGTCGGGTTCATTGGTTTTCTTCTGAAGAGCTGCAATTTAAGAAGGGCACGTTGACAGAAAGACAACAAATATTGGAAATTCGGGGGGAGCATATTTCACAGTCCCCACCCGGGCAGTATGGGAAAAGGGGGCATGAAAGGAAAGAAAGGGTTAAGAATCAACAATTATGCGCTTACTTATCTAGAGTTTAAAGATAAGAAAAGGTAGAGGGTCGTATTGTAAAATGGCTGGGTGTAATAAAAATGAGAAATGGAAAGAGAACCAGAAAACAAAAGGGGTATGATTTACAACTGTGCAGAAAAAAGACAAAATATTGACGGGGAGTGAGAAGAGTAAACACGTTCCTTATTCATTGCCAGTGGTGAAAGAACTGGCGAAGAAGTGAAGGTTGAAAAGACGGTACAAGGACTCCCCCCAAATTTGAATTGAAGAGTTCTGAGGGGAGGATGCAAAGAGAAAGGGGGTTTTGAGCCAGAACTAAAAAGGGACCAACGGGAGGGGTTGAACAAAAAAAATGCGGCCAAAAACAAATGTTACAGGGGTTGGGTGGGGGGGCAGGACAGAAGTAACAGCGCTGGAGTGAATGGTGTAAAAAAACCAGAGAGCGACGGGAACCAAAGCAAAGGGAGAAATAAGAAAAAATTCCAAGGCCGACGGTGAGAAAGTCATTGGTGCGTTTGGAAATCGTCATAGGGGGGTGGGTGGAAAATGGGAGACCAATCCCGCTTTCATAGGATGTGGGCACCAAGGGGGTAGGGCAGTAGATAATTGCAAAAGGAGAAAAGAACCTAGGGGGGGGGGGCCAATTTAAAAAAAAGTGAACCGTAAATAAATGCGATAAAAGTCTTGTTAGAGGAAGGGGTTAGCAAAAGTTTAACATGCAAAAAAACAAAACCTGGGACAGGTAGAAACATGGGGAATTGAGGTTTTTCAAAGTTGTTGGTTGAAGAAATGAAGGGAACGACCTAACGACAAAGGGTCCGGAGAGGGGGGAGCGCTTTAAACAGCTGGTCATTTTTCACAATTAATGGAGGAAGAAAAAGTGGACCCTCGGGGATAAAGGCGGTCATTTGTTCCCAGGAAGGTAGGACTTAGGGAACAGAGGAGAAGGGAAGGGGGTGAGGGGCGATACCAAGGTTTGGCTGTCGCCAGGTAGAGGAGGAGCAAATGGAAAACTGTAAACCGGGGATAGTTATTGGACCTAAAGCGATTGGAGGTTAGGAGTATTCGTGGCGAGGGGAGGTGAAAAACGAGAACTTTCATGGCCCGCCAATCGGCTGCTGGAGAAAGAGGAGAAAGGAGGATTAGCAGTACTGTGGTTCCCACTGCAGAGCATATGAAAATCAGGAGGGGTGGGAGGGCGTGGGGGGTAAAGAATTTGATAGCGGAAAGGGGGAGGATTATTTTGGTACGCATTTAAGCGATAAAAGGATTACCCCTAAGTCTCTCACCCAACTGTAGTGGCGGGAAAAAAGGGGAAGAGGGGCCGGCAGGGGGATAGATTACCTTCTTAAACACCCCTCATAAGGGCGGCTCCAGTGAGAAAGTTAAAAGGTTTAAATGGGGGCAGGTGAAAAGAAGGTCCCACCTCTACTGGAATAAAGGGGAATTTGGGGGAACTCGCCGAGGGGAGGAAAGTAAATTGTACATTTCAGGGTCCCATCAGAAGTCAAGAAAAGAATAGGAGAAAAGAAGCCTATAAATCGGGGGAGTTCATGATAACTAATACTCGTTTGGAAGCAGTGATAAATTCTGGGGGATTCCGGGAAACAGAATATGTAGGATTAGTATAGTCTGCCTCGAAAGAGGGTATGAGAGGGTCTCCGACCCTTGTCCATGATCTGGCGGGGTATTGAAAAATGAGAAAGAAGGAGAAATTCCTTCATGGTCACGAACAGTTAGGAGCATTAATTGGTGTAGGGGGACCAGATTAGTGGTATGCACAGGACCCGGTGTTGAGGGGGCGGGTGTGAGAGGAGATAGTGAAAAACAATTCGAAGGGTTTAGAATGAAAGGTGGAAAGGACCCATCATGGGGGGGGGGTCACCTTTGGGGTGTATAACATAGGAATCGGCTAGGAAAGGGAAACGAAATGGAGGGGCACTGGCGGTTAATGGGTAACTGGCAAGGCAGGTTTTTCTTTTGCCGGTGCCGAAAAGATGTCTTCAAGAGGCCAAGAAAAACATCGAGGGGGAAAAAAGGGTGTTGGCTGAAACTCAGTGGTGGGGGAAAAAAACGGACTGGAGGAAGGAACCAGTTTGAAGGACAAGATGAAATAGTCGAGGGGGGAACCGCGAGATGCCTTTTAAGTTGGGGGAAAAGAAAAGAAAAACGGGCAGAGGGGGTGGACCAAAAACAAACTATGAAGAGGGAAGTCAGAGGAGGTTGTTTGCAATGAGACAGGGGCGGGGGACACTCAAGGGGTCCCAAAAAAGGGGGGGGGAGTGACATATCGTCAAGCTTTCACAAAGAATAATTGGTACCAGAGTGGATGGCCGTAAAAGAGAAAAAAAAAGTGGGGGAAAGGGACTTGGCTTAAAGGGGAAACGACACTTCTCAGGGGTGGTCGCGGGAGCGCAAAAAAAGGGTAAAGGGAAATTGTAAGGGGAAAGTTCAATGTGTCTGGGGTAAATGGGGGAACTTCGAAAAGTCAGGGGAGAAATTCAGGCGTTTCCGGTGGGACTGGACTTTCAGGAATGTTTTTTTAGGTCTGCAAAGAAAAAAAGCACAACTACAGCCAAACAGGGTATGGGGTTTCTGGTGACTGAGACTTTAAGAGTAACGTTGAGAAACGGGGGCAGGTCGAGAATACAGGATCTCAGGAGGCGTGGCGAGAGAACAAAAGGTAAAAATCAAAATTCATGTAATTCGAAAAAACAAATGCAAAGAGCCGAACCTTTGTATAAAGCCAGGTGGGGACGGGTTAAAAAAAACGTTTCCTAAGATCAGAACAGTAAGGCAGCCTTGTGCGCGTATAGTTTGAAGGGAGAAAGGGAAAAAGACAAGTCAGCTGACCTCGATAACCGGGGGGGCTTTAATAAAGAAACGATATTAAACCAGCTCCTTTGTAGTGGAGGGAGATCAGGTCTGGGAGGAAAGAAGAAGAAGAACTCTTCTAAAAGAAACCCATAATACACAAAAGGATCCGTTTTGGGCCCAACCCCAGAGAAGGGGTTGAGGTACGTAGAGCTCCGAACAACAACGGAGGAGGAGGAAGGGGGCAGTAAAAAACAGGGTTTTGGACTGAGCCCAACCGATGGGGAAGGTCCAGTGGACGGGGGGGGTGTCGGGAGGGGGAGAAAAGGCCTTTAAAAATGGGAAAGAAAGATCAAGGAGGGGGGCCTATTGGAGCGTGTCTGCATATTACCAGTAAAGAACAAATTATGGAGTAGAAGGAATCAGGGGCCGTGGAAAAAAATTTGACTGCAATCCCCACAATGAGGCGAAAGGATGTAAAAAAGGTTTAAGATAGGGTGTAACTGTACCTGGCTTTGTGTCTACAATTACTGATATCGAGAATGTGCCTGGTAGTACAGCACACCATCTGAGGGTAAAACTGTGCATAAACAGGATTAATTGTGTGGATTTATCCATTCTGAGCTAAAAAACATTCCTGAAGGGCCAGTTGAAAAAAAAGAAACTGGGAAGAAGTTTAGGTTGTCGAATCAGAAATAGGAAATAGATTCTACAAGTGCGATGGACACAGGAGAAGGTTGGGCAGAACAACCTTATATTTAAGTTCCACCGTCGTATGTGTTACACGAACGAAAGGGGGGAAAGGTCTTTTTTGGGGGCCTTGCCGTCTGAACTATCATTTCAACAGCGCGTGGAGGAAAGTTGGGGGGGGGGGAGGAAAAAACTACCTCAAGCAACACAATCCATGCAGTAAAGGAAAAAGTGTGGCCCATGCCAAAGAATCAGCAGAAAACTGGTTGGCAACGGGTTCCACAAGAAAACTGCAGAGAAGTAGGTGGGGCAAAAACTTAATACAAGTGAAATAAAGACCGTATCAATGAGATTAAGAGAGCAAAAGAACGGTGTTAGCCCGGCGGATTGCCACCAAATTTTCAAGGGAAAGTAGGGTTTTCCAATGGGTTTTTCCGGGAATAATCATTTCCGATTCACCTCGGGGAAAAGAAGCAGGAAGGGTCAAGGGGGATAACGTTCACCACTGGTCAAGGCAAGGAAGGAGCAGTGTCGAAGATACAAGACGGCAAGTTTTTCAGGGAAGCAATTTAAGGAAATGGACGTAGGTTTGGCTATACCCATGTCGATAACTTTTGCGAATGATTTGCCAGAGGATCCACCTGTTTCAACCGAGTAGTGAGGGAAGCGCGGGGGAAGAGGGGGAAGAGAGAGGAGGGGGAAAGATTCTGTGGTCCAAAGACCGACAAGAGCTGCGGGAGGGAAGTCGCTTCTGGAACCGAAAAATAACATTGGTGGATGACAGTGAGGGGGGGGGCCACTTGAAGGTGGGAAGGGTCTGCCAGGTAAAAACTAAGTCAAAGGGTGTTGTTACGATGTAATATCTTAGCAGGAGTCCCCCGGCCACCTTAGAGTAAGAAAACCCAACCACAAGGAAGGGAATGAAAGAGGAGACCGATAATCTATAAAAAAATTGGAAAACTGCTCAGTAGAGGAACTTGTTTATCAGAAAATAAGGAGGGGTTGGGAGGGGCGAACAGGAGAAAAATTATTTTTGGGGAAGAAGGAAAGGCAGCAGCTTGGCGGGCATAGGGAAATGGTTAAAGTGCAGGCACCAGCATAGGCAAAAACGAAGAGAGCCGAGACAAAAAGCTTAACTAACGAAAGGGGGGGGGAGAAAAGGCACCATTCAATTGCATGCTCAAGAAGCAAACAGGGGACGCCCACTAGAGACGAACCGGTACAAGGCCAGGTTTAGGGTGGGGGAATGAAAGAAAGGGAGTAAAGGGGATGGCGCTACGATGTATCAGGCCAGCTTGGTGAAAAGAACATCTGTTAAATGAACGCTCAGTTGACCGGTAAAAACGGCTATAGGGGGGGATCGAATGATTGGGCGGAACTCAAGAGAACGTAACGGGTTAAATGAAAAGGTGGGCAAGGTCCGCAGGGGAGTGTGAAAATGTGGGGAAAGTTTTAAAGCGAAGATCGTAGGTAGAAGGTTCACTTGTTCTTTTTCCATGATAATGAAAGGGGGACATTGTGCAAGTGAGCAGGAAGGGAGCAGTTGAAGCCAGCAGCGAGGTATTGGCTGCGAAAAATTGTTGCATAGAAACAGGGGAGATGATGTAAACCGGACGATCGCTGAAAGCGGGAGGAAATTTTTTCGAAGGAAAATGGCCTTTTGTAGCGCAGCGGTAGCCGTTTTGAAACGGAGCAAAGCGCTGGGGGCTGTCACGAAAATGTATCTTTTGGGGGGGACGCCCAAAGACCCCTGGCTTTCAGAAAAATATAAGGGGAGATCTAAAAAAAAAAAAAGAAAATGTAGATTTAAATATTTCCAAAGGGTGGGATTGGAGAACCCGTAGAATCGAAAAAAAATGGGTACAAAGGGATGGCATGGGGGGGAAAAGGGGGGAAGGGGGTTTGTATATCAGACAGGAGGAAGCTCACACACAGCGGAGAAAGGGTATTTTAACTTTTTTTCTTCTGCAAAGGGGAAAAGCATGAGAAAGGGCTGGGTCGTAGACGGCATAATTCGAGGTGGTCTTTTGGGCACAAAAGCCAGGGGGTGAACAAAGTTACACACAGACATTATTCTTTAAACAGTTAGGGAGCAGAAATCAAGTAGCAAAGCTGGGAGAGGAGGTTGCCTATGGGAACCATTAAGGATAAGCGAGGATACTGTGTTTGACTGGTTCTTAAGAAAAGAGATGTAAAAGAGAAGTATTTGCGGGGAACTGGAGCACTTCTGAAGAAAAAGTTAAATAGTGTAAATAAGGAGAGCAGACTACATCCATAAAAACACCAAATACACAGAATTACAGAAGGGGGGTTGGGAGAGAACAAGTTGTGGACTGAAGGAAAGTCGGAAACACAAACAACGGAGGGGAAAAGGAAGAAATATGAGTCACTAGTACGCACAAACCTTGGGGGGGGAGAGAACCCAAAAAAGGTAATGTATTTGGTGGATTATGAGCTGCAGGGTTTAACTGGGACATTGAAAGAAGACCGCATCAAAAAAATGTCTATTAGGTGGCTGCATAAAAGGTGTACGCCGATTCATTGGGAGCTGCCAGGGGAGGACAGATCAAACGAGCAGCAAAGGCTATCTTAAAGTAAGACTTTCCTGAGGGTAAAACTTTTTTAAAGCTTTTGGCGACTTTAATGGGGTTGCTCCCCCCTGACGGGGGATTGGATCGTACGAAACTCAGCTGACTTTCATGCTGTTTGGAACTGTGCAGAAAGTAAACGAAAAGTTACGCGAGGGATGGAAATGCAGATCGAACCCTAAACTTCCAGTTTTAAAATGAACCGTGGAGAAAATGCAAGGGGAAATTCGTCAATACTAAAAGACAAGGGTTAAGTCTACAAGAAGATGTCACCAGACGAGTTTGGTTCTTCATGAGTTGGACACAGGTAATTGATAACCAAGGCCAAAGAAAAGAGGGGTGAAGAGTTTGGGGGGCCCTAAGCATTTGAAGAGCGGAATGATGTTTCAACCCGGCTACCCGCTGGTACGCCCCAAAAGCCAGGAAGGGAAAGAGAAAAAAAAAACCTCCGTGAGAAGTGAACTGCATCATCATAAAAAGGTTTGAAACAACAGAGTTAGAAATACCAGCAGGAGCGGATGGCAGACCAGCTGGAGGATCGTAACGTGGCATCGACCCACCGGGAGACCCTGGAAGGGAAAAACCTTATGGTTCGTGGAAAGACTAAAGGTTGTTATTGATGACAATCCCATTCTGGAAAGGCACCTTGTCAGAATAAACCTTTCCGGTAATGTTGGGTGTGAAGAATTGTTCCCATATCTTCCGTTTCACAAAAGAAGGTACCAGGTATAAATATGTACTGATTACACGGGTAAGTTGTGGAACATTAAAACTGAAGTGCTGCCCGATAAATCATCCCATAGGGAATTTTCATTATTCATGACAGAACAGACGGAATGTAACGGGTGAGGAGAAAGGTGCGATGTTTGGGTGTCGCCATGAGGTTGGGGGAAATTTGGAAGCTGTTAGAAACTGTTTCAACCGGTGAGTTATTCATGAAAGCGTGTTATAGAAAAAGAGATATTCGGGTTACTGTAATGCAACCTGTACAGAGGCCTTCGTCTCTTAAAAAACGAAAAAAATAATCAGGGTTCTGCTCAGTATCGGTTGCCAAGGCAGAAGATTTAAAGGCAGGGAGGCTTGTAAATACAACGCCGCTTATTTTGTGGCTGGACGAAAGGGCAATATTAGCGATAAACCAAACAACGATTATTATGAAAAGAGATACGTGTCCGGGGACTCCGTAGAGGTGAAACTGTGGGATACCATTATAGGTTCACGGAAAGAAATGCGGTTAGAAACAGTGGAAAAAGTACTGAGGGCAAAAATTATTTGGTCGGGACCACGTCATAATCTGGGGTTACAGGGCACAGAGAATTACTGAAAACGAGATAGCTTTACGGGATACCAAAGCGGTTTTCCAAGGGACTACCCGCAAGTGGAGTTTCAAAATTAAAAAGTTAGGACATTGTCAAAAAATGTAATCTCAAATATATAGAACCCGGTAAAAGCCATGGGGGGTAATGATGAAGGAAAAAGGGGTTAAAATGCGTCCAGGAGTACAGGGTAGGCATCAAGGATTGTAATTACCATCTGTTAAATTTCCGAGGAAAATGAATTGAGGACAGAAAAATCTCGGAAGTGAAAATAAAAAGGGCTAGTCTGAAAAACCCTTCTTCCCCCCTCGGCCCGGAAAGGGGGGAAAAAACTTTGGCCATTCCAGCATCTTGTCAACTGCCCTACCATATCTTCTTAAAAATTCAGGGGGATCCTGTTCACGGGTCTTTTTCCATTGACCACTTTTTCGAGTTGGGAAACGTTCGGAATTTTCTTTTCAAAAGGGAAAAGCGCGGGGTATTAAAAGGGTTGCCAAAAACAAGGGGGGGCGGGAAAACGGACTATCTCGATTCGTTAATTTGGGGAGGTGCCTCGAGGCCTTGGGGCCACCAGCGCGGGAGGGGAAGGCCAACACACAAGCGGAATGGACTCGGCAACTAGGCCAAAAAAAAAGATTGGGAAAAAGGTTCTGCAGCCGGGTAGAAAACTTGCAAAAGGGGGAGCTGAAGAATTTATAATGAAAAGCCCTTGTAGAATTGGGATTTCCAGAAAGGGGGGTGTTTGGGGGCCCGAACGGGGACAATTCTTCTTCTCACAGTTTCTTTGTAAAAACGGAGTGCAGGTGGTTGGAAGATCCCTAGTCCAAAAGGGGGATTTGCTTGCTCATGTAAAAAGAGGAAGATGTTGTTGGCTAAGGTAGACCAGCAAGGCAGCTAGTCGTCATTTTGAAAAAAAAAGCAAGGTGAAATACAATTCACAGTTAGATTTGGGGGGGTCCTCACCAACAATATAAGCAATAAGCGCAGCCTTTGGCTGACGGAAAGGCTCTGCCTCAAATGGAAAGGCAACACGGACGAAGTGGGGGGTATATCCAAGATATAAACATAGACACAGCTCCTGGGAAGTTGCTGCTGAGATAATTCCTCAAAAGTAATAATCCTCTTCCCCAAACCAACAACCAGACGTTACAAAGCCGTTTTTGGGCGCAGCTATAAAAATGGTGCTACGTACGCAAGGATCGCCCAACAACGGAGTATTAGTAAAAGAGTTATTGCAGGACCATTAAAGGAACCACTGGGGTTTCAACCAGAACTGTCTGTGTAGGTCTTTCTGAGGAGCTTGCTTTAAAATGTCCATTTTGCCACAGAAAGATCATCACGGGTTGGGGTAATGCGTCTTAAGTCCAACCAACCGTGTAGCGCCGTATCATTTCGGTTGCCAGGTTGAAGGCAGGCAAGGGAATTTTACACGCAGGGAGGCGGTGCTTTACTTGCTGGAAGAGGGCTAATGGTAACTGTAAAACAGAGGGGTTGATACCACAAGGTATCGCTGATTTGAAAACTGGTATACTTACGGCAAACAAGGAGAATGGTTGCTGCGAAGAAATACCATTTAGAGTTAGAGGAATCTGATCAAACATTCATGAGGGTTTAACCACTACTGTGAAGAAACGTGGCATTGGAAGTTCGGGGACAGGGGAAAAAATTACTAAAGAATGGAAATTTCCATTCTAAAGTTAGTTCAAAACCATTTGCTCATATTGGGGGGGGGCTTGGGCGAAAGACGTAGAAAGACAAAGACAAAGTTTTTGGGGGAATTGCAACAGTTGAGAATTTGCAAAACCCGGCGACCGAGGAGGGGGCATTCCTTAATAGAACAAAAGAGTGATAGTCATAAACATCATCGGCTGGTTGCAAAAATGGTGGAAAAAATACCAGCTTAAGAAGATCTTGCACAGGCTGAAAAATAAAAATGAATCGGTCAAAAATACCAGGTGAAAGTTACACTCCCGTTCTGTCATTCAAGAAAAGTGGAGCTGTAATATGAGTATGCTCCATGTGACAGCCAGGGAGGAACTTGAAAACGGGGACATTTATGAAGTAATGATTGTTTCATAAGTGTGGCTCAAGGGATTTCACCTCTACCAAAGCCTTGTAATCATTCATCTTGAGCGCTTGCAGTTAAACAGGGGTGCGTTGTTCTGCTGACGTAAAATGCGGCCAGAAAAGGATTTTCCCCCCTTTGAGAACTGTCATTATGACAACGAAAAGACTGAATGTAAGGGGCATAATTTGAAGTTGCTGGGAGAAATAGATACTAAGAGGAATGCATGATCTTTTGCCACCTTTTTCTAGTATTAAACTGAAAGGCGCTGTGGGCGGGAAAAGAGAGAGGGCAGTCAGGTGCTGGCAACTAACCTTGACCATGAGAAACTGACCGAAAAAGAAGGGGGAGGCTCAGTGAGGGTTGCCCACTGCAGCATATGCTATTGAATTTTCTGCCCCTAATATTTAAAAAAAAAGGAAACGCACCGCTTGGGAAGATACGGGGACCCGGCCACGGAGAAAAACAAAAAGAGGAGGATTCAAATAGGATACGTTGCCGGTTCAAGGATCACAGCTATTATTCGTAAAACAGGAAAGGAAACGGAGGTGGGTCACTTATTTAAAGGGGGGAGTCCGGAGAAGTGGTCAACCGAGAGGAAAACAAGGTTGTTTAATTGAAAGAAGCGACGAACACATCAATGTGGGGTAGGAAAGTGACCCCAGAAGTTAATGAGCTTAAAGAGCCCCAAGGACTGAAATAACTAACTGAAGGTTTACAGTTGGATAAAGATGCAATCATTGAAAAGTATTCATTATACATGAAGAATGTGTATAAAGGAATATCCCGGAATCTTGGCGGTTTCCTTCCTAGCAGTAAAAGAGGAAAGGGGCCAATGTAGCTCGGCCGCCCTGGGGTCACAGGATTGGGGAAAATCAAGTAACGCTCAAGAATGATGACCGGGGAACAAACAGGTTTATGGTGGGTAGGATTAGAACGATTATGCAAAATCGGAGGAAACGGGTAGAAATGAAAAGGCAAGTCCAGCGGGCTTAAAATTTGTGGGGGGGAAAAAAAAGAAGGAGTCTTGCTGCAAAGCAATCGAAATCTGCAATTGAATACGGTTCAAAAGGGGGAGGGTCCATGGATCGTTTTAGCAAAAAAGGACGAGAGCCTTGGAGTTCCACCTGGTGCACACGGAAGCTTGGTAATGGCTTAAGGGGCAATTGCAATGATGCTGAGGAGACACAATAAAATCTCTGCACAGGAGGCCTTTTATTGTTCTAATTTGGAATTCATGGCTTTGGGGCGAAAAAAAGAGAAAAACTGGTTTGTGAGTAACAGCAACGCTGTTGGCTGTCAGCGGAAACCTTGCCAAAAAATAGGGGACAGCTACTCTTTGTTTGGTGCCGAAAAAAAATACAGCGCAAAGATAAGGGGATGAGCCAAAAAACTTGAACTAACGCCGGGTGAATGGGGTAAAATGTTGTTGTTCGGAGGGTCCAGGCGAAGAACATTCGTTCGAGGGCTGTTTCAAACTGGAAAGGGGGGGTGGGGGACAATCCAGCCACCCAGCGTACTAAGGGAATTTTGAAGACCCCTGTGGAGAAACGATCAGCTGGTTGTAAAAGTAAGTTATATAAGTCAAGAGAATAAGTTGGGATAAAAAAAGCAAGTTTCTAAGGAAACATTCCACAGTGTTAAACAGTGGAGAATAAAGGGAACGAGCAGGGGCAATAAATTTTGGGCTCTGCCGGAAAGGACAAAAGAACGGGCGAGCATTTTGTGGGGGGCATAAAGATTTAAAAAAAAGGCTCCTGGGTGACTGCTGGAGGGGTGCTGCGGAAATTATAAAATATTCCGAACAAAAAAGGGAGAGTTGGGGGGGGGGGCTAAGCTGTCAAAAAGGTTGGGGTGCGTATGTAACTGCAATCAAGATCAAAAAAGGAAGGAAGAGAAGGGGCAGTCAGTAGCACAACCTTGTTGGAAGCTGAGAAAAAAACCGGATTTAACGGTCTTTTGTCAGTTGGGGGGAGGGGGATGAGGAAAGAGGTTTGTACTAACTGGGGACGGGGGTCAAAAATGATCAAAAAAGACAACATGATGCTGTTTCTTTTAAATAATGGCTGCAGAGTAACAGTCAAAACAAACGGGGATCGCCAGTCTGGGTTGACGAATTTCATCATAGGCGAAGCAGCGCTTACTGCTTATCTTAAACGATTAATACCTTTTGGTAGATAATGTGCTGTGGTAACTGTAAAAAAAGCTTTGTGTAGACCAAAGCAAGGAAGGCGGAAGGCTTGTAGAGGGACACTTAGGGGGGTAATGTGCGGGGCATAACCATTTTATTACGCTGGAGTTGATGGACATGCTGTATAAAAAAAATTCATACCTGGTAAAAATTAACTGGGGAAATTAGTTTCGGACGTACTGTACCAATTACACAAAGACAACATTGCTAATATTTGAAGAGAACAAGGGAGGAGCAAAAGGGGGTTGGAAGCATGGAAAAATTTGGCCGGTCTTATTCAACCAGGGGCGGCCAAAGGCAAGGGGGAGAGGGTTGCATGGCATGACGGCTTCACGCGATGTGATTAATTCTAAGCCTGCTGGTACAAAAAAAAGCCAGGACAAATAAAAATTAGCCGCCGGTGCCGAGATAAGGGGTCTGCGAAACTGTTTGAAGAATAGCTTCAAAATGGTCACCATGGTGAAATTAAAATCGCGTAACGGGCAAAGTAGAAAAAGAATGACATGGAAAAAAAAAGGAGTATCTTGAGCATTACGGTCTTGGTGGAGACACAAAAGGTTGACAAAGAAGGACCAACTTGAATTTTATAAACCTTTCGTTGGTATTTTTTCTAATTGTTGGGGAAAAAAGGCCTAATTCAAAAAACTCAACCAGAAGAAGGGAAAATTAAAGCTTGCAGTTCACAGCTGGTCATTTCACAATGACCGCTGCCTTACATGGGAGGACCAGCTACAAGAGACTGCATAACATTCACCAATTTTTTCGGGGGGGGAAAAAAGGGACTCCGGATACGGGTTAACGGGAGAAAGATTTGCGGAAAACTGTTTTGGCGGGGAGGCCAGGTAAAGTAAGATTGAATTGGCAAAAATACAACGGTACGGTAGTAGTTACCGGAAAGAGGCGTGTGTATCGTTAAAGCATCTTCGTTTGCAGTACTGCTGGTGAAGGAAAAAAAGGGATTCCTATGCAGATGGGGCGTAGGACTTCTTTCAAAAAGAAACTGCGAGGGGTGCCCATGCGGAAATACCTGCCTTGATGACTTGAAAAATAAGTGAATCTACTGGCAGCGCACCGCCGGATTGTTGAAAGGACTGAACGGAGGCCAAACACTTACATCTCTCAAAGGAGGAGGAGAAGATACGTGGCGCCGACCTTGAGCAGAGAGTAAAAGGCGTAAAAATAAGCGGTGCGCTGACAGTAGAGGTCAACGGAGGGGGAAAGGGAAAAGCCATTGAGGAATTGGCAACCGGCAAAAAATTAGTTTAAGGGGAAATAAGCGACCGCATCCATCGTTTGCATAGAAAGGTTTACGGGAAAGGCACAAGCAGAACTGGGGATCCGATACCCAAAGACGCTTAATAGGGTGAAAACAAGGCAATAAAATGGCCAACGTTACTCAACCCGGATTCTACAGGCGACAGCAAAGTTATCAGAAAACCCGTTTGGTATGTTGGGGGAAAGTAGGGAAATTGACGTGATTTCTTTCCGGATTGTAAGGCAGCCTTATTGTGGAAAAAGACAAGCTGTGGGGAGGCAGCGCTCATGGGAAACCGGCCCGATGGATAATGGGAAGAAGGGAAAATCGGATATACAAAAAAGGAAATATCCGAAAGTTTTTTCTACAAGGATCACGGAATTGTCAGGGGGGTCTAAGAAAATATGCATCGTACTGCGAAAGAAGCAGGGGCAGGGAGAAAAATTTTTTCATGGGCAGGGGTTCTAGGGCAAGAGAGATAAAGGGGGGGACACAGCCTGGTGGAAATGAGCTGGGATTTGTTCAGGGGCAAAGGGGTCAAGTGTTTTCGTGTCCATAAGCTATCTCCGGCACGACTTTTATTTTTGAGGATTGCCGCAAATTGGGGGCGTCAGCATTTTTGGTGACCAATTCAAGGATTGTGGAAAGAAACTTTCCAAAAATAAGTGTAACATCTTGGGAGGCCGCCTGGTTGGAAATGACCGCTGTTCCAGGGAACGATGGTAGGCAAAGTCAAATCATAGAGGGAGATTTCCAGCAAGTGTCCCTTGGGGGAAGAGTAGGGTGACGTAAATCGAAAAGAATGCAATTAGCACATTCATTTTTAAAACTGGGTTGGGGGGGCATGATCCATAAAAAAGACAGCGGATAAATGGGATTTTCTTTGTCTGCAAACAAGCGGTGGAAAAAAAAAAGAATTGATGGTATCACCGAAAAGGTGGGGATCAAAGCCAGACAGTGTACCCATCACCTGATCGGTGAACATGGGGGAATCAGGCCATCATAACCGGGGGGTTCCTCTACTGTGGCTCTGGCCCGCCAAAAAGCCAAATAACTGATAACCGACATCCGTTGGTGTTGGGGATGCAAACGATTTTAAAGTTGGAGGGAGCTGAGCATGGAAGGGGGTCCAATTTCCCGTG
>Ga0179591_1298835_pt1 | contig 14838 bp, 12 predicted proteins | sample CZOMad2_1_08_16f_FD_182891 | JGI IMG/M metagenome (GOLD analysis project Ga0179591, IMG submission 182891) | Vadose zone soil fungal communities from Angelo Coast Range Reserve, California, USA - CZOMad2_1_08_16fungal (PacBio error correction) | ecosystem: Environmental > Terrestrial > Soil >...
CTGCTAAAATGCAACGGCGAGCGGGGTACCGACGTATGGGGGAGTGGTGAGGCGTCGGGCACGCAAGTCGCTCAAGGAGAGGCAAGGCGCAGGGCGTTCGTAGCTCTATCGGATAATAAGGGAAGACAGGGACGCCGATGGGGCTGGGGACTGAGGTCACGAAAAAGCGTGTGGCGAACACGCTGCACGCGGAAAAAGCAAAAGACGAGCAGGTCGGAAGGGCCGCGTCCCATCCGGAAAAAAAACAGTGGAAAAAAGAAAGAAAAAACTCAAACTTCCATCGCGCCCCGCGGACGGGAAGAAAGCCAGCGCAAGCCCTTTCAATAAGCTCCGGGGGGGGTGGCTACCGTCCTACTTACGCAGCTCAGCGGGACCCCAACCGTGATCGGCAGAAAAAAACGCGCGTCAACGCCCGTGCACAAAGAGGGGGCAGAAAAGAACTTGCCACAGCCAAAAAAAAAAAAAAGCCGGCTTAAGGGCGACGGAGGCGGCTGTCCCTACTATCTGGCAAGCAGGAGCCGTCTCCGACCAGTAATCAGGTGACAACAAGGAAACGCGTCGAACCTGCGGAAGGCGGGGCTACGTTGTGCCGATCGAGGAAAAAGATGAGCAAATGCGGCTACGCTGGCGAGCCAGACCGACGGCGCGCGGGGAGAAAAGCATCGACGATGCGGGGCGCAAACTGGAGCGAATTCTCGCGTTAGCAGAAACCTGCCGTGGTGACGGGTCGGCGCGAGCTGGGCCTACAGGGTGAGACCTGAACCCGTCAGTATTCTACTCGCCCTAGGGGATTCAGTTATTTAGGAGGGAAACTGTTCTAGGGCCCCGACCGGACGCCAAAGGGAACAGTCTCTTCACGAGCAACAAATGCCTCGCGGAAAGGCGAATGGCGAAGACCGGAATTAAACTCGTACCAGGCTGGGATAGTGTCGTGAACGGGATCGGCAGGAACGCCGCGGCCGCGCGGGGGGGTGGGGCGCTAAGCGTGAAATATGCACTGCACAAAAAGAACGGAACTGTTCTTAGCCGTAAGGCACACGTTGTCCGCCAAAAGCGTTCCCTAACGCCACCAACTAAAGTAGAACTCACATTCTCGTCCGATCGGCAGGGCATAAGCGGAGTTAGACAGGGGGGAAGTGCCTTTAGAGCTGTACTCAAGCACTCTCGGATACAGTCGGGTGACTGTGACGGCAGGCCAATGAAAAATGAATTTCACTTCTTATGACATCTCGAACATTCTAGCAAACGGCTGCTAGCGTGGCGCGCAAAGCGGCAACCGACTCCCTGTCTGACGCCAAGGAGGGGGCAGCTTGACTCGAAGCCCCATACAGGTGGCGCCCGGGGACGGTGGTGCGCAACGAGGAGACGGGTCAGCATCAAAAGCGATTATAAAGCTCGAGTGCGGAGATTTCGAGACGTGGGTCTTCGGGGTAAAGGAATGCGGAGAAGAGAGAACGTGCACCTGCTCAACCAGGTGTTGACCTGGGCAGCGGAGGGGGGGTTGATGACCGGGTCAAAACGACGTCGCCCCCAGGAATAGGAGGCGTATGGCTCTCGGGGGGTAATGCTGACTTGTAATCCAAAACCCGGTTATGGGGACAGTCAGGGAAGTACCAGGCTAAGACAAGGGCGTTTACAGCGAAGGAAACCGGAGGTAGGTTAGGGAAAGAGGTTGGTGGGGACTCTTGCCACGAGAGGAGCTTCTCCTATCGGACTAGGTGAGCTTCGACAAGTCAATCCCGACGGAGGCCGATCGTGAAAGGGGACTAAGGAAAGGAGACCTACTCCAGGGAATGCCGGGTAAATTGCAAATGGCGTGAGGGTCGAGGTGTACACGTCTACCAGGACACGCATCCTGATTGTGTGTCTGAAAAAATGACTCGAAAAACCGCGCTGAGAGGGGCGGCTAACTGGGCCATCAAAAGCCACATTATCGAAGGCGGGAGCAACGGGAGATGGGGAACCAATCCACGATCAAATAAAAAAAATGGAATTAACAGGGGGGGTCGTGGCACATCGAGATACCCGAACACTTCCAGCTTCTAGGAATGTGGTGGCTATCTCCGGGAACTACGGTAGAATTCGTCTCCTCACACACTCAGAGAACGAATCCTGCGGCTCCCGAGCTTTCTGGAAAGAGCATGGCTGAAAATGCCTTCTTGCTTGAATCGACGCATGCGGTGAGACCTTCCCTTTCGGGGAGACAACAAGATCTAGTTGCACAGGCTCTATTTGGGAACACTACCAAAGTCCCGAAGAATCTGGGAAAAGGGGGTCTCAATAAAACAGAACGAAGGTTCTTCTCGAAGCCCGTATGATCGATATTCACAATTGATAGTGGAGAAGAAAAATGTCTTCTTTGGAGTCCTCTGTATCCTCAGGATGCGACGAAGATCTCAGGCTCGTGGAGACCTTCCAAGATGCCTGTGATTCTGCAGGTTGGGAAGGAGTGCATTGAGTTTCAGCAACGGAGGCAGGCGACTTCTTGCGTCAAGTGGTCGCAGAAGAAATCATTTGTCTGGAAACGTCTTCGGGGGTGGAAGGGAGGGGTGAACATCAAGGAAATGGTAAAGTGACTTTTGGTTTTGAGAAAACCTCTCGAGCTCTGTTTCTGGTGATCGTGGGGGCGGCTACTCATGCGGGGAAGAGGGGGGAGGTTAACTTGAGTGTGAGGAAGTCTTTCTTGCATGATGAGATATTAACGAAGATTGTGGCACAGACCTGGCGGAGAAGATAGGTTTTGGATCGAGGTCGTTGAAAAAGGATGGTTGAGTTAGTTCTCCAAAAAATCCCTTATCTGCTTTGACTTGGATCGTAAGGAAAGTTCAGAGGGAGGGAGAGTAGGGGGTGTTTTTCTATGAGAAAAGATAGATCAAAACAACAGAGTATTAAAAAAAGAAAAAAAAAAAGAAAAAAAAAATAGTATGTTTGAGAGAGGACTCCTTCCGCTTGAAAGTGACAAAATGGAAAAGCGCAGAGGCATGTAGGGCAAAGACGCAGGGAAAAATATCACGACCTATCCACCTCTTAGATAGAGTAAGGGCTCTCTATCATCTCTGAGGAAAAAAATAGGTCCGCGACAAAGAAAAAAAAGGAAGGGACGAAGTCCTTTAACCAGAAAGAGTTTCCCATCCGAGATCAGCTGGGGCGCAAAAGGAACATCAGGCGCAGAGGAGGGAAAAAAAATAAAATAATGGGAGGATTTCAAAACAACCTTGCCAAAAGACAAGAGTTTTAGGACCAAATGATCCTGGCTGCAACAAGGCCGTACGAAGAATAAGAAGGGAAAGTGGACAGGGAGTCCAGGGGCGGGAAGCCTCGTCAAAAAGAATCCAGCGAAGCGGGAACGTAAGTATGATCGCGGAGAAGCGGAGATCAGGAAGTAGATATTCATCTTCACTTATAAAAAGAAAGTCGTCTCTCCCACGAGAAAAAAGTTCTAAGAGGGAGGTCTTTCTCCTCCACGAACGGTGGGGCTTTAGCGAGACATCCCTCCCGTACAGGTCGTTAGGATGGTAAAAGCTAGAGCTGTCTGCAAGAAGGGTACTATGTATAGTAGTGAGCCCAGCACGGGAATGCGGAAAAAAAGAAGGAGTTTCCCGAAAATCCTTTCTTCCTTAAGAATGAGAAAAAAGTGAATCCTGACTCAGAAGAGGAAATCTGGAGAGTTGGGGGCGAGTGGCTCTAAGAACTCCCTACACGTTAAAACCCAGTAGAGAAAGGTAAGTCTGGGATCGGGAGGCTCTCTGAAAATAAGATGAAGGGAAAGAAGAGGGGACCTGTCTTATGAATGAGTTGGGGTAGAGTTCGCATTGGCGAAGCAAGAGGAGAGATTTTGGGGCTCGACGGAGTATCTTCCTGTGATGATCGAGTAACAGAGATTCAGATAAAGGAGAAGGGAAGGGGAGTCCTCCCCCAAATCATCGGGAAGAGGATCCCACTGGGGAACTAAAACACACTGAAAAGGTAGGACAAGAGAGAGCACAGGGAGTAAAAATCCCCGGGAGAATACATTCGGAAGTCACGAGTCTAATCTTGATAGGGGGGCTAGTTATAGAAAGAAAAAATCTTATAGGAGGGAGCAGAGAGCGCGGCAATCCAAGAGGGGAGTAACTCAATTCTTACAAACGAAGGAGTATTTGTTCAGCTGAAATGAAAATAAACTCTTGAAAGAAAAGGGCATACTTCTTATGATGAGAAAACATAACGAAGCCTCAGAGAAGGGGGCTGCTTTACGGTCGATAACCAAAAGCCGACAACAGAAGCTGCATGGTTAGGAAAGATGTCACCGACGAGCTTCCAGGAGCAGCTAGCACTCAGGGAGGGGAGACCACAATCGCGAAGCATCAAAGAGTCCGCGTTTCCTCTGCTGAAGAGACAGCGCAGGCATAGAGCTACGTGATCCATCATTGCCAAACCCGCGGACGGACTGGGGGGGGAGGGAGACTTTTTGATCTGGGGTAAGCTTGACTGTCGAGAAACAGAATAAATGACTCTAGGTTCTCTTTTCAGGGAAAATAGTGAATAAGATCGAATAAAAGGAGGGGAATGATGTCCTCGGAATAGGAGGTGACAGAGTAAGGCCTCTATGTGGGGCGAGAAGGAAGGACTCTCTGATAAAGTCAGCCTTCAATTGAAGACTAGGGATCTTCGAAGGAGGGGAGAAAACATTACTGGGGGGAAGAGGTTGGGGGGGAGATGGTAAAAGGTTTGAAGGCAACGCCTGCTACACGGCAAGGATAATACCCTCACGTGGAGGGGGTTGTCGCGCCAGTGCATCCACGGTACTAAAGGAGGGGGATGGAAACCTCTCTCCTCGGGAAATGAAGACCGGAGTAAGATCAACCGACCCTGGAAAAAGAATTTGTTACGCCCGCTTTTCCATTAGAAAAAAAAGCGACGCCTTCCGATGCAGGAGATGGTGCTCCGAACTGTAAGTTGGGAAGGAAGAGGACGTCGCCCGGTCGTGGGCCGAAAGGGGGACATCCTGGCTCTAAGAAAAGAGTAACGAAGGAGAAAAGGGGGGTGGGGTTGGGTATGGGGGGGGGGTTCTGTGTGGGGGGGGGGTTGTTAGGCTCTGTGGTTTTGGGGGTGGGGATTTGTGTTTGGGGTGGGGTGTTTTGGGGGGTTGATGGGGGGGGGGGGAGGGGGGTGCTGGGCAGGCGGCCCACTCTCCCAGTATAGGCAGGTTCTCTTTTATCGAGAAGGGATTAAAGATAAAGTTGAGTCCGACTCAGAAAAAGAGAGTGAGTCTCCCGAGCACCAACGACGGAAGTTCTTTCTGGGGAAGGGGGAGGAGAAACAATCTCCTCGCCTTTCAACGGGGGGAGAACCGAAAGAGAGCAGTCCTCCAGATAGTAAAAGGAGGACTGGTCTCCTACGCCCGCTCCACCAGACTTCCAGAGAAAAAGGAAGCCGCCCTACAGCCCGGTAAAATGACTTCTGTGGATAGGACGTAAGATTCATTAGAACTTCACATAGATCGGGATTACCACTGGGACTTGAGGAGATCGGTTTTTTCTGCTAGGGGGGGGCTCCAGTCAGTTGACGGGGTCCAAAAACCTCCATAGCCCGGTAGTGGACTTTATCAGCCCGCAAGCAGGATGCTCGATTCGTAGGGGGGGAAAACGTCTGATGTCGACCTGTAAGGAACTCGGAAATTCAAAGGCTCGCGTGAAGGGAGGGGGAAAGGGGGGGATACGCAGCGTGTCGCCCGCCAGAAGAAGTAGTTCCTGCAAAAGCAAAAAAGAAAGCTGCGGAGAGGAAGGGAAAGTCAAAAGAAAAAGAACTCGACCGCGCTCTAATCTCATTCATGGGAGGGCGACGTTAACAGAGAGGCAGCAGAAAAGGAGCCAAACTCCTCTCAACTCGGTCAAAGTCGGGGAAACACCACTAAGATGGAGGAGTGTCACTCTCTTCTAGAGAAAAAAACAAGGAAAAGGGAGAGATTTCTTAGGAGAAGAGAAAGCGAGCGGGTGTGCTCGTACTAGTTTTAGAAAGGGGGGGAGGTGAGGCGCGGGCTCTCGAGAGGGAGGGGGGAGATCTAGGTAGCGGCCTTGAACGGACTGGCGTATAGCGGGCTAGAGAGGTAGGACTTAAGGAAGGTAAGAAGAGTAAGAAGATTTCTTTTACGGGGGAAAAAACCTGCTCGTCTTTCTTCAGAAAAGAGGCGCTCTATGTAAAAGGAGAACTACGAGCCAGGAAAGGCACCCCTCATCGGAACCCGACAGAAAGGGGAGCCTGAAAAAAGAAGGGGCGGTTAGCGGGGCACAGAGGAGGATCAGGGGGCGCCGCAAAGCCATCTCAAGCAAGAAAAAGACCAGGCTTTCTAGGCTTCTGATGGATAGGTTTGGAGACGTCCGGAGGAGATATATTCAAACCGGTATAATCTAGAACGCGCGTTCTTGAAATATATAGGGAGTTTATCATTAAGACAAGATTGGCCGCTCGATTAGGAAGGGTTTGACGTAGTTCATCTACTATGTCTTAATCAGGACGGGAGCGGGTGTCACAGAGCCGTGGACCACGATGCCTCTCTTCATGCGCCTGAGGAGAGGCGTGCGACGTGGGATAGTCGGAAACAAGGCAAGCGCGGCCTTTGCTCGCGGCAAAGTAATTGTTATCTGGAGGTGGAGAAAATCTACAGAGGGGGCTCGAGGGAAACCGCTTAACTAGTCTCTAGTGGAGAGGAGGCGCTAAAACATCCTTGGGGAGGGAAGACCGCTACCTGGCATTACCTTACCGTCTTGATCATGCGGCCCTTCAGGGGGAGCTCGAATAATGCACACGGCTGTTTCTTCCCAAAACCAGGGGCGCCGCGCCGCTCAGCCAGGCTACAACTGAAAGTTCACCATCCGGCCACCGATCATGGGGGTGCCATAGAGCTGGACTGCCCTGCTTCCGGGGAAACAACGGCTGGTTTCGAGCGAGGAAAGAGGGGAAGGTTCCTACGGGGATCGGGAGAGCGCGTTCCCGATCCTCTCTGGGTGTCAAGGCCTTCCCGCGCTGGCATATAAGCAAAGAAAGGGGGGGGTATTGCGGAGGATAAAAGGTCACCGGCGTTGTCCATCCCAAAAGCGTAACGGCCTAACATCGCCAAAGAAGGGGTCACCGAATTCAAATGAGAGAAAAGGGGACTTTCGCGAGAGCAAAATGGTACTCTATTACGTGGGAAGGGACATGGACGCCGCATCCACTCGCAGGGAGAGTCTATCTAGCACGGGGGGGGGATCCACCGAGGAAATTCCGGAAATAAGCTTATTAAAGGTCTTAACACTCAAGGGAAATACGTCTCTATTTCGAGGGGAAAGGGGGCGTCAAGCATAAAAAAATAGGAGAAGTCTGAGACCAGAGAACGATCCTTTTGCCCAAGCGGGCGATTGTTTTTCTCCCGAAAAGGGAGACGCGGCTAGCCGAGGGGGCTCTCGATCCTACAGAAGGCTGACTTGCGGGGAGGGGAGAGCTGACAACCGGGAAAAAAGGTCTTGAGGCTCGAGGGAGACGACTCGGCGGGTTCGCAAGACGCCGGGCTTTGGGAACTGGGCTTTGTTTTTGGCGGGACAGTCACGAGACGGAAACCCGGGATTCGTGCGTAGGTTCGCAAGAGATATCAGTCGGGGTGAGACACCGACCAACCAGAGTTGATTCTTCTCTGAAACCAAGGATCAGCCCAGGCGTTTCAGAGTCCGGAAGGGGGGGGGAAGTCGATCGCCAGATGGTTGGAAGGGCTAAACTCTACTCCGGGATCTGCTCATCACTCGTACTCTTGAAAAAAGCCTACGAGGATTCTCCCCTCCTCGTCCGGGGACTCGTACTGGGAGCGAAACTACCTCTTGAACGGGAGGCTCAATCCATGTTGGGGGACTGAGGAGGGGGACCAGTCCTTTAGGAGGGGACTGCTGATATGCTGCAAGGCGCTCATCTCAACAAAAAAAGGGAGACGAGCGGGACCTGCGGCCGGCAGGCTTACCGAAAATACAAAATTAGAAGCGGGAGCTTGGAAGGGGGAAACTCTCACCGGGCATCTGCAAGCGAGGTGACCTGGGGTTGGAGAGGATGTTCAGTCTCTGGTTGTAAAAGCAGGAACCCCTAGTAAGACTTGGGGGGAATCAGTGGACTCCTTCTAAGGCGTGACCTCAGGGCGCCTGAAAGATAAAAACGCTCACTTAATCAAGCATCGAGCGCCTGTGGGGAAATCGGGCATCCAGCTACTAGAAGGAAGCTGTCAACCGATGAGTAGGGCCCGTCACTTGCAAGGAACGAGAGCCTCTTCCTTCTTGGAAGGGGGACAAGGTTCGATCTAAAACGGGGAAAACAATAACAAAAATATGTGAAACGACACGGCTTAAAGTTCTCTCAGCGAAAGAAAAAACGTCTTTCTGCGAAAGGAGAACCCTTCAAGAGGAGGGCGCGCCAAGTTTTCCTCGTGGGCGAGACCAAGCTTTGGTCTGGGGGGAGAATTAGCGAAAAGGGACCAACGTGCGCTTACAACACGTGCTCAGGGAAGTCCCGCTTGTTCAATGGGGGGCTGAGGGGAGGGGGGGGGGAGCTCCCTTTCAGAGTTGGAGGGGATGCGTGGGCGAGTTTACCGGCGAGAGACTGCCACATCGGAGTGTTGGCAAGGGGAGGAAAAATCAGGAACCTGGGTAGTGGACAGGGGGGGGGCGACACAAAAGCAGATGATTCGAGGCGTGGGTGGGCCTTGTGAGTTCTGGAGGAGGGGTGCGATCTGATAGAATGTTCTCATTAACTCGGGGGATTGAAGGAGTCTTCCCGCTGTTTTCTAGGGGAAAAGGGAGTTTCTCTAAGAGATTTTAAAAACATAGAGGATTCTTAAGCTTCATAGGGGATCGCGAGCTGTGAATTGGATCAAAGGGTTGCACATCCCGACTCAGGCAAGGGGAGGGAGTTGGGTTGCACTGCTCGCGTCTCACTGGACTGCATCAGAATCTGCAAACCAATTATGCTCCACAAAAAAAAGGGTATTAGACAGGGAGATTTAGAGGCTAGACTGGGGAAGAAAATAATTGAAAAATCGAAGAGCAGGCAGGTTCTTGGCAAAAAGACGTGGTGATCAGAAGGAAGCACTCAATCACGAACGAATGGCAAACCAACGGCCTCCTGCTTGGACACCGAGAAAGCCATGGTCTATCACCCTGGCTCGCTCAAAAACAGGCTAACACCAGGACCATCACCCGCTCAAAAACCATAGAATAAAGGGAACTAAGAACAAACGGACGCCTGGACGTCTAGTGGAGGGCCATCCATAAAAAAGCGTTGTCAGAGAAAAAACCAAACTGGGGGGGAAATGGATCGTCGTGCGTTCGAAAAATCGGGTCCCTCATCCTCAAGTCCTCTAAAAATTCTCCAGAGTACGAAGCATTAACCTCAAGCAAAAGCGTTCCTTCATTGCGCCGGCCGTGAAGGGTGACCGTCTTCGTACTAGAAGTCGCTGAAAACCCTTACTGGGGCATGCAGACCTCGGGGCGACCAGTAAAAAGACAAATACGCGTCTTTCTCGCCAACGTTGGGTTCTTTGGAGCGAGAGAACCGTGTCCGACTCGTGATATCTGGGGTAGGTGACCAACATAGCAAGAGTTCAAGAGCAGATCCGAAAGACGCCACGCCCGGGATCACTCCAAAGAGGGTCCAACGACTCCAAAAGTTACTCACGGGGCTATTGCCCAGGAGAGCAGCGAGCAGCAAAAGAAGGTCGGCCTGTGTGGTTCTCTGGGAGGCGCGAGCGTCACCCTGACGAAGGGAGGCAACGTAGCCTCGCCCCATAGATCAGAGTGGAAAGGACTTAGGGCCTGGCAAGAGCGAACGGTTCATCATCGGGGGGGGTCATGCGTATCTTTTTCGCGAGCAGCCGGTAGGGCGACAACTTGCGTGGCAAAAGGGAAGAGAAAAAGAAAAAAGTGGTCTCAGACCCCCTCTGCATATAGAGACGAGTATCCTATCCCACCAAGAGAAAGCTTCTCCACGGACGCCGTGGTCTACTAAAAAAAGGGAAAACGGGCACCAGCCACGCGAAGCCAGCGAAAAGGAGACGAAACGTCAAGACTATGAATCTGGGAGAAGCGTTTCGAAGGCAGAGCGGCGTATTTTCTCGCGGAAAGCCATTTAGCGAGAACTCCAAAAAAAAGAAAAAGAAAACAAAGTCTAGCTTGTCGCAAACGCCAGCCAGCGGGGGTTTGCAATTCTAGAAGAGACGCAACACGCGAAGGGGGGAAGCGCTTTGACTACAAATAACACACCCGCCAGCGGGCCGACTGAAGGGCGCGTTATTGACAAACACTTCGACGCTCCTTCACAGAGCACTCCGAAGACCTCAGCCAAACCACGTCGAAGAGCGCACGCGGGAAAAATGTTCCAGCGGATTAGGGAAGAGCTTCAGAGGGGGGATCTCCCCTTAACCTATCGGTCGCACACCCCATCCCCCAAACGTCTGGGTATCTGGCACTAACTGGAAAAGTGCTGCTAAATGCGTTAAGGGGGGGAGTGCAAAAGGTCTCAATCTCAAAGTGGTCAGAGGTTTCAAGGAGACCTTACGGAATACCGGATGAGGAGGGACAGCCTGTAGGAATTACCCAACATAATGAGGTGGACTGATCCTGCGAGCTCTTGAAAAAAGAGGGGGAGCCAATGCGCTCCGGAGACATTGCGTCTTTATCCAGAGAAGTTAGCACCACTGGGTTGGACCAGAAAGGGGTTGGAGGTTCGAAAAATATTGGGAGAAAAAACGGCCCCACGGTAAGCCCTCAGGCTGGCTAAGAAGGAGAAGTCTCAAGTGGTGGGGGAGGAAACCCTCTCTCCTCGAACGAAAGGCGCAGATCCCTTCAGGCAGTATCCACTAAGAAAAAACGCCACCAAACCGGGGGCGCTGCCCGTGCAGGGAACAGGTCAACGCCTGAACGATCTAGTGTTCTCAGAAATGGGGGGGGGGAAACGAACATAGCATCAGCAAACGGGAGTGGGCCTCTACATCCTCTTCAGTCACCGCGCGAAGACTCCCCCAACTGAGGGCGGGGAAACGAAGTCGGTCGTCCTTCGAGCCGATAACAAAAAAAAAACCGCATAAAAAAACTTGGACTGGAGGGGGACGCGTGCACAAGAACTAGTCCAGCGTCCAAGCGCTCAATCGGCGAGCTCGTCTCATACACGCCGAAAAGCCCGGACGGGCGCTCCCTCTAGAAACGCAACGGCCATCATTCGAAGGATATCTTACCAGCCCCCCCCCAACCCGCCGGCCAGCTGGGATATGGCCCATTCCGGACTGCCAGACGCGCCCGTCCTGATAAATACCGCAGAAGTCCCAGTAATGAAACCACGTCAAGCCCTTTAGAAGGCGTTAAAAAAAGTCGGGGAGTTCTCACCGAGCCTAGAGTGGTGAAAAGGAAAGTAAAAGTCGATCTTGCTCTCGCGATGGTGGGTTCTAGTTTTTCTTTAGGGACACAAACGCACATGAAAAGAAAAAATTGTTACTGTCGTCTCTCTAGGGCGAAAAAATATCGTTCTGCTAAGCTCACAGTGGAATTCGTTGAAAAAAGACGCTCAAGGATAAAAAAGGAAAAAAGGGGGGGCTGTAGGAAAGTCTCTAAAGAGCTCGGACAGAAGGCATCATTGGAGAAACAAAGCAGTAGACCAGCGCACGCCCAAATCGTCGTCGGCTACGCCATGGGATAACCAATATATGAGACCGCGCTCTAAAACTACTCAGGGCCTTGAAAAAAGCACTGAGAAAGCGTGCGAGGAAAGACCCCTCCTCGAAACCCTAACGCTGTGAATGGAGCCGACGCACCTCTACTAACACACAACTTATTGTAAGAAGAGAGATGCGGCGGCTGACGCCAAACGAAAACGAGCGGGGGGTACCGACGTGGACGAGTTTATGGGGAAAAGGAGAAAGGATCTGATCCGCGATAAGACAGGGCTTCGTGAAAGCTGCGGAGCTCTATCGACTTCCGAAAGAGCCGTACGCCGATTTTTCTGTTGACAAACAAAGACGCCCCGGGCGAAAAAAAAACGAGAACTAAATCTGGCCCCGCATCTCGAGCACTAGCCTTGAAGGGGAGGAGAAAGCTCGGCCAAATGTCCTTTCGACAAACGTCAATCTCATCCAAAGACTTGACGGCTCTCCCGCACCGAGGACGCAAAGTCACTACCATGCGACGTATAGTTGTGAAAAAAAAAGTTTGCAAAAGATTAGGGAGAGGGGGAGGGAGACCCCAAAGTTGAGAAGCGCGACCCTCAAGCACCGCTTTCCTCCTTGTGGCCATAAAAAGGCTGTTAGGTAAGGAGCATTGGGAAGACCGAAGGCTGTGAAAAAAAAAATACAGCGACCAAGGGTCGTGACGGGATCGGGATCAAGACGGAGGTCTTTTATCAGAATGCCGGCGGTACTGGCCGCGCTAAAATGAAAAAGAACATGCTCAAAGCGTTGGGGTCAGTCGCAAACTGCGGAAAAGAAGGAAAAAAAGTGTGGCCTATCTAGGGGAGCCGTCATGGCTGCTGAAAGGGAAAGCTGCTCAGAAAAAGTTAGGCGGGGGTGCCTCCCGAAAGCCCTGCTAAGAAGAAGGAAGTGCGGCGCTCGAACAGAGGTGTGTCGAGCCAACGACTGTCTTTCTGAAAGGGAACCGTTAGGGGGGTATCTTACTAGTGGGGGGGGGGCTTTCTCTCTATGTGAAATGAGGCTGGAACGAGGAACACGACCGGGCTCCGAAAAAGAGCATGCGAATAAAAAGCATTGAGAGAACCATCGACGTTCGGGGTAGGGGAAGAATCTCGATGGGGGCTGAAGCCACTTTTCCGGGGAAAAAGACGGTTGCGACGAGTAGGGTGAGAAGGAAACAGGGTAAAGAAAAGGGGTACCCGGCGCCAAGGGGGTCTTCGCAACGCGCTCCTACTTAATGCAAGAGCCGCAAAAACGGCGGCTTTCAAAAGGCCAAAAACGTTGGTCAAACGTACTGCAACTAAAAACTCTGGGAAAAGGGTCAGGAAATAAGTATCCAACAAAAAACGAGCGGAAACAAGGAACGGAGGCGAGGCCGTGGACTGGAGAAGCACTCTCCTACGCAAAGCAAGCATCGTGGGGGGACGAGGATCCCAGTGGCCGAAGAATCGGAGGGGGAGGACCAACGAGCCGAAAAAAGGGAATCTGCCTATGAGCAGTGTCGCCACGCGAACTTCCGGGAACCAACCAGAAAGTGCTAAGAAACAAAATGGGCGCCTGGTGAGACCCCGAAAAAGCACGAGAGGAAGCGGCGGGGGGTAGCTGCCTGAGGACATCGCACGTCTTATGATGATTCAAAGGACGTGGTCAAAATTAGCCCCGCATTAGGCGGCGATCTGGAGACGAACGAAGGAGATGTACGAGGAACCTCGCAAATTGGGAGGCTCAGTCTTTTTGATAGGACAACGAACACCAAGCAAAGAAGTCGTCAACGGGGTGAGAAAAAAAAAAAATCTACGTCCTTGCTGGCGGTAAAAACTACACCGCTTGTAGTGCAGTAAACTAAAAGGAGAGACACATGAGGTTTGGCAAAAGGCAAGAAAAAGATTTCAGCAAAGGGCTTGAGCTGCCGAAAAAAAAAAAAGTCCGCTTCGCCCGCGAAATCGCTGAGAACGAGAGGAGCTGCCCCTGCCGTCAGAGAGGAAACGAAAAGCTACCGGGAAAGTAATCAACCACGGCTAGGAGTGTCCTTTCAACGGAACTGGTTCCAGGGCCGAACTGGACCAAGTCGTTTCACTGTGTCAGAAAGCTTTGGTGTGGATCGGCCTCTCTCGCCTCTATCACCACAGGAACGGGACAGAAGGGAAGAAAAAAGCTAAACGAAAAAAAACCGCTCAAACCTCCCGAAACCAGGATCGGGGAAAAAGAAAAAAAAGCAAAGCTGGAGGGAAAAAAAACTCCGCCACCGCCTGCAGGTACGGCTCGGAGGGACGTGGAGCTGATGTGAATCGCTCGCAAAAAAAAAAACTAACCGCGCTCGGCTGGTGTCGAGCAACAAATGGAGAGGCGAGAGAGTTGACGATCGCGCCACACGCTCCCAAACAAAGCGATAAGTATTAAATGCTCTCGGCAAGATGAAGAAGAAGACCCCCCTCATGCTCGATTGACCTGAGAAGGGGGGTACAACGAACGCCGGTTCCGGGACCGTCTAAAACGTAACGCTTCAGGGACAGATTGTAAAACGAAAGGATCTAAACTCGGGTAAACACGCAGGAGTTGGAAAAAGGGGAATGTCGGACCGTGGAACGAGCACACCAAAAAGGTGAGCTCAAGAAAAAATAAGGAAAAACAGTTTGAACCGGTTTAAAGAAAGAAGAGGGGGCGAGCGGGGTGGGCTTCCTGCTACTGGCGATGATCGAATCTAGATCCCGAACACGCCCGGCCGTTGCGCAGGAAAGGCCCGCTTGTGGGGCTGAGGGCACGGCGAGAAGAGAAAGCCAGTGCTCTGTCGCGCTAGTCGTGACCAACCGTGGGCGCCGCCGCGATAGCCCGCTAGGCCACGCAAGCGTGGTGGAAAGCGGGGGGTCTGTAACATCCCGGCAAAGGGGGGGGGAAGTTTTGGGGAAACTCAGCTCACGGAAAGGGGGAAAATTCGGCTGGCGTGCCGCGTGTCTACGTGCGCAAATGCGGGAAAGGGCTGCTCGTTGCGTCCTATCGTGCAGCAGCGGCAGAAACACGACGATGCTCTCGTAACCAAGGAGGCAGAAGAATCTCAAGAGTTCGAAGCGAGGGCGTGGGTCCTGCTGGTGAGCAACTTGAAAAGCCCAGGACGAGGGACTTGGGAAGGGTTGCACTGAGAAAAATGCAGCCCTCTCTACGATCGAACG
>Ga0179591_1264179_pt1 | contig 14836 bp, 23 predicted proteins | sample CZOMad2_1_08_16f_FD_182891 | JGI IMG/M metagenome (GOLD analysis project Ga0179591, IMG submission 182891) | Vadose zone soil fungal communities from Angelo Coast Range Reserve, California, USA - CZOMad2_1_08_16fungal (PacBio error correction) | ecosystem: Environmental > Terrestrial > Soil >...
AAGCCAAGACTCAATCCGAGGACGATTCACGGCCCACGGCCAGCAACGCAAAAAACACAAGACTCACAAGACCACCAGTGGGGTAGGGAGGGAAGAGGAGGGTCGAAAGGGGTTGAGAAGAAAAGAGAAAAGGAAGGCAGCAGGTAAGCACGCCAAATGAAACTCCAAAACCTCCAATCGAGTTTTCACTTGATTGTTGGACTTTATCCACAAGGACCTCGCCTCCTATCCACTCAGACGAAAACCGACACCGATCTGGTTTGTGTCACTCTCTAAGGGTGATTCGTCAACAAAACCACACAACACCTCTGTACGCTGCCTAACCAGCAGCATCACCCTCGCACGTTCGATTCACACTGAAAGAACTAATCTATCCCCAACAGACAGGGGGCGGGAGCCATAAACCACCCACCCTGCCTCCCTTTTCGGATCGGAAGCACCACACACCAACACCTGGAGCCTAAATCACTCCTTGGTACATCGAGGGATAAACCGAGAAAACAACAAATTTCGATTTTGCCAACTCCCTGCATTGGTCGTTAGAGCGGAACAAAGAACCGCCCCCACGAGACCCAACCACACCACCCTCAACCCCTTCTCCGGTCGTCGTGCAAACTAAATGGGCTTGTTGGCTTTGTCCACCGAGACATCCCGCCTCAGAGGTGACCGAACACCAACTCACCCCCCCCACACCGAAAAACACCCGCAAACTTCTCATCCCTTAACAATCCCTCAGGGCGAATCCCACGTTTGCGCGTTGAAATCAGGGCTAGTGGCATCCATTTCGGTTTTGTTCCCCTCAGAGCTACCTAAAGCCACGCCTCTCCTCGCATTTTCATCTGCCCACAAACACCCAACACCTCGTCAGTGTCCACCGCATCCTTCCGCCTACTAAACGGGCGAGACTGGCCTCAATGGGAAAACCAGGGCTCGGCGAGTGCTCTTTTAGAATTAATTAATTTGTTTCTGGTTCTCAGGGGGACGGCTGGTGCAACTTGTTAGACTATTACTCAGCAATACTGTGTAGGTTACAAAACCCACTGAGGCTGGTGGAATTTAGACAAAATTTTGGCCCAGTTCAACCGCGGCACTGGCCTGGATTTCGGTCACAAGTTGCATGGTCCCACGAAGGGATTAGGTTTAAATTATGCGTCTAAAAGAAATTTGGTGGTGTACTCACCTGGATGTGACAATTTGGAAACATAACCCAAAAAAAACCGGGGCCATTTCATTTGTGATTAAAGAGAGACATAACAGCAGATTTACGTAAAAAATACCTATACTTGGAACACTCCCTTGCTCCGGGAATACTGTGGAAGGAAGATACAAAGAGGCAGGCAGACAAAAGAAAAGCCGAAGTGGGCGACATGAGAACCTAACACTACGGACCAAATTAATGAGGGCCACATGCAACGGGTTACTCAATCTAACCTGGCTGCCTGGTACTGGCTACTGCCATAAAGGAGTGGAAGAAAGGTATGGGACACGGGTGGGAACGGGGTTATGGGGGCTGGTAGCCATAGGTGGACAAGGGAAACCAAATACGAAGAACCATGTCAAACAGATGGAAAGGGAGGAGGACGACATTAGCTTCTGAGTCAAGTCTGAGGAAGCTTTCTTTCGGTGAAAAGAGGAATACCTACCGTGGCGGGATATTGTCCTAAGGGGAGTTGTCCCATCACGAACCGAAGGGGGGGAACGCAGGGGTAAAAACGTCCACACCAATCTAGGTGTGAAGTTGAACATGCTGAAGCTGCTTTACAGGAATGCGGCAAAAAGAAGACAAGGGAAAAAAGATGAGACAGTTACCGGTAACACCGACAGAAGAGGTTGAGCACAAGGCAGCAAGCGCACAGCACACATTTCCCAGAAGCTTCCATTCAGTTCCAACAAAAGTGTGGTTCAAATCAAAAAAGCATAATCTTAATGCAAGCCGAATATTTTCAAGGAAGGGGACACTGGCCTATGGGAGCATCCTTTAAGAGGTCTTGTGTAAAACAGCAACGGCATCTAACAACAGATGCAACAGCGAAGGTTGAACAGCAGAAACAAAAAATTGGAGTTTGATCCCTCCAGAGGGGATGTAATGGGAAAGGAAAAAAACAGAAAAGGAAAACACGGAACACTAAGCGAAAGGTGTCTATCTGGTCGGTCCCCTGTCCGATGTCCAGGGTGGAGAGGGTATATCCAGAGCAATAGTGGAATAGGGGTATGTAATGAGGGGAGGGGGTGTGGGGAGGAATTAAAGTCAAGCAATCAAAGCGAAACCGGTAAAAAAAACTCCAGAGAAATAATCAAATGATCGCATTAAACTATGTGAGAACGCATGTGCGAGGTCGAAGAGGGAGTCCTAAGAAACGCAAAAGTCTTATGAGAGGAAATGGAAAAATCTCAAGGTGAAGATGTACTAGGTTATTCTTGGGGGGGATTGGGGTGGGTAAGTAAGAGTCGGCCAAACGGAAAGGGGGTTAAAGGTTTATTAGAGCTTAGGAGGACGAACGAACATAATGTAAATAAAACATCACCATCAAAACACGGAATCAGAATGTTCAAAAAGAGAATCAGAAGTCAAAGGTAGCTCTCTCACCAGGGGAGAGTGAAAAGCCTCCCTTTACAGTCCTTTTTTCTTAGCGAAGGAGGTTCATGTTTTGGTTTGGGGTGCACGGATGGATCTCCTATCTTTCGGACTATCCCGAGGACTCTTAGTCGATCAACCCCGGACTTGTCAACCCTCGATGATGCTACTATACAAAACTCTACACCATAATACATCAGGACGACGGTCCCCTCCGGTGTGGCACTTCGCGAATCGGGGTAGGGGCACAGCGGTTGTTGAAAAAAGTCAGACCTTGGACCTCTACCAGGTGATATCCTCTTTAAGAACTTGCAGGTTTTATTATGTCATGTTTAGCGCGGGAATGAAGGGGAGACGGTGGGTGCGATCAGAACATTTGACTGATAAAAAACAAGAATTTACGTACCCCTATCCGAATATTGACTGGGATGAGTTACACCCTTTCAGCCAAGAGGAACAGATCTACAGACTTAGAAAGGGGAAGAAGGAGAGTTCACAGGGGTTAGGGGGGTGTGGGGTGGGGTCCTACAATAAGCAGAGCTGTATGAGACCAACCCCAGGGGCTGCTGCTGTGCATTCACCTGAAAGACGTGCAGCAATGAGCTGCTTGCTCTGCGGAAGTTGCTGGGGGCAAGGCGACCCAGAGAAGGGGAGGATGGGTATGCCACCCTGGGGCAGACTCCCGCCGCTCTGCCTGTGCGGCTTATTTAGTTGTCGCGAAACGATTGTGTGGCACCAGAGGGCCTCGCGGGCTCGTCTGGCTTTTTGCGGCTGGGGAATGTGCTCAACCAATCTTCTTGTCTGGACCTAACAGGGAAAGAGATTGCTATGTGTAAGAATAGTTCTTACTGGTATTTTAGGTTTAATATTCCGAAAGGGAAGCATAGGTCCAACTTGCATAGGGGTGTGGGGAGGAAGCAAAAGTAAAACAGCTATCCAATGGTCGTGTTTTCGGATAGAAACAAAAAAAACGGGTTCGTGCCCATATATAATAGGCAAGGTCGGTCTCAATTTCCCCTAAAGATTTCTTAATGTTTTTCCTAATTGAGAAAGACAACGACTTTGGGGAAAACAGTCGGAACTTACTCGGGACCTGGTTCAAGGGGGTTTCCAGGAGGGAAAAAGGCAAACAAGCACAACCTGAAAAGAACCTGTATACCCATCCGTGACAAGTTCACTACGGGGGGCCGGGCCTAGCCAGACTTAAAATGCAACCATCTGTGAAAGTGCACTCTAGGTAAGTGTGGGAGGAAGTCGGAAGGGGACGCACTCAATAAAATATCCCGGTGAGCTTTAGGTTGTCAGGTCGGATTGGGAACGGAAGTAAGTATCACCAAGCACCATTATAATTTGTTCTTACAAAAGGTTTGTTATTTTGGAGCCGAAATATGCTGTATGTCCGAGCTCAAGACAACAGCCCACATGGACAGGGGGAGGCGGTGTTGAAACTTTTAATGAAACAGACTTGACACTCCACAATGGAGATTGGAGGAAACAAAAAAATAAGCAAAGGTCCAAAGGCCAACGTTTGACAGAACTCTGAACCGGCAATTTTAAAACCCGTTCAAATGGCCAAAATGGGCATAGGGAAAAGGCAATAGGGTGAATGTTTTATAACCTAACACATTATGTACATTGAGTAATAGTTCAAACTTAGTGAAGTCCAAAAGGTAATATACCACACTAGTAAAAAGAAACAATAAGGAATTAAGGGACAAGCCCTCGAAAACCTGCACTGTGTGCAAAAAGGGCGGGTTGGCGACTTTTTGGGAGAGGGCGAGGGAGGTGTTGGATGGTGGCCCTTCCTGGAGGGGGTGGTAAGTAGTGGGCAGGGCGACCGGCGACGACGGAGGGACCAAACCGAAAGCCCTATGGATCTGATTTGACGGCTGTCGGAAAAGGGAAAGAAATAGAGGGGGGAGGTTTAAGGGGGGTGAGGGTGGTGGTGGGGGGGGGAGGGGGGGGGTACGGGACTTAAAAGTTTTGGGTGAGACCGAAACAATCCGTCTTGTCTCTATTTCTTTAAGCCGCAAAACGGACGGGAAGGGGGGGGTATGTGTTCGAGGTGGTGGTGGGGGGGTGTGGTTATGGGGGGGGGTGGTGCGGCGCGCTAACTAAAAATTTTTAGTTGTGGGGTGTGAAAATCCGCAACCGGCTGTGGGGGAGACGGGAATGTCCAGGAAACGGCGACGGGTATTGGGGGAGTAGGGGTAGTTTTTTTCTGGTTGATGAGCTCGGCTAAATTGATAAGGGAGGGGAGGCAGTCACCAAACCGCTGGGGTCGATTTAGGCGACGGGGGAGGGGGGAGAAAACGGCGGAGATTGGACGGGGTTTACAGGGGGTGGGCGGGGGTTTTTTCTGATGGGGGGGGAAAGAGAGGAGCTAGGTAGTGGGCCAAAACAGGAAAAAGAGGGGGGTTTTCGGTTTAAAGGAGGAAGGGGAACGGCAAATCTCTTGCCTGGTGTAGTACAAGGACACCCCCCTCCCGTGCTACTATAGGGGGGGGGGAGGGTTGAGGGGTAAGGTGGGTGGGGGGGAAGGGGGGGCTGACGCATTACTGTGAAAGGAGGGTCGCACAAGGGGAGGAAAACACCCAACTCTCCTCACCTAACCTTCCTTACAGCCCAGTGGCTTTGTGACTTTGAGTATTCATATGGACCAGACTCGGACTGAGGAGAAAAGGAGGAAGGGGGAAGCTTTGTTTTGAAAATCTCTAGCCAAACAACAAAAGAATCTGAGAGAGATGGGGGCAAATCCGCCAAACACCAGAAAAGGTCGAAGCGTCTCCGAGTCCGAGTCGAGTAGCACTAACACGCAACTGTGAACTAAACCCCCCACCAGTGACTGTAAGGAGGGGGAGGGGAGAAGGGAGGTTATTAGGGGAAAAGGAAACAGTCAACCAATGGGGGAGCTTATAACAGCAACCCTCACCACTCCCCAACCCCATCCCCCAATCTAGGGAATTCACGGGATGACTGTAGCCACAAGAAAAAAGAGAAGGGGCTCTTTTAAGCCCAGAAACCGTCGGGTTAGGTGGGGGTTTCCACTCGCTCCGCCCTCGCCGCACAACCCAACCACCAAACCGGTAAGCACGCATCACCCCAAAAAAAAAGAAGAAGAGCAATTCACCACGCCCTAAATCGACCAGCGCGGCGGCCTAAAAACACCCTCCACCCCTTTTTGAGCAAGCGCACGGCCCCCAAACCAAAAAAAAGACGAAGCACCACCCACTACCACCTCCGAAAATAAACCGGCGCCGTTTTTAAAAACGGGCGTCTAAACGCCACAAGCTGGGGAGGGGATTTGGCCTCAAACCAAGGCCGCGAAAGAGAAAAGGAACAAAAAGATCAAACCACACACCACCCTCCGCACCATACCATTACGGGACCGGGGAGGCGCGTTAAGAGCCAAGACGGAGAAGGGTCGGGGCGGGGTTAAAACTCACCAAGAGGGAAGAAACCAAAAGAAAACCCCCCACCACAACCCCCTCAACCAAAAAGGAAAAAAACTCACTCAATATCTCCCCGGTGACATCCGCGGAAGGACGAGCCCTATGGCTCGAGGGCGGTGGGGTCCCTCCCCCCCTCGTAAAGAGAAAGGGGGGCTAAAGGGAAAAAAAACTACTACCAAAAAACCCACAACCAAGCTTCATGGACGCACTACCTCATCAGAGGAATCCCAACCCAAATAAAGAGCGTAACGAAGGGGACCACAGTGTTTTTTCGGGAGGATGCTTGGCCCGGAAGGAATTAGAAATTGTTGTCGCTAGTGTTCCAGGGTGTAACTGGCTTGTGGGCTCAAAAATTCAGGGGGGGAGAATGGAAAGAAAAAACTGTGGAAAAAAGGTCGTATACAATAACCAATTTCCTAGTACTGGGATTTTCAATTCCCAGGGCCATTTCCAGCCCGGGGGGGGACACTGCCCATGTTCAAGGAAAAGTGGGGGGGGGAAGGACATCTTTTGCAGTAGTCAAAATCAAACTAGGAGTGGATTGTCCCAAGTCAGCCTTTCTGGTTCAATTTTGAAACAGAAGAACCTACATAGTGAGCGTGGAGTGAAAAGACTGAAAAAACAAAAAATTGCGTCTGGGACCACATTAAAGCACTATGAAAAGGGAAGAATAAATAGAAGTTGGCTAAAGGAGAGTAAAATTGAGAATAGAGGGACCAAAAGGAAAAGAAGAGAACAAAAGCCATCATGGGATAGGAACAGGCTACAGGAAATGATAAACCAACAAATAGAGTGCACATGCCCCTAAGGGAAAAAAAACTCAAAGTTCGGAGAAATTACAATAATTCACGTGTAGGGGACCTAGGGGGGGTTTCAACGGGCAATGGGGGGAGGGTAACACATATGGGGGATCAAAAAAAATAGAAAAATGTCAAAAGGGAACATTAGTAAGTATTTTTAATGTAGATTGTTTTTCTTGATCAAGACCAACAATTAAATTAGGGAGGGAAAAAGAGGGTAGAGGAATTTCGAGAGTGGGAAAGTTTCAAAAGAAAAGGAGGGTGTGGGACCAGACAGAACCGAATGTGGGGCTGAGATTTGGTGTAAGCTAAGGAAAGAAAAAGAAAAAAAAACTCTAACGAAAATAAAAGGAGTAGGTGGGAGGAAAAAAAAATCTTCACCCTAATAAAAGAAGCCATAACACAGTGAGGAGAAGACTAATGCGAGGGTTTGAGGTAAAAAAAAAAGGAAAGAGAGGAAAACAAGCATTCAGGAAACAGCAAACAAAGAAAAGCTAAGAAGTTGTTAAACAACAGTGGTGGAAAAGGGAAAACGAAAGAACGAACCTTCAAAAGAAGAAGGGTATAGCAAATTCACAAAAAGGTGAGATGGGAGAAAGAGTGTGGGATTGGTAGGGTCAAACCAAGGTCAGCTCCAGGAATCTCAGGGTGGGGGGGGAGAGGAGGAAGGGGAATCCACAAAAAGGCCACCCCAATGGGGGGGATAAAGAAAGTAGATTGGTACTACACCACAAACACATATAAACACGGGAAACAGAAAAAGGGGGAAGTAAAGTGGCGAAAGCCGTGATGGGGTCATCAGAAATGTTAAAAAGGGGGGGGGGGAATAATATCCAAGAAAAGGGGTAGGGGATGTGTTGTTTTGGCAGCCCATTGATGAAAAAAGATCAATCAAGATACAAAGGGCAACACACCTCAAGACCTTTAAGAAAAAAGTAGTTCAGGATAAGACAAGGGTTCGATTGGAAGGGGGAGTAGGGAGAATAAGTAAAAGCAGTCTAGATTCTATCAAGACAAGGCGTACAAGGGCGGGGGGGAACGAATTAAGATGGCTTTGTTTATTGTAGGGGGGGGGGGGAGGGAGAAAGTAGAGAAGCCCTCGTCGGGGGGAAAAATGGGGGGAGAAGGGTGGTGGATGACTATGTCCTGGGGGGGATTGGGGGGTAAACTAACATGTTGGATGACAAAAAAATCTCAAAAAAAAAAAAAATAGGAGGAAACAGCAAGGGAAGACCAAAAAGTGGGAGAGAAAAACAAAAAAACGGAGGGAGATTAAAGGGAGGAGAGATCCTTTAACAGTCTTTATATCGGAGAACTGAGGGATGTTCCGCGGGGGGGTTAGGGTTTTTCTAATGGAAAAGGGAGGGGGGGAGGAAGAAGTGTAGCTAACATCCCTCCGACCGTAGGCAATCTCCACACCGAAAAGGGAAAAGCACGATTGAGGTAATGAGGGAAAAAAAGAAAAAAAAGGGGGGATAACGATCCCCCGCCTTGGTAAGACGTAAGGATCACAGGAGGAGGCAGAATCAGAAAATTTCAAAAATTCGTAGAAAAAAAAGGGAAGAAAAGACGAAAATGGCGAGAAGATGGACGTCAAACGACGTTTGGAAGGGGGCGGTCGTGTCTCGGCGTTTTGATAGTTCGCTTTGCTCTGCTGGATAGGGGGGTTGAAATACTGCATGAAAAAAAAAATAGACAGACATCATAACAGACTGGGATAGGGAAAAAACCTTTACCCTTACATCGACAGGGGGGAACCTAGCCCGATATAAACGAAGAGGAAAGGGGAAGAAGAAATTAGAAGTGGAGAGTGGGGGGGGGTTGCACTGAAAAAAGAAATGTATGAGCACCACTACCACCATGGTGGGGGGGGGGCACTGCTTGGTAAAAAATGGAAACTGCAAAGAAAAAAGAACAACTACCGGAAGGGGCGCCTGGGTTGCAGCCAAGAAAGGCACTGACTGCGAACAAGACACTGTTGGCTAAGGCGCCACCTTGGGGGGAGAAACCCGTCTAAGGAGGCGGCCGGGGCCAGCTTCAAGAGGGGGGGAGGGAGCACACAAAAAGGGTTTTCATCCAAATCAAGGGTATGAACGTGGTGGCTGTTGCAGTCATTGCGCTGCCGGGGGGGGGAGAAAACAAAAGAAATCTTAGAAAAAGGGGTAAAGAAAGGGGACGATTGGACTCTTGTGTTTATTGCTACCGTGGGTGGGGGGGAGAAGATTCGGGTCAGTAACTTGAAAAGAAGAAGGGGGAGGGGAGGTGTTCCACAGGAAAAGAAAAAGAGTCAGTGAAACTTTCATTTCACACAATACCTTAGTAATAAGTAAAAAGAAGACGAAAGGATTAACAGAAAGGAAGATTGCTAGGTGGGCAAAGGAGAACCAATTTAAAAAAAGTCGATGAAGGGTTCAGACCGGGGAAAAGTATGGGTGGGCCAAGGGTAAAAATGGAAAAAAGCCGCACACATGCCAAGAGAAAACAACAAAGTGCAAGGACCGGCCATTGAAAGAAGGGGCATGCAGTAGAGAACAGGAAGAGTGTAAAGCATTAGAACGGTAAGATAGGGAAAGGGGGTGTACCAGGGGAAAGGGAAAGAGCAGAGGGATTTGGGTGGGGGGTCAGGAAGGGGGGGGAATTTGGTGACTCACGAGCACTTCCTTAATCCAAGGAAAAGGGGTCTCCGGGGTAACGGGAAGTATGAGAGGGGGGGTTGTGCCGAAAGGGCAGGTGGAGTCAGGAGGGGTCACATTCAAAAAAAAAAAGCACCTAATTCGGAGTTTAAAAAGTTCAGGCGAATTGTAAAGGAAAAAAAGTGTGTTCGAAAAAGAATCAAGTTGGGGGACAATGCCCACAGTAACCTCTCCAAGGGAAGGGGAAAAAAACGGAGGCCCTGGGAAAAGGAAAAATCAGATCTTTTGTCTTTTGGGTAGGAATACCTCCACATGGAAAATTAATTGAGCAAAAAGGGGAGGAAGCCAGTACCAAACAAAAAAAGAAAAAAGGAAGAACTTTCAGAACAACCCGATAAAAAGGGGGGGGCTCAAAGTTGGGTCTCTGCCGAAGGGAGGAGGGGAAAGGATTGTCAGGAATTGGGGGTAGGAAGGAAGGGGGGGGGGGGAAGAGTCGCAAATTAGAGGTCTGGGAGATGTTAGCGGGACAAAAGCCGAAAGGAGCCAAAATCAACTAGGGAACGCGCGGGAGGAACGTTGGGAAGAGGAGGGTTCCAGGTTGGGGGGGTTGGGGGGGGGGGGTGCTGAGGGAAGGCTGTAAGTTTTTTTGTGTAAGAAAAACCTACAAAATTGCTCTCTTTCTTGGAACAAAAAAAAAAGGGAAGGGCTCGTGTGGTGTGTTGTTGGGGTGGCGGAGGGGGGGCTTTCTCGAAAAGAAAGGAGGAAGGGGGTGGGGGCCAAGCACTTTTTTTTCTCAACAGAAGGGGGAAAACGGCGCAGGGTTGGGGAGGGTGTGTGATTAATGGGTGGTGGGGGAGAGAAGAGAGCTGAGAATGGGTGTTTTAGCCAAACCGGAGCTTTTGTTTCTAGATTAAACACAGAGTAGGAATGGTACGGGAAAGGGGAGAGAAGGGGGGGGAACGAACCGGAGGCGGAGGAAGTCGAGTGGAAAAAAAAAAAAAACCGGGGACCGGTCTCGGGACCGTGCTGCAGTTTACTGCAAAGAGGAAGGGTGGGTTTACCCCCCCCCTCAAAACTTGAAAAAGGGGGAGGGGTGGGGGGGGGGGATGTCTGGAAAGGGAAACTGTGAAAAGGGGCTCGGTTGATTATCACCCACGCCAGAACTCTCCCTAACCTTCCTTACAACACTGGGGGGACTGGGGAAGGAGTGAAAAGGGGGGATCTGCTTGAAGGTTGAAAGAGGGGAGAGAAGAGAGACGACGGGGGAAAGGGGAAGAGACAGGAACACAACGAAGAGGTAAAAGATATAGTTACTACTCAAACGCGACAAGAGGAAGAGGGACCTAGAGTCCTATTCCTATCGGAAAAGCGCAACTGACAAACGAAAGAAAAGAACACCATTGGCTTAAGGAATTGGGGGTAAAGGGAAGTGGGGGGGAAGAAAAAAAAAAAGGGAAACAGGTCCACCAAAGGGGAGAGTAATACACCACCACCAAAACACCAAAAACACTAACCAACCACCTCTATTTTAAAGGGAAAAAAACAACCAAAAAAAAATGCAGGACCAAAAAAAGCCCGGAACGACCACGGAAAAGAAGCGTGGGGGTGGGGGGACTCGCTCAGCCTCGCGTTCGTGAACAAACAACAAACAAAAAACCAACCACCCGACCGCATCACCCAAAAACAGGAAAGACAGGAGAAGGGGGAATTGGACACACGGAACCCTAAATCGTAAGACAAAAAGGGAGGTAGGAAGAAACCCCGAAAGGGAATTCCCGTTGAAGTATCTCCGCAAACCAACCAAAACCACCTTTTTAACAGCCAACATACCCTAAAATAAGAAAAAACAGCCTTGTACAAAACAAAAAAATAAAAAGAGCCACAAGAGGAGTTAAGGATTTTGTGGCACCCCCCCCAGGCCGTTTCGGCGAGCGCAAAGAACCAAAAAAGGGCCAAAAAATCACACCAAAAAAAAACCCAAAAAAAAAAAACGTCTCGGACGAAAAGAAAGAGAGAAAAGGAACGAGACGTTTTGAGGGCAACACCGCGCCCCCTCGCGTTTACACCGAAAAAAAAACCCAAAAAACAAAAAAAAACAAGACCAGCAAAGGGCAAAACCCCATCCCCGCAGATACCAAGTGTGAACCGACAGTCCTTAAATCCCCTAGGGGGAAGGGGAGGGAGGGGCCTACAAAATACCAAAAGGGGTGAGAAAAACTGGGCACGTAAAAAGAAAAAAGACTACACCGAAACCCTCGTCGAACCAAATAAGAAATAAGAACTCAAATCTGAAAAAAGTCCGAAGAAAAAAGGCCAACAGTGTATCATGTCGTGGGGCCCTTAATATTGGAATGTGTTTTCTGGGGGTCAACTCAGCGTGCAAGTGGGGGGAGCAATTTAAAACTGAAAGAAACTGAGAGGTAGGGGTAGGGAAAAAAAAAAACCAGGCTAGTCTGGGACTGTCCATCAAGGGGAAAGTTTGGCAAGGGGGTACAAGCGTTTCCAATTAAAAAGGAAAGAGGGGGGGATAAACAAGTGAATCATAGGGGGAGGGGTATTAGGGGGGGGGCTGGAGACCCTCTTGGTAAAAGTACCTTGAAATTGAAGGGGAAATTTTGAAACAAAACAGAAGTGGAATCAGAGGGGGCCGTGGAAAAGCTCTTTATCTTCCAACATTACAGAAAAGTAGAAACGGCCGCAACTTGTTATCCTTCCATATAATGGGGAAAAGGGAAGGGCCCCAAGGATACACATACGAAAAGGGGATGCGGTTAGGCGGGGAAAGATGAAACTCCAACGGAAATATCTTGCACCTGAAAAACCGAGACTCAAAACGAGAAAACTGCAAAGAAATAGGCAAGACCGTATTGATTACGGGATGGGTCGAACTGCCTGTGCAAAGCCATGGGGAAAAGGGGTAATTGGGGACAAGGAGGGAACCCCACTCTCCAACATTCCACTTTCCCGTTTCAATAGGGAAAGAAGTGAGAAGGTGCTCCCGCAAAAAAGGAATGGAGGTAGGGGCAGGTGGGTAGATAATCCATGTCGATCTTATATTAAAACTACGTTATTGGGTCAGACCGCAATGGAGGGGAGAAGGATGTTTGGGAAAGGTGAGGCAAAAAAAATGGAAAAACAACTTGATTTGCCCGAGGCGAGTATTCTTTTAACAGGATAGAACAGAATAAGGAAGAAAAGGTAACTCGAAAAGAGGATGAAAGGGGGGGAAGAAAGAAAAAGAAAGAAGAAGTGCAGCAGGCACGAAAATAGACGGCAAACACAACAATGCCCAAAAAAAAAAAAGGGGGGGGGAGGGAGCAATCTAGGCAACCGGCAGCAGTAAGGCAAGGGGGAGGAGCAACAAGGTGCACATGAAACAGTGGCATTATCAGAGAGGGGGGAGAGGGAGAACAGAAAAAGAAAAGGAAGGCAAGGGGAGGAGGGCTGAAGGGAAGCAAAGCATAGTAAAACCACAATGGTTTCTAGGGGTGGACAGCCAGCTTCTTTCTTTCATTGATAAAAAACAAACAACTATAATACAGGGAAAGGGGAGAGAAAAAGGGAAGGAACTGGGGAGATAGTTTTAATTCCAATTAGGGGGGAAAATGTGGGAAAGGGGAAGAGAACGTTTCATAGGGGGGGGGGGGGGGAAAAAAAAGGAAGGGGGGTAGCCGTACAAGGGAGGTACCCAAAGACAAAAAAAAAAAATAAAACTTAGACAGCAAACTAGTACTAATCAAAAGATGGTGCATAATAACGAGGGGGGTCTAACTAATGTGTCGTCGTAGAAGAAAGGGGAGGGGAGAAACAGAGAGGAAGAGGCATAGAGGGGTAATCGTCATAACGGCGGGGGACAAGAAAGACGATGGGTCATGTTTTAGGAAGGGGGGATTTAGCGAAAAAGGTTGGCAAAGGGGGGGGGGGGAAGTCAGGTGGTTGTTAGAGGGCGTAGTGAGTGGTAACAGAACTAAAAGAGGAAATATCCCAAAATCACCATCAAAAATCACATCAAGGAAGAAAAATAAGTGCGAAGAGCTAAAGGAAAAAAATCAAAAAAGAGATAGAAGAAACCTTTGAAAGGGAAGAAGGTAAGTGATGGTCCGAGTTTTGGTTCGTTTTGGGGGGGGGGTGGAAAGAAAGGGTTTCACTCTACTATAAGTGTTAAAAGACCACAAACGGAAAGAAGGAATTCCCCATACATGTAAAACCAAGTTGCTACGAGGGAATGTCCCCAAAGCCGAAGAACAAGGACTCAGGGTCCCCCGCATGGGGGGGGGAGATCTTAACTGGAGGAGTACGACGAGTGCGTTAAAAGAGGGGGGATAGAGCAAATATTAGAGAAATCGGACACAAAAACTCTTTCGACCTCAGGGATACTGGGACTCGTTGATTATTCGGAGGTAGCTTTCTGGTTGGGAAAGGTCGCTTTGGCTTAAGATTTGTTAAAATACTTAGGGAAAAAAAAAACCAAAACCAAAAAGCATGACATTGAAAAAGTAGGGGGGCAGGGGAGATTACCATACACTTTTACATCGTGGTGGCCAGGGAACAAGATATGACATTAGAGGTTAGATCATTCTAGTGGTCAAAGGGGGGGGGTGTGGGGGTTGGTGGAAAATACATCGAAGAGGTGACCACTACCAAATGGGGGGAGGGGGGGGTAGGGTGCTGGAAAGGGCAAGCCACGAAAGGGGGAGGGACTAAATGCCGGGGAATGGGAAGGGACAAAGAAAGAGGAAAGGAGCAGCCAAAATAGAAACTTTGTCTGCGATGCCACCGGGGTTGCTAAGCGCTGCTGAAAGTTGCCAGAGGGAGGTGGGGGGAGGAGAAAAACCCAGTTTTCACCGGGGAGGACAAGAGTGGAATGGGGGGGGGGGATTGGGACTGAAGGGAGAGGAAGTGCAGAAAAACTACTATAAAAAGGTAGTCCCGACTGTAAAAGCGTCTCTTTTTGAAAGAAAGGGGTGGTGAAGCAAAATGTTCAAGGAAGGACTGGGAAAAAGCTGATGTAAAAACTTACAAGAGATTTAGGGGGGAAAAAAAAGTACAACAAAATCCCCCTGAGGGGGAGTCTTAGGTCGGAAATAACTTGATTTATAGATCCAAGTTATTTTCTAGAATCGTCCCCTTTTGGTAGGAAAAGGGGGGAAAAGAAACAATCTCCGTGGGGGTCAAAGGGAGAAGTGTAAGCTGGGAAATGTTTCGCCGGTTTTGTCAAGGGACAATTGACCCCGCAAAAAGAAAGTGAGAAAACGAATGAAAAAAGGAAAAGACTGGAAGAAGGTTAATCAAGTAAAGCAAGACATGAGTGAGTAAACAGGATTGCAGGGGGACACAGAACGAGGTAGGTTGTGGTGGTGGGAGTGGAGAGGGGAA
>Ga0179591_1264775_pt1 | contig 14836 bp, 17 predicted proteins | sample CZOMad2_1_08_16f_FD_182891 | JGI IMG/M metagenome (GOLD analysis project Ga0179591, IMG submission 182891) | Vadose zone soil fungal communities from Angelo Coast Range Reserve, California, USA - CZOMad2_1_08_16fungal (PacBio error correction) | ecosystem: Environmental > Terrestrial > Soil >...
AAGCAGGTGGGGCTGGTGCGTCCCGGTGCAGGCGCGAGCTGGGGGGGGAGAGGATAGAAAAAACGGTCTCCCAGTTGAACACCGACTCTAAGGGGAAAGAAAAAGGTTCGGGTTCTTCGGTCATCCCGAAAGGGGAAAGGAAGAATGGATTCGGGAAGAGGGCGACCGAGGTCACGGTATTCCAACCGCAGGAAAAAGTCCGTGTACATTAAAGAAGGGGGGAAAAAGGGAGACGCAGGGCCTGTCGAGACGGGGGAAAAGCCAATTCAAACACCCAGTCCTGTGCACTTCTTTTAAATCAGTGAGTTGATCGAAAGTGCCCAACACGGGGATGGGGAAAGGGGTCAAAAAACGGTGGCGCGGCACCACGCCGAAAGCCAAATCTCCATCTGTTTTCCCTCGTGAAATTAGGGGTTCAGGACGGCTGACAGGGGGAGAAGAGAGACCACCGGGATTCCACGGCAGTACGACTACGGTCGGGAAAACGAACAAAGGAAAAGTAGGTAAAACCGTGGTGTTCACCATGTTGAAAGCGGGGACAAGGGGGAGTGCCAATTTCACGCAATGCTGGAAGAAAACATCGAAAGTGGGGGGAATTTCACGCTTTTAGAAAGGGTTCAAAATACTTTCCTGTGCATCAGTTCTTCTAGGGGGCGCGCCGGTGGGGCCACTAAAAAAGGGAAATCCGTCCTACGTCACGAGGAAATCATCGGAAGGATCCGGGCGCTTCCCAGGGGAAAGGGTGCCAGAGAAAGAACGGAAGTAAAGAGAAGGAACCGTCGAAGACCGTTGGGAGAAAGGAAGGGGGGCCACCTCAGCCTCCGCCGATTCAAAAACTCCCGCGATAAGAGAGGCGAATGCGACCTTCACTAAACGCACATCCAGTCGGGGACCTAGCACTAGCATCGGGACGGCGAGGAGTGAAAAGACAGTGCTGGCCGGGGAGGAGGACTGCGGCCTGAAGAGGGGCAGATGTTTGAGAATCCTTTTCATCGGCTTCATCCGAAGAAGGAGCCGACATAACGGGGAGAGGGTCTACTCCAGGAACCGAATCCAACCTCCTACGCGCGTCCGTGCCCTGGCCGGAAGGAAAGACCTTCTGGAAACTTTCGTAAGAAGGGAGGAGGGCAAAGACAACCCGGACGGATAATCGTGGATACAAAAGGCTAAGGGGTGGCTTCATCCCGCACGAGGTTGGAGTCGTCTGGGAAGCGGCAAATCCTCCAGGGGGTTGTTAATAAAAAAATGGGTATAGGAGCTGTTCCTTTTGCCGAGACTCTGGGACTTGGGTATAAAAAAGCGGTATCGACGAAAAAAAACGCTTTATAAACCCTGGGGAACCCTTCGGACCAAAAAAAAAACAGGGGACCGCGGGCCTGAAACAGCGGGGAGTTTGGGGCAAATAACGCAGCGTATGAGCAGCTGCCCCAATTGGTCGGAGACTTTAGGGAAGGGAGGAACCATGCATCGGCGCCCGGTGGAGTAAAAACTTGGGGATTTCTCTGCCGGACGGAACGATGGACCGGGGAGCTTGTTCCAAGTCCCGAGGGAACAAAGAAGGTAGATCTCAACACAAAATAGATCGAATTCCATTGGCCTTAGGGGCCACAGAAAACCGTTCAGAGTTTCCGGACCCAAGGGGAAAAGGAAAAATGTTCCGGCACGCAGCGAGGGGGCCCTTGGAGTCCCTGGAACTCAAACCTGGCCGGGGCGGAAGTCGAAATGGAAGGCTGGGAAAAACGTAAGATAGGATGCCCGCAGAGGGGGCGCGAGGTGGAGTAACTTGGGTTATGAAGCTGCGTGGGGCGACAGGGGGTAAGAAAAGAAAAAGGAAGAGAGTGTTCAGGAACAAGGCCCAGAAAAGCACCCTCTTTCCACACCGTTCGCCAGGGAGCCCAGGCCCGAGGAAGCGACATCTTTTCGAAGAAGAAAAAAAAAAAAAAAAATAAAGAAAAAACGTCGACGCGTCCGTTTTGAGGCAGAAAAAAAAAGGGAAGCAGATCCTGTGAAAACAGGAAGGACCTGTCAGACGGAAGGGAGAACTACACTCTACAAAGTTGTTCCGGTCGTTTCAAACGGAGGGAAAAAGAGGAGGGAGCGGCGCCGAGAAGATAGGGAAAGGGGCCAATCAATTGCGAGGAATCTGCCGCACGGGAGCAACATCCGCCTGGAGAGCCGTCACTCAGGAGAATCAATCTCATGTCTAAAGGCGGAAAGGGGGGGGGTGTGCGAAGGGCAGGTTCGAAGGCGGAACGCTGGGGGAGCTGGGGGGGTGGGGTGTCCGCGGCGGCTGCAGATGGGGTTGAACCTCAGCCGCCCAAAGGGGGCAGAAATAGGGACCTTCTCGGAATTCCAGTCTTGTAGTTGTATAGTAAAAGATGTAAAGAAGAATGAAGGGAATCTGGTTCAGATGGGTCGGCGGGAGGAAGAGTTTGCCCCCGGAGAAGGAATAACGAAAGGAAGTGGAGAAGAAGTCATTTGAACGCCGAGAAAGTCAGAAATTAAAAAAAAAAAATGGGAAAACCGGGGAAAAAGAGTGCCGGGTTGACTTGGGCCACCAGAAAGTAGACCTCTCTGAATGGTAAAAAAAAAGTTAAGGGAGCACTTATTAGAGGGGGGGAGACAACCTGAGGTAGTGACGTGAGAGTGGTGACTAGGAAAAGAACCGGAAACCATACAGTCACGATTCAAAGGGGCATGAGGAAGGAACGTGAGCTGGAAAACGCGCTTCCGCCATTTTAATAACTACAAGGGTGGGAAAAGGGGGAACGTCATTAACAGAAAGGATAAACGGGCAACTTTGTGGAAACAGGCGCCAACACCGGAGAGACAGGCCGGCGAGCAATGGTCAGAAGGCCCTGAAAAGAAAGATTTCTTTCTGGGCAATGGAGACCGTCTCGTCGCGAGAAAGAAAGAGGATCGGGAGTATACCTCGGATGAAAAGAGAACCAGAACAGGTTCTAAAGGGCCAAAAGGAAGGGGAGGGGGTGAAAAAAGGGGCGCCGATCAGGGGAGAGAAAACTAGCGATCACCGGAAAGAAGCCCAACAATTCTGTTCTCTCTCTCAACCACAACACGTGAAAAGCGAGATATCCATAATGCAGGGGGAGCAGACAAAAGGGCCAAAAAAGATGGGTGGAAGGGGAGGGAAAGGAAGGCAAGGTTGTTTCACGCCGCTAACGCGTGCAACGGGAGGGGTCGGCTGTCATAACGGGGATTCTCCCGATCAAGATTCGGGGAGAGAGAGGAGGCTGTAGTCACTAAAAAGAGCGGAAGGGCCTAAGGGAAAGGCGATGTAAAATCGGACCGGAATGTTACGGTGTGGGCGAAACCACAGGGTAAAAACCTTCGCGGGCTTCTAAAGGTCGTTCATTACGTTGCGGTGCCCACCGGGTTAAGAGTCACACTGGTAGGGGGGAAATTGGGGGGAGAACAACTCACTGGAAGAAATTCCGAAAGAGTTAGACATCGGTGTTCCTCAAGGGGGGGGGGGGTCGGCGGAAATGGGGAAATCGCACACCTCGGTTCCCACTTCAAAAAAAAAAAAAGGATCGTGGAAAAAAGTCCAGGTGTTCGAAGGGGTGACACAAATAAGTTCGAAATGGTTGCCCCAGTTCACGTCAATAAGGCGAAAGAAGTGGATTTCTGACGAGTTTGTCACCAATGTGAATGGTCAGCACGGGATTGGGCAGAAGATCCTGTTCCAAAACAAACTTATGAAGCGACAGGGGCAAACAAAGGGACGCAGCATGGAGTGGATCATGGGCGTTCGGTCAATCTACAACTATAAACCGGGAATTATCATTGTCAAAAGGGGGGAAGCCCTGGGGGGGGAACTCTCGGGTTAACCCCCTCAAGGGAAAAGGAAAAAAGGGGGGGATGTGTAATCACGCACATCCACATCCGGGGTAACGGGACGTAACCTTCACTAACCCGCACACCTAGGCCGCAATCCGACATCTAAGGGATGGGAGCTAAAATTGACAAGAATTCCTCTTGAAAATAGGGGTGCAAAGGCGGCAGGAAGAGGTGTCATATGAAGTTTGAGGGAAGTCATAAAGGACTCGAAGGCTTTTCTCAGGCTGACATCGGTCGAAAAGGGAAAAAAGACCGACGAACCAAAAAGCGCTGCGCTGGGAAGGGGGGACAGGCATGGGCGTTTTTCTAAAGAGGTGTAACCGGGCTGTCTGCCCGAACGGGGGGAGTACAACCCGGGAAAGCTATATCGGGGGTCAGGGTTTGGGGTGGGGGGATTCAGCCGCACAGCTGGTGGCGAATGGCCGCGTCCTGGCCAAAATGGTGGGGGGGGGAAAAAGGGGGCTTTTCCTGAGGAGTTCTTTCGAAAATGAAAAAGGGGCGGCAGTCGTGTTCGAGTATACCGGCGTTCTAAAGCACCAAACACGAAAACACTGCCGACATTTCCCGGATCCAAAGGAGCGAAGGAGCAGCCAGGGACGTGCGACCGAGTCAGGGGGGGAGGGCCAGGGACCGAACCGAAGCGCCAAGGTAGTCAAGCGGCAAGGGGGCAGCGGCCGGAAACGGGGGAAAAAGCAGGCATTACCTTCTTCAGGGGAGAAGTCGGACTACAGCTTCGGGGTGGAGGGCCCCTTCCATTTAATTCCCATTCCAGAGAGATCAAAAAACAACACGGGGGGTAGGGAAAGATAAATGACGGGGAAGGAACCACTTATGGGAAACTCCTAAAATCAGAGCCGTCCCGGAAGTACCCGGACGAAAAAAAAGAAACTAGAGAGGGAAAAAAGACTCAAGGTGAACCTGGAATAAAAGAAGAGGGCTGCTCCCTAGGGGCCTGCTCAGGGAAATGGGACAAGGTCACGTCAAAACTTCTTCTCAGTTCCAAATCTAAGAGGGGCTGTTTGGGGGCCGGGTAACGGGGGGGGGGGTGAGGGGGGCGTGTTTCGTAAGATACCGGGGGGGGTAGTACCGAATAATGGGGGGGTAAATTCAAGAACACGCATAACACAAAACTTTGCAAAAACCAGGCGGGCCATGACGCAAGAAAAAGGCACCATCATTTCTCGTCTGGGAAAAGAGACGTGTCCAACTCAACTTCGTCAAGGGCCTTTTTGGGGGGAAAGAGCCTCTAGAGAGGGAAAAAGAGTGAACAAGGTAGAGGCAAGAAGACGCGAGAGGGGTGGGTTCCTTTCCGGTTCCGGTTGTATAAAAAAGGACATATACTATTAAACCGAAAGGCATCGATGAAACATTACAAAATCGGGGAAGGGACGGATGGCCGCCGGCCAAGCGGCCATCCGACGTACAGGAAAGTCTTGAGACTCAATCCTTCAAGGCTGCTCAGGGGGACGGGAGAACGAATGTGCGGGGGAGTGCAGGTCGCGGGAAAGAAGAGCGGGATGCTGGGAAGTTTTGCCGGGCGGGAAAAAAATGTGGGAAAAAAAAAAGAAAGGACAGACAACCACGGTCGGAAAGGATTCTCGCCGAAAAGGGTAGAGGGTAAGAGGAATAAGAACGGACTAAGCAGGATAAACGAACCCGGCCGGGGATCTTGGTGGAGCTGGAAAAGGAGGGGGGGGTCCACCCTGCAGGCGGCATGATCAAAACACCAGAAAGGAATGTTTAACCGATTACACGGAAATGCCACTTGCCGAGGTGTTGTCCAGCAAGAGGCCGTTGACGGGCACCATGGAAGAAACCGGGAACACTGTTCACCGGAACATCACAATTTGGGGAAAAAGGAGGGGTCGGAAGTGGAAGTCCAGCGGTGGGGGAATAGAGGAAAGCCAGCGCAAGAAGGAAGAGAACCCGATGTAGGCAAGGAATATCGAGCTGGAAGCAAAAAGAGGATGAAAAACCCTGTGTTCAAAAGGGGGGGAATGACAGCGGAACCGAACGGGCCCGGTTTTTTGAGGCAAAAACGTCTCTACATTCCGTCTATGCGGGTTGGAGTCAAGGGAACACGAAGATGGGATGGGAGAGGGTACCGGCAGCAAAGTTCGCGATCCGAGAGCGAACGATATAGGTGAAAAGAGGGGGAGAACAGAAAAGCCGCCCCTCCGTTTATTCGGTGAAGGAACGATAAGAGCAGCAAGTCTGCCCGCTAGACACCGAACAGCACACACAGAGGAGAACTACAACAAAAACGTAGGAGAGAGAGACCTCTGGTGCTAGCGTGCAAGGTGAGCGCGCCGAAGCTAGAAGAGATGACAGCTCGGCGCCAGGTGTTCACAGGCGGGGAGGCCCTGGCAGAAAAAGGGTCGTGGGCATGTCTTCATAAGAAGGGGAGAGGATCCAGGGAGGGCGACCGATGCCTGGAGGGAAAAAAAAAAAAAAATCCCTGACGAACATTGCCCATCGCCGTGTATTGTGGGCGAGATGTTCACCAACCTGGCTGCGGTAGATGCCGTTCTACTCGTGAAAGTAGAAAAAAAGGGAAGGTTCTTCAACTGGTCGGCCACGAGAAAGGACGGGCCAACTACAACACGTTCAGACCGGACATGAGGGGCAGCAAAGAGGGCCGGAAAGGGAAAGTGCAGGCGGCGACAGAGGAATTCCGCCAATGCGTGAATTCGACTACTAGTGGGGCAATTAAGTTCTTGTTCGGGAGTTGTTTTTCACACCATTGCATGGATGGGTGGACAAGTTCACCGCAAAAGATGGAAACGGAACATTCTGGACCTGTGCAGTGAAACAGGGGGTGCAAGAGGGGATTGGCTTAGGGGAATGAACTCCCAAAAAAACAGAACAACTACGTCAGGCCGGGGCCGAGGGAAACTCTGAACAAGATCTCAAATCTCCAGAGGGGGGGGATCCTAACGTCATCTTCGGGGAAACTCTACAACATCTACAAGACCTTGAAGTACAGGGAGGTCAAAGGGGGGGACGACTACGGGGAACTCGCTGGAGTGGGCCACAAAGGGGGCTCACACTTCCAGCAGCAGCGAGAACGTTTCCTGAGGACTTCAGGCGAAAGAATCGTGGGGGCCGCCACGAGCAGCGACTGGAGTTGCGAAACTGAAGCTTCTGGCCGGACTGGCAGGCGGGTGGAGATTTGTAAGGAAACAAATGAAAAAAATAAGAAGAAGACATCTATGTCCGGGGACTTCTGCAAAAAGGAGGGCTCCGCGGGAGGCTACTGGGAGAGAACTCCACTGAAAACCCACCTGAACCAACGCGCTGATGTCCGTGCCAGGCTTCCTTAAATTTTCTACGGGACTGTGTCACCGGCTGCGGCTGCCCGAGCGTCCTTATGAACCACTGCGAGGATCGTGGAAGAAATGGGGTTTCGGTCTTCATCAAAAAGGGGGAAAAAAAAAAAAACCCGGGGGCACCTTGTACGTCGTCCAAAAACTGGAGAAGGGGTGGCCTCGGTGGTGTCTGCTCGGGAAAAGGCTGCCTTGTTTTCCGAAAAAAAAAAAGGAGGCGGCGGGTTCGATACTAGAATCAACCACTAACACTCACCACCGCTGGATCGACAACAGGCAGTCCCCACAGTGTCAACGGTGAGCAGCCCTGACGTGGCGAAGAAAAAACGAAGGGGAAAAAGAGCCCGTCCGTGCGGACAGCGGAGTGAAGGGGTCAAGGCCTGTGTAACCTGCAGGGCGGACAAATCCTCGGTACGGGGAAGGAGACGGGAGTGTTGAAACTCCCGTTAAGACAAAGGGGAGGAACAAACAACAAACGGAGGAGGGAAAGGTGCAAAAAAGTCAAGGGGAATTCCCTGTCATTTCACGCAACAAGTCGGGTTCCTTCAAACTGACGAATGCCTTCCCTAAGGAAAAAAAGGAAAAGACTTAGAAGGGGGGATCCGAGGGCACCCGGAAGGGCTCCCGGAAGGCTCTCTTCTCACTCCCCCGGTCTAGAAAGGACACCTATTGGGACAAAAGGCCAAGGGTTTCGAAGGGGAAGGACGGGGCTAGAATCGAAGCCCGATCTGGTCCGAAACAACGTCATTAACTCCACCACCCGAAAACCCAGGCGGCCGCGGCAAAGGCCGAAAAACAGCGGTCCAAAAGGGGGGTGCGGGCAGAAGAACACAACAAGGGGCCCTCCACGATCTCAACCGTCCGTCCCTGCACCGCTGGGGACGGGCAAAGGACGCCCAGTGGGGTAAAAATAAAAGGAAGGAAGTAAGGGGCCACGGAACAGACGCGATAGCGGTTTTTCTGCGGGTCATTGGAGGAAAGGACGATGGCGTCACTCACCTCCTAAAAAAGGGGGGGAATAACATGGAAGCCCTGCAACCGTTAGACACCTCGGCAGCAGGGCCACGCCTTCAAGAAAGTAAAAAAGAAGAACTTCTTAAGCGGGTCCGCGGCTGAGAAGCTGGTATTGCTTTTATGCGGTAGCGGCAGCGGAACGATGAGAGAAAAAAAAATGGTGAAGTGGGTCCGCAGAGCAAAAAAAAGGTGGCCCACTCGCGAGTTCAAGGAAAAAAAGTCGGCCAACCTGAAAAGAGGAAGGGGGACTCCAGTTCGAAAGAGGTTATGTTGGAAGAACGAGAAAAAAACCCGACCCGATGCGGAAGATCTGGTTAAAGAGGGAAAAATCTAAAAGGATTGGGAAAAAGGCCACGACGGAAAGAACAGGGTGTCTCACCAGGAACGACCTTTATGACACGCAGAATGAAACTGGCCGGTGTTGGAAAGAGCCGGTGAACTTGGGGCCAGATCTAACCCGGGAAAAGGGGAAAACCACGTTAACAAAGGGGAGGGGCCGACCACGGAAGTAGGAGTCAGAGGACGTGAGCACAGACGAGGGATACACCTTCAGCCCGCCCAACAAGATCAAAGAGTAAGAGAACAGCATGGCCGCGAGCGGCAAAAGCGAAAAATAAGGGTGGGGACATTTGAAGAACTTCACGGGGCCGAAACAGTAACGTCCATGAACAGGAGAATAAAGGGCAGCAGCACCCCAGAGAAGTGGGGGAACAGTTTCCAGAAGACCGTCTCATACATTCAAAAGAAATAGGGGGGTCAGGAGAACAGGCCGGAAAGACAGATGGGCTTTCGGCAATACCGGAAATCGTGGACGAAAACGGGGTATCTTCTCAAGACCGCGGAAGAGGACCCAAAGTTTAACTGGATCGCCTTCCTTAAGGAGGCTTGAACACCTTGATCGATCTGCGGGGGAAAAGAAAAACACAAAGGGGAAGAAAAACGGGGGAAAGCAGCACAACAGAGGGGGGGCTCTCTCACAAAGGGAAAGGAGAGACAACATCCTTCTGGGCGATTTTCAACCGTGGATCGCTGAGGCTCACGACAAGAAGGCGCCCATGTTGTTTCACCTGCCGCTAAAAGAGGGGGCGGGCATAAACATCTGTGGGCATCAGATTCCAAGTAAAATCAGCGAAAGACCGTTGGGATCGCGACCGAGGGCTCCGGGGGCCGCAATCCCATTCTCGGGGAAAATGCCTTGTCCTTCTCGAAAAACAGGGAAGCCGGACCTTGTCCGACGGGAACAAATTTAAAACACTGCTTTGGTGTTGTTCTAGTAGGAAAAACGGGTGAGAGGGACGGGTGAAGTTAGGGGGGAAAAAAAAACGGGGGAAAAGAAGCTAGGGAGCAAAACGGCCATGCTGTCCATCGTGGACCTCTGGGTACGGGCTTACCTGGTTCCATCGCTTGCCCAAACGCTGGACGACAAGGAAAAAGCTACTGGTGTTCGCCCCTGAAAAGTTCTTTTCAGCACCGGTGTAACAAATGGAAGCGGGGCTACTTCGTGGCCCAAGTTAAGCAGATAAAAAATTTCTGGACGCTGGCATCGGCCACTTGTGCGAAGGGGGGTTGCTGAATAGGTAATATCTCTGGCACCGAAAAGGGGGAAAAATAAAAACGGCCAGGACGCTTACCTAGAGAAACAAAGGGCTGGGCGGACCCGTTTTCTTGATCTTAAAGAAAAGGGGAAATTACTGCTAGCAATTCACAGTGGGAAGACCGGTGGACGGAACTCGCTGGAGTGGCAAGCCCTGGGGCCCCCGCAAAAAAACTTCAAACCATCATCCCAGAACCTCCAAGAGGGGAAACCCAGAACCTGCACTACCCCACATCCAGAAAAAACACGCACAGAAAAACGTTGATTGCTAGAGTGACGTCCTGAGAGGCGGCCGGGCGGCATGCGAGAAGAGGTGGATGAAGGTGGGGAAGGGGAAGCGCTGTCAGCGATCTTTCTCGCGCCGCTGCGAGGAGAGGTAAAGCTTCACCCCAAGGAACCCAAAACCCCTCTAAAAAAGGACCTGGGAAACTGGCCTTGCTGACAGGGGACGCTGTCCCTTTCGGGAGATGGTCCAGCTTGAGGAAACCCGGAGTATAGGGTTATTGAAAATGTGGTGGGGGGTCTGCATTAAGCCCGCAGCTGGCACGGGGGGACCTTTCCTGCTTCCCTTTCCGTCAACATCCGTTTGTTGGATGGTGAGACGTGCTTCTGTGGGGAGTTCAAAGATAATTCGTGTTCGAGTAACTTCCTAAACCAAACACTCACCGCAATGGCCTCACAGTTCCAGGAAGGAGAAAAAAAACAGTCGGTGGGGGAAAAAATAGAAGGGAAACTAGTCAAGAGTGGACGAACTCCGCGGCCATCCGAACGAAACACGGCCGCTGCAAGCATTCCAAGGAAAAAGGGCAGAGGGGGCGTTTTACCGGGGACTACCTTTGAGTCCGAAAAGGGGGTCAAGGGACGGAACGCTACGCTGAGACTTGGGGGCACCCGTAAAGGGAAGAGCCAATAAAAAAGGTCTCTCAGAAAAAAATCAGTAGATAAATATAGAGGTCCACAGGGGGGCCTTCCCGGGAAGGGGAAAAACAAGACCGGTCGCGGTCAACCTTCACGACCGGGAAAGAACAGGCCACGCCGAGTCCCCGAGGGGAAGAGAACCCATGGAAAAAAAAAGCCCGCTGGCCAAAAAGGAAATCCAGGGAGAACTTTCACAGGGCGCGCGTCGCACGGACCTGTCGCTCAAAGGGACACACTATTGGTAGTAGGGAAAGGGAACCTTTGATGCCAGCGGTGGGGGGGCGTCTATACACTGGGTAGTAAGCGAACCCGAACATCGTGGAAGTAAAAGGGCCAGCAGCCGAGACCCCAACGATGTCAAAAAAAGGGCGGCGAATCTGCAGCCGAAAGGAAGCGCACCAGATGAACCCTCTACCGGTGCCACGCATCGGAGTCCCGGGTGGCTCACCGCTCGGAAAACTCCTCCCGAAAAACAAGAACCCGGTACAGGCCAGGCTGGACGCGCAGTTGGGTGCAGGGAGTTCAAAAACTTTTATTAGTGGACATCGACAGCGGCGGACAGAAAATATCTCCAAAGAGGCCCCTCAAAAGAGGAAAAAATCGGGCAGCCGTCCTCGCCGGCCAGCACCCCGAAAAAGTAACAGGGACCACTTCTCCTAAAAAGGGGAGCGCGGGACGCGGGAGTGGGATGGTATTGGGCAGTCAAAGGCGGTATTAATTCGCAAAGGGATAAAAAGTGAAGGGGGAGGCGGGCATGGGGCCACACTCCAAAGGGGTTACCGTAGAGAAGGGACAGAGACCTGCGTCATGTCTGAGAGGTGGCGAGGACGCGCCCCTGAGACGACCCAAAACTGTTCAGGGATTGTCACCTTACAAGAAAGTACTGGAAAAGTCATTGAATCAGGGACGCAAATCCAGCTGCAAAAGTAAAAGGGAACACTTCATAAATGCCAATTGGCCGGGGGGGGGGGCAGCAATCGGGAAGTGGAAGGGGGGGGGGGAAAAAAGTAGAAAAGGGAACCCATGGGTGAACACCAAGACCGACACAAAGGGGTGAAAAAAAAAACTAAGTAAAGGAGGACGTGAAGACAGCGGTGAACCCGGTACCCGGGCCAAACAAGAATGTCAAACGACCTAAACAAGCATGTCCGGCTCGAACGGTGCTGGGCGCAAAAGGGGAGAACTTACACCGTGGACCAAAGAAGGTAAAATAAAAAAGAGAAGAACGGGCAGACAACAGAGCCGTGGGTAACATGGTGTTGTCAGACCCACGGCGGCCGGCGATGAGGGGGGCGAGCGACCTCAGTACCCGAGATGGCTTGCAAGGCTTAATACCGAAAAAAAGTCGATCAAAAAGAGGGGGGGAAGACGAGACCTCGGGATGACCGAAGAACCAGGAGGCCTCCGTTGAGCGGGTGACAAACCGCCGCTTGCGGTCGAGCAGAGAAAAGAAGAGCGGAAAGGAAAAAAGCCAGCAGCACAAAGCACGAAAAGCAGGTACGGGAGGATGAGGAGGAGGTATAGAGGAAGTGGTGGGAGTGGAGAACAATGTGCGGGGGCGGACGAGGGAGGAAGTAGGTGGAGGGGGTGGGGGGAGGGGAGGGAGGGGAGAAGGGGGAGTAGGGGGGGAAGGCGGTATGAAAACAGCTGTAGGCTCAAAGTGTGGTTGACGGAAGCAGGATGAGGACGAAAAGGGAGGGGAGGGGGGTGGGGAGGACCGGGTATTATAAAAACAGAGGGAATGGGGTCGGGGGGCGGAATGAGGTGCATTGGGGTTGCGTGGGTGGTGAGCAAGTCGAGCGTGAGGGGGGCCGGAAGAGTCGGGTTGGGGGGGCGGGGGGTCTCATGGTAAGAAACGTAGGGGTAGTGGAAGCAAAAGAAGGGGGGGGCGGGGATGAGCTAATGTGTCGGCTGGCCAGGGGGTCGAGAAAGGGGGCTAAGGACGTGAAGATCCGGTGCATGGAGTGGGTGCTTCTTGGTGGGGGGTGGTGAGAAGAATTGAAGGGGAGGGGAGGGGGCAAAGGGAGATGAAAAGGTGATGTGGAGGGTGACGGGGAAAAAAAGAGAGGGGTAAGGAGGCGAGTCGGGGGAGGAAGTGAGGCGGAAATGAAACCTAGCCTGGGCGGTGGGGGTACGGCGGTGACATATGAGAGTTAATGTGGGGGGGAGGTCGTTAGAAATAGAGGTATGATTGGGGTGGAATTGCGGGAGTTACGAAAAAGGGGGAGAGGTAGGTGGGGGTGTGGGGGGGAGCCAAGAGGTGAGGGAATGACTGGTGAGACGAGGGTAGGGGGGGTGAGGGGGGCTGATGGTCGGGGGGAGAAGGGGGGAGAGGAGAAGGGACGGAGGAAAGAGGTGCGTGGGGAGGGCGAAAGGTTGGAGGGCGGGGGGGGGGACGAAGTAGAGGGGGAGGGGGTGGGTATAGGTGCAGGGGTGAACTGGGGGGCGTGAAAGATAGAAGGGATGGGGAGTTGATGTTATGAGGATGGGAGCGGGTGGATAAAAGGGAGGGGGAAGAGAGAGTAACCAAAAAGAGAAAAAATCGAAAACAACCAACTTATTAGGAAACAAGAGAGATCCAGCCTGCGGGTGCGCTGGCGTTACCAAGATAGAGCCAGTCAAGGGAATCTACCTCATCTCGCAAAAAAACCCATGGTAAACGAAGGGCGGGGGGCGATCCTCTGGCAGCCTGTTTAGTTCAAACTGCTTGAACCAAGATGTCTAGCTCTTCTCATACATTCTTCTTAAAACGACAAGACTGCCGGTATTCAAAAAGGGAAAAAGAAGATGTCGAGGACTGTTGGCACAGGGAAAATGCATCATAGGCTGTGGATACTGGTTGGTGTGGCCAAATTGAAAACACCGGAGAGGGGGATGCTTCAGGGAAGTCTCTTTGAGGAAAGTCCTGAGGGGGGAAAAAAAGGGGTGGAAAGTTCGCAACTTAGATTTGCGAGGGGCCATCTCACTGTCAGATCCGGCCATTTCTCACAGAGGGGGGGACCTCTTTACAGGAAAAGGTGACAAAAAAAAGGGGGGCAAACCTCGCTTCCAAAGAAAGGAAACGGGACTCAACTACTGGGCCCACTGAATTACGTGCTGTCGCAGGGGGGTAACCATTTAGATTTTTCGAGGAGGGAAGGAAAAAACGTCAAATGCTGGCACCATCGCAGTGCGGGGAAACGCCGGTGTGTTCATCGGTCAAACATGACGTTGCCCGGGGACAAAGTGGCTCGAAGGGAAGGAAGAGACTTAAAGGAATCATGCCGGCTTACCGCTGGACCAGGAGAAAAAGGGGTCGGGGCGGAGTGAGGTTCCTCTACCGAGGAAACTAAAAGTCACCGGGGGACGACCCGTGGGGGGGAAACGCTGAGTGGAAGACCTGCAACACGGAAAACAAAACCATCATCCCAGCAGAACCGTGAAAGGCCCGCCGGTCGACCCTTAAGAAAAAATCATCGGAAGAAAGCACAAGAGACGGCTTGAGGCGAAGAAGTTCGCAGCCGGTCAGGTGTCCGGCAGCAAACCGGAACTGAAGAGTGTCAGATGAGTTGTCCCTGGGACACATCGGCTTCAGAAAAAAGGGGGGGTCAACGGGGCAAGGAAAAAGGAGAATGGTACTACTAAAGGACAGAAAACTGGCTCTCCAGATCTGGACGCCTGTCATGCCTGAACAGTACTACCTGCGTTCTTTTCAAAAAAAAAGGAAGTCAAAAAGAAGAGAAAAGCGGCGAGATCGGGAGGGAAGCGGTGAACTTCATTAAATCTGTGCCCCGATGTGACGGGGAAGGTGCCTCAAAACGGAAAGGGAAAGGGGGTGGGCCATCTGGTGCAGTTCTGGAGGGGGAGTGTGTCCTGACCACTATACTCCGAAGCTACCGCGGGGACCCACTAAAAAAACCAAAAAAGGAAAAAACATAAAAAGAGGGAAACCAGCCCCCGTGTCCCATCCAAGGGAAGTGGAGATCTCTTAAGTGCAACCAGGAGGCCGGTACCGACAAGGAAGGGGCGGGGTAGTTCAAGGCTCCACATTGGGAAAAGGCTCACGAAAAAGGAAAAGGGAACATTTGCGGACCGTGTCGGTAAAAACAGGGGGTCAAGTGTTTTCCTCTGCCAACGTAGGCCGTGA
>Ga0179591_1272987_pt1 | contig 14834 bp, 19 predicted proteins | sample CZOMad2_1_08_16f_FD_182891 | JGI IMG/M metagenome (GOLD analysis project Ga0179591, IMG submission 182891) | Vadose zone soil fungal communities from Angelo Coast Range Reserve, California, USA - CZOMad2_1_08_16fungal (PacBio error correction) | ecosystem: Environmental > Terrestrial > Soil >...
ATTCAGGAAAAAAAGGACTTGTGGGGCAAAGGAAAACTAACTTCTAGAAGAATCCTACGGAAAAACCTCCTGGGTGGGGAAAGAACTGGATTAAAAAAAGGTGATCAAGGAAGCAAGGTGAGGGGAAAAAAACCTGTGTCATAGGAGGACATCACAAAAGGGAAAAAAACGTTCGTCTATCGCAGCAGAAGGGCACAGAAACAAACAGACTCGATGTAATCACAATGGGGAAAAAAGTCACTCCTCATAGTTCGGCATTTCGTGCTGGGGGGGGGTCTGTCAAAGGTTGAGTCCAAGCACCCAAAAAGGAAAGGAAACTCCCTCTGAACATCCAAAAGGGGGGTGCAAAGGCGAGGCCCTAGCTGGGGGGGGGGGGGGGGGGGGGGGGGGGTTCTACTAACAAAAACGGGGTTGGTGGGGAGGAAACAAACCATTTAAAACAGAACTGGGTGCGTGTTTACCTGGAAGCAAAGTGTGGACCCAAAAAACCAGTGGGGTGGCCTCCAAAAAAAAAAAAAAAAAAAAAAACACCAAACAGGACTCCGAAGGGGGGGGATGGAACTCAAAAGGGGGGGGGGTGGGGGGGGCCAAGGATGTGACTGGAGAAAACTGTTCTGACCAAGAGAAAAAAGTCAAAACAACCGGAGGAGCTTTGCACTAAAGGGGGGGAGAGGGAGGTAAGGTCGTCGTCTCGGGGATTGACCCGGAGGGGGAAATCGAGACAAACTGTGGAACACAGGGGGGGCGGGGCATCTACGTGTGAATTCTCGAACTGTTGAAGGCAGTGGGGCTTAAAAAAAGGTGCAGATCAAAACAAAAAAAGCACACTTTGTCTATTAATGGAGGACACAGGAGATCTAAGCACGAGCGAAGGGGAGGGACCAGATTTAGCGTCCGGTCAGCGCTGCCCGCTGTTAAGAAACCTATGACGCAAAGACTAGACTGTAAGGAGTATGCACGAGGAGGGAGAAGGGAGGAAAGAACTTTTAATGCCGCTTGAAAAAAATTCAAAATCAGGCCCGGGATACTCACTAAAGGCAAGGGAGGCGTGATGGGTCGTGTTTAACCAGAACGGGGGGGGGATTCGGAAAGAAAAAAAAAGAAAATGAGGCAAATTACTTGCCTCAAAAACGCAAGTGGGGGCCTCAGGGGACAGTGACGTCTAACTGGGGCCCGCTTCTTTGGAAAAGAAAAATGAGGAAAAAGTGGATAAATTGTTCAGGAAAGGGGGGGTGTTGGGTGGAGAAGGTCTACAGGCCGGGATAATAGGAAGAACACAAAAGAGTTTTCAAAAAACGACGTAGTTCGTGGCAGGCTAGGGGGGGGAAATGGGAGCAGAAATTGCCTACACCCCACGGTCAAAAAGAATTTCTCCTAAAAAGTCAAGGAAGGTTGGGAGTCCCATTTTGTAGGGATTGGGAAAATAAAAAAGAGAAGGGGATAGGGCGAGCAACGGTGGGGAAAAAAAACGGAAGCCTCACTTTCAAACCCGAAAAGCCCAGGAAAAAAACGTAAAACTCAGCATGACTTAAGGAGATAGCCCCCCCAAGGGAAAACTGACAGAATGCGGCGAGGAGCAGGTGGGAACCACTGTGTAGGAAACAGTGCAAAAGGGGGCAGCGGCTTTGCAAAAAATGTCAAAGCAGCCCAGGTAGAAAGGGAAACATCAAGAAGGACATCCACCGGGAAGGACGGGTAACTGACAGCAAACCGGCGAGAGGGCACCATGTACATCGGGGCGGAAAAAAAAAGAAACAACAGACGACACGGCGTGTCCAGGGGGGCGGGATGGACCTATTAATACTGAAAGAAAAAAGGCAGGGGGGGGGAGGGCCGTTTGAAAAGTGGGGAAAGGAAAAAAGGGAAGAATCCTTGCCGGCTGGTAAAAAAAAAACTCCAAAACTTCCCGTTTTGACATAGGGGAGAAAAAAAAAGAAAAAAAGATCTAAAAAAAACCAATGAGGGGGAGGAAAAAGCGAGGAGGGGGCTAAAGTCAAAATTGGATGTTAAAAAAAGGAGGAGAGGGGGCCAAGGGAAGGGGGTCGATAAATTGTTTCGAAAAGGGTACAGGCGGACTCCAGACCATCAAGGTTCGGCGTTATCGGTCAATCAAAAGAGCCCATGCTGGGACGCCGTTGCGAGTCGTGGTCACGGAGGGGAGGGGACCCAGTTGGGTCTTGATTGCGTTGGGGGGAGTTCTCAGGGGGGGGAACGTTGAGTTGCACCTGCCCTGTTCGAGCGCCGGTGAGGTCAGGGAGAGGGGGGACCCAGGCAGAAACTGCAAGGGATGGGGTTGTTGAAATCACGGATGTTTGGGATGAGATTACGGCAGAAACGCTTAAGCGAGTCAGATCCGTTCGTTTTGAACATTGAGGGGCGAAAAGGAAAAAAAAAATCAAAAGGGGGCAGAAAGATGCTTCCACATTGGGGACAAAGAAAGGTGGAAAAAACGGGACACTGGGGTAAAAGGGTGGGGGGAAAAGGGTAACATTTTGTGTAGAAAGAGGAGACAGTGTATGGAAAGGCCAGGAAATCAAAAGGAAGGGGGAACTAAACTCCCTCTTTAAGGTCTTGGAAAAAAACATGGGGGGGGGAAAAAAAGGGTCTAAGGGGGGGGGAAAGGGGGGCAGGGCAGTGTGTTCGTCGAGGTGAACAAGGAAGGTGCACGCAAAAACTCTAACGGGTCATTTGCAAAAAAAACCGGCCGTACAAATAGGGGGGTTGCTTCGAGACAAAGAGAAATGCGCGTGGGGATGTTGGTTGCCGACATTTTCGAAGGTTGGGGAGGGCGGGCGGTTACGGGGAACTGCGCGAGGCCCGGAACGTGGGATGAGGGATCGCGGCGGACGAGGCGGTCACTTACAGCGCCCCTGCGCTTGTACGGTTCAAGTTTCTACGAAAGGGGGGGTTGTTGGAATGGCAGAGGACCCTGATAGAGGCAGGATGAGACGGGCTTCCATACGCTCCTGACACGGGAAACTGGTGAAAAATTGAGGAGGCTGGAGTAGAAAGAGGGTAAGGATGGGACAATAGTGGGATATGAGGGGTATTGGGGGCGGTAAAATCGCCTTTGGGGGAAAAAACGCAAAAGGGTTACTTGCAGCAAGGGCCCGCGAAGCTGGGTCCAAGGAGCGAACACAAACTTAGAGCGGTATGGGCTGGGCAAAAGAGGACGGGTAGAGTCCCCTGCCGTTGGTGAAAGAGTCCATCGTTCAAAAGACACTGTCCACAACTACACAAGTGAGGGAACCTGATCAATTATATGTCAGGCCAATCATTTGAAAATCTGAGGCCGGGGGGGGGGGGACCAGAGGAAATTCTGTTTTCCTGAGGGTACCGAAAGGTGAAAAAAAAAACGCGATAGGTCTCAAAGCGGGCGGGAAAAGGGTCTCCGGCAGTTGAGATGGCTTAAGGGCCCAAAAAAACACTGACTACCTAGAAGGGGGGGCAGCCCTTGGAAGAGACTAAAGAGAAAAACTGGGCTCGACCCATTTCAGGGGGGAAAAAAGAAAAAAAGAAAAAAGAAACCAGTCACGTACAGACCCTCAAACAAGGAAAGCGACATGGTGGAAAACATGGGGGGGGAAAAACGGAGGGAGCCGCCGATACCAAAGGGAGCCATCCAGAGGAAGGGGGGAAAGATATTGCTTTTCGGGGTAAGGAGTGGTGACAGGAAAACGGAGCCATAAAAAAAGGGAAGCAATTAAGGTCAGGGGGGGGGGGGGGGGCGAACCATGTAGGAAAGGGACAGAAGAAAAGTGAACTAATAAAAATAACCGAAGGAAGCAGAAGGGGGGAAAAGGGTAAATCTGATGGGGAAAAAGAAAAAAGGAAAGCGGAAAACTCAAGCATTCAGCGGAACGAGAAGGATAGGGGGTGTCCTTTGATTTGGATCTGCCAAACTAGCAAAAAGATGAAGGAAGCTATAAGAAAAACAGAGGTCGTATAGGGAAGATAAGACGTGAAGTTTTTTAAGGGGGAGGGGTCTGGGGGGGGGGGGTGGGAAAAATAATAAAATTTTAATCTCAAAGGGGGGGAATTGACGCAAAGCCCGGTTCACGGGCACAGAGGAAAAGTTGGGTGGCGAACTGAGAGAGACAAAACGTTACGAGCTATTCCAAACTGGTAAACACACAGTAATGTGAACAGGCCCGGGCCGGACGCTACCCGTACCGAAGGTGTGTTTTGTCGTGTTGTGGGTTTCTCTTTAATGTAAAGGGAGGGGGGGGGGGGATTTCCATTCTGAGAGCCCACCCCTTTATGCACAGGGGACTATGTAATAATCACTTTGTGACAGTTGAAAAATTTAAGACATTAATAGGATCTTAAGAGGCAAAAAGATAGAAAGGAATAGACTCAAAGGGAGCGTAGGTTGAGGGCTGGGGAGAAGGAAAATTCTCGGGTTTGGAAGGGACTCGCGACAGGGTAAAAGAAAGAAAAAACCACCATGAAAAGGGGTTCAGGTCAGGGCCCCAAAAGCAGCAGAAGCGGGGGGAACAAACCTTGCCAAATACTTCACTATCCCAAGGGGATGCAATCCGGCTAACCTGGGGTGTGGGGGGCAGGACAAAAAGATGAGTCACGTCAAATGACCAGGGGAAGCAAGATCCAATCAACCCCCAAAACCAAGAGGGATTAGATCGGGGGATACGTTCAGCCCGAAAAGGTAAGGGGGGGGAGAAGGGGGTGCAGGACCTGCAACTTTCAAGGGCATGGTCAATTAAAAAGTTTCAAGTGGAGGGGGGAGAATTGACACAGCAAAGGGTGGGGATGCGGGAAGGGGAGGCGATCTCGGAAAAAGAAACAGGATCTGGTGTTTTGTCGCGAGGGATGGCGAGGAGCTAAAAAGGGCTGAACACCAAATTGATGGAAGGAAGTCGGGGCCTGAAGTCATCTTTCCTGGGGAGTCAGCAGAGAAGACTGCAAAGAAATCATAACTAAAAAAAGGGGATGCGAAACAGGAGCCGGGTCCATGGAAAAAGGAAAGACCAGTGGGGCATGCCCATCAGGCAGGTCAAAAGGGTCAAAAAGGTCGCAAAACAAAAGAAAATACCTGGTAGATGGGGGGGGGGGGGGGGGCGGGAAAAATCCGGTTTTTCATTCAGATCTGATGTCTGGAATAAAAATCGGAAAACGAAAAAGGGGAGGGGGGGGGATGAAACCCTTTATGAATCCAACAAGAGCGAAAAAACAACTAAATAAACAAGTTAACCTCCAAGAAAAAGTTCCTTTAAAACCATGAGAGGGGGGTTGGGTGACGCGCAAAAAGTTGAGGATCTTCCCCCTCAAAGGGGGGGCTCACTATAAAGAAGACCAGGGGAAACTGGAAGACGTCTCTAGAGGGAAAAACTTGCGGAGGGAAAATCTGGGTTCGAAGGGGTTGGGGACGCTATTTAGAGGTTGGTTCCATACAGTTGGGGGTGGGGTGGCTTGAAAAAAAGTGTCCGCTGACAAAAAAAACAAGGGAGAGGACGAAGTGGGGGATGTGCCTCTAAGAAACTACTTTTGGGGAAATTTGGGGGGGAGTCTTTTGACAATATGATCCTTGTTTTTGTTCAAAGAAGAACCAGAGGGGGATGCGGAAGGGAGGGACGAATAGAAAAAAGGGACATAAAAAAAAAAAAGAAACCACCCGGACAGCAAGGGAGGGAACATGCCCGTCAGGATCCGGAAGGGGGGGGAGAGGCTGGCCTTAACTTTTAAAGGGATCGGAAAAAAAACCAAATGGCCCCCCGGGGCGCTTCAAAAGTCCGTTGGCGCATACAGGGGAAGGGAAGAGTGCGGAGAGGGGAAAAGGACTACACAAGAGAAAAAAAAAGGGGGGAAAATTCAAGGATATTATGGAGGGGGAGGAGCGAAAGTGGAGAAGGGCGGGGCACGCAGCTGAGGGGGAAGTGCGGGGGAGAGGAAAGCAAAGACGGTGGGAATGATTCAAAGCTCTATATCACAAGGGGGGCCGGGGTTTTAGAGAGGAAATCTATTTCAACCAGAAGGCCGTGGAAAAAATGAAGGAAGGAAGATAAAACTTCTCCGGGGGGGGGGGAAAAGGGACTCTCATGGGATCCATAATGAAAGGTTGTAATGAAGTAGTTCTAACCAGCCAAAGGCCTCACAAAATCGGGGATGGTTGGCAGAACCGAAACCAGGGAGGGGAAATTAGGGGGGGACCATTGAAACACGCGGAAGATGACCGCGATCTCCGACTAAAAAGGAAGTTAAAAAAAAGAGATAGGAATAGGGGGAGGCAGATCTTTTGTCTTACTGAGGTCCGGACGAAAAAAGAAGAAAAGAAAAAAACACGAAAGGTACTAAAGGAAAGGCGGGGCGTTCAATTTATTAAGGAAAATGGTAGGAGGCAAGACATAGGGTCGTATAACTCTAGAACTGGGAAGGGGAAGAACCGAAAAATTTCACACACAAGCTGGTCAAAGTCAAACAGAAAAGCGCGGACTTAGGGGAGAAACGCCAGGGAAAGGAGGAAATGTCTCAGCGGTGCCGGGGAGTGAGGGGGAGAAAAAAGAAGAAAAAGGATTTTTAAGGAATCCGGGACTTTTGGGGGAAAGGGGGGCACGGAGGAACACCACCCTCCCAATCAAAAAAGAAGAAAGACGTCAAAATCCGTGGGAGAACCCAACGAGGAAGAAAAAGGGGACAAGGGACTCCATTTTTAGACCCTCACCACCAGGAGAAGGGAGTAGTCAAAAAAGGACGGGGTGGGGGGCTACCAGGAAGGGAAAAGACCGGGGGGAAAGGTAAAAAAGCGTTCTGTTCCATTTCCAAATCTGAAAGGAGTGGATGATCTTAAAAAAGAGGAAGAACCTGGGTAAGGGGGAGCTACAAGAGAAGGAGAAGAAACAACAACGAAGATGAAAAAAGATGATCTAAAAGGGGTATCCGTAAAAAGGAAAGTCGGTGGTCGAAAAGAAAGGGGAAGGCCTCGAGAAAAAATTTAAAAAGGAAGACCCCTTTGTCCGGACGCTGGGGACTTACTTTGGAGTGATCCGCGAAAGAAGAGGGGGGGGGGACGCCGTGATCGGGGCGTTGTGTTGGCGGGGCCCGAACCTTAACCGAACAGGGGGGGGGGGGAAATTGAGACAGACCTTTGGGGGGGTTCTCAAATCTCTTGGTAGAACTGAGCTCAAAGAAGATGAGGGGGCCTTGGGGGAAGCCTGCCAAAGGCCACGACACTGTTTAAAGGGGGGAAGAAATGAGGGTCTCCCGCGAAGGAGAGGGGGAAAGGAAAGTTAGAGGTAGGTCAGGGGCCGGGGTAACGGGGTCTAGTTGAAAAAGCACGAGGGGAGGAAAGAGGGGGGGGCAAGGAAGTCAAAAAACTTGCCAGGGTGTTTAGGATCGTAAAGTAGGGATGGAACAAAATGTCACATGCCGCAGTTTCGATAAAAGGAGGAAAAAAAGGAAAGGATGCTAGACATTAGGCGGGGGAGGGGCGGGGGGTCGCTTCAACCAAAAGGCTGACTAAAAGCTACTGGGGGAAAAAAATAGAAAATGCTGGTCAAGTCGAAGAGACCTCAATCGGAAAAGGGGGGGGTAGCGACCAAACAAACAAAAAAAGCCCACGGTCGAGTCTCTTGGGGGTAAAACCTACGAGTAGCCTTACTTTGATGGGCGAGAATAAAGGATGGCGGTACGGGGAGAACAGGGATAAAGTCTTCCGAGTGAATCCCCGCCATCGCTAAAAGAGGACACTAACAGTATAGAAAAAAAAAAAAATCCCCGGGGGGGGAACTTCGGGCCGGGGAACTGTAAAACATACGCCCCCGAAAGAGGGAAAAAAAAAGGAGAAAGAAAACAAAAAAAAAAAAAAAAAAAAAAAAAATAACCTTTATAAAAGGAAAAAAGGAAAAGGGGGGGATGCGTGGCCTATCCGTACCTTCTTGGGCCTCAATGGTAACAAAAACCATAGGAAAAAAAAAGGGAGCGAAAGGCATCGCTGAGGGTAAGGTAAAACGATCTGTCATATGGGGGGAGGGTCCAAGGGGGACCGTAGGCATTTTCTTATAAAAGAAAAAAACTTGTAGCTAAAGGAGGGTCGGCAAAAAAGGGGGGGGGAGAAAGTACTCTGACCCGGGGGGTGGAGTAGGTTGAAGGGAAATAGGAAAACTTCTCCTCCCAAAAATGGGGCACCTAAGAAGACAACAATCAGTAGAGGAAAGGTGGGGGGGGAAAAAGGTTCCTGAAATGGAAGGCCGCCCGAAATACAAGAAAATTAACCAAAGAAGGGAAGGAAGGTTTGAAGATACGGAGTAGGGGGGGAAAATTGTAACGCTCTGAAAGTCGGAAGAACAATTATCCCCGCATGATGTGTTTGAAGAGACACAAGGAGGAAAAAAAAAAGGGACGCAAGAAAAAGGAAAAAGGAAAAAAAAAAAAAATCATATCGAGGGGAATCAGGGGGGGAAAAAAAGGGGTACAAAAAGGGAATTAAATAAAAAAAAAAACAAAAAAAAAAAAGGGAAAAGCACGGTCATCAAAAAAAAACAACCAACCAGAAGGGGGGTGTCCTGGCGAGGGGAAAAAAAAAAAAGAAGGAAGGGAAAAAAACGTGAGGGGGTATACAATCTTGACACACTATGGGTACCAAGGGTGAGGGGGCACTTGAAAGCGGAGAGAAGTTTGGGAGGGACTGGTGGTGAAATGGGGTAAGAAGTCTAACCCATCCCGTTAAAGTGCAAACATGGAAGAATGGTGCCATGAAGCGGAGGGAAAGTGGGCACCCACCGACGCCCAACAAAAAACAGGACAAGAAAAAAACGCTGAAGGTTTGGGAGCGGGGGGGGGGAAACCCTGTCTTTCGGAAACTGCAATGGGAAAAACCATGGGGGGGTGGATGAGCAACGGAACAGACGGGGGGGAAAAAAAAGCGGCGAATGCCATTGGCCGGAGGAAGTAAGTGGCTCAAGGAAGTTATTCAAGTAGACGATCCAAATTAGCGAGAGGGAGGGATCAGCCCGTTCGCGGGGGGTGGGGGGCAGGGAGACCCCCAACCAGTGAAACCTCATCAAAACCCAAGATCCTGGACCTGGGGAAAAAGAAACGTGTCCCCCGGGCATAAGTCTACACTGGGGTCAAGAAACGTAAAACTTACAGAGGGGGTTACAACTCTTCCAATGACCGTAATGGGGGAAGGGACGTATAAGCTATTCAAACCTGAGAACTTCATCAAAAAGCCTCCAGAGAACAGGGGATATTATATCCTTTCTTTCCGGGACTCAACTAAAAAAAAAAGGGGAAACGAAAGGAGGGTGTAAACTGGGAAAAAAAAAGGTCAAAATGCAGGCATCCGCGTTGGGGGGAAAAAAAACAATTGGGGGACTACTGAGTCAAATGTTGGGGGTCGATCTTAAAGTCTGGGGAAAGGGGGCACCGGGGCTGGGGGGAAGAAGGGGGGGAGAGGTCAAAGCGGATCGGGGCTGCCCATCGAACTGCGGGGGGTCGAAAACAAGAAAGGGCATCTTCTTTATCTTCTCCTTCTCCAAATTCCCAAGGGGGAAAAAACTAACGGAAAATGCAGAAAAAGGGCCGGTACTTCAAAAGCGCCTGGCTTGCACAAAGGTTTGAAAGAAAAAAAAAACATGAAAAACGAATACAAGTTTTGGGGGAAAAAAAGGACTCACAACGCCTGGGAGGGAATTTGTTAAGGAATCTGTGGGGGGGAAAAGGAAGAGAAAGAAAAGGAACTAGACAAACCATGTGCACTTGAAAGGGGGCTGTGGGTCGATCCGGAAATGGAGAGACAAGGAAAGAGTCTTAAACTAAGGCATCATCGGAATTGTCCGGGAAAGAAACACCACATCGTGGTTGTTTGGGGAAAAGCGGAAAAAAGAAAAAAAACCGCTGGATATAACCCACAAGGGCACCGGGGGGGGGGGGGAAGGAAAAAAAAAAAACTCGATTGGAAAAGTGTAGTGGATAAGGAAAAATAGAAATCGTACATGCGGAGGGGCTTCCAACTCCCCGCAACTCAACTCTCGCCCTGCAGGGGTTCTCCGGGGGGGGAATTTCGGGAAGGGTGAACAACACCTGGTTTTCGCTTTCCAACCCATGGGGGGAAAAGGGCTTACGGGAGGGGGCCGAAGGAGGGGGGGGTTCTGGGCTGAAACTAAAGGGGAAAAAAAAAAAAGAAAACAGAAGGGAAAAAAAAAAAAACCGTCGCAAAAAAAAAAGAATGGGATCTGGAAAAGGGGATTTCAACTTGGGACTGAGGAACGAAAAACATGGGGTCCCCACAATAGAGAGGGCAAGTCAAAAAACTCAAAAGAAAAAGGGGGTAGGAGGTTTTGTGCGGAATGGAGAACATACAGACAACCGGGGGCGACGAAAAAAGAAGAGCTCGCAAAAAGGGGGCCTCGGTAGGGGGAATCGGGTCGCAGATCAAAAGGTGGGCTCTCAACTGGGGCAAGAAAAAAGATGACGGTCAGAGCACTAGCGCCCTGAACCTAATCGCTTTGGAAAAATAAAAGGCCACCAGCAGGTCGGGAAAAATGTGCCCATTGAACCCGCTAAAAAGGAGGCGCGGTTACCGGGGGGGGGGAAAGAGGGGGGCTGGGAAGAAGGGGGAGCGTTAGATACCGAAAAAAAAAGCCAAAGAGAACGATGGAAGAGAGTTCTTTCCATAACGTGAGGGGGGGAATGTCCAAGGGGGGGTGGGACGAGGAACAAGAGACTACAAAATCTGACTAACCAGGGATGAAAAAAGAAGGTCTTAACAGCCAAACTGGGGTCTACCTAATTTCCAAAGGAAACCAAGCTCTTGAGAACACTTCAGTGTTACTATTACCGGGGGGGGGTTCTAAGTGCTTTGGAGGAAGGGCCAGCAGGAGAAGCAAAAACTGTACTTTTAATTTAAGACGAGAAAAGGTGGTAAAAAAAAAAAGAAAAAAAAAATGGGAACCGCAAAAAGGCAATCTCTTGTAAGGTCACTCAGGATCAACGAAGGGAACTACGTGAAAGAGAAAAAATTGAAAACAAAGGTAGGAAAAGGTTTGGACAGGTCGAAGGCTTTGTCAAAAACTTAGTCCGATAAAAAACAGGCCCCTCCCGAAAAAAAAGAGGCAAATCCTACAAACACCGCAAAAAAGAACCACTGTCTTAAGCAAAAAGTGGGACAAAAAAAAAAGAAAGTCGGAAACACACAAAAAACGCAAAAAAAGAAACGGAGGGGCAAAAACCAAAGGGGGGGTGGGGAAAAAATACCTGGCGTCAGAGGGAAAATCGCCAGGCCGTAGGGGGTGCAGGGGAAGATCCGAGGAGGACAGGGGGGGGGGAAGCAAGCAAGGATCTGAAGAAAAAAAAAACCCGACACGGGTGCAGGACTTAAACCGAGGAGAAAAACTCTCAACACAACAAATAAGTATTCAGAAAAGCTCGATAGCGTTGGAGAGGTTCAACCCTATTAAAGAGGGGCGCAGAAACTTAAAAAGGCCGCAAAATTTGAAAAAAGGACGGTGTCCCACGACCTCTGAAAGGGGTGGGGTGTTGTTAAAACAGGACTCCCGTTTGGGGGGGAAAAGCCGATGAAGGAGGGGGGGGGGACAGGAAAATGTAATGACAGAGGGCCCTTTTAGAAACATCCTTTTTTCGGTCTAAAGAGAGGGGAGGTTTTACGCAAGGAGAGGACTCCGGGGGACTTGTAGGTCGAAGTTCCAATCAAAAGTCGAAGTTAAAAAAGAAAGCACCTTGGGGTTAGGCTGCCGCGCTTAGCATTTTCTGCCGTGAAACTGGCAACGGGAGGGGGGGGAGAGGGGAAGGGTCACAACGTGCGGGGGGAAAAAAGGAACCCAGTTCAAGCATTTAAAAAGTGCGGATTCGTGAAGTGAAAGGAGGGGCTAAGCAGCCTTCTCTAAACTTAGAAAAAAGGACTATCAAGGGAAAGAAACAAAAAGATGTGAAAAGAACCATGGGGAAAAATGGACATTTTCCCCGCCCATTGTGAGTGTTTGAGGGGGTCTTCGGTGAGGACAACTCCTACTGAAAAGACGGGGTCAAAAAAAAAACGCCAGGGGGGAAAGGGGTTCCATGGGGGCTTCAAAATGGGTCGGACCAGTGGGGAAAGGAAACCAAGAAAAGAACGAATCGCCTTTTCCGGGGACTTAACCAGAAGAGAGGAAAGCAAGGCAAAAGCAAGGGGATCTTTAACCAAAATTTTCTGGGGGAGAAGTCCGTCCTTCACGGCCCAACTCCAAACGGGTTTCGTGGGGGGAAGGGCACATCAAGGGGGGGAAAATAGGAAGTGGAAAGAAACGGAGGTGGCGATGCCTCTGTAACCGTCTGATAAGGGGAATCGCGTTAAAGAAAGAAAAAGGGGAAAAATTCGAGACCCGCCTGAAAGAGTCAAAAGCGGAATAAAAAAAAAAGCCCTTTTATCTAAATATAAAGAGAAAAGGTAGCATCACTAAGGTAGCGTAGGGATGCAGTTACTGAAAAAAAAAAAAAGAAAAAATGCAAGGAAAGCGTTCGGGAAAGGTACCCACGACCGGTGAAGCAGCTACAGGTGTTACAAGTTGGGGGGACTATCTGAGGCACCGGGGGAGGAACACTAAACAATGCAAGGAAATATGTGAGGGGGTGTCGGAGGGGGGGGGCAAGAAAAAAAGGGACTACTCTCAGAAGGGGGAAAGGAAAGTTACTAACAGGAGCGAAAGGAGCATGTAAACGCCTAAACCAAGGTAAAATCTGTAGAAAACGAAATCTAAAGGGTCGGGAAACCATCATAAGGCGAGATCATCTCAGAATCCCTCAAAAAGGAAGAAGAAAAAAGCGATGGGGGGGGAAAGATTGATGACAGGGAACGCGGAGAAAAAAAACAAGAGGGACTTATAAAAAAAAGTGGGGAAGTGGTCCCTTCTTTCAAGGGGGGGGGGTCGAATCGAAAAAAAAGGAAGATCTACCCGCCACGGGGACGCAAATGATTCTGTTGGGAGCTGAACCCAATCCAAAAAAAAACTTAAAAAAGATTCTTGAAGGACCCCCAAGAAGGGTAGAGAGCGCGAACATAAAGCCACATCTTAATTGGCCTTTGTGCTGAAAATTGATTGGGGGGGAGTGGGGAGGGGGTCGAGAGAAAAGCCACCCTTGGAGAAACGTAAAGAAGGAATAAACTGACGTTTTATGCACAGGAGCGGATACAGTGAGGTAACGTCTCATAGGGGGGGGCCGGAGAACGAAAGAGAGTCTTAGGAAAATATCCTCCAGGTTCAGGGAAGCAAAAAACTCCAGCAGACTTTTGGAATCTTCGGGGGAAAACAAAAGAAAGAAAGTCCGGGGACCGGAAAGAGTCCGAATCCTCTACCTACAAAAATTTGCTCTAAAAGACGGACAAGCGGGAAAGGGGGTAAAAACTGGGGGCAAGGGGGGGGAAAAGTGAAAAAAAAGTTGGGTAAAAAGGAAACAAAAAAGGGGCGAGGAAGTTCTGAGAGGGGAAAGGGACAGATCAAAAAATCGTCAAAACAAACAAAAGTAGGAGTGTGGGGGAGGGAAAGTTCTCAAGAATTGAAAAGGCTTCCGAAAAAGAAAAACAGCATTCCTGCAAGGGTAAAACATATCCCCAAGGAGAGGGGGGACGCGAAAGTCGAGAAGGGGAAGTCAAGAAGAAAATCAAGCTTTTTAGACTGGGGGTGGAAAGCGAGAAAAAGGTGGGGGGAAAACCAGACGAAACCTTCTTCTACTGTCAGGAGAGACGCCTTTAGAGAAAAAAAAACAAAAAACGGACTACTACTTAGCGTCAAGAGGATCCGGATTACAAAGGAATAAAAAGTAAGTATTTTGAACGACTGGACCAGGGGGGGAAGGGGACTCCGCAAAAAACATGAACCGAAAACAAAAAGAACTTTTCACGCACAAAGACAAACTCCCGGGAGGGGGGGGGGACTGGGTGCTAATAGGGGGGGATAAGGCGCAAGCGTGTGATAATGAGAAAAACCCATAGGGGCACTGTCCAACCAGGGGGGGGGGAGGGGTGGTTTCCAATGAGAGACAAATTAGATTCAATCAAGGGAACAACAGACGAAGAACACCGTACACTCACATAAACAAACCCGTCTTTACGGGAAAGGAGCACAGCAGGGACGATGGCCGGGGGGGGACCCTAGTAACAAAGAACGGGGAAAAAAAAATTCGGAAAGGAGAAAAAAATCGGCACAGGCCACCCTCTCTTGTCGGTGTAGGGGTAGGGGGGGGAAATGCCGGGAGGGGAGGGACGGGACTTGAAAAACTTCAGAAAAATGTACTTCACGGCAGAGAAACAGAACGGATGGGGGGAATAAACTGATTGAGAAAGGGTTTCCGTGGGAAAGGCGGGGGGGAAACAGAGAAGTGGGGGGGGTTTTTTCGAAAAGAAACCCAAAAAAAAGGAAAGGGGGAAAAGTCCGGCGGACGAAATCTTGGGAAACAAAGGGGGACTGCCAAGGGGAGAACAAAAAAAAACGCAATAATCTTCGGAAAAGCGAAGGGGGAAAAAAAAAGGTGGGGAGGTGCGGCGGGCAAGAAATTTACAAGAGATCTAGGAAAAAAGGGGAAAAAAAGGCCGCGCCGGGAATTAGTGAGGAAAGGGAGTGGGGGGGGGAAGGGCATTGTTGTGAAACCGGAAAAGGGAAAACCCAATAAACGGGGGTCGAGTAAACTTCAGAGAATAGTGAAGGAAAGGCCAAAAAAAGAAAAAAAAAATGACACTCTCTTGAACGTGCGGGGGGAGGGGAAGCGGCCGGGCGGGGAAGAAAAAAGAAAAAAGGCTATTGCGTCCGAGTAAAAAAAAAAAGGCAAACTCTTTAAAAAACCCGGTGGAATTTTTCGAGGGGGCCAAACAGTCAAAATGGCCCAGG
>Ga0179591_1362822_pt1 | contig 14833 bp, 7 predicted proteins | sample CZOMad2_1_08_16f_FD_182891 | JGI IMG/M metagenome (GOLD analysis project Ga0179591, IMG submission 182891) | Vadose zone soil fungal communities from Angelo Coast Range Reserve, California, USA - CZOMad2_1_08_16fungal (PacBio error correction) | ecosystem: Environmental > Terrestrial > Soil >...
CCAGCGATCAGGTCTCTAGGAGTTCCAAAGGGAGACTCTCTTTATCCGCAGCCGTCAAACGCGCCGGCCAAGCCAAGAAGGAGGGGGCTTCGCTAAATGAAAAAAGGAGAGGAACTCTTTACTTGACCGGAAGCAGGGGCGATCAAGGGACGAGGTTTTCAATCAGACCAAGGAGAGAAGAGGGAAGAAAGACAAAGAGAAGAAGAGAAGAGGATTGAAACTGACAGCGATCTGTAGTAGCGAAGTGACTCGCGCGGTGTTCGTAACCGAGAGAACCCAATTGGGGGGGGTGAGGGAGAGAAATGAGGGTAGTCGAGAACAGGGGGGAAGGGAGGAGAACGAAAGGATCGACGCGTCTCTCAGAGCCAAAAACGAAGAGATAAAGCGGCGACGGAAGGAAAAGGGCCAAAGGCAACCAGTAATATGGGCACTCAAAGAGAGTAAAAAAATTTTTTCCTGCCCGGTTGGAGGAAAAAAAGTTGGGGCAAAGGGGAAAGTAGGGAAGGGAATAATCCCTCTAAAGGCTTCTGGGTGTCAATGTCAGGGTGTCCGCCGCGAGTCTGTCTTCTGAAAAAAAAGAAAAAGATTAGGGAGGGGAAGCGGTTTGTATGATGTCCACCGTAGACCCGCCGACCGAAGAATTGCTGCAATTTTAACCGCCAGACGCTCTACAAAAGGAAAGAAGAGTGAGGTACTCGTTGGTGCGACTTTCTGATTAAAGCCTCGCTCAGTATAAACGCGAGATCGGGGGGGGGGACCGGGACAAGGGAGGGGAAACGCTTCAAAAGGGGTGTGTCACCGCGAAGATGCGGGCGGAAGTAAAAAGGGGGGGGGCCGGGAGGAGAGGAAAAGGGTACCCGGGCACCTTCACTCCGAATCGGCACTCTGGAGGGGGGGGGATTAATAAATAACGTACGCTCCTGCCATCGAAACTACAAGAAGGAAGAGGGAGTCACTTTCTTTGCACCAGTCGCGAAGAGGAAAAGGAGCAGCTGGGATAAAAGTCGGACCAAGACTGTTAGGAAAGCGCGTCGAAAGAGGCCAAAGATAAGCGGGTGGAGGACATTTGTGTGCGCCTTTCGTGAGACGTCACTGAGAGTGGGCGGGAGGAAAATGGTCCCGGGGCTGTCACTAACACGATGTACGCAAATTGCTTTATCATTAGTATATCAACTGGCGGGGTCTCAGGATTCGTTCTTCCCCGAGAAGGCCCGACGGCGGCGTAAGCCTCGGGAAATCATAGTTGATTCGCGCGGAGGGAGAGTAAGGATCAGGCGCGTGGCCACGTAGTTCAAAGCCAGGCTCACGCCCCTATTGGAGCAGAATTTGGGAACGAAGGAGAAGGGGGCACAATTGGAACACCGCGAAAAATTGGTTGGTCTATGGCTTTAAGGGGGAAAGGTCTCCAAAACCAAAGGGGGGAAGCGGGAAGAGGGGGGGGAAAGGGAGTCATAAAAGACTCGTACGTACGCGCTACCTGCCTCGCGCTTCGGCTCGAGTATTGATGAAGGGGAGGTCGCAGCGGGATGATGCTCTGTCTCTACTACTGACACTGGGTATCGCGGCGCAAGGAGGTGATGTGAGGTCTCCTCCTTCGATCAACCAGTTGGCACTTCGGGCCTGAACCGAGCTGATAGAGCGCCTGGTATAGATCTTGGCTACACTATGGGGGTAAAGCAGGAAAGAAACCTATCTGATTGTCTTGCTATCTACGGAGGGGCTGCACGAAGAAAAGTAGCAGCTTTCGAGACCGATCCACCTGACTTGGGGGAGAGCGTCTTATAAAGACGGGGAGCGACACCGCAGCAGCTATAGAAGGAGGGGGGGGGGAAAAAGGGAGAGGGCTCGCTCGTCTCTCGGACGACCATTGCTTCCAATGAGGAATATCTTTACAAGCTGCGACGGCGTGTTTTGGTTGCGAGGATGAAGAAAGGGGAATGGGCAGGTGAAGAGGAAAGGAAAGAGGACCGGGCGACTTTTGAGAATCCTGCGGTCGAGGGGTGGCTCTCGAGAGGCGGCCACGACGATAGAAAGGGAAAACTAAGACATATAGGCCAACGCCGCTCGAGATACGAAAGAGATGATGAAGCGAAATGTAGAGGGATGGAACCCGGAAGGAGGGCAGGCAACGAGGAGCGGAGAGAAGACCTGTGTCTGCTCAAACAGGGAGCTGACCCGGAATGGTACGGCGGCCAAGGAAAGGGGAGAGGTATCATTGGGAAGGGGAAGGAAGGGGGCAGCCAAAGGAAAAAGTTAGAATAAACTCACCGAAAACAAGGAAGGAAATTAAGACTCTAAAGACTGGACTGGCCACCAGTTAAGTAATCGCGCTGATTACGGGACGAATTGTGAAACACGGAGAGAGGGACGCGACTCGTGACTTGCGAGCGACAACGTCGCCGAAACCAATGCGAGGGGCGGACAGGAGTCGCTAGCCGAAACGGCGGCTCGTACTTCTCAGATGGGAAAGGGGGAATTTAGGATCGTCTTCAAAGAAGGGTCCTCAAGAGGCGAAAGGAAGGCAAAGATTCGTCAAATCGTGAGGCTATACGCTAAGAGAGGTGGAAAAGAATTAGAAAAAAACTCAACTCTTAACCTCCTTCTACACGGTTATCACGTGGTAATACTCTCGAGAAAAAGATCGAAAGGACCGGGATAGAGGGGGGACCGTAAAATAGGTTAAAGGAAAAGGTTTGCTAAGAGACAATGAATTACAAAACAACTGATAAATTCTAGTGTTCGTATGACACCGGAGAGAACCATTGATTTATCCGCCTTAATCTCCTGCCATGCGGATCTGGGGCGACGAAGAACCCCGCGCTCTCGTAAGGTACCTAAGATCGGGGGGTGGCGAAGAGGTCACTCTTGGTCGCCCGAGGGGGGTAAAAAGCAATATGGTAGCTCAAGCGCCCGAGGCATCAAGCGGCGCGCGAAAGAGGAACGCTCACAAACGACTGAGTTCCGGGGGAGAGATCGTGCACTGGCTCGGGTTAGCGACAAAGAGGCTAATCAGGGGACTGGACTCTTCTCTCTCGGGGCGAGGTGCGACATAGGGTGGATGCGTCCTCTGGATCAACCCTCATTGCCGCGAGGAGTGTCGCGTAGGTAAATAACCCTGGACTCATAATGTCTCAACCTTCATTGAGGGTCTTGAGTAGGTGGAGTCAAGCTGCCGTACCTGTTATCTCCTCGAGTGACGATTTCGGGGAGGGAGGACCTTTAGGACATTTGTTCTGATCACGGATTAGCAATCAAAGCGTTAAGCAGCAGAATCGCGTCAACTCAAAAAGGGGCTAAGGGGGACGAAGGTAACTCTCTCGATCCGTTGTCCTACTTTCTGAACTAATTCTGCAAAAAGGAGGCAGAGAAAAAAGGCGCGGATCCAAGGGAAAGAAGAGAAATGAAAAAAATCAAAGTCGGGGGGGGGGGCCCCGACAGAAAATACCAGGGGGGGAAAAGGGAAAGAGAGACTTCGGTCGAGAAAGAGGGGGAATAAGATAAAGGGGAGAGGAGGATGAAAAACAAAAACGCCCTACTTTACCCTCAGACTCCAAATAGAAAGTGTTAGAAAAAAAGTGAAGAGCGACGACGGCAGAGCTCAATGGTAAAAAAGAGGGGTCAGGCTTATTGGTCTCGCACGGGAGGACGCCGAGCACTCGGGAAGGAAAGGGCGGGAAAAGTTCAGGAAAAACGACTCGTGCCCGTTAAGCCCTCCGCCGGGAGCTCGGAGGGGGACGCAACGGACATAAGAGGGGGGAGGACTGACACTCTCTATACACAGTTTAGGAAGAAAAGTACTACCATACGGCAAGGCCGAGACCCTATGGACTAACTGGAGTCACGTTAAGGGGGACTATGAAGGAAAAAAGAAATAGGAGAAAAGAGGGTCATATGCAGATCCATAGTTTACCTCCTGATCATAGAGGAGAGATGAAGAAAAGGGCGGCGCTACTCCTATCTCGGCCTAGAAGGACGAGGAAAGGCGGCAACAAGGCTAAGGGGAGACCCATAAATCATGAAGAAAAAGAGTTTGATTCTTGGGGAAGGGCAAATGTCCGTCGCTCGGAAAGATCACTGAGGGGGGGTGGAGCGCCTCAGAACTCGTAAGCATAAGCTCCAGAGGCCGAATCAAGGAGCACGGCATCGAGAGACTCAGAACCAACAACTTCTAAAAGCCAAGGGGCGTGTCAACGGCTGGGAAACCGCAGGGTAATAGAAGTTACAGAAATCCGTAACTCTCCCGTGCACTCGGGGGAACGTCCGGTCCAGAGGAGAAAAAGAACCTTGAAAAGGGGGCCTCCCGGATCTGAGGGAACAATTGAGTCCTCACCGGACCTAACAACTCGTGAGTTCAGTTCACTTGAAGTAGAGACAAAAAAGCAAATCACTCGGCCGATAAGAACTGGAAGCGATACTGGGAATCGGGGATATTCGGGAACGTTTGTACCTCCTACGGACGCTCAAGAAGTGACGGCGTTTGGAGGAAAGGGTGGTTTCTTTGCAGAGGGCCTTCTAGCTTCTTTTGAACGGGGGAGCCGGACCCTGGGCTGACTAACTGCGTTCTTTTCCTGAGTATACAAGGTAAGATCAAAAGGGAGCCCTTAGGACCGAACGAAAAACCTTTTCCGGCTCCGCAAAGCCGGCTCCCGGTTAGTCAACAACCGTCGCTTATACATGGGACTAAAGCGGAGACCCGGCCTGAACCGAAGGCAGAGGCACTCCTCAAAGGTACTCCCGAAAAGGATTGAAAAGCAGAGAGGTCAATCTTTTGGACCAAAGCGAGAAGAGAGGAGGGAGGAGAAACTTTTGACCTCCAGGGGAGAGCTCCAAGGACGAAACTGGTACAACCCGGTGGTCTCAAAATTGTGAAGAAAGGGGGATCAGGTCTTTGGGGGAAACCACAACGGACCTCACGCCAGAAGAAAAAAAAGAGGGCATTGGGAAAATCTCAGCGAGCACCTCGGGTTCTGAGGACAAAAAGGACCAGTTCCATCCTGGCGCCACGGAGGTTTGAAACAAAGGGAAAAGAAAAGAAGGGGGGGGAACGGGAGAAGGGACAGCGTGCAGAGAAATAGACTGAAACGTACGGGAAATCGTGGGCGTCCATGGGAATTACGAGCCAGCTTATCGAGGAGGGTTTGGTGGGGGAGACGAAGACAAGTTAGGATCTAAGGGACATCATCTACAATGGCAATGTAACTCCGCGAAAATGCAAAGCTCTACGGAACCCAGGGGGGGGAGCCGAGAGGGGAACGGGAACACCGTGCAAATATCAGACACTAGGGCTAAGGAGGGGAATCTCTAGGGAAGGGGTAACGCAAAATAAAAGAGGAAGCTCGGAGAGAACGAGAAGGAAGGACTCCTCATAACGTACCAGTCACTTCGAAACGTCGAGAACAAGCGCGAGACCTCACGAAATAGCCGGGGGACTGTGGGTCCAGGGTAGAGGAGGCCAACAGGGAGTTGTTATCCTCTCCTGTAGACCCGACTCTGTAGAAGAAACGACGTGAAAACGTTGTCCACGGGAGGAAAGAGGAAAGATATCATCTGTGCCAAGGCATCTCATTCAAAAAAAAAAAACTTCGATAGAAGGAAGAGGGAAAGGAACGGGGACATCCTCTCTGAGCGATTCGGACCTTGAGTCCTAGTCTTGGGGGGGAGTAATCGAATCCGTCTCCGACGAAGAGGCCATAACATCGGTGGCGAGCCTCGCCTCGGCCTCATAGGGGACCTACGCTCCTGAGCGTGCGGGTCTGGAGCTGGACTTGGACGGAAAAAACTGTCAAATACGCGTTAAAGGCCTATCGTAACGGAGCAGAACGAAGCAATCTCTAATGTCTGAACTTCTGGCTTGGCACCGGAAGGGAGGACGGTGAGGGCTAGTCAGGGAAAAAACGGGACGGTAAGAAAGTGCGGTTTCGGCACCGAGCCGGATAACCCCAATGGTTGGTTCGAAAAAGGCTATCTACTAAGATTTCATTCGAGAAACCAGAGAGAGGGGGTACGACTCAGATAACAGGAGAGACGACACTATCCGGATCAGTCAGGGTGACTGAAGGGAACACATGGAAGACGGAGAGAAAAAAGAGGGGGGGATTCTGCTAAAAAGGAGGACTCTACGTATGAGGGATGGCAACTTTTCTTCCACAATTGGAACGTGGAATAGGGTAAGGGGGAAGAAGACCGGGGAGGAAGGTCGTCAGAATAGGGGGGTTATCGCGGAGGTCGTGCAAAAAGGGCACTACGGTCCGTGTAAGAAGATTGATTCGGGTAAAAACCAAAAACCCTGCTACTCTCTTTGGGTGTCAGGGTCGGGCCATGTCTCAAAAAGGGGGAAACTTAACAGGGAGCAGGACTTGCTCCGCGGTCCAAAAGCGCAGTTTGAGAGGGCCATCTTCCACCTAGCTGAGTTTGGACAAAATGATCAAAAAGTGGGGGGGGAGAGGACTGCTGAGGCCGCCGGCCCCTCTAGCGGAAAAAGGCATCTAGAAGGGGGTTCCGAAATGGGGGTAAAAATCGCCGACGGGGTGAGAAACGTTTCGGATGGTGAAAAGAAAGGTGGGCAAACGGATGGAACAGCAAGGGAAAGTCTTTGGAGGAAGAAAGGGAACTTCAGGCAAGCGCTGCGAAAAGCCAAAGACCTCCAGGAAGGGACTGCGGAAAAGAGCAAGTTTCGTCGAGTACCACAAAAAAGAGTTCGCCCGAGGGAAAATCTTCTATCGGAAAACCATTTGAGGGAACCAGGAAGAACTCCTCGCCAGGAACGAAATCGTCGCTGGGGGGATGGCATGGGGGGTTCTGATATGGCGCCGCTCTGGAGAACGTTCCTCAAAGGTTTCGGGGAAGAGGGAACGCAATTAAGACCCCATGAGCCCCCCTTGCCCGTAAATGGGCCATCAGAAACTAGGAGGGAGAAACTTGTCTATCCGGCCTGCGCTTGGAAGCGAGGACCACTCCAGTAATCATCGTATCCACCGTGGGGGCGGGGACTAGTGTTAGGCGGGGGGGGAGACTTAGAGCTCGAGAGCGCGCTCGACGCAATGATACTTAGAAAAGAGAAAAGCGAATCCAGCCCCGAGGGGACCCGTAAAGACGGCTGCCCTAAAAGATCGAACTCTGTTGGCTGCATGGCTGTTGCTTTCGCGGCGCAAAAAAGAACGTTGGGGGGGAAGGAAGCCGGGAGTAGGAGAGCTCATAACTCCGCAAGGAAAGTGAAGGAACTCGCAAGTTAGGATGGAGTCTTCTAACATGAGAGGACAGGAACCAAGGCAACTAAACGTAGAGTTTTTATCGGGGGCGGTGAGGCGCTTCTGAGGTCCTACCAGGCCCAAGTATATATGGGGGGGGGTGGGGGGGTGGTCCGGGGCAAAAACTGGAGGTTCTAATTAGCTAAGGGAGGATCTCGCATTAGAAATATCCCGAGGGGGAGTGCTATTCGCCTCTGACGATAAGGAGGTGGATTCAAAGCAGAGCGGGATGGTGAAGACAATTTGATCCAGACTCAGGGGCATGGATCTCTTAGGGGGGAAGGCGGAATTCAAGAAGAGCCACAGAAAGAATAGGGAGGAACGAGTGATCCTGAGGGGAAGGCAAAAAAGACTTGACGAGGAACGCACACCATGAAAGATGGCGAGGGATCGTTTCTGTAACGGCTTGTTGAGGGGAGCTGGGAAGAGGAGGACCACAGCGGACGATGAGGCCTCAAAATGAGAGATAAAGAGGAATTTTGACTCCTTGGAATTTGACGGCTTATGGGCTCAAGAAGGTAAAACATGCGAAGCCCAGAAGGAAAAAATCTAGGAGTCTTGGAAGGAGAAATCTCCTGGTGGTGAATCTCGCCGAAGAAGGGAGATCGAGCTAAGGGGGAGGAAGGCCGCCCTGGAGGGCCAGGATGGGGAAAAAGAGGAGTATCGTAGGAAAACAGTATCTCACTCTCGGGGGGAAATAAGGGTTCAAAAAAAGAAAAGGGAAAAAAAAAAAGCCGTCACCGGAGAGCGAAAAAGGCGCTGAAAATCTAAAAACAGTAGATTCAATCAAACGGAAATTGCTGGAGTCTTGGGGAAAGAAAGATATAGGAAGAGAGAAGGATCCGGCTTGGGAGAGCGCCGCGCCCGAAAAGGGGGGGAAAGCGGGAGGACTGACCGTCTTTTCCACTCTCGCCTAATAGGAGGCGGAACAACAAGGTTAGAACGGGGGCGCTAACGCGCGCCCGCTGGGGAAGGGAAGTAAGTAGGGGAGATGTCTTATAAAAAAAGGGAATTCTTTCATACTTATACCAACTCTAGGAAGTACTAAAAGGAAGAAAGTAAAAGCGCGAGCTCGGGGGGACTAAAGAAAAATGAAACATAGAGACGGCCTGCTTTAGCAGTTGATACTCTAACAATCAGAGATCGAGAAAAAAAAAAGGCGGAGGATAATAGAAAGTGTTCTAAGCAAAAAGAACGGGAGAACCAGACAGGGGGGGTGGGGGGGTCGAATTCTGGTCGTGAGCTGTTCCCCCTCAGAGGAGCATACCTGCGCGGTAAATAAAAAGGGGCGACCAAAAAAAATTGTGAAAGGGGTTCAACACCTCTTTCGGAATCATCGAGATAGACGTTGTTAAGGGAAAAAAAAAAAAAGGAAAGGGAGTCGAACCTGCGAAGGATAGCCTCATATCGGAAACTCGAAAAGAGTAGAGAGGCCAAAGACGTGGAGGGCGCGTCGACAGACGGCATGCAAGCGAGAGGGGGTGGTTGCAATGGAAAAGGAGGCTATATCGATGCGGGCGCTCTGCCGGAGGGGGGCGGCGGGAAGGGAAGGAAACGCGAAAGAACCGCAACGCGCCCAGCATGGCGTCCCGTCCAATTGAAGGGGGGGAAAACCAGAGATAGGAAGACTTGATGGTGACGTGGGCGCTGCAGGGGATGAAAAGCAAGTTTGAAGGGAGGTCAAGATGAGCAATATACTTTTTAACTCAACCAACGGAAGACAAAGCGACTAAAAAGATGAACGGCCGGTGAAAAGGTCGTCCGGCGAAAAAAGAACTAATAACGTAAGCAGACGGCGCCGAAAAAAAGAGTTCTCACAAATGAAAAGAAAGGCCAGAAGCGCGCAAGGGGACTCGGGGGGGATCGTCGACGTCTTGCAGCTTATCCGATCGACCAAAAGGGGGGGAAAAGAGGAAAAATCAAAGCGACGGCAGGTATCTCAACTGAGGATCATCGGGAAAATAGACGATCCACATCAATCGACGTTCGCACAGAGCACGAAAGAATCTCCGCCATACTAAGGGTTTACGCAGGTACATCTTAAATGGGCCGAGGGCCGACTGCTGAAAATGGTCAAAATTGACAAGTCCAGCCGAATGCTAACCGGTCCTCGCAGCTAGGGGAGAAAAGGAGAGGAACCGAGGGCGGAAGGGGAGAAGGGGAAAGAAAAAAAACGGAGCTCGGGAAAAAGATCAGGGAAGGAAACACAGAGAAGCGTACCTCTGTCGAGATCCATTCTTCAGCTGATAGAAATTCAAAGAACGAGACCACTATGCTACGGCGGGAGAGGGGAAGGTCTCGGCACAGCTTCACTCCAAAGGAAAGCGTGCCAGGTTCGTCGAATGCACGGGAAGGGAATCGAGTAACCTCCTTCAAAAGTACTGGCTAACAACTTTAGGGGGGAGATAAGAAAAAAGAAGGAAGGGACGCAAAAAAAAGGATGTATCCCTATAAAAAAGAAAGTCAAGAACCAAGTGATTACTTTATTTCTTAAACCAAATGGCGGACAAAGGAGATGGGCTGGGAGCAGGGAGTAGCCGGGGAATGCTCAGATCCTGAGAGTATCGAAAGAGAGACTCTCGTAGCTCGGGGGGTGTATAGCTCCATCTCGACATAACAACGGAAGAATCTCACCTAGGGGGGGTCAGAACGTCCTGGTAGAGGGGCGAGGCAATAAAGGGTTGACGGAACAAGTGGAACAGGTGGATCTCGGACAGGCCTCTATAACCAGTTGGGGAAGATGCTGTTTGTGCTGTACTCAGAGAACTCTGGAAAAAGCTCCCGGAGCTCAAGCAAGCACACCATGAGCAAAGCTGAGGATGGAGGATTAATCTCTGATCAGGATAAAGAATTAAAGCGTTCCTATTCCACAGTGGTTAGAGAGGGTCCCTCTGGGGGGGGCAGGCGCCCAGAAAGGGGGGGGGTGGGGTTAAAAAATAAATGGTCAAAGACAAAGTTCGGGGCGGGGGAAGAGACAGTCGTACGTGATGGGCTAAATCGATGGGACGGACGTTGAAGTCGTACGACACCGAAAGCATGAAAAAGCATGTGAAACTATTCGGAATATCCAGGAAAAAGCGTATGAAGTGAATGGGGTGACCAGCCAGTAGGAACACGCGACGAGATCCTAGTAGCCTCAGAAACTAGAATCAAGCGGTGGAAAAAGCGACAGGCGCTCGGGGAGATCGGCGAAAAGGGGGAAGAAAAAGACAAAATCCCAGGTACTGCGCAGAAGGTCCTATCAAAAGTCGACGGGTAGAATCCCGTGGGCTCAAGGTGGAAAAAAAAAAAGGGAAAAAAAGGTTAGGTCCTCATCGCGGAAACAGAACCAGGAGTGCCAGGGAAATGACAGCACAAGCGGAATTTCCCCGATACGAAAACAAAAAGCAAAAATCGGACGGAAAGGTCACACCTTCTGCGCAACATGTTTAAACAAATGGAAAAGGTACGAGAAGGATAATTCGCGCAGTAGCGCCATTACAGGAAACGACGTGGGGGACTTGAATTTGACTAGCCTGCGTAGTGCTTGTGGGGGAGATCGGGGGCGGGGGAGAGGACAGAGCGATCGCCCTGACAGACGAGGGAAACTCTTCTCAAGGGCACTCGAGTCCTTACGCATTTAATCTCTGACTTAAAGGGGGAGAAGGCCCCCTCGGTGCCAACCACAGGGAGAAATTAAATTAAAACTACCGTTTGGAATGGGATAGGGGGAAGGTGGAATTCCAAAATCACCGGGGATTTCAAGGGCGACTTAGGACTCCTTTAAGCTATCGAACGGGAACAAGGATTCAGTCAAAAAGAGACGCTCGCACCAGCGATAGAGGACAGGGGGTGAAAGAGACCTGTTGACTAGCACTTTGGAAAGCAAAGAAACGCGCGAAAAAGCGAGCAAGATAGATCGGGGGTGGGGACAAGAGGAAAGAAACCTAAAAACGGAGCTTCTGGGGCGGGAATCGAGCAACAACAACAACGGAAAGTAAAAGAGGGGGAAGAAAAACACTTCGTTCTCGCGGGGACTATGCTATGTAAGGGCGGGGTCCGTTCTCGTGCTCTCTGGACTTCGTAGAGGAGCTACGGAGGGAAGGAAAGAAAGCCTAAAGCTTCGAAGCGACGTCAAAAGAAATTAGCATTTTAGGGGAACTGCGCCTTGCTGATCTTCTGCTGACTAAGGGGTCATAGGTAAAAGGGACGGGATCCGGTAAAAAACAAAAGGAAGGAAGGAGACTCTCGCACCACGGAACCAAAAAAGTACTCGGATGCACCGGCCGGATGAGGCGGTCGTCTAAAAAGAAAGGTACGGGCAGGGTCGAGGTTTTCAAAACGTCTCCCCCCATTGGGGGGTCAGTAAGGCTGAAGCAAAGTCGGCGCGCTTGGGGGGCAGTAGTGCAGAAGGGAATCTTATCGGGGAGAGGTCGAGAGAAAGCACGGGCTATCTCAAAAAATACCCAAAACGCCTGATCGGATAAAACCGCTTCTCAGAAGTCCCACTGGTCGCAAAGGGGGGCCCACTGATGTGCGATTGAGAGACCGAGCAAAGATCTTAGACTTAAAAAAAAAGGGGTGGAGGACAAAGTGCAAACCAAACCGGACCCTATGCAAGCTGGAGGGGGGGGAAAGGACAGGGACGAAGGTTAGACGGGGAAACTCTTTCAGTTAGAAAAGGTTACCTTGGTTCCTGTGGGGAAGCTAGTGAGGGAAGGGGGCTCCCAAAAAAACTCGAAGACTTTTGGCGTGGCACACCCCACCTACTTAAGCTTGGTCCTGGGGCTGGGAAAAATGTCACAAGAGGGAGAATATTTCCAAGAATTCCTCCAATCTAGGAATCGTGAAAAAGGAGGGGGGAAAACACACGGGGGGTGACGTCGTGCGGAAAGGCCTCAGGAGAGAGAGCGGAGGGTCTAATATGTGTAAGGGGAGTCGGGGGGGAAACCAGTCCTGTCAGCAAAGGGGAAGTAGGCCTTGACGCAGCTTGGAGAGGTTTCGGCGCCTGAGGGGTTCGCTGAGGAAAGCCCGCTAGGTCAGCAGCTGTGCTCCACTCCGCCGGGAATCACGGCGGAGTCGGATGGGAGGGGGTCAAAATCTAAAGCCCCCGTGACGCACACTCAGGTTTGGCACTGACTAAGGTCGTCGAGGACGTTTCGTCGCCACCAGACGACTTCGCCGGTTAGGGGGACTTAAAAAGAGCGCGAGTTCTTCCCCGGGGACATGCAAGAGGGACTGAGTGGGGCGAGCGCTTTCTTTGCGAGGGGCACTGAGATGCATCTTTCGGGCGGTGCGCGGACGGAGTCGGCGCGAGGACTTCCATGGGTTGCGTCTTCTCTGTGTGGTGGGGGAGTCGTGGCTTCGCGGCTAAAGTTCAGCGATAGTATTTCGGATATGTGGGTGGCCGCGAGGGGGCTGTGGTTAGGTACGGGCGGCGTTCAGTATAAGCGACAAACAAGGTGACCCGCGGTTGCGAGGGTAGAGGGCTTCTTAGGGAATAGCGTGGGGCTCCCACATTGAGTGAAGGGCCCGGTTCTTTTAGGGCTTTCCCGCTCAATCGGCCACGGCTCAGAATTCTGCCAGGCTGGCAGCTCTTACGGGCTGGCGGAATGTTACGCTAGAGTTTGGGCTCCTGCGGGTAGTGATGCTCGGGGGACAGGTCGCGGTCAGTACTTTCTCATGGGGTACCCGGCGCTCCGATGGGCTGATTGGGGGGGACATCAAAGAAATCGTCTCTCACACAGGAACACCACGATTTGAAAGCCGCCCGGGAAAAGATCGAGCCATGGGCAACTCTACCGAAAGCGGGGGTTTTGGGGGGCATGGCAGGGGGCAGGTAGGGGGGAGCGACGAAACCGGTGGCAAGCCGGTAACGACCTTATAAGGCGATCTCGCTAGCGTATTCGAGACCTGCAGGTAAAAAGAGGTCTCAGGGGGAAGGAAGGCAGTCCGGACGACAGGGAATAGTTTTAAAAGAAGGGGGAGAAGGGGTATCCTCCGTCAAAGGGTCTGGGGTTGAGGGGGCTTCCAGAAGGAAAAGGGAGAAGGACGCGCGCGGATCATACAACGAAGCCAAGGAGGGGAAAACATATCCGGGCCATAAAAAGGCTATAGCGACGAGCACGATCAAAAGGGTAGCGGACCGTTAGCAAGCTCTACGCAGAGGGGAGGAGGATCTCGGGAGGTCGGAGGGACGAAACTCAAACCCTCAGAGGACTTCCAGAAATACTGCTGCCTTTGGCCGGGGAGTACCCATTCGATCCACCGTTAGTGCAGGGCTGAAGTATGAGAGGTGAGCAATTCAGAGGAGTGTTGATGTTGTCGAGATATGGAAGTACGAAGCGATCAGGTCCATTAGGCCCTCCATGATAAAAGGGAAAACTCTTTGCTAGAAAGGGCCATGGGGGATTAATAAGGTAGCTCGGTGCGAACGTTTGGAGGGGGAAGGGGGGGGAGGGAATAGTCCCTCAGGGGGGCAAACGGCTCAGGGGGGGTGGAAGCGTGGAAGTCGTAACCGTGCGCAAGGTCTGCTGAAGGGAAGGAATCTCAGGGACAGGAACGGAACTGTTCGGGACCCCGGGATGAACGAGTATATTGCGAAGTTATGCGGCTCATGAATCAGAAATGTCATTGGAAAAGGGCAAGCGAAGACCGCTTAAAAATGTGAGATGGATCTAAGGCGGAAAAAAAAGCTCGGGGAAAATTAAGTCACACGCCTGGAAACGACTCATGGGCAGGACTTAATGGGGAAGACGAAAACTCTCGCCCGCGGCGACAAGGGCCGCAGAGGAATTAAAAATTAGAATGCCCCGAAGAAAAATATGCGAATCTTAGGAGAGGGGGCTCCAGCCACCGCGTAACCAAGGGAATAGGGGAATATCAAGGGTTCATGACGCCGAGGTTTACGAAAGGTCGGGCTGAGGGTCGAGAGCAAACAAGGGGAGTCTGATCTTTAAGGAGACTAAGCAGTAGAGAGGCAAAACGTGGGGAATCAGAACGTCGAAAAGACGTAAGGGGAATATCACCGAGGTCCTAGTTAACCTTGAGGAAGGGGAGAGAGTAGGTAATCGGACGCCACAGATCTAACATGCCGGATATCGAAAGACAAACTAAGGGGGTCGGAGACGTTTAGCTCAAACCAACGGATGGGTGGAGTCAGGAACGGGGGCCGAGCAACAAAGTCTCAAAAAAGAAAGAAAGTGAAACACGGGGGGGGAATGCAGTGAAGGGGGAGGGTGAGGAAGGTTTTCTCAGCTACCTACTCGGACTCAGTGCAGAAGCCGGAGTGGAAAAAGGCGGAGTTGAAAACTCGCCGGTGGGGGGTTATCAGAAGGGTGGGTAAGAGCTCGCGTCACGTAGACCGCAAGAGACTGTCATCAAGGAGAAAAGAAGGCAAAGAAAAGTATGGGAAAGCCAAAGGAGGACAAGATAGGCACAACTCGGTGGGTTGAACAAGAGTAGCGGATGTGGGTCCTCGAAGGGAGTTTTCGGAGGAAATCGGCCCCCTTCATAGGGAGGGGGCAGATTTGGTCTGCTCAAAACCGAGGGAAAAAAACGCGGGTAGGGGATAGGTCGCGCGTTCCGGTTCTAGGCATGGTCACTAC
>Ga0179591_1282102_pt1 | contig 14831 bp, 10 predicted proteins | sample CZOMad2_1_08_16f_FD_182891 | JGI IMG/M metagenome (GOLD analysis project Ga0179591, IMG submission 182891) | Vadose zone soil fungal communities from Angelo Coast Range Reserve, California, USA - CZOMad2_1_08_16fungal (PacBio error correction) | ecosystem: Environmental > Terrestrial > Soil >...
CATAGGATGGGGGACCCGCACCTCACTTTGCTTATACCAACGTACTATGTCGAAAGGACAAACCCGATCGCCGGTTAGCACGCAACACAACAGGGAACGTCTCGGAAAACCCGAAAATGGATCAAGGAGAAGTGGGAAGTCACAGGCGATGAGGGAAACTAGTTGAAGAATCCGCTAAAACATGGACTTACGAATGAAAAACAGAATCTTGAAAGAAGAGAGTACAGGGCGATCATCTCTTCTAACCGAACTTTAAGAGAGATAAGGAAAGACGGGAGCCGGAAAAGATATCGGACAAGCGTCGATCTTCCATCGCGAAAGGCAGGGTTCGTACTGCGTTGGGACAATAGCACTAGCACTCCTCTGTGCTGGGCGCAGGGGAAAGAGGAGGGCGACGACCATCCGAGTCTCCAGTGGCGTCGTGGAATTGGTGTAAGTTAGGAGCGGCGGTTTCACCAGTGCCCGGAAGAGGAGGGAAAAGCGCGGGGCAAACGAGTGCAACAGGGCGAGCGGTGCTAACAAGAGGGCCGTGCTAGAAGAAGCGTAACTCCCGCGTGAACACAGACGCTGTGATCTCGTGGCGACACAATGGATGCAGCCGATAACGAAGAAGATCGCGGCGGCGGGAGAGAGGGATCCAGCAAGCGGATCGATGGGAACGCACTAGACGCAGCCGCCAGAGAGGAGTGGAAAAGAAGGCGAGAGGGTAAGCAGGGGTTACTTCCCAAGGAAGGGGAACGTAAGTGCGCTCAGATGGGAAGGGGAGCAACTCACCAGGTAGAAGGGCGAGCAGGGCGAGGCGAAAAGAAGGTCACTGCCCGGGAAGCGTAGCCGTCGCAGGCACGTGTGCTGCAAAACCCCGGCTTGACAGGGAAACTCGAGGTCTATCCCCACGGAGCGCTGGACAGCCAGCTGGAAAGAACGAAAGCAGAAGAACGAAAGCTGGAGAAGGGGGAAAAAAAGCTGAAGAAAAAAAATATCGCGATGGGGGGGGGGCGCGAGCGACCCACGCTTCAATCCTCGAACCTTTGTTTCAACAAAAAAACTCAGGCTTATCGAAAGGGAGCGGGGGAGACCGCGCTGACGAACGAAGAAGGGGAATAGCGTAGAAAAAGTCAGCACGAAAAAATAACAGGGCAGAAGACTGAGAGGGCAACAGACGGCTACCTCCTCAAGTTGAAAAAGGCATCTTTCGTGAAGGTACCTTTTCTCCTGTCGGAGGAGGAAAAGGGGGGGCGGGGGAGAGACCTCACTGGAGAGGAAAAGGGAGCGAGCGAGAAGAAACTCCGTCGAGGAAACCTATCGTTCGCTCGCAAAGAGACGATTCCGTGCCAGAAAAAAACGCCAAAAAACTCAGCGACGAAGGGCAGTCGATCCGGAGAGAAGGAAAAGCGAGCTAAAGTAAGTCCACTGGACAGAAAGTAGGACCGCTCGTGTATCCCGAGGGAGACGACGCAATACGGATCGAACGAAAAACGTCATGCTTCTCGTACCACGTCGAGAGTTCGACTTTTAAAGGTCGACGGAGAGAGCCTCACCGAGCAGCAAAAAAAAAAGGTCTTCGAAATTCCCTAAAAGAAGAGCGACAAGGGCTCCGACACGATTCCAGGTCTTAATCTCTATACTCCTCATCAACAGAAAAAGGGGTCGAACAGCCTCCTCCAGACGATGAGGCAAGATTACAAAAAGGAAGCCTCGCCACGGAGAGGGAAGAAAAATAGAAAAGTATAATAAAATGGCGCCTGACGCAGGCCGACCGGCGAGAAACGAGCGAACTCACTACGGCACCATTCTACCCCTGGCCTGTCACCGTGCTAAGAGTGGAACTGACTGACTCGAGGAAAAGGGCGGAGCGTCACGAGGGAAAGATTCAGGGAAAAAAAACCACACGCCGGCCGGGTTCACCGTCCTCGAGAAGGCGGGATCTCGCACGTGAAGATTCGCACACTGGCCCCAATCCAGTTAGATCAGGGACCCCTCGGGAAAAAAAAAAAGACAGCGTGAGGGGGGAACCCAGTCACATCAAAAAAAATGCGCACATACTGAAAGCGAACAGGCAGCGGGCACAAACTCAGGTAAGCTACATCACTCCTAGTAGAAAAGTACACTTAGAGGGGAAGGTCATACTGCGCGGGAAATGTAAAATGGGGAAGATCGTCCACGTTTTAGCGAGCAAGACAACTAAACTCGCATCGCCGACAGCTCCTTGAAAACAAAAAAAGAGCATGAAAAGGGAAAAAAAAGGAGACGTGCTTAGGAAAGACGCGGGAAGGCGAGAGTGCACTCAATTTTAAACGGACATTGCGCCTGGAAAAAATTGCGCGTCGTGAAGTGCCCGACGGAAGTTGTAGGGAACTTAACGTGGCCACATCGAATGACAAAAAAAAAAGTGTCCGAATAAACAGGGAAGCTGCAAATCATCTCGCAGCGATCTCCTAGAAAACAAGGTTAGGAAGAGAGAGTCGTAGTGAAGATCCGGCAGGAGCAAACTTGGAGTCCGAGTGACGTCTCTGTGCGGAGCAGAGTGGAACAAGAGCTAAGTAAGAAGAAAAAGTAGCCCTTCGAGCTCGACAGAGGTAAAAAAGCAATGTCTCAGGAAAGCAAAGTAGAGCGTAAGGGCGTTATACGCCAGAGAACCCGAGGGCTTCAGAAGATGCGGTGACTCTAGAGGGAAGGTCGTAATCTAGAGCGTAGGAAAAAGAAAACTATTCACTTGACTCTAGACCGTTCAGCTGATCCATACTCCCTATGACTCCCGCCTTCGTAGAAAAGAAGGAGAAGAATCGGAAGAAAGGAGGCAAAGAGCGCGGGGGGGGGGGGGTGATCACGCCCAGCAGGAGAATCAAGAATGACGGGACTAAGCACGAGTCGGGGCACCTTAGAGTGTCGTCTATACTCGAGAGTCGTCAAGGGAGTTAGATGGGTCAACTCATAGAGAATGAGGGGAAAAGGCAGATAGAGAAAAAGGAAACACGTGCTGCAACGGCGTCTCGTTTAAGGGACACCAGAAAGAGGATCAACTCGCTAGGCAACTCGAAACTCCTTAGGACCGGACGAAGCTTCAAGAACTGGGAAGAGAGAGGAAGAAAGTCTCGCGTAAAAAAACAAGAAGCCCACCATCTTGAACTAGTCGCGATCGCCCCATCTACCCTTTTAGGGGGACTGTAAGGTGATTCACTACTCATCTGAAGTTAAGGGCACGAAGTAAGTGTCGATGAAATCGAAAAGTAAAAAAAGAACCGAGCGAGAGCCCCGAGGGGGAACTTCTAGGATGGGGGATCAGCGCACACAAAGAAAAAAGAACACAAAAAAACACAAAAAAAAAAACACCAAAAAAAAAAAAAAAAAAAAAAAAAGAAAAAAAAACGGGGGGAGGGGGGGGGGGGGGTGGGGAGCGTGTGGGGGGGGTTAAGACTATTCTTCAAAAGTTAGGTATACCCACAATTAAAAAATCTACGCAAGAAGGAAAACCTCAAGTGGGTATGGGGGGAGAGTAAAGAGCGAAGACAAAAAAAGAGAGGCGAGCTCCTCGACCTCAGAAAACAATGCCCTGGAAACGTTTCCCTCCTAGCACTCCAGGAACGGCATTCTCCCTTTGGGTAAACCTAGATCAAAAAACAGGAAGGCGACAGGACTTAGATAGAAAAGGAAACGCGTCGAAGCGAGAGAAAAAGTCGACTAGAAAAGAAAGGGAAAAACAGACGAGTACGGGTATTCTCCGATCTAAGAAGGCTCCTGGGGACTCCCATTGATCAAAGAAGAAGGAGGAGAAAAGATCCCTCCTAATTCAATCAAGGCTTTACATAAGAGAAGGAGAAGAGGGGGGGGAAGGGTAGAAAAAAAAAAGGGAAGGAGGACCTAAAAACAAGTATTTCACTCGCGACCTGGCGGATCGCAGAAGGAAAGGTATCTCATAAGTCGTCGTGACTCCCCAAGACCGGTAGACAGAAAAAGGAAGAGGAACATGAAAAAAAGACAGAAGCGAGAGTTTTTTCAATCCCTGAGAAGATTTACCCCTCTGGATCGCTAAATCGTCGTCAAGGGACCTAGAACACATATCTAAAAAAAAATAGCGGGGGGGTTCCTGGAAAATCGGAGACCAGGGGAAACGGAGGGGAGAGAGGGGGGGGGAAGAGAAGAGGGGAGAGAGAGCATGTTCCGCGTCTTCAGAAGGGGAAAAAAACCGTCTACCCGTCCCGACGCGAGAAGAGAGTGAATTCCTCGCTCCCTCTAAAGATTCCATAGGCTAGCTAGGGGACACGTCCTTCGAGCGGAAAAAAGAAAAAATTGGATGGGGAAAAAGAAAACGGCCGACTGACTCCGGCCGTGCAGGACCAACAGACGGGCCGAGGGGGGGGAGAGTCACGCCGGCAGTTAACAAGAATGGGCTGGATGAAGAGAGGGAGACAGACCGGCAGGCACCTGGTATGTATCGCACACAAAAAATAGCGGGGAGAAGAAAGCTCCGATACCGCTTGCGGGTGAATTCTTACTTAGTGGGGAGAGGAAAAGGGAGAAGAGAAGGGAAAAGATAGCTCAGTCTTTCTCTGTGAAGCAAACGGCGAGTGAAGAGCGGGCCACCGTATCTTACCAGAGAAAACATCATATTAAAAGAAGCCAAAAACAGAAGGGGGGGAGGGAGAAAGGGAAGAGGAAGCGAGAAGCGATACTCTATTGCCTCTAATTTTTCACGCGAGCTCGGGCACCAATGCCGGTAAGAACGCTTCAGGGAGTCAGATGATGAGATGCCTCGACGATCAGTCAACAAACGTGATCAAGGAGAACGGTTGAGGGGGGAGGAAAGGCCTCCAAACTTTACTGGGAAAAGAGGGTCGGCAAAGACTTCGCTTGTGGAGGCAATAAGGGCAGACAATTCCCACTTGATGACCAGAGTAGAAGATTACAGGGAAGAACCGCATCTGGGGGGGGGGAAGGAAAAGAAACAAAGTGAGAAAGGAAGAAGTTCCCGGTGAACTAAAAGCACCGTTCGCATTATCTCTCGAAAAAAGATCTTGGGGAGGGGGAAAGCCTCGGTGAAAGGGCGCCTGTATCACCGCAAGCAGAGTATGAAACCTCTCTGGGTTTTGTAAAAGAAGAATGTACATATAAAAAAAAAAAAAAGGAGAGAGGAAAGATATTCATCTGATGGAAAACCCGTCGCAACAAACAGCAGGAGGGCACGCGCGTGGGAGACAAGCGTCCAAGTTGATAAGAGCTGTGGGCGCTCAAAAAATGAGTCAAGAAGCGATCAGGCATGGAAATGTGGGAAGGTAGAGGAGAGTGTACAACGGACAAAACTTAGCCGGAAGATGGGATTCTCATTCGATTCGTACAGCGGGAGACAAAATATAGACCGCCTACTCTGGCCCGACAAAGGGACATGGACTGTGCGCTCAAGGAAGGGGAGACTCACACTCGAGCTGATTGCGAAAGGACAACTTAAGTAAAAGGGAGGAGAAAAAGAACAACTTGCTATCAGGATGAGAAGAACGACAAGAGACCTGATCGTCTGGGAGAGGTCCTCAGAGTCAAAAAAAGAGGGAGGAATACTGCAGCGTTCAACTGATCAACGCTCTCTTTAGTCTAAACGAAAAGAGACGAAGGGAGAGCGGAAGCGGAAAGAAGAAACCAGTCTAGTGCTGTTGTCGGCGTGGGAAGGGGAGTAGACGAATGTACGAGTACAGTCACTAAAAAGAATAAGAGGGAACGAGCGAAACGGGCTAAAAGGAGTCACTAGGGCGTCTACATCTGTACTGGAAGCTCGGGGCAGGGCGCGCATCAAGGACCTGAGCCCTCATTCCAAGTGTCGAGACAGGGGGTAGACTTGACGGAGACTTTCTAGCAGATCCTAAGCCTGGGGATAAAGCCTTCGGGAGAGGGGGGGCGTCGCCTCGCATTGTCTATGGGGGCAACTTCTGAGTGAAAAGCAGGGAAAAGAAAAGAGGAAAAAAGGGAGAGCTCACATTTAATCTACTCGGACATTTTCAAAGAAAGGGAGGCGGGGAGAGAACTGGGGAAACTAGAAAAAAGCTTCTTAAGCGGAAAAAAGTGAACGAGAGGATATCTTGGATAGGAAAAAGTCTAAATTAGGGGGGTCATTGTCACCGTGCTTTAGACGCGAAAAAGGCTGGAAGGGAGCGCGACTCGATTTCGATCTTCAATCATCATCAGGGGTCAACCGGCGGTCCGAAAAGGTCGGGATCCGAGCGACGAGGCGCAGCGTCAGCTCAACGACGTCGACTAGTTGCGCCTCGTCGATCCGGGGGGGGTCAATCTCCTTCAGGTGGCGTCCCCACGAGTAACTTAGGGTATTTAACCGCTGAGAGCCTCCTGGCTATGATAGAAAATGATAGGGGGAAGCGTTCCCTCTCTGGCTTTCTACAGCGGTTGGGGGGCTGGAAGATCGAGGGAGGAGAAAGGATCAACGCATTACACCAAAAAAAATAATTCTTATTGTCTGAGTACAGACGGCTACCTGAGAATGGAAAGCAAGGAGGGAGCGGAGGGAAACTGGTCAGAGGACAGACCAGAGGAGGAGAGGTGTTAAAACCGCATCACTGCGGAAAAAAAAGGGGACGAAGGGCGGAAACTCTTGCCGGCTCCTTCCTACAAGAACGGAGTCCACGTGGCCCTCAAACTACGCATCCAAGTCGAGAAGAGGGGCCGAAAAAGAAAAAGGAAAAGAATCTAGATTCATCCCTCAAAATATTTTAAAAACGGAGCAAAGATACAGACCGCTATCAGCTCTGGAAGAATTTTCCAATCCAACGGTTCAGGAGTACCTACAACGATCAAGAGGAGAAAAGGAGAGAGGACTGGTATAGAAGAGAAAGTTACAGTGCTGCTGTACTGCAGTTCTAAGGAGCAGATTTCGTTAGAAGCTGCTTCCAAATCACACTTAACCTTGAAAGACGGAACCAACCGCGTGTGGAAAAGAGAAGAAAAAATCAGATCTGGACAAAAGAAAATGCGTAGGCTCAAGTCGGGGGTGAATCTACCAGGGGGGAGGAAAAAAGAAGAAAAAGTAAGGAGAAAGCCAGTCTCCCTCTACTATTATCGAATGCATCAAGACACAGCCTCCAAAACACGTCAGAGGACTCTATACAAAAGGACCGCAATACGCTAAACACAAACGAAGGGGGCCGAAAGAGAAAAGAAAGAGAGGGGACTAAGTGAAGCAGAGGGGAAGAACAGAGTAAAAACTCATGAAAGGAGGAAAGATCTCCTCATGCCTTAGAACGAGAGAAGGGGACCTAAGAAGCCTCGGGCAAATACTTAGCAAAAAAGCAAGGCACTTATTCACCTTACAGAGAACAAAAAAGAAAAAAGGAAAAGATCGACTGTCCAGCAGCTAGAAAGAAATGCATTCCAAGAGGCGAGAGAGATAAGAAGACTTGACCCCATGAAATCGGGGCAACCGACTGGAAAACACATCTTTAGCATGGACCAACGAATATAATAAAGACGCGAGGGAGAAGGAGGCGGAGAGAGGCAACACGGAACTAGGACAGCTAGCCGATACAGGTACCACTGCAAGGGAGGCTAACCTTCAAATTAGTCACTAAAGGAAAACATGGAAAACGGAGAAGGGTCGACGAAGGAAAAAATCAAGCTAATGACTAGAGAAGAGTGCGGACCTCCGGCAGAAAAACATCGAGAGCGTGAGATCGCGAACTGCATACCAATCAGTCCCTCAGGGGAGCATTTACGCTATAAAATTGACGGGAACGATGTCGAAAGGGAAGGTCGAAGTCGCAATCTGGGCTTATAGGGAGGTGAAAGGGGCACCCGAGATTCCTCACAGCAAGGTCCACAACTAAGCTAGTTACGCGGTCTAAAAAAAAAAAAAAGCGAGAACTGCGATAGAGAGAAAACAAAAAAAAAAGAGGAGTAAATAGAGGGGAGAGGCAGGAGGGGTCTGGTCGCCGGGGATTCAGGATCAAAGGGGAAAAAGAAAGTGAGACATGACGTTGACAGTCTGGAAATACAAAGACGTAGCAAGCAAGCGGGGATCATAGGGGGTTACAGAGTACAATTAATCGCGAGAAAAGTCGCGAAGAAACTCGGGCCGTAGGCGGTCGGCAGACGCAAGAGGGAACAAGAGGATGAGCACACTTCTCGTGGAAAGTGGGCGGGACGCATCAGGGTGCGTACAAGAGGGGGGAATCCAGAGGAAGAGAGAAGGAGGGACGAAGAAAAACATCTGTAATCGCGCAAAAGGACGCAGATGACCAGAGTCCAGGAGGGGGAAAGAGAGTTCTAAACCGAAGAGTTCTGCAAAATCCAAGAACGTAATCAGGGGGCAAAGGAAAGGTGAAGGGGATGGCATGGAAAGGGGACGGAGGGAGGGGAGAAAATCGTCTACCTTGGATGCGGAGGGAACTGTGCTGAGAGAATCAGAGAAGCAGTCGGAGGATTCGCACTCCGGAAGGTAAAACGGCTAGAGACCTGGGGGTCTCTCTTTCATACATCAAAAAAAAGCTAGAAAACGAGGAGCCAGGGGGATTGACAGATTCAGAAATCACACGCAAAATCGACATATGGGGACGATATGGCTTCGCGGTACGCAAAGACAAGAGGAATCTGTCTTCAGTCAAGACGAAAAAAAATCGGGGGGGGGGACCAGGCGGATGTAGGGAGGCTCTAATACAGATCCCTAAGAATAGGGAAGCAAACCATAGGAAAGAAGAGTGGGATGAGGCTTGGTAAAAGACTTGCTCAGGGTTTGGAGACTCAAAAAAGTCGGCAAGACGCGGCAGAAAAAAAAGGTAAGTCCACTCTCCTGACAGTTGGGGGTCAGCAAGAAACCTAGAATCGGTACTCGTCAGGAGAGTGGTACTACTGTTGAAGAAACCTTAAATGGCAAGGAACACTAAACAAAAGTAAGGGGAGAGTAGGAGAAACAGAGGCGAATACCTGTCAAAAGAGGTGACTACGCGCCTAACGGCTTCCCAGGCCGTAAAAGGCCCCTGGACACGTGTCACTCACAATTCAGCTCCAGCGATAGCTCTACTGGAACACTAGTAGCCGGAAGGGGCGGAAGGCTGCCAGAGCCCGGGAAGTCTCAATCGTCAGAGGGAAAAGCGTCGAATCTATCTAATTCTCACGTCTACTGATACGACAGGGGATGCACGACGCAGAAATCGATACTTAGTCTCCGAGGGTGAAACTCCCTGCAACGAATTGAGTCTCAGACTCAAAAAGGGGAGAGCCGTAGATACAGGGAAAAAGAGAGCTAACACCGATTCCAGGAAAACATAATAAAGGCGGCCTCCTGGTCAAACAGACCCAGGAGGGGGGGGAGAAAAGGTATGTATCAACACTGTCATCTATAACGGAGACAACCGCTACTCTGGGAACAAAGCAAAAAAAGGTGAGATGAAGGGGAGGACGGAGAAGAAGACAATTCGAAGAAAAAAGTCTCCCTATCTGTGGGGGCTCCCGAGAGCACATCGACTGGGGAAACCCCAACTAGGGGGAGGGGGAGAAACTCATTCGGCAGGAGCTAGGACGCAGACGTCGATCCTCAATTCAGTAAGAACGCATGACAAGCGAGGGGAGAGCGAAATCAGGAGAGGGAGAAGAATCAAACCGGGTCTCGTGCTGCATCGCACGGTGAACATGCCAACGAGACCTGGGAAAAAAGACTGGGAATCGTGAAAAGGGAAGGAAAGGCCTCGCCCGATAACGTCTACACGGGCTATCTCTAACACCGGGAAATCAAAACCAAAGGGGGTAGGTGAAAACAGGGTCCCAAAGAAACAGTGAAAAGGGCGAAACCCTTTTCTGAGGCGCAAAGGCGACACCTATAGAAGCTAAAGAACTCTATCCAGCTTATCTTAAAAACGCGACTAGAGTAGATAGAACAAAGGGAAGAAGACACGTGCAACATCGGACGAGCACGCGGTTTAAAGAGTTCGTACGTCCTTGGAACAAAGAGCACGTGAGAGGGAAAGAAATCTTCCTCCGAGGGCGCGCTCAATCTCCTGAAAGATCTTCAAACTTCAGCAAGGAAGGGGGACCGCAGGACAGGAGAAATCATAGGAAAAAACTAAACCACATCCCCGACGAGGGGGGTGTAAAACTCTACCTTGACGCGGAAGGGGGATCAGCTCTCTAAAAAGACAGAAGTTGTTTAACCGATAACCAACACGCAGGGTTAAAAGGGCATGTGGGGAGAAGGAGAGGAGCGAAAGGGGAGAAACATGGTCGAGAAGCGACTGATCTCTATTCGCCAGGTGAAGGTTTGCGAGTCAGAATTACGCAGAGGGGGGATAAAGCTCGCTGTGAGAGCAATCCGCATGAGCGACCTCTTCGAAAAGAACCGCTAATCGCAGATATAGGAAGAAGCAGACGGAGAAAAGAAAAGAGAAGGAGAGAGAAGGGTAAGGGGGTGAAACGACTCCTACTGCAGAAATCAGAGCGCGCAACGGCGATCGTTGATGGGACGTAAGGGGGGAAAACGAGGGGGTTAAAGTACGCTGTAGCCAAACGCCTGGAAAGTCAGGAGGACTACGCTAACTTAGAGCGAGCAAGATTATTAGTAAAAAAAATCGGGGAAAGGCGACAAAAAACAGAAAAGAAGACAAGCGGAAACTGTTTAGGAAAAGGTCACTTTCACTGAAGGAGGACGACGATTCCCCTCAACAGAGGAAGGGGTGAGAGAGAATCATGGATGGGAGCGTCAGGCGTTACAACAAGGAAGAGGGCAGGGACTAGAAAAGAGTTCTCATGGGCAGGAGCAATAGGAAGAATCTGATACAAGTTACATACATTTACGGCTCTCTAAGGAGAAACGACCCGAGCTCTTGAAAACGCCACGGAATACAAAACGGAGGAGGACAAGCGACACGTGCGCTCGATACGAAAAAAGGGGGGACTAACGAAAATATCTGCCATGCTAAGAAAGAAACGGGCGTGACCAGGAGGGGGGAGAAAAGCGAAAAGGCATTAACCACTTCTATCTGTCACTAGACTCGAGGAACGGGGCGTCCCGCAAAAGGGAGGAAAAGGAAATAACAATCTTCGTGCTTTGTCTCGTGGACTATGTATGGCGAAGTCTAGAGTAGAGGCAGGCACTAGGGCTGAAACTCGGGACACTGCGCGTCAGCAACAAAGCTCACGTAACGTAGGGGAGGATTACTTAGTGAGGCAGCATCAAGGGACTTCGCCCGGGCCCGACCGGTGATAAGCGGGAGGAGCACAAAACAGGGAGGGGTCGGTTGACGATACGAGGAAAACTATAACATTTCCCGATCCAAAAAGGCGCAATTCTCGATCGGCAGACCAGCCGGATTCGGGACCTAACTCTCGAGAGTGATCCTCACGCACAAAAAACTTTTAAGAAAAAGGAAGAGAGAACGAAGGTCGGCAAAAAATACAAGGCTTCTGTTAGCTACCGAGTAAAGTTCGAAACAGCCACCTTGAGCAGCTTTATCAGGAAGGCTGTCAGTCGACCCTCAGGGGGATATCTTCGCACGAGAGCTCGCGGCCGAAAACGGAAAGGGGAAAAAAAAAGGCGGTGAGGAGACGCGCAAGATGGAAGAGCGCGCGAAAGTCGAGTTACAGCTCCACAGCCCTGAATCAGTCTGGGACGCAACAGACGTGAAGAAGGATCATCGACAAATCTGGACAGACGAGGTCAAGGAAGCAATCGCTCCATGGGGTCATACGCATATAAGGGAGCCCACAGAGGAAGGTAGCGGAGGTAAAAATTGAAAATCTGCTCGTTAGAAAAGCTCAATACTTCGCGGGCAATCAAAAGGAGAGGCGAGGGCCCATCGCTTCGGGCTAACTGCGCTAGAAATAAGCAGGTCTGCAAAAGTACAGAGGGGGGGGGAAGAACATAAAAAGGCAGTGAGGGTCGACCGGCCCAGAATGATAAAAATCCCCGTAGGGGACGGAGGAAACCGGACGGACAACGACCTGAGACAAAGAAAGGGTGAGTCTTCGCATACGGGGAGACGGCGATGGAATTCTACTCCAGTTCGATTGCTTAAGGAAGACAATAAAGGGGTGCGTAGCAGAGGGACGAGAGAGCGTCATCAAAAGCCAGAAAAAACCTGAAGGGGAAGAGCAGAAGAAGCCACGGAAGAAGGTGAATTCCAGAAACTTCTCTCCAGTTACCGGAATCAATTTCCAAGAGGCGACTTCCAGGAAATCCGAGACCTATTGAAAAAGCAGGATCATCTTTATAACAGCGGGCCCCCCATTGACTGCAACAATCTAGGTACTACGAGAAAAGGTCCTATGGCGTTCGAATTACGTGAACGCAAGCAAAAGAGGACGACGGAGACAGGAAGGAGCGGTTGTCTGGGAGCACAACGAAAACTCTCTCGAAGAGAATACCTTGAGGGGGAGATCAGACGAGTCGACGGCGTGGGCCTCGAAAGCAAAACTCGCCAAGTAAGGGACGCAGACACAGCAGACGGGTGAGGGAAAAGGAGCAAAACGGGACAGAAGGAGCCACTAACGAAACAGACAGAGTCGATCGAACAAGGTCAAGAGGGGGGGGTAGGAGACGCGGCCGACCGCGAACCAAACAGGCGATGCACAGACTGCCGATAAAGAGACCGAGGCCAGAAAAGTTGAAGGGCAGGAAGGAGGGGACTGGGTTCTTATCTTCCTCTGCACTTAAGAGACTGTGCAGACAACTCGGTAAGGAGGGATATTAGGAACTAGCACAAGCAAAACTGGGGACATCGCAATCAGGAGTCGGATAATGATAGAAGGGAATTCCGAAAAAGACCGCGCTGACAAGACCAGGAGAGCAGATCGGAAGAAATAGGAAAGGTCCCTTAAACAGAGTGCATCCCAATTAAAACTAACTTGTCGAAAAAGACGCGGGGATAGAGGAGATAGACACCTCCTCCACAAAGCGAAGGTTACACGGGCGGGCGTGACTATGTGAGAAGGGAGAACGAGCAACTATTTAACTGATCAAAGAAAATCGAGGTCTGCAGCAGGAAAAGACTCAGCTCTGAAATCTCCGTACCTGAATGAGTACAACAATCACGATAATGCTCATCGCACTGGGGGATCGTGAAGTGCTTCGCCGAAAGGAAGGTATGTTATTTCAACACGCTTGGGGAGGGACAGGAAAAGCAGTCCAGCGATAGGAGAGGGCGACGTAGAAGAGCGTGGAAGGAAAACTTTAGGTCCGTGTAAACTACGTAATTCCTCACATGTAAAGACTTAACCACTCCCACACTCTTGACGTCCCAAAAAAGAAGCAAAATCGCGAGAAACAAACACAACAGAGGAGGAAAGGAAAGGGGAATCCAGCGTCGAGAAAAATGTCGGACACGGCGGACACTAGGGAGGGGAAAAGGCGTCCTTTGAGTCATGAACTAGGGTGAACAACACTCCTCACGAAGCGACGAACCTGAAAGGAGAAGGGAGACATGCTGTGGCCCGTCAATTTCTCGCGAAAACTCAAGGCGGACTCGCCGTATCGTAGGACCTCGCAAGGGGAGGGAAAAACGGGGAAGGGATTCTTACTCGTGCTGCCCTTTAAACTCAGAATGCATCGTCAAGAAAAGGGAAAAAAAAGAGAACCGAGAGGAGGTCGGAAAGGTCCGCATCCATAGCTCGTAGTAATTCACACAATACTCAAGATGAAAACTGGCCCGCAAATGTTCATAACAGGAAAAACGACGATTTATCGAAACCTGTCGGCAAAGACGAGAGAGCCGACGCCAGGATTCGCCGAGCATCGGATTAAACTTGCACAAGGAGGGGCACCTTATATAAGGGGAAAGGAAGGATTGCGCGTCTGGGGGGTGTGTGCGTGATATCCGAAAAGCAGGGTCTAGACTACGGTGAAGAACGTGACGGGGTACGACGAATCAAGTGTGAATAGGACATCATCCGCTCAAAAGAGACCAGTCTGCACTATAAGCCGGAAGGAAGAGGAAAGCCGCCCTAAACAAAATCAGGATCCATTAAGAACTCTAGGCGCGAACTGAACTCGCGGAGGGGGAAAGCAGGGAGGAGCGGTCGAAGATTCGGACTGACCACCACCATCTTACAGGGCGAAGGTCGGCCAACGGAAAGGTAATGTCTGTCTCGGTGATGCCATCATAAGCAGAAAGGCAAAGGCGATCGGAGAGAAGACCTCGAGATTAAACAAGAAAGGTGCCCCTCCGGAGGAAAGATTCGTCAGCGGAGGGGATCACGCAAAGAGAAGGAGAGGGGGAAGGGGAGCGGGGCGACGGTTAGTGGAACGCAACGGTCCCAACGGGAACAAAAATTCCTATCCGCAAAGGGGAAGGGGGAGCCGGACGAGAATAGCTACTTCGTCGAACTCCCTGACTAAAAGAGACTCTGCGAGTAAACTGTCAAGGGGAAATGTACTAAGAGAGGCCTCCCGGACCGGGAGCGGCCGGGTATCAGCAATTTCTCTCTCAGAAAGATCAAGAATTCAAAAGCGCTTCGTCTCGGGCACCATGCGGAGAATTCGATCAGCTTCTCCTTGACCGTCGAAGATTCGAGGGTAAGCCTACAACGAGCAATCTTTACTAAAGCCTGGGGCGATAAAATGATGAGTAAGAAAAAAAAGTCGCAGACGAAGAGACCCGAGAACCGTATCGCTCACCGCACGATGAAGTGAAGACGGGTCGAAAAACTGGGGCAGGAACACGCTCAGAAAGGGGATTATGCCCAAAAAGAAGCGCAAACATTACGGAGCAGTCGAGTCAGCTCAGGAACTTAGCCAAGCGCGGAACCACTCGCCCACGAGCGCGTCAGAGAAGTGGAGATGGCGACGAGGGAAAAAGGTACAAGATAAGACTACTCTATCTTGGGACGAAAAAAGCATCAGCAGACTTGAC
>Ga0179591_1307040_pt1 | contig 14828 bp, 15 predicted proteins | sample CZOMad2_1_08_16f_FD_182891 | JGI IMG/M metagenome (GOLD analysis project Ga0179591, IMG submission 182891) | Vadose zone soil fungal communities from Angelo Coast Range Reserve, California, USA - CZOMad2_1_08_16fungal (PacBio error correction) | ecosystem: Environmental > Terrestrial > Soil >...
GAGGATTGGGTCTCTGTTCCCGCCTCATGCACACAGCGGGGGTATGGCCAGCTGGAAGTTGGGGGAAAGAAGGAGGGCCTCCCCTAAACAAAAAACGCACGAGGGTCGTCATCGAAATACAAGGAAGCCACAAAAATCCGGAAACATCTACAGGGGGGGAGACAACTATTCGGCGGTGCCAATAGTGGGTGTGCTAGGGAACACGACGGCTGGGAAGGCGTGCAGACGGTGAAAAGTGGAGTGTGTCGAGTGACAACGGCTCTAAGGACAAAGGAGGGCGGCGCGAAGCATCCCAGCGGCAAAACAGGCGGCTGGCAGCCGGGGAGGAGGGAAAAGAGGACGAGGAGCAACGCTGATCGGACAGGGAATGGTCTACTGGGCCCAAAAGAGTAGTCTGCGGGACGAAGTAGTGGGGGTCGACGAGGCTCTGTCCAGACGAAGGCCGAACGAGCTCGGAGGGGGAAGGGGAGGGAGTAAAAAGTCCCCCGGGATTGAGGTGAAAACCGATGCGTAAAAAAAAAGAGTTGGCAAGATCTCACGGGAAAAAGAAGAGAAGGCTGGACAAAGGGCGACTTAAAACTCCTAATAAACAAAAGAAATAGGGAAACGTAGGACTAGTCGCGGGCTCGGGAAAATGCCCCCCTTTAGGATGGAACATAGCAAGCCCGTCCGAACGAAAGGAAACACCATTTCTCGGGGGGGGCACCAAACAGCCCCACCACAAAACAAGAAAGGGAAGGACGCCGGACATCCTCATAAGGAGGCAGACACCTTAACCAGGAAATCAAGAAAGGGAAAACAAAGTATAGACCGAGAAGGAGGTCAAAATGGACTCATCTGATGGAGGGGCAAGCCTGGGAAATGGGGGTCCCTTCGAAGCCGGGGATCGTGGCAACTGAAAAAACCGCTACGACGGGGGGCAAACGGTCGGAAGAATCGCATGTGAGGGGCAAAAAAAAAGGACGGTCACTAAAAAGTGCGTCGGCCAAAAAATGCCCGGAGTGCCTTGAATGAATAAAAAGGCTCTGTGAAAACATCTCCAAAAAGTACGTTTGAAAGACGTCATCACGACCGGGCGGTAGGATATAAAGAACGAGTGGGAGGGCCACCTGTCCTCCCCGGAAGCTCAGAACACCATTGAGGGTGGGGTCTCAGGAGGCCTGTGGCGGGAGGCCGCGGCAATCGGGGCGACGGGGGGTAACGGTCTTCAGGCTTCACAGCAGAGGAAAAAATGCTGCCAAAGGAAAGCCGCTAAAAATTCTAGAAAAAACCACGGAAAAAGCGTTGAAAACGGCCGGCCCCGGTTCTCTCCAGAAAAAAAAAATAAAAAAAAAATCCGGTTCCATCGGGACTACATGGGGGATCATTGGGGGACTATGAGTGCGGGAATCCTCTCTTCAGACCTGAGGGGGGGAATTGCTGGTACACCATAATGCAACTGGGGGGAATCAAGCTCGCAACGAACATCTGCAAGGGGCGCGGGCCAAGACCACTAATGGGTCGGGGTCTTCAAAATGTAAGTCACGGGTCTCATAAGAATCTTATTTGACTCTCCGCAATTCGAGAACTCTTACGATGTGGATTCTCCAAAAGAAGGACTTCCGGTCCTGTACTTGGGATTCGCTAGAAAATGTACTGGTCAGTGACGGCTCCTGGGCATTAGGGGAAGGGCACCATGGGGGGGGAAATGTTCTCTCCATCTTGAGAAACTCTCTCACAAAACGGTAGCAGAGTGGCGCGAAAAAAACGAAAAACAAGAAGAAATCAAAAGACGGTTGAACTGGTAAAAAACAGGCAAAGGGGGACGTAGTAACAGAGGTTCGCCAACGGGAAAAAACTGCTTCTGGAACCGACTTCCTACACCAGGCTCTAACGGCGCAAAGCGGACAGAAAAGCGCACTTCGGGGAAATGGTTGGACATCAACGCCCCGCAAGAAAAAACACAACGTTGTTAAAATGCCGTGGGATAAATTAATACGGACGGGGGGGGGAACGTGTCCTCGTTGCGCCATGTCATGCTCAGAAGGGTCTGGGTAAAAGATTCCGACGTATTGCACCGTGCCCCTTGGGGAAGGTACTATGCACGGAACCTACTTAGCTAAGAGCGCTCCCCAGGAAAAAAAAAGGGAATCGTCCAACTAGGGGGACACGACGGGGTCCGGGTAAAGCGGGAAGAAAAAGGGGGTCAGAGAGACCAAAGCGAAATCGAAGGCAAATCGGCGAGACTGGAAAATTCTTCAAATGCAATACAAGCTCGGCGGGACCATGTATGAGGTCGGACGCTCCTGAAACCCAGTGGCGGGCAACGGGCCCAACCCCAAGGGGGTGAAGATTGGCCGCGCCGGAGGGACCATAGGGTTGGGAAACCGTCTTGTCGAAAGAGGTCTCCCAGCCACCTCTAAGAGAAAAGATGAACGAGGGCGCTCAGCGCAGTCAGGGAAAAAACTCGAAACCAAACAGAGGGATAACCTTTAAAAAGCCTCCAGGACAACACGGCAAAGAAACGGGACCAAGCGCCCAAGAACTGGCGGAGCTGGACGGAGCCCTCTTTGTATTGCATAAATCGGGAAGGGCCCAGCAGACTAAAACTTTCTCGGGAGCAAGACGTGGCAAAACGGGGCGTCGACATGCCGCAACACAACAAACTAAACCGGAAAGGAAAACCCCTGACTATCCACAGGAAAGTGGGGGGGGGCGTGCCGCGCAAGGGCAAAATCCAAACTCGGGGGGACATATAAGCAGTTTCCAAGGAGACAGGCCAAGACCAAACGGGAGCGGCAAGACAAATGTGAAAAAAAAACCGGCCAATTTGACGAACCTGCAGGAGTAGACGTTCCGGACCTGGGGGGGACGACACGCGTGGAAAGCGGTTGCGTACACAAAATCGTAAGGGGAGAACAAATGACACCGTTCGACCGGGGAAAAAACAGACCAAAAAAGCGCCAAACGCTCAAAAAGCAGTACTCGAAGGGGGGCTTTGACGTGTGGGAAAGTGATGTGGGGGGGTTGGGGTTTGGCGGATTCTTAGGTTTGGGCCAAAAAACCAGCGAAGTAGGGAACCGGTGCACGTGATTTTCGAAAATAAAAATCAGGCGGGAAGCTGCACAAGCCGGAAAGAGTCCCCGATTTTTGTTCTCTGCAGGCGATTCGATGAGGGGCCGCTATTCCCCGAAGGAAAAACCCACCACCTACTCTGTGGGGTTAGACCCGGGCGCAACCGGCTGACCGGAAAAAAACATACTGGGTCATAAAACCGGTCAAACTAACGGATCGTCCGCTTACCGGGGATCAAATTCTAAAAGAATGGGCCCTCAAGCGATTCAGGCGGGCCAAACAGGCCCACATAGAAAAGTATAACGCTGAAAAAAATCATGATTCTCCACGAGACAAGCAAGGCACATAAGGCTCGGATAACACAATACACTGTTCGGGAGAATTGAAAAGGAAAGGTGAACCGGGTAAGGGGCAACTACAAAAACAACAGGACGCAAACTACGTAAAAAAAAAAGGGCCAGCCGCCAATTAAACAAAAAAACTGGGGTTCAAATTCCCAGTCCTCTCCCGTAATCGTCGCAAAAAGCTAAGAGGCGAAAAAAATGACCTTTAGCCCGGCTGTCGAGGGAGAAGACCTTCGTTGAAAAGGGAACGGGAGACACGCAACAAGAAGGTGTTTGGGAACGCGGTCCTCAGGAAAGAAAAGGCCAAGTGGAAACGCGGCGCGGGGGGGGACTCATCTGGTAATTGGGGAAAAAAGAAAAAAACAAAGCCCACTCCAATTAGAAAAAACCTACCAACCGCTATATCCGCTGCCAAATTGACCTCACAAAAAGAAGGTATAAGTGCTCCGGCGCCCCGTAAGGAAACCTGGTGGGTTCGACCATGCGAGGGGGGGGGTGGTCAAAAAAAGCTCGAAAACACTCCGGGGCAACGACATTCGGGGTCAAAAAAAAACAGACGAAGGCAAGCAGATCCATCCAAGAGCAACAACACAAAAATACCAGACAACGGGGAAACTGTTCTAAGTCGGTGCGAGGGGGGGCAGTAAAGGGTCCAAATTCAGGAGACTACAAAAGGGGCGCCGCCTCTCTCAAGAGTGGCATTGAGAAAGATGAAACGGGACGGCAATTAGAGGCTAATCAAAAAAACAGGCAACTGGAGCGGGAACGAGGTGGAAAAAAACAGGTCAGGAACGGGGGGGACATCCCGACACGGATCTGCTTTTGGGGAGGGGAAAAAACCATCACGGGGAAACACCCAGTAGAACGAACGATCCAGACTGCCACCGATCGTGGGTCGTTGGGAGCCCCAGTCTTTCCAAGAGGAAAAAAGGGGATAAAATAAGCACAGTCTAGGGATATCGGAACCCTTTCGATAAATACGGGTATCGAAGTGTGTTAGGGCTGGGTGGGAAACGGGACCCACAAATGCGCGAGGGCCTGGACCAAAACATTGGTATGGAGGAAGGGGTTGTCAGATGGGTTACACGAAAAAAAAGCGTGGGGGGCCTTGTTCAAAAAACCGGGGACTTTAAAGAAACCGGGAAGCGGGGCACCAAAAATTAATGCCCCTTGGGAGGGAAATTTGGACGCTGGGCACTGGGGGGACTTGGTGGGGGACTTGGGAAAAGATATAAGCCTGAAAAGGTTCAGCCCCCCTTGACCGGAGAAAAGAAAGCTGGACTGTAGGACGCCGAAAGCCAAAGACGTAGGAGTGCAATCCCCTTTGACACCACCCTTCGTCCCAGTCAAACTACGCCGTGAAACGTAAGGTGGGGGAGGTGGGGGGGAGAAACGATCACCTTTCAGGGGGGGGGGCAGGTGTGGGGTTTCGGCCTTTGCTGACGCCTTCGGGGTATACATTGCCCACTTTAATTCAGAAAACCTTCAATAATTGTTAAGGGGGTCTGAGGGGAGTTGCACGCTGAAAGGGGGGATGGAGGGGGTAAAGGCATGAAGGGGGAGACTTAAGGATCTAAGAAGAAACTCCCCATAGCAGAATTGGGGGAAGAAAGTATAGGAGTTACCTTGGACAAGGGAAAAAAAAAAATGAACTTTCGGCGAAGCATTTCAATCGGGGGCCCCCGCGGGCATAAGGGCGGGTCCTCACTCCAAAAAAAAAAAACGACAAGGCCCGCCAAGAAAAAGGGTTGGACCAGGTAGCTTGATCGCAGGGTCTCAGTCGAGAGGGGGTGCTCCACAAACGAGGAGGTAGCCAAACGAGCACGCAGAACAACGGAAGGGAAAGAAAAACGGGCAAAAGGGGGGAGGATTCCTTCTGGGAGCATCGTGATCGAGGGTGGAACAAAACCGGGATCGAAAGTGGACGACTGGGGGGGAAGGATGCAGGCCCAATCAGCAAACAATAGGAGGAGGAAAAATATGGGAAAAAGGACTAGAAGCGTCCAAAGGTTTTCTGTGTCAAAAACGTCGATTCGTCCGAGTCAAAAAGGCAAACACGAATCTCAAAACAAGAAGAGATTGGGGCCGAAAAAGGAACTCGACTGAGGCCAACCGTGAAGGGATTTAAAGTGGCGAGGTCAAAATAGGGCGTCAATAAAATAGTGAAAAAACAAAGAGAGGGGGGCTCAAATAAAAACGGACAGTTTCGACAAAAACACTCCATACACGTAGATAGAAGGTATTGGGTTGCGTGCAAATGAAACGGGTATTCAACCGAACAATTAAAAAAGCTTTTAATCTAAAAAAAAAAAGACTGACGGGAATCATGGTCTTGTCCGGGGGGCTCCAACTAAATCACGGGGCAATTTGAGATCTGGCTCTTCTGAGGGGGGGCGGGTAATCTGCAAGTCAGTAGCCAACAAGGATTCTTCCAGACGGGAAGAAATTCGGATCTGGAAAAGTGCCCGAGATAAACACGATGGGAAGTCAATCCGGGACAAATCCAATAAAGCGCAACCCACCGACAGGGAAAGAAAGCCCTGCTCAACTGGGTGTTACGTTGAAACCTTCTTAGGGTGAAGGATGTCATGGTCTTCGAAACTATACAGGCGATCAGAAAAAAGGGTGGGGGGAAACGGTGGGATTAAAAATTAGGGGTGTCAGTTTACGGCGGCATCATGGGGAAAAGAGCCGACGCAACGAGGGAGAAAAAAAAAGAAAAAAAAACACTCGAGGGGACGTTGCAAGCAAACCGGGACAACAGTTCGGGAAGGTGAACCGGCCACATACCGGCTAGTTCGGGGGGGGAAAGGGAGTTTCTTCCAAAATAAGAAAGAAATACCATTTTCCAACAGGTTGCAAACGGACAAAAAGATCTTTGTTCGCGACAGCTCGTAGTAAAGGGGGCCTGGAAAAAAAATGCTTGGGGCGAAAAGAACGCTACGCAGATACCGAAAACAGGGACCAAAAAAAAAGATAAAACAGGGTAAAAACCGGGTAGGGCTAAAAAATAGAGAACAGGGGCCGCCAGTACGGGACGAACCTGTGCGCCAAGGTTAAGAGGGGGCAGCCAGGAATCGGAGACCCTGATATGGTTGGGGGGAAAAAAAGTAACTTTGACTGGGGGGGCTATGGGGAAGTGAAGACTCCGCAGACCAAGAACGCCAGGCAGCTTGATCGACAAGAGCGCATACAGAAAAAGGAATGAAAAAAAACTCTGGGACACGTCCACAACCTCAGGGTTGATGTTTGACAGCCGGGGAAGTAGGGATCCCGGTCTGGCACTCAACTATTGTTGTTGGTGAGGACGTATCAGAAAGGAAATGGCTATAAGTTGAAACAAAAAACCGCAATCGGGCAATGAAGGTGGAGCCCTCGGAATGTCTGTCGTCGAGAGTTCAGGGTGTAGTTGGCTTGTGAGAGTTGGACAATCTCTCGATGCCCAAAAAGGGGGGGCGGGGGGGACGAAACATATTGGGAGAGGGGAGGAGAGCGGATGACACAAAGCGCGCGCGATTGAAGAGAAAGAAGAGGAACGCGTAGGTTGAGAAAAACCTAGTGCGACAACGGTAAAATCGAGACCGACTTTGTCGGACCAAGGATCGGGTCGAAGGGGGGGGGGGACTTTCAAGACGGTTTGAGTGGGGGAAGAGACCCGTCGCCTCCGAAGAGACAGGCAGCAAAGGCTTCTTGGTGACACGGGGAGCTCACAGTCCACGGAAAGAAAAGGAGCTGGGGGGAGCCATGAGAGGGGTTACTCTTCAAACTTTAAAAGGCAAGTATGTCTGACAAGAGAGGATTCTTCGTCGAAAGTGTAGGGGACAGGAGGAGGAACTGAAATTTTTGGGGAGGACGGATTCCCGGGGTTCGGAGCGAAATTGGACTGGGTATATTCCCTCACGGAACCATAAAAAAAACTATAACGTAGGGGAGGGGGGGGGACGGCTTCTGGCAGTGATTTCAAGGAGGCGCTGTTGAGAGTCACGGTCACGGGAAAAAATGGCATCGGTACCGAGCCAGATAAAAAATCAACGTCCATGGGTGAGGGTTCTCTCTAAAGTTGGGGGTGCTCTCGTGCTTGCTAGCGGTCCCGTTTAGGATTAGGGATGGAACTCCTAGAGGACTAAAAAGGAAATAGGACCTTGTTCTGTGAAACTATCCATATGGGGGGGGTGGTCAACCGGAGTCAATCTCTCGTCTTCGTCGTAGTCGGTGTAGGGCAAGATCGTCAACATCCGCTGCATAAGGATGCTTAACTCCGGGGTACGTACGCATGCTCAAGTGTCCTGTAGGTCAGACTGACGGGGTCTCCCGAAAAAATTTGGATCGGCCTAAGGGATTGCCCAAGAGACACCGCCGGATTTGAAGGGAACCACTCACCAGGGCCCACACTGACCCAAAAGCCCAACCCATCCTCCAAAACTAGGGGGACAGCCCGTAAACCTATTCCGCTGAGGCGGGCCGTTGGAACCTGGAGCGCCCTTGGTACAAGTCACCGGTTGGGGTCCGGTAGCAACCACCAAACCCTACGCGGGTATTCAGGGGGGGGCCGGTGGAACAAGTACGGCGCCCGGGGGTAAAAAGACGAAAGACGGAAAAAGGGCAGGCTGTTAGGCATTCGACTCAGAGCCGAATCGTTGGAAAAGGCGCAGATTGAAATCTCGAGATCGAACGCCCGCAGGGAAAAAGGGGGCGCGAAAGTGAGCCCGTGAAAAGGACTAAAAAAAAAAGGCAGTCCTGGAACTCCTGGCGGTGCCGGAGTTTGTTGTGCGAGCTCGAATAGGAAAGTTCAGAAAGATAAGCAAAAGGCGTCTAGAAGCATGAGAGTAAAAAACTTCACACCACCGGCGACCATACTTCCTGGCGATGCGATCAGCAGGCTGCCTGGGACTCTTCTCAATCAGAGGGCTGGTCGAGGGCTGACGCGGCGTTGGACTCTTGGACGTCAGTCTTGGTAGATTAAAGAAGGTCGCGGCGTCCTTTGGGGGGGATTGGCGAGTTGGGGGTCAAAAAAGCCGTTAGAATCTCCTGTGGCCTCGCCGAGGGGGACCTTCTTGGGGGGGTTTGGGGATTGGCGAAGGCACGGGGTTGGAGTCACCGCAAGAGAACAGAAGCAAGCCTTAAGGGCCTTGAATCAACCTAGGAGGGGGGGCGGGCCTTGAAAGGTAATTGAAGCAATCCAGCTTAAAAGAGGAACTTTGAAGATAACCTTTCGCCGACTGGGTGGCTCTCGTCCGATCCCCTAGGGGACTGTTAATTGGGACTCCAACTAAAAGAAAAAAAAGAAAAGTGTAAGGATTCCGAGGTTGCGGGAGGATAACACGAGTTCTAGGGACCCTAAAAAAAGAAAACCGGGGAGTCGGATGGAAGAAAGAAAAAACCACCAAACCGACTGATTTCTCTAGGGAAAACAGGATTCCAGGTACCTCCGGTGGGTCCCAGTCGAGGGGACCTGGTGTGTTTGGGTTACTACGTGCTGCTCGAATCTTGGGGTTCCTCCTTCCAGAGGGATCGCCGTCACGAGGAGAGCGGTACTAAGTTTTGGGTTGCTGCGATGGCCGCGAGGGTAAGTTAGAAGAGTAGCTGGAGTGAGTTGGGAGGGGGGGAAAGGTGGGCTGGGGGTGCTGTGTGGAAGACGATGGGGTAGTGGGAGTGAGTGACTGGTTGCCGGGTCCCGACCCGACGGCGACGGGCGCGGACAGAAAACGGAAAATCGGGGTTGACGGGGGGAACTCGATTCGAGCCACTAACGGAGAGGAAGAGAGATTGAGCCCCCGAAGAAAGGGAGGGGGGTGGAGGGGTTGAACAGCTTCAGGCCGGGTCTCGCGCGGCGGGGGGAGGAGGGGAAAACTTTTTAGGGCGCAACAGTTTCACACTGAACGGGCCTCACGGAACAAAAGGGAACAACGCCTACAAAGGAAGCTTTTTCGTCAGGAGAAATGCAGTCCAAGTATGTTTGTCAGTCAAGAGCGGGGTCTCTTTATGCAAGTGTTAGGAGACCGTCAAAAAAGGGTGGGGCGCAATTCAAAAACGGCAAGAGGAGACATGACAAACGAGCTGCAGGCAAAGACGGGCGTCGGGGGCGCCTGACCAAAAGGCCTGTTGCCTGAGCCCGCCCCGGGGGGAGGGGGGAAGCGCCACAGGCAGCGGAGGGGGTGATCCAGGCAGTCAGCCAGGGGCTGCTGGCGATCGGGGGGCAACCCTAAAGGACAAATAGAAAGACTCTACTAAAAAAAGGAGGATGAATGACCCGGAACTCTCAAATCCAGGGAAGCTTATATAACAAAACAAATCTCCATTCTCACAGTGTAGGTCGCCCATCTAGAGGGCGGCTCAGAGGAGGAGTCTCTTTCTTATCGATCGTGGACGGGTCTACCTCTAATAGTCCCTCTGGGACCTCAGCAGTACGCTAGCACCAAACAGTCAGCCTACGGCGGACTCTGGGGAACAAAACCTCAGGGCTCCTCAAAGGGAAGAAAGGAACGTCTCTGTGCCGAGGGGAAGCCTAAAGGGGAATGAGGCGGTCGGGAAGAGTCGGCCACCGGTAATGCCTCGCTGTCATGTGGGACTAGGAAAGGACAATTTTTCTCCCCTACAGGGCTACAAAGAAATTCTTGTACGACCCAAGGTTTGGGGCGAAAAAAAAAAAGACGGTTGCTACGTTTAGGGGGAACGGCAATGAAAGAAAATTTTTACACACTGTGGAGTCTGCGCGGACGCCGGGGGGCGGACAAGAGACGAACTTGGCGAAAATATTAGGCTTCACCGTAAAAATCCGGGCCTGAGGGGGTGGGGCGGCCGCAGGGGAGGGGGACCACGGTAGACAACCGGAACTGGTCAAGGATGTTCACGGGCGGGGAGAGTTGGTTGAAAGGTCGACAGAAACGGATCGAGTTGGACTGAAAGAGTAGACTGTCCAAAGGTTCCAATAGTAATGCTATGGGAAAAAAGGGTGCTGGGGCAAGACAAAAAAAAGGAAGAAACGGCCTAGCGCGGAAGAAGGGGTCTCAAGCATTTTAGGGCTGAATGTCCTCAGGCCCTACCATAAAAAAAGGCCAAGGGTTCTGTCAATGCCATGAGAACCTGGCCGTAGGGCTCCGCTACCCTAGGAGGGGAAAGATGTCCGAAAAACAGGCCGACTTGACCCCCATTAGAGGAGGGGGAACGGTCACCCAGGACGGTGAAAGAGATAATCTTGATGAAACGATCTAACCAGGCCCTCGAGCAGAACTAAAACCTCAATGATCCAGTCGGGGACAAGCAACGTTTAGAGTCCCCTATAAACAACGGTGCGAAATAAAAGGGAACTCCAAAACTGACCTCAAAGATACGAGCTGGAACCAATCGAGCTTCAGGCTAGCGTCTTCCACACCTTCCTTACGACTAAAAAGTCGACTATCGTGTGGTAATCGGCGGGCAGTACCAGTTAAGGAAAAACGGCAGAGGGCCCCCAGGAGCCTCTCGCAAAAAGACAACCAGACTTGGGGGAAAGACTTCGAGTAGAATAATTTTCACAAGAAGTCTCTGCTGCTTGGGGCATCATGGATGTAGAAACCTAGAGCAATGTCGGTGGGGGGGACCCAAAGTAGAGTCGGGGATTGCACCATTCAAAAATAGATACCGGGCCAAGAAAACCTCTTTAAAAAAAAAAATACGACAAGGGTCTGAGGTGGGTTAGGAAAGCCGCATCGAAAGGAAAAAAAGCGGTGGTCCTACGCGGGAATTGAATCAAAAAGGGGGGGGGGGGGGGGAGAAAAAGAAACGAGATGGGCGGTCGAACAAGAAAACCGAGGTCAAGACCAGATAAAAAAGGTCCCAACACCCCGAAAAGAAAAGCTCGACAGCAAGGAGGGAAAAAAGGGAGTTCTCGGAAAAAAGGGGGGAAGAGGGTGATTGGAAGAAGGGCCCTCGTAAATCGCCATGGGGGGGTCCACTCAAGCACTGACCAATGCTCAGGATAGTACGAATTGGGGGGGGAGGGGGGCGAGAAATCTAAAGAAACAGGAGCGGAGCTGAAACGGGCGGTTGTCAGAGGGGGATGATCGTTCAGGTAGGATCTGTCAGATCAAGACAGAAGGCAGTGTTGAGGGGAGGCAAACTCAGAAAAAAGTAAAAAACTGGGTGAGACACCATACGAAAGAAAAAAACTCTACTTCCCAACCACATCATGGTCGGGAAATCCAAAAACGCACGTAGAGACTAAGGCCAAAAAGAGCTCAATACGGGGCGCAAGGCCTTGAGGGGAAAAAAGAGCCCGGGGTGCCTGTTATAGAAAAGGGGGGTTTTTTGTAACGGGCGGGGTGGTCGTCGGGAGGCCCGGCCAACGGGGGGGGAAAACAAAAGTGTGGCGGAGGGGAAGAATTGAGAAGAGGAACCATTGTGGTAGGGGGGCGGACTGGGGGGGAAAAAGACGTTGAAAAAGAGGGGGACCTAAAAAGTACGAACCAGACGTGCAAGGGGGGCCGTGGGACATGGACCACTAAAGTTTGACTGGGGGGGCCTTTGAGAAGAAGAAGTTCGAAGGAACGTGGAAGCGTTTCGGGGGGGGGAACGCATCACTGTGCAGAAAAACGGAGGTCTTGAGTCAAGAACCAGGGGACACCAAACAAATATCACTTCAGAGGAGACGGGGGCCCTCGGAGCGTCAAATGGTTTGGACAAGGAGGGAAAGAAAACTCGTTCAAAAAAAACAACTTGAAGAGGGGCTTGGATGTTGCCGGGCCGGAGAGGGAACTAACAATGTAAAAGGAGGTGAAAATTAAAAGAAGGAGGTCTTGACGGTCGTGGACGACAACTGACCATGGAAAGGGGGGATTCATTACTCTAAGACGTAAAAGGCAAAAAACTCTCCCAAAAGGAAACCTAGGAAATTATGAGAGAAGAAATGCGTGGGGGACGGGCCGCCCGACGGGGAGGTGGAAAGATACTAAACGAGAGGGACAAAGATGGGCCTAAGGAGGTGGAGGGTACGCCTCCAGGACAAGGAGAGGGGCCAGCTGAAATGGTTTTGAATTGTGAGAAAAAACTGGGTTGGGGGGCACAGCTCGGGGTGGCTCCTATTCAGGTGTGTGTGCCTCAAAAAAGAAAAAGGGATGAGGAACCCATAGGTCAAAAAAAGAGAGCGAACGAAAAAAAGTTTGGGGACTGGAAACTAAGGTCGAGAGGAACTGGGGTATCCAACGGGAGGGCGAAGACGGGCCGAAGAGCGAAAATCGACGGAACCAAAGAAGGGGGAAGAGCGGCAGGGCTCCTCAAAAAACAGAGGAAAGGAGGGGGGGAGAAAAAAAAAAGAAGAAATGGTCCTGCGAAAAAAAGGGCTTCAAACTCCGAGGGTCACCGCTCAGAATGCCACGAACAGAAATAGCAGGGGGCTAAAAGAAGGACAGCAAAACTTTGACCGTTCAACAAAACCAAGGAGGGAAAGACGACATGAGGGGGCAGAATAAAACAATCCGGGTGGGTCAAAAAAAATCTACTCTTAAGACGCCCGTTCCAAACTCAAAAAAGCTGGCCTTCAGAATGCACTTCAGGGGGGGTGCCTAGGCAAAACAATAGAGGGCCATCTTTTTCGCGGATGGGGGAAAGTAAAAGGAGCCGGATCGCCTCCAGTGCTGGAAAAATTTCGGAGGACACTATCCCGCTTCAAAAAAAAAAGAAATTGAATCATTGGAGAATAGTTTCGAGGTCTGGTTATCGAAGTCCGTCTTAAAAATGGGAAAAGATCAGAAGGTAAGGGTGTAGACTTAAAAAACGAAACCCTAGAAATGAGTTGAAGGACCTCGGCGATGGGTGGGGTGAATCAAAGTCAAAGCAGTATACCTTTAGCCAACCGACGGACACTTAGTAGAACATGTAGACCAGAGTGCCCACAGCGTGGAAAAAGATTCCTAATTCTGAAGAAAAAAAGGAAAAAGGAAAAATCCGGATCAGTTAGGTTGTCGGGGGATAAAGAATATTTCATTGGGAAGGGTTCTTATGAGGAAGCCGCAAAAAAAAAAAAACGGGGAAACCTTCACAAGAACGTAGATTTGGAAAATGTCCTGAAGAAAAGGGAATAAACCTGCATTTCTCGTAGGGGGAAAAAAAATGGGGGTAAGGCACAAAAACCGGGAAGGCAGGCAGGGCTAACTGCAAAAGGTCAGTCAGATTCAGACGGAAAGGTGAGGTGCAAAAGAAACAACCCACGCTTAACCGTTTCGACCACAATCCTGAAGTAGTGCAGAAGAAAAAAAGGAAAATTGGAGGAAAAAAAGAACGAAAGATGGGAAACGGAAAAAGCCCAACCCGTTTACAACAAGAGGAACGGGTCGGATAAAATCTTAGAGAAAAAGGGGAACGCCTAAATGATTGACAGCCATCGCAAAAAGTACGAAGACCGCGGTTGGGGTGTGGGGACTCGCCCGAATGCGGAGGACAGGAAAAACAGGGGGTCGTTGGTGGAAAGGCGTGGTCGGGGTTCTGGAAAGGTGGGGGAGCACAGTTAATCGGTTAACCCGAAAGGGAGATGTGACAGCAGAGCCTATACGTCTCAGAAGGGGGAAAGGGGAAATAAAATCGTTCAGAAGGAAATCCTGGACAGGGGGGGGGGAAAAAAGCTCCTTAAAGGGGGGAACTGCAAAGAATCGACTAAACAATAGAAGAAAAGGGGGTCCATCTGTGTATAAAAGATGGGTCCTTATACTGGGAAGAGACTGTCTTCAGAAAAAGCTTATGAGAAAAAACTGCAGGGTCGTGTTTAATAAGGTCGGGTCCGTTGTTGTATCAGGGGGACCACTGAGGAGTTTGGTCAGGGGAGGGAATTAGTCAAAAATCATCGAATGTGATGTTCCCCAAAAACTCTGATTAAAAAAAAGAGGCTAGGACAAAATCGGCTACTAAAGAAAAAGGGGGGGTCTCACATGGATAAAAGACTTATCCTCTGACCGGGGTGTGTGGAAACATTTGTCATGGGGGCGGAATTAGCCTCCGGGTCCGAATAAATTTTCGGGAAGAAATAACATTCCATCGGCTTGTTAGTCAAAAAAGAAAAGAAAAAAAATCGTTGTGGGCGGCGCTCGGGAAGGCCGCTATTTAATCTAATGGGGGCCGAGAAAAGGTTTTCCAGAGCCTTAGAACTATCCAATCGGGGCGTTTTGTTCCAATGGAAATCCGATCTTTTTCCTGCGAGGGGGGACAAGGCACTTTTTAGGGGAAGACGGTCAAGGCTCTATGAAACTGAGTCTTACGGGGGATATAAATGAAGCTCTTGACTGACAAGTGGTGTTGTTGCTCAACTCAAACTTACGGGCCCGCATTAGTAGTAATTCTAATCTTGTCTAGTGGTGAGAACGTCGCTAAGAAAAGGGGAATACTTCGAGGTTGGGGGTCGGGAGAAAGATGGTCAAAAGGGAGGTTCAGTGAAACGAATTTCGAATTAAAAGGGAAGATGCC
>Ga0179591_1345390_pt1 | contig 14828 bp, 15 predicted proteins | sample CZOMad2_1_08_16f_FD_182891 | JGI IMG/M metagenome (GOLD analysis project Ga0179591, IMG submission 182891) | Vadose zone soil fungal communities from Angelo Coast Range Reserve, California, USA - CZOMad2_1_08_16fungal (PacBio error correction) | ecosystem: Environmental > Terrestrial > Soil >...
CCTAAAGGCCCTCGTCGTTAGCAATCACCACGGCCGGTCGCGGGTGCCGGCGGTCAGCCGGGCGAAGCCGAAAATTCTAATCCAAATAAGGGTGACTGAGTCGAGAGATTGGTGAGAACCAGGGCGCTGTGCCAGGTCTGATTAGGCGAGAAGCAAGCAGAACAAGTGGGATTCACAGCTAGGAATTTAGTGTTCGCTAACAACGGCCATCGACCTATAATGCTTCCGAGAGGGGCGGCGTATCGTCTACCGGAGAACCAAGGCGGGGTAGGATCTTGGGGGTACTCATCAGTCATGGGGAATGAAAATTTACCCACCGGACGGGAGGAGGGTTTTGTCGAGCTGCCAATCATGGGCTAGGCTGGATGGCGGGGGGTCAAAAGGAACACACAGAACCATGTTCTCCCGGGTACTCAAAAGAAAAGGTTGTAAAAGGGTGATTAAATGAATCAGTGTACCGCGTCGCGGAACCTTGGCGGGGTAAAAAATTTAATGGAAGAACGGAATAGTCTGAACAACCCTTGGGGAAAGTGCTCACATGAGGGCGCCTGACCCATCTCTCCTACACGCGAAGCCCTTGGTGCTCAGAAACGGAAACTTTTCTACTTAACTCGTGGTACGGTGGGGAGCAGATTCCGCCTAGAGAACTACCTAATAGAGAAGAACGGTGAAACGGATGAGATCCTACGACAATATATGGAAAAGGTCCGAGGTAATCTTCTTCGGCGAAGGTGGACGATCAAGAAAGGGAGGAAATATCGGGAAAAGGCACCAAGGGTTTCTCGGGTAAAAAAATATTTTCTAAAAAAATTTTCCGCCACGATAGCCGCGCTCCCTCCACCCCGTGGTTCAAGTTGAAAGAACCGAGAGGAAAACTGCGAGGAGGACAAGGTAAGGCGTAGAAAAAGAAGGATAGCTTTTTTAAGGATCGGCGTGTCAGGAAGAGGAAAAAAGGGGATTTAAAAAGGGGCAGAAGGAGAGTAAAGAACTCCGTAGATCCCAAAAAAGGGTGTTACCTGATTCCTACAGTGTTCATCCGGAAGAAAGCAGGCCGCCAGCCCGCGACTGAGGTACTTGCAGGGACGGGGGTTGGAGGGAAGTGCCGGACGTTCCTGATTCCTTTCCAGGACGAAGTGGTACTCCGTGACGACAACGGCAAGGTTTTGATACAGGAGAAACTTCAGGGTTATTACAAGACCAGAGGCGTCCGGAAGACCTGAGTGTGCAGGACGTAACCGTGGAGGGATGGAAATTAGGGGAGGGACCGAGTACTCAATTTCTGGGGACGCGCAGACCACAGGGGGTTAAAAAGGGTCTATAGGGGGTGGGAGAGATGGGGAGTAAGAGGTTACCTTCGTAGAAAACGGACATCGAAGGATGGGGGCAGTCTCAGAAAGGAATGCATCACCGATTTATAAAAGAATAGGACTAATTGGGGGGAAAGGGGGAATCGGGAAATGAGATGGGGCGGGGCCCCACCATGACATGGTGAAGAACGTTGAAGAAGGAGGACATACCATTGGTTTAGGTCTTGACGCAAATGCTTTTCTTATAATATTCAGGTGACGCGCAAAGGCCGATAGGGCTGGTCCTCGAAAAGATACGAAGGGAGTAAAACCCGGGGGAATAGAAAGAAACCTTACCGGGGGGGGGGGGGGGGGGGGGGGGGACCAAACTTTTTTGGGACCGGGGTTTCCAGAAACAACAGCCGACGGAGCACAGCGTCGCGAAACACAGGGAAAATCGGGATCGGTCTCCTACATTATTTCAGAGGGGAAGGGGGGAAAGCTGTTATCTGTAGAAAGCGTCGAGGAAGGGGAAAATGTTGCGGGGGAGTCCGTGGGATCCGGCAATCAAAAGACAGGGTAGAAAAAACCCTGAATGAAAAACCGGGGAAATAGCATGTGAAGGGAGGGAAAAAGCAAAGAAGAGGTTTTGAGGAACAAAACTCGCTGAACAGCGCCTTGGCCAAATGGAACCGCACGTAGGCCAGCCGCAGGGAAAAAAGGAAGGCAAACACATCGAGAACATCTGAGAGCTTGTTCCACAAGGGTCAACGGTCTCGTTTCCATAAAAAAAGTGGAAAAGAAAAAAAGCATAACAAAGCGGTAACACGGTGACAGGAAAGGGGAAACGCGTATACATTGGAGGTTGACAGAAAGTGCCGGGGGTAACGAACTTTAGGAGGATCAGAGTCAATTTCCGAAGGGGATGCTGCTTTCCAGCCGCCGTCACGCAGAGACCCGGCGACAGTCGCCGCTAGCTAAGGATGCTCCTTCCAAGGGCTAGGATCTTTATCCAAGGGGGGGGGGGGGAAAACTCACCAACAACCTGGGCTAGAAAAAGGGGATGAAAATACGTCGAATGCGCAGGAAGATGCCGTCTGTACGGTTGGAGGACTACGCAAGACCATCACGATATCGTGTGTCTGAAAGGACATCTCTAAGACTTCGAGGGGAGGTCATCCCTTCTGAAAACGGGTGGCTTTTTATAAAAGAAGAGAAAACCGGAAAGCCTCTGACGACATAAAAGAAACCAAAAAGGCTGAACTTTCTTAAAGAGATGGAAGGGCCGGCGAGCTCACAGTAGCAAGGACAGCGTGACCGAAAAGCTGGAAGCCTCAAACAGGGGGAACGGGAGTAGAAACTCACCTGCCCTTCACAACTGGTTTCTCCAAGAAGGAGACAGAAGAAGAGAGCAAACAACAAAAACAAGATGTAGGGAGGAAAAGATCATAGCGATAGAAAGTGCAGGAAGACAAAGTGGAAGCCGACCGTAAAGGCTGTGACGGGGACACTCTTGGGAAGGAGCTTTAATGTTAAGAGGTCGGCCTTCCCTCAAGGACCCATGTAGGAACAGCACTACTCCTATGTTGATAAATGGATTTCCTTCGCAGGGGGGAAAGGGTTCTCAAACGGCCTAACGAAGAAGAGCCGGTCAAGGGGGAACAGTCAGAGGGGACCTATTCACAGATATCTTTGAAATAAGAAAAAGGTGCAGTTCTCGGGTTTCACCGTCGCCGGAATGATCCCGCATTCAGGAATCCTGAGGAGTAGGATTTAAGACAGGGGACTTGTTGGGTGGTGGAGGGGACAAGCCAAAGTCTCCATATAAGGGAAAAGGGCGTACTACCTTTAAGCGGAAGAAGGGGACCTGTCTAAATACAGTGCCGTACGAAGGATGGAAAAATCTACATAGGTCACAAAGGGAATGTCTGTCTGGAACGAAGGGAGGGTGAGGGAGCACCTGTATAACTCAATGAAGGAAGGTCACCTTTTAGGAAGGGTTGTGGTAAACGTTGCCACAGCCAGGGAACCTGGTGTGAATCAGGACGAAAGAGGGGGGTTTCTACGACTTGGGTTGAAGGGAGGACGGAAAAACAATTTATAGAAGGTCTTTCCCTACAGACGTGTGGAAAGTCCTCACATGCACCAGGGATTGGGGACCGGAAAAGACTTTACACCGTCACTATTCACAAAGGAAAGTTGTTCTAAAGGGGATGGAGTGCTGATCAAAACGGCCGCAAGACGACACCGGCAGAAATTGGGGGTAATAAGGGGGGTCTAAGAAAAAAGAGGGACCTGCCCATGAGAGAAAACAGGTTAATGAGAGTCCTCTTGTAAGGGCTGGCGCGTTGATCGACGTCCTGGGGGAAGGGCGGGGGGACTAGGTTTGGTGTGAACACCAGGGGGACTTGACACAGACGGTTCGTTGGAGGATGAAGTCGTGTACTCCGGAGAAGACTTGAGTTACCAATTAGAAAGCAAGCATTTCCAGAGCGACCGGACCAGCACAGAACGCCACCAGCTGGGGAAAAGAATCAAAACTGTTTCCCTGCTCATAAAGAAAAAAAGGGTCAGGGAGGGGAATCACTCTTTACCAACCCTCGCCTGGTATCTCTCCATCCAAAAAAGGCTTCTTCAATGGTTCGGCCTTCCTTCACGGGTGGACAGGAAGGGAGAGGTGTCAAGGACCCACACGGAACTGCCTAGAGACAAAAAAGCAAAATCTTAAGAAAAAAAGAGGGAAATACTGATTTTGTAAACCTTTGGGGGAAAAGCTCAGACTTTCTCACGGCGAGGGGTGGGTATCATTATAAAGGAAGTAAAATCCCCTTTTCTGACGTGATACTCGCAAAGAAATTTGAACTTAAGGAAGAGGGGGGTGGGAAGTACCGTACCAGAATGACCATGAGTGAAGCCACATTGAGGGGAAGAAAGGCTAGAACTGAAATCTGAAAACTGGAGAAGGCAACGGATCAGCCTACCTTTAGGGAGCAACAACCAAGAAGGCAAGTCCCATTGCAAAGAGGCCGTCGATACATACAGTTCTTTACAAGGGAGCGGAAGTGAAGAAATTGGGTAACCTCCAAAACCTTCTCAAGGGGAGAGCACGGGGATTCGTGGAAAGAGTCGTAAGGCAGTTTCCGGATCCTGAAAGAATAAGGGGGGACCAGTCCAACCAAGGGGCTCTTCTTTTGAGCAGGAAGGAAAGAAAGGGGAATGAACACTAGGGAACGGGGAGATGGAAGAAGGGGTGTTGCAAGTATTTCAAAATTTGCGGTCCTGGAAATGCTGGGCAGAAAATGGAGGCAAATTCATGAACGGAAGCACGTTGGGACATGGGAAGAGGGGGGTTTACATTACTGGATGGAAAGAGTAGAGCTATTTAAAAGACACGGTGAGATAGTGATAAAAGTATGGACAGTACAAAGTGGTCTTCTCTCAGGGAATTTGAAAAAGGAGAGTCTCTTGAGTTCTGAAAATATGGAAAAGTGCGTGAGTGAACAACAAGAAGTTCCAAACCTGCAAAATCTAAGAACAAGAGGGTGTAAAAGAGGGCAAAGGTGGCGAAGGAGGGGAAACGAAAGAGGTTGAGAAAGTTCACAGGGGAGTGGTAATAAATTAGGGCCGCTCGTCCGGCCTGAAAAAAGGAAAAGAGGAAGAGGAACAAGGATAACCAGTTCCTTGGGAAAGTGGGGGGAAAAGCAGGTTCAGAAGGTGGGAACTTGTTACAACAGGGGGCGAGGGGGGGTGAGGCTTACAGCCTCCCGAGAAATCCTCCGGCATGATATGAGTGAAACAGAAAGCCATGACGCAAATAGAAGAGAGCCGGTAAGGTGTGATACATAGGGGGCATGCAAGGAGGGTGGGGGCCCACATGAAGGAAAAATCGAAAAAGTAAGCGTACTGAAGTATACTGAGCAAGGCCCCATCGGTAGACTAATCCAGCCTCTCGGGGATAGTGTCTCTGCTGAGAGGTTGTGGAGAACAATCCAGAAGGTATCATGTTTGGAACCAAGGGGGAACTCAGCAAGACGGGATCCAGGGAAAAAAGCATCATCTCCTAACACGTGAAAAAGGATGACAGGACCTCAAGTCAGACTGGGTGGGGAGACCAAAGTACAAGGATCTCTCCTCGAAAAAGGGAACCGGATGGGAAAGGGACGTGTAGGATTATAAGAAGAGGGCGACCTTCCCAAATATACTAAAGAAAGGACCGGAAGGGGGGGGTGTCGAATGCGAAAGACATCAATAGTATGGAAGGGAGGAATCGAAACAGAAAGAGGAAGGTTGATTATAAGGAGTATAGATGCTACAGAGGAGGAGGGAATCCAGTCTAAAGAAAAAAAAATCGTTTACGGGAGATAAAGTGGGAGGGGTGGGGGGTCAGATAGTAGGGAATAAGAAAGGCATACCCAGAAAGTTCAAGGCGGATAGGAGGTAGGGGTAGTGAAGGGTAGACATTGAAGGAGGCTTTTCAGGTGGATGTTAGGAAGCTTTGGATGCTGGGTAGGAGAGAATAACGGAAATCTCAGAAAATGGCTGACAGGAGAGGCTAGGTCCTTGGGGAGGGGGTACTCCCAAAAAAGAAAGAAGAGGTACCATAAGCGGGTCTATTGGGGCTGTAGTCCAAGAGGTGGCGGAATGGAAAGGAAGGATATCCATCTGAGAAAAATGTTGGACTCCAAGGAGGGGGCAAAAAACAGGTAAGGGTAGAAACGGAAACGGAATATGAGGAGATGTGGGACTGAAATGGGAAAACAGACTAAGAAATATCGTATTGGGAGGGGAGGTTTATTGATTTTAAAGTAGAACTACCTGTTGAAGACGGGTTATAAAGCAAAGTATTGAACCGCGGGAAGGTGGAAATCAAAAAAGGCTTTGGTGGATTAAAAAGGGATAAGATCGAAGGGTCCAGTTCTTGGGGGGAAAAAGGTCCGGGAAGAGATTAAGGGAAAAGTAGTACCACTCGAAGAGGGAGGACAATGAAACGCGCCGGGGTTAACGTCGGGTGAGGAAAAAAGAGAGAAAGCCCAGTTTGTGAGCAACAAGGTCTTTTTCAATCCTGGACGGGTTTAACTTCGGGGGTGGGGAGAAAAACCAGAAGTAAAGGAAAAAATAAAGAAAGGTACTAGTATAAGTTAAACGGGAATTGGGAATCAGAAAAGTAGCAAGATAGGGGGGAGAAAGTAGGGCAGGTGGCCAGGCGACATCTCTAAGAAGATCACGAGAAAAATAGCCAAAGGAAAACAAAAAATGAGGGGAAAGATTTGAACCAGAAAAAATGAGACTCAACGAAAGGAGGGGGGGACCGTCCAAAGTCTCTCCTGGAAAACTGGGAACGAGAAGGTTTTAAGGCAAGGAAAGGGCTAAGTAGGAAACTACGTATACCAAGTAAGGGGACTAGATGGTTTGTTCGGAAGAAGGTCTCTTCATGGAAGGGGGAGGGAAGAAAGGGGGGCAAGAAATACATGATAGACAGAAAGAAACTCATGAATCATGAGTGTCTGTAAATAGGGTCAAGGGATATAAGTTCATCCTGGAAAGGAAGAGGGAAAAAATTGAACAAGATACAGAGGGAAGGGTCAAGGGACGGGTCGGTAACTGTTGGCATGACACCGACAGGGGAAGTATTACTGGGAAGTGTAGTGTCAACCAGAGGGGGGGAAAGTGAGAGGAGTCGGTCAGAAAAGGGAGAACCATGTTGGGTCAAGAAACTCAAGGGGGGGGCGTCAAATTCACCAAAGAGAAAGGAAGTGTGGGAAACTGGGGGGAGACAAGGGAATGAAAAGGGAAGAGAATCTTGTGAGAGGTACCTCAGAAGAAAGACTGAAGTGGCCGAGAAGCAGTACCAAGGTTAAACCCTGGAGAAGGTTACTAGCGGGTTATTTCCAGAGAGGGTTACCGGGGACGGGAAAAAAAGGACCAGGAGAAAGAGGGTCACCAGAGAAAGGAAACTACTAAAAGAAGAAGAAAGCATGGAGACTAGGGGAGATTTGACTAAAAAAAAAATACGGGCGGTTCCCCTCCATTAAAGGGTTCAGGCCAATTAATATGGGGAAAGAACATGGGTTCAGTGAGAGGAAGGAAGGGGGGCAGTAATTGACTAGAGAAAAAGGAAATCGATAACTGATGGAAAGAGGGGAAAAGAAGAGTTCCAATGGACCCTTATGCATAAGCAAACTTCCAAGGGTAAGTTTGGGGTCAAAAAGGAGAAACAGAATGAGAAGAGAGAAGAGAGTCTGGGAAAAGAAGTGGTAGTCCATTAACACGTAATCGACTCTCGGACTGAAGGTCCGGGATTGGAGATTGAGGGTGGTCGGCATGGGGGGATAGGAGCCGAAGTCGCGAAAAACGTAGGGGAGATATTGGTGTTAAAGGAGACAGGGTTGATCCTTCCTCCAAACGTCCCGTAGAAAAGAGGAAAAAACGTTTGTCCGAGGAGAACAGGGAATTGGTCCCCTCCGGGGAAAGTTTTTGATATTTGGGAGGGAGAAGCCACATCGAAGGGGGGAAAGCATTGGTCGAGTGAAATGAATGGAGAAAAAGCACAGTGCAGAAAAAGGAAACAAGCACTGGGGTTAAAAGAGTGAAGACGTTATTCCCCAGTAAAGGGACGGACAGAGAAGATCCCTAAGAAAAAAAAAAAGCCAAAAAATTTGAAGGGAAAAGGGAAAATCATGAGTGATAAAGTAGAGGAAAAGTTCCTGGATGAGAAGACAAAAATTCGGAAGGAGGATCTTCATTACCTGCGCTCCTTCCCTGAAAGGAAAGCTGGAGAGGATCCAGCGGGAAAGAAGAGAAAAAAAAGAAAAGTACCGGGGAGAAGGAAGAAAAGGTCTTTGCAGCAGGGGGTAAATAAAGGAACACGAACAACACTCAGAAAAGTGAGTAAATAAAGGTATCTATTCAATTCATTCGACCGGAAGATTAAGGTGTATTCTGAAGGGGAAAAATCAAATTAGAACCTGGGAGAAGAACAGACATACTTTTGACATCGTAAAGATTTTCTTAAAAAAAATCTGAGCTTTCAGGGGGGTTCACCTTCCGGAGGACGGGGGGAGGGGGTAGACCCAAGAAAAAACTTAGCACATGCACGTATGTACAAAACTGGTGGAGAACGGCAGCGCGGCGCGTGGGGGGTAAGGGGGGTTGTTGGGGAGGCGTCGTCTTACTATCTTTGGGAAGGGGGATGAAAGAGAGGGGTACAACACTTCAGGTGGGAAAAAGAAGGGGGAAAAAAAAAAAAAAACGTCAGGACGATGGGAAGAAAAGGGATCGGGGGCGTACACGGTCGAGCCAAAAAAGTCCTCAAAAAAACCCGGAGGGGAGGGAAAAAAAAAGCAGTGGGTTCAGAAAAACAACAAAAAGGATGAGGAAAAGAGAAAATATTCTAGACAAAGATAGAACCAAGTAAAAGTCAGTTCATTCCAAAGGAGGGGGGAAAACCTCTCTACATTGAAAAGGAAAAGGGAAGTAGTAAAGGAGGTGAGCACTCATGAAGGATGTCTCGGTACTTTGAAAAAACTCTCGAGCATACATCACTCACTTCCAAAATTACATCAAAGACGCCTGTGGAGGAAAGGGATTCCTTCTCTGGAAAAGGGCTGGGGAAAAAAAACCCTAACTGGACGAACAGGTAAAGAGAAGATTAACTTATGAGAAGGAAATTAAACCTTAAGAGAGTTAAGGATGCAAAGGGAGATGAGGGTTGCGTCTTCGGAAAATCTCAAAAAAGGGAAACTTCAGTTTCGAAGAAAGGATCAGGTCAGCGAAGAGGAGGGTACACTGGAGGGGTCAGTTTGGGGGGGGTTGGTAATTTAACTCAAAGGAGAATCTATAAGGACCAAAAGGGGGGGAAATTCGAAAAAAAAAGGCCTCAGGGGATACCAGGAAAGAAAGATTCTTGACCGAATGAGATAAGAGGGTTCCACAAAAACGACAAAAGGGAGGGATGGATCAGCTTCTGAAACAATGGTATTAAATGCCACTGAAAGAATTTCAAAAGGGTCTTAAAGGGGTGGGAAGAGTGGGGTTGAGGTCAAGAAAGATGGACTACCACGGGAAAAACTGAAAATAGAGCTCAGAGGTTAGTCTCAAGGTTGTTGAAGGAGGGAAAAAGGGACCTCATTCCTCTACTGGAGGGGGGAAAACCTATACCGAGGAAAAACAGGGAAGAATGGGGCTATTAAACTTAATAAAAAAGGGCAGGCACGGATGGGACTGCAAAGACAGCCTAGAAACCCTTTTTCATAGGGTCACTGTCTTTTTTGAAAAAAAGACAAAGGCAGAAAAAAGAACAAAAAGAAAAAGGAAGAGATTGAAGGGCTTACTACGGGTGCCAGATCAAAACCCATCAGCAGGGGGGGGAACAGAGAGAAAACAAAAGAAAAAAATGAGTAAAAAGGATCTGGAAGGGAGAGTGTACCTGTGTTCCGGATAAGCGGTTATCACTCGTCTTGAAAAAAAAAGGTTCTTGGGGAAACCGGGAGGAAAAAAGAGGGGGAAGTGGAAGGGGATGGTTTGAAGATGGCAGCTACGCTTTAAGGGGGGGGGACAAAGAGGGAATACAGAAGGAGGATTAGAAGGGAAAAAAAGATACGACTGCACATAGTCTCCTAACTAAAGATTGGGGAGAAAGCACAAAGGGGAATAGGAATCTTAAACAGGTAGAAAAAGAAGATGGGCGGTTCCGAAGGGAGGGAAAAAAAACGACGAGCTAGAAAGGAGTTTAGTACTCGTAGTGAGGCTGAGGGTTACTATTTGACAGAATCAGGAAAGGAAGAATGGACGCAAAGGAAGGTGCCTGTTCAGTAAAGGGCAGGTACACATATGAAGGACACTCTCTACCATATAGGGACCTCAAGGAAAAAAGAAGGGGGTACAAAAAGATCTCGAAACAGAAAGAGGGGGGGCCAGGGAGTACATGAAACCCTAAAAAGTAAAAGGGGGGACTACTGGAGAAGAAAAACAAGGGAAGACTGTACAAAAAAACAAAAACAGGGGGTAAGTTAATCTAAGAAGGACTTTGGAATGGACTTACCCAACGAAAAGAACCGCGACGGAGAGGAAGAAAAATAGACAATAAATTCAAGCACAGCAGGAAAGGTGAATTCAAGAGGACAGAACCCGACCGGAGAAGAAGGAAACAGAAGTCAGAAGTAAGGGGCAACTCGGGGGAGTGGAAAGGGGAAAGGGAATTAGGGAAAGAAGTTAAGCGCGTCAGAAGAAAAAGGACAGCCACCGGGGGGAATTCAAACTCAAGGAGGTGGAAGAAAAGAATTGAGGAAGGAAAGGTCGGATTGAAGAGGTCAACTTAATTAATGAAGACGACCTCTCTTCCAGACCAAACAAAGGACTAAGGGACTTGGAGACTTCCGGGGGAAAGCAGATCCTTTCCGGGAAGGGGTCGGGAGGTCAAGGTAAAGGGTGGGGAAGAGTGTCTCACAGGGTCTCCTGGCACTGAAGAGTACTTTTTTCGGGCAGCCTAAAGCGTATTCACCGAGGATCAGGGGGGGGGCAGGGGGAAGCTAAGGAAGAGGGGGCTTCGGCGCGCCATTCAAAAAAAACGTTGAAAGATATTCTGAACGTACAGGCAAGGAAATCTCTTGAGGGGGCTCTGAAGGAAAAGGGACCGTTAGAAATTCTAGGGTAACGTTAGATTGACAGTCGGGAAGGAGACTTAGTGCGTTCGACGACCTCATGTAAGAAGGGGAAAACGTGTCCGCGGAGAAACTCATGGGTGAGAGAATAAACGGGGGTACTTCTAAAGGGGGGTCTAAGAAGGGAGAAGCAAAAAGGAAGGTTTGAGCATAGTCCAAAAGGAAAGTGTAAAAAATCTCCTCTCAGAAGATGAACAGCATTACTCAGAGAAACTATGAAAAAGTAAAAGAGGTCAGGAAAGGGGAAAAAAAAGGGTAAACTGTGCTGACAAACCGTGAGACGGTAGAAAAAATAGGAAAGAAAGAAGCCTAGAAGAAGAAGGGAAGGATGATGAAGGTGGCAGCTTTCTTCCATGCGACACAAATAGCACTCAGTCCAGGGGGACCCGGGGGGGGGGGGGCTAGGCAGAAAAAAGGAAGGGGGAGTGCAAAAAGGAAAAGCGGATAAAGGGGGGTAAAAGGTCAGGAGCTCAGAAAATCGTCATTCATAATCAAGGGGGGGGGAAATCTCGGGGGAGGGGTCAGGGAGGATGGGGGGGTTTTCGAGAAGAAGATCCCTGAATCTGGGTTTAAGAAAAGTTGGATAGGACTCACCAAAGCCTCCCAAGCAGCTCCTAAACCGGGGGAGAACGTCCCAAGAATAAGACTGGGTTTAAAAAAAAGGAAGAAAGAGATCAGAAAGAATGGGTGACCATTAGGAATATACTGTTGGAAGAAGAGCATTACACAAAGGGGAAACAGGAGAGAAGAAAAGTGGGGATTCTAACATGGGGAGGAAACAGGGATCAGAGGTTTCGGGAAAGCTCTAGAAAAACAAAAAAGAAGGGGGAGATAGATTCGGGAAGAGGAAAAGAGAAGTTCTCAAGCAAAAAAGGAAGGGTTGAGGATTAAGCGTTTTCCTTCTTTCATGCTGAGTATCAGACAAGAGGGAGGAAAAAGCATGAACGGTCTTCTTAAAGAGGGGGGATTCTGGGCCAAAAGAAAGATTTGGGACATGGGGAGCTGTTCGGAGAGGGAGGACAGTAAGAGGGCAGCAGGTCTGATCCAAAAAAGTACTTCACAATAAAAGAATTGAATTGGAGTTGGAGAGAAAAACACCGGGGAAAGAAGAGGACCAGAAGAACAGGGAGGGGAATTCGGCTATAGGGGATGAGTATCAAGGAAGTGGACAGGACCAGAGGAGGAGCTTTAGAAACTTCATTTTCAAAGTCCAGCTTTGAAAAAAAAACCTGACCTGGATATGGTTGTTGGTTGTTATCTGGGAGACAGGAAGTACAGAAGAGACGGACGAAATAGAAGGAGGACTTCTTCTAAGGGAAAGGGCGGTGGGAAAAACTGGACGGACACGGGGGGGGGGTGAGCACATTTTGTCCAAACAACGTCTTTAGAAGGGAGGGGTTACTGGAAGTAAAAGGAAGGGGAGAAAGTTGTAAGAGGAGAAAAATTACCTGGAATAGTGGGGGGAAATTTCAGAAGGGGAGGAGGAGGTAGTAAAGCAAGGGGGGAAATAGTTCAAACATTACTTCTAAGTTTACAGAAAAAAACCCAACTGCGAAGGCCCAGGGTGCGCAAAAGAAAATAGCAGAAAGGTGAAACTGAGGTGGCAAGGACCGAGTCTCCTCGAAGCTCAATCAAAAGGGCTACGATGGAAGATTCAATGAAAAAAAGTCAAATAGGGAGGGAAAGGTCGGGAAGATGAGCGGGGAAGGAAGGGGAACCGTCCTCTTCAAGACAGATCAGTCCTCAAAAATAGGGAGAAAGGACCCTGCTGGGGGAAAAGGGGGAGGAGGAGAGAAAAAAGGTTCCGGAAAAGCTACGTAGGGCCCGAAAACGGAAGGAACTACAGAAACCTGGAAGCGGAAGTCCATAAGGAAAGAAGTGGGCGAAAAAGGTAGGGGAAAAGGACGGAGAAAACAAATTCAAACAGAGGGGAGGAGAGTCTTTTTTGGGTCTCATAGGAGGAGGGGAGACGTAAAACGAGGAAGAGGGGAACCAAGACAACTAACCTAGAACGCCTGTTTGTGTCTGGTGAAAAGGGAAGAAGGAAAGGGGAAGAGGTGAATCTTTCCTGGAGGGGGAAGGGGGAGAGGGGGGACCTCAAGAAGAAATAGGAAGAGTTACTGGCGCCAGGGGGTGGGCTGAAGACAAGGGAGCTTAAAAGATTGGGACGGAGGGGGGGGATCAGCATGGTTCATAGAGGTCTCTTTCTAAAGGAAAGGGGGGGAAAAAGCGAGGAAACCAGTACGGGAAATTCCAAACATAGACTGTAGTGGAACACATGGTTTGGACTTATCCGTCTCCTCCTTTGAAGATTCTGGGTGGAAATGTACTAGAATCCCCGTCGTCCGGTAGAAAACCTAGGAAAAAAAGTTGACGAAAGAGAGCGTGGTCTATAACGGGAAGGACCCGAGTTAAAAAAGGGAAAAGAAAACGAACGGGCTGACCGGAGGTCCCAAGAGGGGGGATTGGAAAGAAGGGAAGACCATCTTGACGAAAGGACAGACAAAGTAAAAGAAAAAAGGAAAAGTTGAGAGTGAGGCTAGGAGGCTTTGTTACAGTAGGGAGGGGAGAAACGCGACCCTGGGGGAGGTTAAGAGCTGGTACCTATTAAAAGACGGGGGTAAATTGGACTGTAAAACGCGGTGTTCTGGTTCCTGTCTTTAATGGAAGCGCCATTTAAGGGAGGGAGACCATTATAGAGGAGGCAGGAGAAGCGTATAATCCTAAGAAAAAGGACATTAAAGCGTCCCACTTAACAACTTTACGGGGGGTGTGAAAAAACTGGGGGTTAAAAAAAACTCGGGAAAAAAATCAAGGGAAGAGGAAGCAAAGAGAGGGAGCAAGGAACCGATAAAGAGAAGAAGACCTTGGAAGAGGGAGTGAGAGTTCAGAGGTTCTTCGAGGGTGATATTTCTCCACTTGAGAAAAGAAAAGGGAGGGAAGTGTAAAAAAGGGGGGGGAAGGGAGGACGGGGGGGGATCCGTCCTCCCCCCGAAAAACGGATAAACCCTATTAAAAAGGAAAGGAGTAAGTCCAAAAGGGAAAAACGGAAAGGGGGGAGGGAAAAGGGAGGGAAGGAGGAGAAACAGAGGGATTGGTGAAGCAGTGCAGAATAACCAAGAAGGACCATACGGGTCAGTAACTCAAAGGAAAAAACATCTTCTGAAAGAGGAAAAAAGAAAAAGAGCAATAAAGGGAAACGGCGAGGGACATAATGAGCAAGAAGGAAAACAAAAGAGGTCAAAAACTGTGAACCGCCAAACTTTAAACTCAGACAAGGTATGGGAGCAAGGGTCGCTACCTGTCCTTGAGGTAGAAACTCCCTTTGAGGAGGGGGGCGGGAGAGAAAATGTAAAGAGAAGGGCTCAGTAAAGAAAGAAGACAGGCGACATAAACCTAGAAATAAAAACTCTGCTCAGGTGACAAACTTCGAACTTCAAAAAGGGAAGAAGAGTGAGCAAAGTGTTTGAGGAAAAGGCAACCCCAACCTAGATAAGGGGAGGTGGGAATTAGGGGGGGAGAGAATCTCATGCAATACAGAAGCTAAGGGGGGTGGGGAGAGGGGGTTCAAAATACTCTCCGGAGGAAAAAGATCATGAAAAGGATATTTATCTGAACTGAGGAGAAAGCTAAAATCTTCTCGTAAGTTTCCCCGGTAGAAAAAGGGGTCGGGATAAAAGAAAAAGACCCTTCTCAGAAGCTAAAAAAGAATACAAAAAAAGGGGAGTCAGTGTATGAAGAGGGGGGAGGGGGGGAAAAAAGTCGTCGAGATGGGAAACAATTAAATCTAGAATCTTGAAATGAACAGACTTTACTTAAGGACTGACCCAAAAGGACTCTTCCGGGAAGGGAACCTATTCTTGGAGAAGGAGGGGAAAAATAG
>Ga0179591_1228517_pt1 | contig 14826 bp, 20 predicted proteins | sample CZOMad2_1_08_16f_FD_182891 | JGI IMG/M metagenome (GOLD analysis project Ga0179591, IMG submission 182891) | Vadose zone soil fungal communities from Angelo Coast Range Reserve, California, USA - CZOMad2_1_08_16fungal (PacBio error correction) | ecosystem: Environmental > Terrestrial > Soil >...
GGGGGACTCTTAGTAATAACTGTAATAGATCACATGATCAACGAAGCAAATCGGGAAGTTGGGGTCTGGAGCGCCGGTTGGTATTAATGCGGTAAGCGACCCTGTGGGAAACGGGCAGGAAAGAAAAGGAAGGCAGGTGGGATGCGGCGGTCAGGGATACTGCCCTAGAAAACAAAAATCTTTTTCAATTTAAGGAAGACTTGAAGCGCTTTCGCAGGATTTAAACAGTGGAGCACGCCCATGAACATTTCTTTCCTATTGGGGAGAAGGGGGAGGAGGCCTCAACGACGCGCGGCGCAGGGGCCTGGCATTACGCGAACAGGAGGGGCGTTTCCTCCGAAGAAAAAAGGGAGGAAGGTCTTCAATCTTCCGATTCACGCGGCAGGTAATACATTTTCACGAAGGAGGGGGGAGAAGAGTCAATTCCAGGGGGGGGGGGTGTCAGAGGGGTGGAGAGGGGGGGTCAGTCAAAAGGGGTAGGGGTGACTCGTCGTGCATTAAGTGGATTGCTCTTAGGAAAGAAGGGTGGCAGTACCGGAGAGAGAATCAATCCGGAGGGGGAAGAGATATGGGTTAAAAGATGGTTAAAGCTTGAAGGAATAGTATGGGGGAGGTCAAAGAGGAGAATTCCTAAAGAGGGGAAGGGGCTTGGGATATTTAGGGGGAAAAGACTCTGTTCCAAAAGGGGAGGAGAACCGGAGGAAAAGGCAGAGTCATTTCCAGCTGCGTCACCTGAGACTTGCTTTATTCAGTGGAAGGGGGGGAGAGGTGAAGAAGCCTGGGGGCCCGACCTGGGGAAAAGGGGGGGGTGTAGTCAAGGAAAATGCACGGAGTTGGACAGAGTCTACATAACTTTCTGGCGTATTTTTCCTAGAAAGGAGAGGTGAGAAGGGGGAGGGAAAATGGCAAACACGGACGCAGATCGACACTAGGAAGAGAGAGAAGTGGTCATCTAAAAGGGGGGGAATGGAATTCTGCCTCTTCGATGTTTCTATTGAAGGAATCCTCAAGAACCGGAAAAGGGGAAGTTTTGGCCGAGCGTTCGGGTAGTCCTATCAAGGGGGGTAAATTAAAAACTAGGAAATGGTAAGGGGGGAGAAAGATATTGGGTTGCAGGCCCGCACAAAGAAGTCGGTCCCTACCTTTGAGAAGAAAAGGGAGGTGATTTACCGGGCTTACCCGGTCTTTGGTTGTGGGAAAAGGAGCCCTCAAAAAGGGAAGAAAGGGGAGGGGATTTTTCTGCAACTGGTTAGGCGACCCAAGCAGGAAGAGGAGATTCTGTGCCGCCGGTGGTCGTGAAATGCAGGTGTTAAAGCCACTACCGACGATCGCTTTGGAAGGGGGAACCAGGAAGTGAGCCAAATATCCTTTGCGTTGTCCGGGAGAGTGTTTCTCAACCTCTTTGGGGGAAAGGGAGGTAGGGAAAGGGTCGCTGAAGGTTGTTGTGTCATTCAAGAGAAAGAGGAGAGGTTTCAGTACAGAGGAATAAGGTGGGCGGGGAACGAGCGTGAGTGAAAGATAAAGAGAGGATCGTCTTTTGAAAAGGTAAGGAAAAAAGGGGGGGGAGCCGATGGAGACGTGGGAGATGGTGGGAGGGTCAGGCAGCGGAAAAAGAAAAAGAAATAACAACCAAATGGGGAACTAAAAAACTGGGGTTGGCGCAGAATTTCTGTTACGAGGGAGATCCGTTGCGGTGGTGACTTCCTGAAAAGGGGAAGGAGAGGAGCAACTCCTGCAACATGGAAGGGGGTCCTCCTACTGGGGGGGAAGTCAAATACAAAAAATCAGAAGACTCCTATGAAAGAAGCCATGGTGTTTTGCGAAGGTTTCCAACTATAGGAATAGGATGGAAAACTCTATTGGCCGTTGGGCATGGACAGAAAAAAAGTAAAAATGTGGGAAAAGGGGGATACAAGGGGGGGGGACAGGAGACAACTTGAAACGGAAATGCCACCCCAGGCGCCATTCGAGAGAAGAAAGGGGAGAGTGAAAACGTTCGGCAGTTTTCAAGTTATGCCGAGATGGTCAGAGATAGGGGACTCCTACCGGGGGGTGGAAAAGAGAAACGTGGGAAGCGACTACTTCCTCAATTGTGACGTAATCGGAAAGTAGGGCAAGTGTTCACGCCGCACCGGAAGTCAGACGAAAAACAGAAAAGATACAAAATTTGTGACAGGCGACAGGAAAAACGGCAATCGCGTGGATTGTCGATGATCTCGTGTATTCTCACCAAAAAGGGAGAGGATAATGCTGAGGGAAAAGCTGGGGTGTCTAGAAACCTTTCTAAGGCCTCTGAACCATCCTCGAAGAGATACGTGGAAAGGAAAAGGATTAAGGATTGTCTGCACTCGCTTTCCTTAAGAATAACTTGAGAAGGGAAGAACCTAAGAACGGCGCAAAAGAAAGTGTCGTCACGGGCGGGAAATGGTGAGGATAAATCAACTTGACCAAAAACTGATCTTAAAAGACCTCTCAACCTCGCCTCTCACGAAATGCCACATTTTCTAGAGGAAAGGTGGGAAGACAAGATCGCTTATCACCGGATTCAAGTTGAAAAGAAGAACATAACTCATCAAGGGAGACGTAAAATGCAAAGAGCAGTAAACACTGCCAAAAAAGAATACACTCGGCGACAAATTTGAGAGAGAGAGAAGCGGTAAAAAAAAAGTCAAGAAAAAAAAGCTCCCAAATTTCGTTCGACGAAAAATGCCAATGCGGAAGGGGGGAGGGGGGGGGAAGCTTCACGTGTGTCAAGACACGGGGGGCGACCATCGATCCATATAGACGGGGGGGGAAAGAGGCCCTCCCATTGAACAAACACATCCACTACAGAGGGAACTTACGAACTATTGCAAAGCCTTGACTACGGAAGACGATTCATCCCTTGGGGGGGGACAACGAGAAAGGAGCAGGTAGTCCAATGTCTTTAACTAGGGAAGAGAAAGAGAGAAAAAAGAATATACGTGGGTTAAGTTGAACGGCAACAGAGGTTTCAAACAAGAAGGAGTGGTATCTAGAAAAGGCCATAAAAAGAAAGAAATCTGTGGTTTATACTGCAATAAAAATGGAGGGAGGAAGGAGAAAGCCAAAGGTAGCAACGCTCAACTCGGAAGAAGAGACTTATGGAGTCAAGAAGCGCCGTAGGGACTCTCTAAATGAGAAAAAACGGGACAAGGCAGACGAAAGCGGAAGAAAGTTTAACTTGGGACCACGAAGATATTTAGACACGGTTAGAGCCCGCCTTCTCCCAGTAATATCTCACATAATCAGACGGGGGAGGATAGTGAAGCAAGCTGGATGCGCCATTTAACCCGTGGATCTCCGAAAATTAAAGAAGGAGAAGGCATAAAGCTTACCCCTTTGAAATATGCCCCGCCGAGCTCCAGTAGAAAGGAAGAGAGCACCACACTGCCATACAGAGGAATCACCCAGGGGTACTCAAAATAAACGGATAAAAACGTATCTGGATCTCCAACGACGGCCTCAAATATATCGCAAGCGTGAAGCGCGAGAATTGGAATTGAAAAAAAAGAAGAAACTACTAGGGGGAGGAGGGTCAAAGGGAAAGTCGAACAACATCCTCCTTCAGACAACCACTCGCCCCGGGAATTCCTTTTTGGGGGGGGAAGGGAGAAGAGAACATTGCGACATGTACTACGGCAAAGGAATGGGGAAATGAAAAACTGGAGGAGACAAGGAAGAAAGAAAATACTTCTCCGGCCTTCTCGTTACTGGGACCCAGCCTCCTCAGCCAGAGGGAGTGATGGTTGCCGAAGAACGCACAAGGCAGGTGAGGGAGGAACCCAAGAAATTTCAATGAACCGGAGGGAGAAAAAAAGGCTAAAAGAAATAGGACTCAGGAAGGACCTTGATTGATTTCGATGGGCGTTCTTAAAAAAAAAAAGTCTTCAAAGGAAGGGGGAGGAGAAAGTTGCTCACGAAAAGTAGCGAGGTCAAGAGGGATACCCCGAGAATGGGCCTGCTCCAAAGGATGAAGAAAACCCAATACGAAGGAAAAATGATGGTAGCGTTGACTAATGTGATTTATTTATACTAAGTAATCAAAAAATCAGCAAAAAAAAAAAAAGGAGGGATGGGGGATGAACAGAGAGATATACCTGGAGGCATGAGGAAAAAGGCTAAAAAAGGAAAAAAACGAGAGACATCCTTTGGGGGGGAGAAGAGTATGGGGAGGACAGCCGTGTTGTAGTGCCACTTCCTCGGGTGTATCCACGAGGGACTTGGTATTTTTTTAACTGGGCAAGGAAAAAGAGGGAAGGGAGGAAAAATAACAGGTGGCCGGGCGGCAGGGAAGAGACCCGAACTGCTTGGCCTTTAACTCTCTTCGAAAGGGGGAGGGAAGGTAGTGAGAGGGGAGAAAGAAATGCCCACCAAATTGGATGCGGTAGCTTTCAACCGAAAAAGAAGAGGAGAGAGGTCCTTTGGGCCCATCACGAACGACCGGAGCCGGTCTTCTTTGCAGGGAGAAGAAATTCCACGCACAGATCAAGATAGGGAACGGAGGAACGTTAGATAATTTTTCTGCCAGATTTACGTGGGAAAGCAAAAAGGAATTCTCGAGGGGGTGAGGGAGGAGGGGTTTTCTTTGGGAAGTCAGGAGAAAAAAAACATCAATAGGCTTGGAGTGGAGAAGGGAGGAGGCTCAGAATGATTCGTGCGGTTCACACCCGTGGGGCTAGTAATAAGGGCGGACAAAAATGCTACGCAAGGGAGGAGTCAGAGAGAGGCGGAGGAGATATGGGGGGTTTACTCTTTCAAATTTCCATGAACAAAAAGAGGAGAGAGAGAGAAAGTTTTGTCTTGGGCATATGGGAAAATAAAAATTTAGGTAGAAAGTCAGGGTCAAAAACTGGGTGAAAAGGAAGAGGGGACATCTTCCAGGCTTCACCTCCGTCTTTCTTAGGGGGGAGAGGAGACTTTAGACGCGGGGGCGCGATTGTTAGTCACGGATTGTTTAAAGGAGCAAGAGACAGATAATTACGGGGAACTAGCCTTGATCTTTTAGGCTCGGGTGGTAGATCGATGTCCATGCACCTTCTATCTCGTAAGGGAAGAGAAAAGAGAGGAGGCGATGATTGCGCGAGGGGGGGGTCGATTAACGAGAACAACCCAAAAAAAAAAAGGATTGGTTTTCACCTTGTGGCAGGCTTCGGAGTTTTACCGGGAGGGGGGAAGATGCGTGGTGCAAAAAACCGGGCACAAGGATGGTTTCACAGTTTTGTTCTAAGATTGAGGAGGTCAAGAGAAAAAAAGAATTACGGGGGCGCCTTTGGAGACTGGCCGCGTCTTTAACAAGGTCTTAATGTCTCATTCGAGGAGGGGTAAATTCAAGGTATTTGGGCAAGGACCCTCCCGAAAAGCAAGAATGTGGTTAAAGGGGGGGGAATGGTATGGAGCGATTCACACTCCGGGGGAGAGGGGAATGTGTCCTTGTCTAATGAATGTTTTGGCAGGGACCGGAACACTAAAGGGGAAAGAAATCAGGTTGGGGGGGGCAGGGGGAAGTGAGAAACAACGATCCTGGGGGGCTTGTTCCTCTAAACTTCACTCAGCGGGGACGAGAGGAGAGTGACTGTGCTGAATAAGGGCGGTAAGGATGAAAAAACCATCGGATAGTGTGAAAAGTAACGCTTCTACCTACTTTGATGGGGGGAAAGTTGAGGTTAAGTGAGAAGAGAGCGACAGAACACCTTGAAATTAAAAATGGTGGGCTCAGGTTATTCTTTAAAGCCAGTGGAGATGTTGGCCGAAGGGTCTCATCTTGGGGAAGGGAAGACGTATAAGTCACACTTTTCCCGACGACAAATTTGGTCGCAGAAAGGGGCGGGAGGTGGAAACTATCATCAAAGGTTCTTGTTTAAGGGGGACAGGCAACGGCCGGCAGCTGAAGCCTTCCTTCCAGCAGAGGGAGGGCAGATCATTTCCCAGGAGGAGGAGGGGAAGGCCGACAAAAGCCCAACGCAGGAGGGAGGTCGAATCTTGAAAAGAAAGAGATATCATGGGAACGCAAGAATTGAACTTTTGCATTGCGCACAACCCTCTAGGGGAGGTTTTTCAGGGTGGAAGAGTTCCCTGCGGAAATTTGAGGAAAAAAGTCTTTGAAGACCCCTATGGAAGGCCGTAGAGACACTTAAGAAAAATTTCTTCTTGAAAAAAAGCGAGAACACAACGGAGGAGGGAAAAAGAGGAGGTTGAACGCCCTTGGAATTTGAGGGGAAAGTGGAGCGCGACGCCTTCCCCGCGGGGTGCTAAAAAAAAAAAAAATCAAGGGCGGTTGAAAAAAGAACCGGCTCTGCACCAGGTAAAAAATAAGAGAGGAGGTGGGGGATTAGGGAAGAAAAACGCAATTCTCGTTGGCTCCTATTCGCATGTGCCTCCTTCTGAAAAAAAAAAGGGAATTAGACGTGGGGGGGGGGGGGGGGGGGGGGGTGGGGGGGTAAAATCGGCGGGTGAGCGTCATCTAATCCGAATCCATGCCTGTTCTCGAAAAGCTTGGCAAGGAAAGGAGTCGGCTTTGAAGGAAGAGGAAGATTCAATCCCACACCTCCTTAAAGAGCCGAACGGAAGTCCGAAGGCCAAAAAAAGGTGTCTGCAATTCTTTAAGGGGATGGATAAAAAAAGAGTCAAGAGGGAGCAGGAAAAAAAGGAAGAGAAAAATCGCACTGGCCCCGTAATAGGCGAAAACAGGGCTTACGCAGTATTTAAAAAGGCAAAAAGCGCGGGCTTAAAAGGAAAGTCAGGTTTCCCACGAAGCAGAGCTCCGTCTGTAAGCAGAGAAAGTCAAAGGATATAAAGAAAGGTCACACCGAACCTTCATTAGCGAAAAAAAATCTACGAGAGGAGGGTGATTCAACACCGTCGCCGTAACGCCAATCTCCAATCTTTTTCGCACTGAAAAAAAAATCCTCCAGGGAAATAGTGGAAGTTTGCTCAGAACACTTGCATAGAAAAAAAAGCAGGCAGAATCAATGAGAAGGGGGGACTCAGACGAAAAGCTGTATCGAACACATCAACGCCTCATTGAGAGAGCTGGTAAAGGCAAAAGAGAAAGGGGAAAGCTTCTCATAACCCTGGGTAAAACAACTCGCTCAACGGTCAAGGGGGTCCGAAGAATGTTTTCCAGGGCCTGACCATATCTCTAATAAACAAGAAGGGGGGGTGGAAATGGGAAAAGGCAAGGCCAAAGAGTACAAGGTCTTCGGAGGAAATAAGTAAGAAACTGGGTTAATTTTCGTTATTGATCACTGCTCGCAATCTCATAAAGAAAGGGAAAAGAAAATTTCTTCTCCAAATAAAGAAGAGAAGAAACTCACTTGGTCGCCTACCGGTCAGGCATGGACAATCGATAAAAAAAGGAGCCTTCAACGAGCATGCAACCCGGGGAAAAGATAGGGAACCCTCACTGAAAGGAGGTGGAACCACTGGTTCGCAGGGCAGGCAGACGAGCATGACGAACTCGAGAAAAGGAAATTATAAGGGGGAGGCCAGAAAGCGATTCCAGTTCCACGAATTATCACTGGGAAAAAAAGAACCTTAAGAGAGGGAAGAGATATTGCTGCCAAACCGGAAATCCGCGGAGCAATGTCAGGGAAAAGAAGAGGCTCCAGGAAAAAAAAAAATATCCCCCTCTAAGGGGGGGGAAATGGAGGCAGACGAAAAAAGAGAGACATCTCCAAAGGCGGTGAAGCCGAAAAACAATTCTGAGGGAGGAAAGCTAGGGAAATCAAAAAGTGTATTCGCACCTTTCCCAATCGCTTCTCAAACAAGAGAAAAAGGGAAGGAGGAGGGGGAAGCGACCATCTCAGTAGGGAGAAAAAAAAAAAGGTATAGATAACTAGGAAGAAGTATATCTGATAAGGCCCCTTTTAGTGGCGAAAACGCATTGAATATGGACAGGATGCTTGGGTCCAAAGAAAACGATTCGGGGAGGGGGGTGGTAAAAGACCAAAGGTAACTCATAAATACCGGGAGCATCTGGTGGGCAGGCGTGCCCCCCTCGAATTCAAAGAAAAGGAAAAGCGCTATCGGGCTGTACTAAAGAGTTGTTGTATGGAGGTCTTCCCGAAGCCGCCCCATTAAAGGATTGACTTCAAAGTAAAACGCATAAAAGAGAAGGGTCCTCAGGGGTTAGAAAAAAGCGGGGACTACTACCAACACGGCTGTCATCTCCCACGTCCTCGGGCGGAAATGGGACTCATTTTTATTATGGGGGGTAAAAAGGAGGAAGGAGATCCTCTCTCAACAAAGGAGGAAAAATACTGGAGGAGCGGGAGGGGACAAAGACTGATTAAAAAGAGAATCAACAAGTCAACGCTATCTCCAGCATTTTTCGAATGTTGGGGGGCCGCTTTTTTTTAGTGGGGCCCCTGGATCAAGAAAGGGGGTGTGGTATTGTGTGGGGGGGGACTAAATGGGGGTCTTCAGAATTTCCAACAAACCGGGACCTGTTGGGCGGGGTGAAGAACGCCTCTCACGAAAACTTTAAATTTGCCTTCAGGGGGACAGAAAGAGAGAAGGTTCCGTGAATTAACGAGGGAACCCACTTGGGGAGGAAGGGGGGGAATTCAATAGGGAGCTAAAACGACGAACGCCGAGGAGGCCTGGAAGGTGAGGGAAAAAATCCAGAGAAAAGATCAATAGCCGTATCTTGTAGAAATGACTGCAAGTATGAAGAAAGAATGGCAACGGGGGAATCAGTTGGGAGAAGGTTCGTCCATCGGTAGACGTCCCAACTAAAAAACGCGTCAGGGGACGGGGGGGCGAAGTTGGGGTTGGCATGTTGGACGAAGGGGGCCGAAAAAGTCGAACTTCGTTAGGGGGGCAGGAGGAGGGGAGCAAAGAAGGGATTTAATCGTGCGGCTTCAACTCCTCTATTATATATGTTGAAAATCCTTCTAATCTAAGGGGGAGATAGAGAAGGAGCGAGAGAGGGTTGTGTTGAACTCTGCCGTATTGCGGCGTCAAGGCGGTAGGCGGAGGGTTCAAGAATGGGTCTTTTTGTCATCTTTCTGAAAAAAAAGAAGGGGAAAAGGTCATCTTTATTGAAGGGAATAGTTCACAAGATCCCTGGTCGGAAAGGGGGGACCTAGGGCGTGAACAACTTCGAGAAGAGGAGTATTCGGGGGGGGAGGGAATATTTAGCGGTGAGAACGCGGCTAAGTGGTGGGAGAAAGGGAACTGGCTTCTTGGAAGTGGAGAGAAGACGGCTCTTGATCAGGGGTTTTTGGTTCGATAAGAGGGGGGAAGGAGTCCCTAAGGTAGATAGGCGACAACTATCGGCGGAGGAAAAAAATATATTTGGAGAAACTAGGGGGGAAAGAGAAATGGTCGCTCATACCGAAAAAAAAATTGGTTACTTAAGAAAGAGACAGAGCGGGGCTTCGGGGGAAGGGGGGTCAACTGTTTGCCGATGGGTTTCAAAAAATTCAAAAGAAGAGTGAGTCCAAGTTGCGAGAGGTGAAAGAGGGCCGCGGCAAGCAAGAGGGAGGGGACTCCCTTTGGAGATGACGAGGCTGGGTCTTTACCCAGTGCTTACTTTCGGTTCGTGCGGAGGTAAACCTTTTGAGGCCCAAAAGGCAAGTATTGTGGGGGGGGGGAGGGACTAAATGGGATGGCTGCGATCACCGCGCTGCGGATTTTAGAAGGTGGGGTTGGACCACTTACCCTTGTTTTTGCAGAGTAACCTGCAAAAAAACCTTGAGAAATGGGGGGGAGGGGGGGGGGGGGCATTTTCACAGTCGACAAGGAGGCCTGTGGGGCGCTTGGGTCGGCTACTGGGGGGGAAAAACTCTTTCTAAAAGAAATAAGAGGGACAGACTTGCGCTGATGAAGGGGGGTAGGGGGAAAGAGGGGGAAAAGAAGAAAAAGGGCGTCAGTTTAAGGAAAAGATCAGAGAGCGATCTGTTCGTTTGAAGTACGAGGGTGAATTTATAGCCGATGTTTAGTTGAAGGAGATACCAGATAGAACGGTGCGTTAGGACCATGTGAAAGATGGCGCGGTCGGTGAAGCCTCGTGTAATAAAATGGCAAAAGAAATGGGAAAGAAAACTTTTGCCTTGCTTTGAAGGGGAGAAAAAGGGGACGGGGTGGCCGGCCTGGCATAGGAAGCCTTGAAGCCGACGACATCCTCAGACTAGATATGCTGGGAAAGATTCCTCTCTGCCTGAAAAAGAAAAGAAAGAAAAACCATCCAAGCCGAGAGAATTGACCATGGGGTGGGAGATCCGGGGAAATAGAAGAGGGAAGAGACTGCAAAAACTGAGATGATGGGCATGGCTCAGACACCCGCGCTGTATTTTTATGGCTGTGAATATTCCGTGTGACGAACGGGGAAAATTGAAATAGCTTGCACCCCCGCGAGGAAGAGTAAAGGGTTGAAGGAAGGAAAATGGGCATCAATGAGGGTGGAACTAGAGAGAAAAACCAAACGGAGGAGGAGTAACAGAGATATTGAAACTCCTAATGGGGGGAGGGAAAGCTTTTATGCTCTCAAAGGAAATAAGAGGGGGACTAAAAAACCTTAATTCAAGTTGTGAAAGAAAAAACGGAGAAAAAAGTTAAAAGATAGAAGCGCGTCGGGGGGGATCACGCCCACGCTAGCGTGGAGCATCCATTCGCTCTTTGTGAAAAAAATTAGCACAAAAAGGCCATGAGGAGGAGGGAGCGGCTGGGTGTCGGCGGCATCGAAGCCGAAAGTGAATGAAAATAGAGTCTTCTTAGGGAGTCGGAGGAGTTCCATGAATTGACATTCCTTTTACCGGGAGGCACCAACTCAACGAATCTCGTCTCACGATCAATTCGAAAAAAGGGTCGTCTTCAAAAGTAGGAGGGAGGGATAAGGTCTTCCGCATCGTCAAAGAAAGAAAAACGAACTGCGCAAAAAGTACTAAACCGGTTGATAATTCCCTGGGTAGAGAAGCCGCATTATGTAGTACCTCTCTTGGCAAGACAAAGAATAGGAGCAGCGAAATGAAGAAAGGTCGCAGTAAAAAAACGCACTAACCTTCCTCACCATATAGGGAAACTTTGAAAAAAGTCGACAGAACCCATCCACTGAATCGTTCGCACGGAAAAAAAAAATCCTTCAGAAGGGCTTTGGAAGATGAAAACACTTGCATGTCAAACGTCGTAAAAGGGACTCATCTCATCAAGAGGGGTGAAGAAGAAGAACCAGCACGAATCACATTCCAATCTCAGAATGTAAAAAAGGGCCTATGGGTTGGGTTTGGTTGTTTTTGTTTTTTTGTGGTGGGGGTGTGGTTTACACATTTGAAATTGGGGGGGGTTTTTTTTGGGAAGGGGGGGGGGCGGTTGGGGGGGGTGGTGGATGTAGGAGGAGGTATTGGGGGGAGGCGGGTTGTGGGGCGGGTTCCTCTAACCGGTGGGTTAGCATTTTGGGGGTGGTGGGGTGGTGGGTTTTTTTGTATGCACAAAAAGAGAGGCCCAGACAGGAAAATGGTCCAGGAACAGAAGACTCCCGGCTCAAAGGTCACAGATAGGGTTGGGTGAAAAATGTGAGAATGAGAATAGCTCGACACATGTATCAATCTCTGTGTTCAGGTGCCCACAGCAGGGAAGAGGACGGAGGCACTACCCTACACTTCTCTTAAAGAAGGGACAGAAGTGGGGCGGTTGCTTTCCGGCCATCGCAATTTCAGAAAGGGAGGAGATCCCTCGTAGTCAAAAAAATAGCGAAGAGCAGAAGTCTCTTTTGGGCGCTCGCCGGTCGCAAGGACTCCACACCTATAAGAAGAGCATAAAGACAATCAATCAAGGAAAGTAGAGAGAGAAGTATTTCAACCTCTCAGTATAAGGCTCGCCGCCGTCAAAGACAGGGAAGAAAAAAAAGTACTAAAAACTGGAGATTAGTCGAAATGTGACGCCCGCTGTCTATTCCAGTTCCCTAATTTTAAGAGAAGGGTTCACAGGATCTAGGGACAACTGCAGCCCTCGATGCAAAAAGACCCACGATATCTAGAGAAAGAGAAAGGGCATCAAGAGGAGAAAAAGGATCACGCCATATCTCTCCCCTTCTATCTCCCAGGAGTGAAAAAAAGCACTAGAGAGAAGAGACAGGCGTGAAGCCCGCCGAAGGAAAGGAGGGAAAGCAACGCCAATAAGCAGTGATGATGGGGAAAAAAGGAGAAAAACAAAGATGCCACCAACTCGCACGCTCTAAAGTCCTTTTTAAGGAAAAAAAAAGGAAAAAACTACCCGCTTTAGGGAAAAAAGGGATAGCGAAGATTCGCCTTAATATCTGAAAGGGCAAAAAAAAAAGCGGGGAAAGGAAAATAAGAAACGGGTCTCCGTCTCATCGGTGACGGTGCCGCAAAGTCACGGCTCCTCTTGAGGGTTGGGGTATCCTACATCGTTGGAAATAAAAGGAGGAAACTGTTCATGACGTGATAAAGCGGAAAACATCAGACTCAAGAGGGATAGGAAGTAAGACCCAAGTGGGGGGGAAAATGAGGTAGTATCCCTGACGAACTCGCAACAGGTCACTAAAAGCGTCTCTACGTCAACGTAAAAAAAAAGAAAACTGTCTCATTTTCCTCTAACAGAGGAGGGAAGACCCAACGGCGCATCCTCCAAGAAGGGACGCAGGGCTGGATGTAAAACTCTTGATTATGGGGGGGAGGAACTCAACTGGGAAAAGACACCACTCTACAACAACAAACACTTAGATAGAGAAAGGGGGAGGGAGTTGACCATAAGCTTATTATAAAAAAGAAAAAGTAAAAGATACGACAGCATTTGGCTAAGGACGTATTGGAGGATGGAGGAGGGGGGGGAGGGCTCACTTAAAAGAGGGGGTTTAAACACCGCGGACGCAAGCGTATGTTTTTAGTCTTTGGGTGCACCGGGAGAAGGAAATGGGGGGGGGGGGGATAACCAGTATGTTTCTCAGGAGGAGGGGTAGAAACCAGAGGGAAAAAGGGTGGCCGGTTCAGGCCGGAATTCTGGAGGAAGGGAAGGGGCAATTTTATAAAAAGAGAAAACCATTCCGATGGAATCAAAAGAGGGAAAAAAACACGACTAAAGGGGGGGGGGGGAAGGGTCCTGGGGGGAGGGAAAATCCGCACGGCCGGAGCCCAGGAATTTCTTCTAAAAGGGGAGTGCTCTTCAACGAGATGGAAGAAAAAAAGGGGGGGCATCGGATAGGGGGGGTGACGAAAATCTGTTATATGGAACGGGCCAACTGCCTTCCGTGCGGGGTTCGAGTTTGCTCAGTCTTAAATGGGAGAAGGGAAGAACAATCAATCACTTCGTATTTCAGGCGCGAAGAAAGGGAATAAATGGGGAGGACTCGTTGGATGAGATATTTTCCGAGGCAAGCTTCCTGAAAAGCAGTTATCTGAGTGGGTAGGGGTGACTATCGCGAGGGAAAAGAGCTCTGAGAAGAATAAGGCTATGCATTTCCTGGTTATGTTAAGGGGGGCATTTAAAAGAGAGTGGAGGGAAGTCCTATCTTGGAAAAAACGGGGAAAGAGAGAAGACAATGAATCGGGAGGGAAAAAGGGTCGGGTCACCTCAGACTTCTCTGTATTCTTTGGATATTCTCGACTTCTGTAGGGAGAAAGGGGGATGGGTCCACTTCCAAAAGGAAGGCGGAAAGAAGTGAGAGAGATGTACTGTCTTTAAGGGAACGAGGAAAGGTTGTAGATAGGGAGGGAAATGAAGAAACTGGGTAAGAGAAACTATCTTCTTCTATTAGGAGAAAAGTTGGATGACGATGGTGAGGGAAGAGAATGGATAAAAAGGGTACAGGTTCAAGAAACTGCCAATTGTTTTTTCCTTGTGGAAAAAACCTATCTAGGTAGGGGGTAGTGCACTGCTGTTGCAGGAGAAAAGGGGGCAAAAATGACCCCTATAATGGGGAGGGTTTGGGGAGGGTATAAATTCAACGAAGACTTCAGACTCGGTGACTACCTTTGAAAGAGCTGTCTTTAAAGAAAAATAAAAGTAATTTCTTGGAAGCGGTGAAACGCTTTGAAGGAGGCACGAAGGGGAGGGGTAGGGGATGTGGAGGTTGGAGGGGGCAAAGGGTGATGGTCTTCGATAAACAAACGGCGCCGCTGAGAGGAATGTTCTCCTGGGGGGAGATCACTGGGTGGAAGAAATTGACCACTACTTACGAAGAGCAGGGGGGAGGGGGGGTCAGTGACCGAATCCAGGTTAAGGGGGGACCCACGGTGGCTACAGCTGCGTATCTAGGGAAAATGGGGAGGAGTAGGAAGTTAGGTGGGGGGGAAGTTATCAACGGAGAGGTGAAGGAACCTGACACGATATCTGATTAGTGGAACCCGTTTAAGGGAAAAGACTGCTGTCTTTTCGGGGTAAAAGGGAATGAGTCCATGTCTAAGGAGAGGAGGAGTTGTCCGGTTGGGGAGTCTGGTTACTCTCAAGTGGGGAAGGGGCAGGAGCCTAAAATTCCAGAGATTGCTACTACAAAGGGGGGAGCACATTGCGGACATAGGAAGACGTTTGCTGTTGGGACGGAACAAAAAAAGGGGAAAGGAATGAGAATTCAGGGAAAGGAATAGAGATAGCTGGCCGAGCATGGACGCTCTTATTCCGGAAGAAAAAAACCAAGAAACTAAAGGGAGAGAGTGCCGTGGCGAATCGGAAAACATAATATAGTGCCAAAAGGCTATTTGAAGGGGAATTGGCGCAGACCCGTATTTTTCGGGGGTAAAGGTTGGTTCATCTGTTAAAGGGGGACGGGAGGTAAACTTGAAAAAGAGGACAACCAAGGGGGGGGGGGGAGGGACGAAACTTTGAACTCATTAAATGACAAGGCGTTCA
>Ga0179591_1271473_pt1 | contig 14826 bp, 15 predicted proteins | sample CZOMad2_1_08_16f_FD_182891 | JGI IMG/M metagenome (GOLD analysis project Ga0179591, IMG submission 182891) | Vadose zone soil fungal communities from Angelo Coast Range Reserve, California, USA - CZOMad2_1_08_16fungal (PacBio error correction) | ecosystem: Environmental > Terrestrial > Soil >...
AAAAATCAGGAAGAGGACAACGAGTAATGCCTCGAGGAGCGGTCAAAACCGAATCATCACCGCGTAAGCTAGATGAATATAGAAAGCGTCCCTCTAGAAAGAAGAGGAAGGGAATCGGAAATGTCAATCTCCCATTTTGAGAGCATGACCCGCCCCACTATCTGACAAGGGTTGAAAAACAGTGCAGCGATTCTGCATTTGAGTTTCCGGAAGCTACAATTTCGCCCCTAGGATTAGGATGAGGGGGACGGGATCGGAGGTATACCGGCCCTGATGATAGAAACGTTATTTTGGGCTCACTTCAACCCTGAAAATCCTCTAGAGGGTAAGGCCTTGAAGCATTCCCGGAGCTTAGGCGGTGGGGGGGAAAGGAAATGCCCGCTAATCTATTTACACCTAGGGGATCTATCCTCAAAAAAGGAAAAGGTGCTCGGCCATTCAGCAAGGATGGCACCTCGTTAACCGGCCACGGAACGCGTCAGCGCCATACTCTTCATACCACCGTGCACTTCAACAAGCGAAAAGCTCGTTTCTTGAAGAAGAGGGAGAAAAGCCGGAATGCATACCGGGCAAACCGAAGGCCCCGAGGAACCTCGAACCCTAAATAATCTGGGCCAACTTCGCTGGAACTAAGGGGGGGGGGGGGGGTCCTACGGCTCTGTCCTTGACAGAGCAACATCTTACCCGTCTTCCAAACCTGCCGCACAACTGACCGGCTGAAGTCTTCTACGGGAGGGAATAAGCGGGCAGAGCCTAAGGTGTATACCTGGGGAACCCCCCACTACCTGATTTTACCGGACTGCGAGAATTGGTATAAACAGCTGAGATAAATCACCTTGTCTTATGAAAATTGGGCGAAATGGGCTTCATGAAGATAGTTATGAACATTAATTTGGTCAAAAAGAGGAATGATCGAGAGTAAAAGAGCTAACGCAATGAAAGGGCTTGCCCGAATGAAAGAGGAAGTAAATAGGGCAAACAACAACTGAGAAACAGGCGATTCTTCGGGCAAATAATTGGAAGGAAAAAGGTATCTATCGCCTGGAGGAAAATCTCTGCCAACAAACCTTTCATAAATATATAGAAGAGGAAGGTATTAATTTAACGGTCCCTCTCCTTCTTCATTGCCGCCTGGAGGGGGGATGTTCATCGGGAGTTGGTGTGAGCTTCTTTGCCGTCGTTCCCTTGAAAAGGAAAGGTGGAGGTCATCTTTCGGGTTGAGATTGAAGAATCAGGCTCTTAGGGGTGACGCGGAGGTAATGGTCAGAATAAAGTTCTCACAGGGGGAATGACTAACCTGAATGAAGGGTCAGACCGCGTTTGATGTATATCACCAAAGAGGAGACTCCACCTTGCCTAGTCAGTGCAGGGGAGACCAGAGAGGTAGGTAGTTCCTATGGACGAAGAGGTAGAACAAGAACAAGGTGCGACGGGCTAGACCGGCTTCTGAATTATACTCTAAGGCGAAGACAGGGGGGGGCTCATGGGAAGGGGAGGAAGAATGGTCGACTTTTCAGGAAACATCGAATGTCAAAAGGGAAGTGCGTAATGTGGCGTATAAACTCCTTTGGCTTCTAGGACCGGTCTCAACGAAGAAACACTCTCGCTTGTCGGAACTTTCAGGCGGTGTCGCTTACGGTCAAGTGTTGCAAACAACGGCCTTAACTTTTGAACCGCTAGGGGGGGGCTGGAAGAGGGTTGGACCCACCGACGTGGGTAACGATCCTGGGGGTTGGCAGGGCCGCGCATGGGTCAGGTTGAAAAAATCGAAGGATCGGGGGGAGTCGGATGGATTCTAACCAAAAGAGAAAAGAAAGGGTGACGGTCAGGGAAAAAAAAAAAAGAACGTTTAAGGTTTGAACCGTTGAGCGCCACCCTTAACCACGGTGGGCGAGAAGGCCCGGAGAACCGCTTCGTGAGAGAGATGATGGGCGCCCTTGTGAGTTACGGAAGGCACACCTTAAATTCAGAAGGGGGTTCAAAGGTGGTTGGGGGGCCCAGCATGCTCACCTCGAAGCTCGGGGGGAACGCAGCTAGGCATTGCCGCGTCTATAGCGTTTAGTAGAAAGGGGAAGTCAAGATCGTAGGTTTATTCATTCGGGCAGGGGGGGAAGGAATTACGAGGGTTAAAGCTGAGAACTCAAACTTCATGAAGTCGGCCTAAGAATCACTCGAAGTGGGTTAAAGTGCAGTTTCTGTCGTTAGGGGGCCTTGGTGGTTCATGAAAAGCGGGACCTCTCTTAGGGCCGGGGGGGGGGGTTTTTTTTGGGGTGCGATGGTACCTCTACTTTTGACTGGGACGGGATCCGACCTGAATTGGGGGGTGGGACACGAGAGTAGTGGTAATAACGTGTGACGGAGAGGGAAGGAGTGCTCTTCACCGATTTTCGCACCGGGAGGAGCCCGGCGCCAGCTATAGGGGAAGAACTGGATGTAAGCTAACAGAATTTGTTGAGCGAAAAGGAGTCGTGCAGGGGGCTACAGTAGAAAGAAAAAGCCTAAGATTGTAAAAGGGGCTTCGGGCAGGAGCATTAACTATCCTCTTTCTATTCAGGGGAATTGGAGTAGCCTACTTAATAGGGAAGGGGAACTAAAGCAGCAAACGGGAGTGTAGGGTTCCGGCTGCGATTCAAAGGCCGTTACATATGTTTGTTTAAAGACGGAAACTTTTGGAAACGGGGATTGGGCGTTCAACTTCGACGGGAAGATAGGGGTAAACGCTTGCGGGAAAAATGAGGGAAAGTCATCTGGGGGAAAGCACTATAGTTCCGCTCGGGGTTCAAACGGGGGGGAGGGAGTTTTTCCTTTTTTAGGTGAGTAGAATCTTAAGAGCGGAACCAAAGAGGGACTTGGGTAAATATGGTAATGCTGCTCATCATGATGTCTCCAACGGGAAGAAATGGGTCTTCTAGGAGGGGGGAAAACTTGAATTAGCGAGGGTGTGCATTGCTCGGCATTAAAGCTGCGGAAAGACTACTTTATTAGAATTTCGGAGGTGAGGGAAAGGGAAGTGAAGTTTGGGGACTAATTTATTACTACAGTGAGAGTTTGAAAAAGGAGGCTATGAAGGGGGAAAGAAGATGAGAGTGGGAAAGGGAGACTTCAAGGGATTCTTCAGACACTCTCTCATGGACCTGAGGAAAAGACCGACAGGCGGTTCACCGACTATTTAAAACAGAGAGGGGGGGACCCTTGTCAAGGTCAATAATGGAGAGGAACGGGAACGCGGGATGTGGGAAACCGGGACGTCTTGTGAAGGTTTGTCCTCCTCCTCGGGTTTCTGAGCAACAGAGGGACGAGGAAAGTTTTGAGGAAAATAGGAAGAAAGAAGCAACGCGGTGTGTTTAGCAGAACCATGGGGAAAGAGGAAAGCGGGGGGGGGACTGGTCTGGTCAGGGTCTTAATAGACAGGGTCCGGCGTGGAATTGGTCAAGATGCGGACATTTTTGTGGAAGAAGGGGGGGGGGCGTTGAAAGCCGCCTGGGTAAAGTTGGAAGGAGGATGCCCGGGGACAATAAACTAGAACGGGGGAAGGAAATCGAGTCAAGAGGGCCCGTTTTATTCATTCGGGAGAAGGGAAACGGTGGAGACTTAACCAACGCGGGGAGAAAAAGACTCTTCAGAAAGAAGGGAATCTATCGAAGGAATAGAAATCAATCCTCCTCGTAACTACCTAAGACACACGCAGTGGCTCGTATAAAAAAAATGACCACAGTCATAAAAGAAAGAAAAAAGGGGGAACCAAACTAAGACGAAGGTCTTCAACAACAAGAAGTAAAAATAGAGAGATCTTGAGTCCTGGGGTGGCAAAGAGGGGGACTCTGTTTAGGAAGGAGGGGGGAAGACATTGGGGTGGATCCTCTCCTTCCTGGGGCGATTTTTGGACTCATGGTTTGCTGGATGGAGGGAGGGAGCTGCTCAGATCTCCTTTCTTTTGGGCAAGGGGATATGTCTTAGAGTCCCGAAAAAGGCTCATGCCGAAAAGGGGGGAGAAGCAACCGAATCACCTAAGGAAGAGGGGGCTTTGACCAGGAAAGACTGCGTTTTCGAGGGAAAGTGGGTAGGTCAGGCCGAAAACAGCAAGGAGGAAAAAATTTAACAAAAGAAAAGAGGACAGGCAATCGGGGTGAAGAGAAAGTCAACGCCTTCTGGAAGATTGGGAGCCGATCGAGAAACGGGAAGAAGGGGGAAGCACCCTACGAGGACCGGAGACCTGTAAACCCAAACGGAGACGCCTAGATTCTCACTCGGTCCTATTCGAAAAGGAAGTAGACCGAAAGAGGACCCCCTCTTATCCAACAAAGTGGGAAAGAGGAATGATGGGGTGCATACGGAGAAAGGAAGGTCCGGCCAAGAGAAGGGCAAGGAGAAAGAAGTCCTTCCTTCCTTCCGGCGGGTTGTAGTAATAAGCGGGAAGGAAAGGGGGACCTAGTTGTGAAGAGAAAATTAGACTAAGGCCGAACATCCAGAGTGGGGCGGGCCGCAGCAAAGAGAAGGGGGATGGGGGGATTGGACTCTAAGTCGAAGGACAAGAGTGGACCGGGAAAAGAGATCTTCCGGAGAGGAAATAAGCTAAGGGACCGAGCCTCCTTTGGGAAAACGATGGACGGCTCCTTAATACTTGAGGATAGGGGCACGGCAAAGAAGAAAAGCAGTCTCCCCATTAAGCCCCCGGTCGCGTGGCAAGAATCGAACGGGGGAACGGTGAAACATCCTATCCGATTAAAAAAATTACTCGAATTGCCCGGGAGAAACTTTCGAAGAAGATCTGAACGAGGGGGAAGATCACTTCGGAGCAGACCCAGTCAAAGAGACTTCTCAAAAGAAAGGGGAACGGCAACTGGTCCACCGGGGGAAGAACGTTTCCGCAGGGAAAGGACCATTGTGACACACGCGCAGAAGAGGCGTGAAAGAAGGAACATTCCCACTTACACGGCCGAGTCAATTGGCCAGGAGCGGGAAAGGGGAGTAATCGGGGGAACAGGAACTCGGTCCTGCAACCGCACGAAACTTCCACAAGGGGAGATTGTTGAGAGGGAAGAAAGGTCCGTTAGAGTAGGAAATCGGCAGCGGTCCAGAAGACAAGGGGGGGCTTGAGCTCGGGCTCTCAGATCCAAAACGATCTTCTAGAATAAAAAGGGGCACCGAGCAAGGAATTAAGGGGAATACCTGGGGAGGAGAAAGCAAAGTTCTACGAGGGGGAGAAGGGGACTGTGCGACGGGAGGGCAATCAGTCAGAAAACGGCAACCAAAAAACCGGTTCACGAAGAGGTCTTTGTGGAAAGGGGGAGGAGCCGAAAAGAGAGGTAACTGGGGGTGATGATTCCTTGAAAGTTTTAGATGGAAATGTACGGAGTCAGGGGGCCTTACCAAATCCATACGAGAAAAAGTTTAAAAACCGGTCAGAGAAAGAGAAGATTTTCGGGGTCGGGAAGAAAAAAAAATCGCTGTAAAAGGCAAATTCAAGCGCCTACAGCCAACCGCGAAGGGGGAAGGGCCGGATGACGATGGAGGGCAACTCCTCAGGAAAAGACCGACTATAAACCGGCAAATCCAATTGGCGTTTGAAAGTCAGGAGACGGCAAACGAAAGGGTTAAGCCAGGTCATATATCTGACACGAAGTCCCTTACCTCAAAGAAGACCAATGTGAAGTCAAAATTATAGAGACAGGAAGAAAACCTGCTCCCAGACAAGTTCAGGGCGTATCTTCGGAACGAAAGAGGCGGGGATCAAGGCCTGGGACACCAAGAAAAGAAGTCCGCGGGGCACTGGGTTGAAAAAGCTCACCAGGTTTTCCGTTCCTTCCCATACAGGGAAAGACAGGGTCTCGCGTCTTTAGACATCCGGATGTAGCTTCCCCTTCAAGAGACGGGTGGAAGTTGGGGGGAGGGGGGAAGGGAAAAATAAACTGACGAGATACCAACAATTAAGATTACTTCATGACCGACGTCTTGCGAGGTGTTTCACCAAAAAAAAGAGGAAGCCGCGAGGAGACTTACCCAACCTGGGCTAAAAGTCCTCAAACACCGACAATGAAGTGGGACCCAAGGAAAGCACCCAGGGGTCTAGAGCACCTTGCCGGTCCAACCCGACCCAAAAGGGGAGGTGCCGTAGCTAGGTCAAACAAGGGTGAAGCAGTTCAGAAGATTGAAGAGGCAATCAGAAGCTAAACACATCCTTACAGAAGAACAAGAGGGAATCCTTCACCAAAAGGGGTATCCTCTCTTGTAAACTCGTAATCAGAAGACAAGGGACTGCCCAAAGCGACTTCTCTGCGCTAGAGTAGATGTTATTACCATCCAATCGGAGACGGAGGGCACCCGCCCACGTTTGCTCACAGCGTGTCCTAGGGGTTCTTTAAAGTCTAACTTTTCGAAGAGGATGCTAGAAAAAAGACTTTTTTTCTGAAAGTACCAGGGAACTAATAACTGCCTAAAGGAGAATGCAATGGAAAGATGATTGGGTGTAAGGGAAGTGATCTCGCTAAAATCATCTTTCTGAGTCTTCAGCTCTGTTTGAAGGAAGGGAAGTGAGAAATGTGTCTAGATTTCGGAAAGGAAATAGAGCATGATAGTAAATAGGAACAGTGCAACACAGAAAAGGTAATATGGCATTCACAAAAATCAGAAGACAACTAAAAAGTAAAGCGGCGGCAGTAGAAAGAAGAAAGTATCGCTTTACCCTGGTATCGTACAGGCCACCCACGAGAGAGAATCGGGCTCACACAACAACAAGAAATGCGAGAAGCCTATATATCTTCAGTCAAGCTTCAGACGGTACAGAGAAAGAAGGATGATTCGTTCCGGGGTTCCGGGCAGGACTTTGGGTAAAAGGGGAATTTGGGGGTGTTATCTTCATTGCAGAGGGAACGGAGGACAGAAGCTTCGGTTACCTTGAAGGGTGTTCGGTGAAAAAAAAGGCTGCCTCCGACGATGTTAAGAAAAAAGGTCATCCGTAACAGGGAAAAGGGGGAGGGAAGAGCTGGCATACCGCCGAGTGGAGGGAAAAGAAAAAGTGCAGCTGTAGCCACCTTCAGGGACTGCTTCAATTTGTTAGGGGACTTATGTAACCCGGGGGAGAAAATAAGACATTAAGATGTTGAAAAGGGTGCGACTGCGATTCAGAAGGGGGACGTCGACGACTTTAGCAGAAAGGGGTTCATTGGAAGGGTGCGAATTTATGATTTAAGGAAAGGAAAGAAGGGAGGCTCACCAGTGAGGGTTTTGCGGGGAGCTTTTGAGGGGATTCGATTAATAAGGTATCGGTTGTTGAGGGATAGAGGTCTGTCAAGGCTTGTAGGGTCTGGGCCTATTTGGGGCGACGCGGGGAATGGAAAAAGTTAGTTACGAGTAGGTTCTGAGGGGGTGCCATGGTGGACCGGGGGGGTAGAAAGCCGTTGGATCGGACCGGGCAGGGGAAGAGAATTTGGCGGGTTGAACTGGAATTAGTGAGGATACAAGAATCAAAAAGAAGAAGTCGGAAGGGACGGAAGGAGATGGTTTATCGCGGGGATAGGGGGTTTTGACGCGACCAATGAAATAGGAAGGGAAGGAGCAATCCGGCTGGTGAAAAAGCCAGAGAGAAATGGGGGGGGGAGGTTGGCAAAAGGAAAAAACTGGGAAGGCAGAGGGTGGGGAGGTGGAACCGAGGTTGGGGGCCAGCCGTGAACTAGACCCTGGAAGAATAATAGAAAACAGACTAGCCCTACCTCTGCAGCGGGAAGGGAGTTGATTCCTCCTACTAGGGTAAGGGGATGACGGATTGGGGGCAGTCATACGGGGTCATTATACTGTGGAGCTTTAGCTCCTGGAAGGGAGGGAGGAACTATTGGGCCGTAATTGTCTTTAAAAGAAATTTGGTCTGTCCGGATAGAGTTCGTGATTAGTGAAAAAAACTTGAGAGGGAGGGAGAAGAAGGAGGGGTTGGTTTTAGCTTTGCAGAAAGAGAATGGTTAAGGTTCTTATCCTACAAGGAAACATGTTTGAAGGGTTCCAACAGGTCTGAGTGGTCATGAGAGGGGGAAATTCGAACTTCTACATGTGGGAAGTTTTTCAGCTGCTGCATCCAGTACGGTTGGGGTGCGGTCCCCTACCTCTTTTCGGGGCGGACACTTGGGGTGAGCTGGACAAAGGTAGTTCCCGCGTGGGGGAAAAAAAGAAACTAACCACTCCTCGCTGTTAGAATGGAGTGACGAGACAGAGGTCCCATGCTCAGGTTTTTGAGAGAAGGAGTAGATCCTTGCATGTGATCGGCTGAATAAAGGAGGACGATTTCTACGCTAAGAGTTCGAGGCCTACATCAATTGTCCCTTTCGTCCCTGGGGGGGAGAAGGTTAGACCGAGAAGGACCCGGAGGTCATGGCCCCTCCTTGGAAGAGGGAAAATTCAAATTCCCTTTTAAGATTGGAATGCAAAGGGCAAGCTCCTTCGACGGGGGGTTCAAATGTGGGAGGGACACTGGGGGGTGGAAGGGAGACTTTTCCTACGTCGTTGAATAAGCTAAGGTTTAGCTACTTATCGAAGGGAAGGGACCATTTTAGGCAAGCGGTGGGGATGTGAAAAAAAGGCGACGATATTTACAAGTAGAGGTCAGGTTGTCTGAGTACCAGGAAACAGTGAGAAAGGAAACTTGCTTAAGAGAAAAGGGGGAAATTCTTTGCTGATGTCCGTGTAAGGGGTCCTAAAGAAGCAGTAGCCGTTGCAAGCTTCGATTGCCGTCGTAGTGGAGGAAGGGAGAGACGGTTAAAAACCCATTCTACTTGGGAATCCAGAAGAATTTATAGTTGTGCAACGAAAAACCTGAGTTGTACGTCCTAGGTGGGGGAAAACATTGGACCTGGGGCGGGTAACTCGAAGTAAAAAACACGACGGTAAAGGAAGGAACCCCGAACGTCTTCTAGTAACTGAGTGTTGAAGTAGGGAAAAGAGAGGCAATTCCTCCGGAACCACCTAGGCTAAGGGGGAACGATTTTGATGGTTCGAAAGGTTAGAAGAAAAAGAGAAATAGAAAAAAGTTGGGGTACAGCATGGTGGCATATGGGGACTCGAATCTGTATCGTAATGTGGGAGTCCTGGTCGAATCTTCTAAGAGAAAGGGAAGGTTGATTCAAGAACTATATGTAATTTGGGGAGATTTTGGAAGCTTTGGGAAGAATGGGGGGAAGATTCCAAGTAGAAAAAGAATTTCCCGGGCCGAACATTCCTCCTTACAGGGTGATGATGGGATGCATGAGGTCGACCGGGGAGATCCGATCCCATGAAAAACCAACACAAAAAAAGAAGGCATAAGCAATAGTAAACAGACTTGACCAACAAACCTGAGTGGAGGAGGAGAATAAAAGGAGACAACAACTGATCCCAGAAAAGACAGAGATGGGTCCAAAAGGGAAGAAAGATCTATCAACAACGAAAATAAGAGATTTTCCTGGGGGGGGGGGTGACAGAAAGAGTTTCACCTGGGGGAAAGAAGTGGGGGAGGGTCCCGCACATGCAGTGCGAAGGAGGTTCTAGGTATTTATTGCTATGACTGACCGGATGGTTCTTGGGGGCCATGAGTCGATGTTCTCGGGGGGGGGGAGCAGGCGACACGTTCAATCATCACCAGCAAAAAAGAAAAAATTATGTCTTCATGAATTCAGGGAACTGCGGTCGCTTCCTGGTTGTGGGGGGTCGGGAGACACAATTAGGCCAATGCAGGAGGGCACCTCCAAAAAAGATCCGGGAGGAAGAGTTTGAATCATCTCCCCTCTTGGGGATATTGAAGGCCGACCGAGAAAAAAGGAGGTCGCGGAAGTTCCGAGCTTACCTTCAAAAAAAAAGGCTACGCACTAGAAGAGGGGAAGAGTTCGAAAGAGTCTCAGTTGAATGGAGCGCCGAAAACTGAAAGGTGGGGGTATATAGTGTATTTTTTCTACGGGAACGCCGTCCCGCCGTCTCCATGACCAGATGTCATTCCCCGGAAAAAAAGGGGACCAAAATCTTGTTGAAAAACAGAGAAAGGAAGAGCTAAACCTGGGCTTGGTAGTTGAAAGTCAGCACATATAAATTTCTCGAGAAAAGGAAGTAGGAAGGGGGCATGTGACTTCCCCTCCGGCAACTCCCGCCGGAAGTGCAACGCCTCACTTCAGGAGATGAACTCGGAATGAATGTTCAAGAAAGGCCATCAACACTCACGACAAAAGACTTAGCAAAATCGCGGGACAGATTAAGAAGGGACCGCCGGGGCAGGGAAGACTACAAACACTGACGCGACTTGCCCGTTTCGATCCCCCCGGTAGGAAAAAAAGATACCTCAAAAGGCGCTTTGTAAAAAAGCAACGAGCGCAGCGTTCCAAGAAATTCATACTTCTCTCGAGGACGTTTATACCAGACGTAGAAGGGACACAGGGTGACCAACGTAAATACCTTTTGAACACCGCAGAAGCAAACCAGATCGTGGCCGAGATCTTGAACCGTTGAAAGAGATCCAGAGATGGGACTGAACCGTCGGGGTCCGTGGACATCGTGACAAAACCGCAGTGACACCACAAGGGGAGAAAGGGGGGAAACACAAAGACAGCTGAGGAAGGAGGCAAGGCAAATCTACACCAGGTGTTCGTCGCGAAATCTCACGGGCGGGGTCAAACAACCGGGGAAAGGAGAAGAAAAGAAGAGTTGGTTAGAAGGGGGCGGGAAAGCCAAGACTAGCGCTCTTTTTTTTGCGGCCAGCAGAGGGGCCAATAAGACTTTTCATCTCAAAGTTGCGGAAAATAGACGGGCAGGACTTAAACCTGAAAGGGAAGTCATAGGAGTTTAGAAATCTTGGGGAGATGAGGTAGAGGGAGAGAGCAACACTTTCCTTACAGAAAGCGATGGGGACAAAACCGCAAATGAGTGGGGTCGGAGCGAAACCACAAGGAAAAGTCATCCTCAAAAACCACCCAGAATCCTTCTGTCTAGGAAAGACAGGGAGTCGTCACGCTAAGTGAAGGAACGAGCCAAGACAGTACTGGGCGGCACCTGTCGTTCACCTAGCAACCGACGGACCAGAATCATTAAACGTCGGGGTACGAAGAGGGAGAACAAAGGGGGTGGATCTCCGTCATACCGAAATCCTCCGGCAGGAGGGAACGATCGGAACGGAGGACGTCGAGAGACTGCGAGCTTGAATGGGGGGACAACAACCAGACGTCAGAAGTCTGTTCCAACCGATGACTACGGGCAAGGGTGGGTCCTTCCTGCCCATAAAGGGCCCCCGATCTCTGCTGAGACAGAAAAATCACGGTTCTCAAGAGGGGGCCAGGGCTCGGAATTTTTTCATGGGGCGCTCAAAGTCAGGCTAGAGGCATCGATCACTCAGGTCGAATCCCCGAGAGGCGCGGGGTGAATGGGAATCTAGAAAGAGGAATCAGGGAACGTCCATTTCATGGAGAAACCAGCAGGCCAGAGGAGGTTGGTGGACCGACGCCCGCGTTCAGCACCTGCTTTCAAGCAAAGGAGGCAAAACAATCAAGGCTTGAGGCCAATCTTCACAATCGAGGGACGGGGGCCGCCAAAGAAAACGATAATAAGAGAAGGAGTCGACGCAAAGAGGCCAACATCGCGCAAGGGGGCGAGGACCTGCCGAACTCGCTTGGACAAAGAAGAACATAGGAAAGAGAAAAGGAAGCACCGGTTATCACCGTCCGAGAAGTCGTTTTCAGAACGCAAGAGGCGAGAAAAAACAGCGGAAGGGGTTTTATGACAGGTACTAAGGAAAAAGAACCGGGAAGTCAGGCCTACCTTCGCTTAGTGGAAGAAATCCGAGCAAGGGTGAGACTGAATCTCCAGAACGGTTCTTAGAATCTCGGGGTCGAGTTCAGGGGGCAAGGGAAGACGACTGGGCGCAAGGAAGGACCTGCGAGGGAGACTGACGCAATGAAAGACGAAAATGGTTCTTTCCTTATTTTCAGGAAAGCGGAAATACTAAAGCCAACAGTACCCTTGGACATCAATTCCTTAGGAGGCAGAAAGAAGTGGGCAAAGGGAACCATTTGAAACCTCAAGCGGGCTCGGATCTCTCGAAAGCTCAGAAACAAAAACCACGGAGGAAGGGGGAATAGGGGGATTCCTCTCCTTTGCGTGAATCCCCTACCGGGTCCCGGGACTATTCTTAGTGGGGCCGGGAAGAGGGGTCTTAAGGGGTGGTTGTTTCTGGCTTAGGGGTGCAAGGGAACTGAAAGGAAGGGCTGCGGTGAAGGGGCGGGTGTTAACGCGGGCTCTTGTTCGGGAAGGTCAGTGTTTATAAAGAAAATGGACGAAAAAGTAAGACTGAACCTAGCTGAAGATTCGTCAGAAAAGGAACGGGGAGGTAGATGAGAGAAAACTTTCATCTGTCTCTCCACGAAGAGCAGTCGGCGACCAGAGGATTTTTCGGGGGGGGAGAAAAAGTCGCTTGGGTGGGGGACGCGAAAAAGGCGGCCTGTCCGTATGAACCTACAAGTTTGGAGGAAGGGAGGAAGGGCAGAGTTTTCCTGTTGCAGAAAAGTAGTGGCGGAGATGAATCGAGGGGCTAAGGAGTTGTCGGTGGGCGAGGGGGGGCGGCTCCGTTTCGTAGTCGGACAAGGAGAGGGAGCTGAGGGGTTTCCTCTCGCTGGGTCTGCCTGTCGATTCTTTGGCATCTTGCTGGGCATAGCTGTGCAACGTTTGGCCTGTAAATTGGGTTTGGAAGAACCTCTTATGGGACTAAAAGGGATAGTTTTCCTTGGGGGGACCGCGGGTGATCCCGGTTGGGGTTGCCAAAGGGGGATTGCCTGGGACCGGGGGAGGGGTTGAGAGTGAGCGGTAATTCTTGATGGACATAAAAAGGAAAAGACAATCCTAAGAAAGGAGAAAGAGGCTGGAGGGGCCGTTCCTTTGTGGAAGTTTTATCAAACAAACCACCAAGGTCCGGGGGGGACGGGGGGGAACCAGACCAAGGAATTCTTTATGAGCCAGAAGAGGGAAATCAAGACAGTGTAGTCCATTACACCGTTCCGACAAAGCTTTTTGGGGGACCTGAGGTGGGGGTTGGGGCCCAATAGCCTGGCACTCAAAAGAAGCCTCGTACCGGATCGATTTCTTTGAGAGGGGTCCGAAGGGAAGATTTAATTCCGGAGAGTGTTGAAGTGCATACCCGGGGCTTATGAAGACGGGGGACTATCGGGGGGCATCCTTCTGTCCAGGAGGCTGCAGTGGCAGATTTAAGTGGGACGGCGTGGGGACCTTAACTTTGGGGGAAAGGTTTGATTCTTTCAGGAATAGAGGGAAGCAGAGGTCTTCAGGAGGGTGCGAAGGAGGGGCTGGTTGGGGGGTTTTTGGGTGTCTAAACAGTTGTTTTCAGGGGGGATCCAACAAAAAAGGAAAAAAAAACTGAAGACTGGTTGATGGTGAAAAGGGAATGGTTCAGTACCTGTAGACCCGTCGAAGGCATCCTGAACGAACGAGTAGCCAGGGGAGGCATTTGCACGGCCCATCTGTGATCGACCGGGGGTTAGGCTTATTCCGTATGGGGGGGCAAAGTTGACATGAGAACGAAACAGCCAGCTTTCGGCTGGTGGACGACCAGGATCCAGGAACTCTCAAAATATGGGAGTGCTGAAAGGGGGCTTTTCGATCAGCCGACGTAGAACTGGCAGTTTAGCCTCGGACAGCACACTTCGGGCTATTTCACGCGGACCGATAAGGGCGAAGGGGACACTTTTTTTCACACCAGTACCTTGGGGGAACTGGGCGGCGGGGGTTCACGAGGCCGGGGACAAACCGAAGAAGGGTTCAGGCACGAACCCTGCTTGATCCTGTGAAAGCGGGAAAGGGAGGCCGGAAGAAACCTGTGTTTTAAAGGGATTTTGCGAAAGACGGAGACGGTGAAGTCGACGGCGTCCTAACAAAGGGGGATTTGATAAAAAGGGCAGGATCGTGGAGACATACGGGGTTCAAATACCCCGCGTAAAAGGGGGGTGATAGCACGGGCACGAACGGACGGTCAAGTTGGTTACCCGGAAGTCCTAGGTAAAAGAGAGGGGACGCGAAAAGTGCTGAAGCATGTGTGAGGAGGGTGGCTGGGGGGAGGACGTAACTAGTCATTTATGAGACGAAGCTTATCTTTTGCAACTTCTGCTATGCAGGCGTTCGATCAGGAAGAGGCATCTCCGTCGACCACAGCGAACGGCGAGCACCGAAAAAGGGGCCGCTTCAAATCGAGGTTGAAACCGGGTTTTGTAATCCGGGTCCGGCGGAAGGAAACCCTGACTGTTAAGGAGCATGAAAAATTCCTTCGAGGGGGGCCGGGAAACTGCGTTCACGTAAGAGTCAAGGGACGGCCGCACGGATGACTATTGCAGGGCGACTTCATTTCTTTAAAAAGTAATAGGAGATCTGGAGTCTCCTGGGGGAGGGAAAAATACTGGGGTCTATCTACTTCGAAAGGGGGTTGTCTCCTTTGGCTTCGAAGGGGTCAATCGGAGGACTGGCTTCGGGGTGGGGGGGAAAGGTGAGATGCGGCTTTTGATGGGGGATCCTTTTGGGAGGGACCCTCCCTTCCTTTTTAAAAGGGTTGTGGACGGCTATTCAGGAACAAAAGGGAACGGAGAAAACCAGGGAAATAAGCAGGAGTCTGAGAGGGGGGGGGAAAATTATCCCCCGGTCTGGGAAGAAGGAAAGAACCGGAGAAAGAAAACCTGCAACATCCCATCACGCCGAAATAGGGAAAAGACATAGATAATAAAAGCCTGCAAAAATCTCCAACTGTAAGGAGAGGATCACCACGGCTCTTCCCAATCCCGTCTCCCGAAAAACTATCAGCATGCACCCAACTAGTGACAGGGAAAA
>Ga0179591_1341745_pt1 | contig 14823 bp, 13 predicted proteins | sample CZOMad2_1_08_16f_FD_182891 | JGI IMG/M metagenome (GOLD analysis project Ga0179591, IMG submission 182891) | Vadose zone soil fungal communities from Angelo Coast Range Reserve, California, USA - CZOMad2_1_08_16fungal (PacBio error correction) | ecosystem: Environmental > Terrestrial > Soil >...
AAGAGGAGGATCCTCGAGGTCGTAAAAAAAGGAACCTACTGAAGGAGCTCTCTGGGCGGTAAAATCGCGTTAGGTCGACCATGGACTAGCTAATTATTCGCAGCGTGTGTACCCGTTCACACGTTGGTCGGGTACCAAAGTAATCGAGCGAGACACCTGCCGATTCTAGACGGAAAAAAAACGCCAGGGGGACGTGGAAGGCAGTCGGAGAGGGTCTAGAAAAGCTTGTCGCGGGCGAAAGGAAAAAGGTCTAGGAAAACGAGAGAATCCTAAAAAATCGCTGATCGTGAGGCGGAGCACCCGGATTTTATAGCTAAACCAGAGAAGGGGCCCAGGGAAAGGTTCTCGCGAGGCGTCCACGTGGGAGTATCCGAGCAGGTCATTTGCAAGAAGGTAACAAATTGAAAGGGGAGTCAGAATTGACCGGCCGAATAAGCAGACTGAAGGCAAAGGAGAGGTGTCGTTCAGGGGCATATCCAGTGCAAGACGTAGAGCTTGCGAATAGGCCTGGTCATATGCTGGTTTCCAAGGAGAGGAAAAAGGGCATACTCTCACGTTCGTGAGATAGGAACCTGGAAGGTATGTACGCAACCTGGGCCACCATATAGGAAAGACTCACCGAAGATAGACTTCTTAACGCCGTAGAAGGTTGGGGGCGCGGGCAACAACCTTCGGGGAAGGGGGGAGCATGTTGTCGTACGAGTAAGGAAGATAATGGAGGAGCCATCCAAAATTTGCCACTATAAAGGAAGACCGGGACGAGGGGGTCAAAGGGGACTGGGCGGTCCTGGGACCTTGAAAATTCAGGAACGAGTCGACTTCGATGGGGACACCTCGGGAAGCACCATCCACGGCTATAGGCAGGGCTCAAGAAAGATAAAGAAGGGACGTAACACGGTCTCGTCGAAAGGTAGGATTTGGAGGTGCTATCACTCGGTGCAGGGGTCAAGGTTATGAAAGGACAATTATGAACTTTTATGACGGAAACAAACCGGTGTTTAAAAAAAACGGACGGGGGAAAAGGCAATTCTGGGCATGGGGGCACCTCAAGAAAAATAAAAGGAAGGAGGAAGGGTCTTAAAGATCAGTCATACTGGACAGCGGCCGCGCGTGGGGGGGTTAGGGAGAGAACCCTCTGAAGACAGGCTGCCCCTGGAGATCAGAAGTGCCAACGCAGCTCGTACTAGTGGAAAAATCAGGCTGGCAGAGGGCTCATCTTGTCCGAGGAGAAGAGAAACCAAGAAAATAGGAAAGCTTCTCTCCGAGAGAAGAGACCGACTCTTCGGCGGGGCTCGGAGGATTGCTGCTCAAAACCGAGAGACTTCACTGGACAGCGCAGAGGGGGGAATGAAGCGGGGCTGGCGACCTATCAAAATGTCAAGATCGGCCGCGTTCGTCCGCAAGGACTAAATGTTGGTAGCTCTGAGAAAGAAAGCGCAAAAAAGAAGGCGCTCTACGAAACCAACGTTTCTCAGTGTCAGACTAAAACTTCGGGCCGGCCAAGTACCCGCGAAAAGGGAGGGAAGAGAGAACGCATCGCAAGAAAAAAATCGAAACGCACAGCTCAAGGAGAGAAGGTCTCCGGGAAAACTGTCGATAAAGCCTCCCAAAAGAGCGGGGCAGAAAAAAAGGATAAGACCACATGAAGGGGAGGTCCATAGGAGTTCTCGTTAGCCAAAAAAATCAAACCGGAAAAGAAATGGGGGAGGAAGGCCCCAGATACGAGCGCGTTCTCGGGAAAATGGAGGCACCAACGGACGACCAGAAATATTTCTTAGTCTCGAGGGGGAGGGGGAGAACCCGGGGGGACAAGAGATCTAAAAGTAGACTACTCAGAGCGGAGGTGGAAATCTCCTCTCGCCGACGCGAATCCAAAGGGATTACGCGGAGGCGCACAAAATACTCATCGCGTAAAAAAGGGAATACAGGCTGACACGAATAAAGGGGGTCGAAAGACTACCAACCATCTTCCAGCGCTAATAACACTCTACGGAGAAACAAGGGTTAGATCTCAAGGCTCGTAGAATGCAACACAAACAACAAAAGGCATCTAAATGGATGAGTTTGGGCCAAGGGTGCTCGTCGGCTCTTGGTATGTTCTCTATACTCATGTGAATCTGGTGTGATTCAAGTCTCTCTCTTGTGCGAGGAAAGGGGGATTCGGCTCATCTCCTAGGGTGGGGTTCCGCAGGGATCCTCCGTGCTTAGGACTAGAATCTCTCGTCGGGTCTGGGAGTCTTCTCTTAGTCTTCGAAACTGAGGTTATTTTCCCTCCCCCTCTTAAAAAAAAAAGCGAGGCCGAGACAGAAAATAGTATATTGTGGGTCACTGGGATCACCCGAGGATTCATGGGGGAATCTCCCGGCGAGGTATGAAAATCGGATGGGCATGAACCTGGTAGAAAGCGGGTGCGACCAGACGTGGATAGCAGTGGCTATCGAGCTATGTGTCAGGAACTGGGCGAATAGCGTCTGAGCGAAGAAAGGACCGGTGAATCGGAAGGGAGTGCACGAATTTCAGAAGAAGGGAAAGGAAAATCAAGGGGATGTGCCTCCAAGTCCTTCTCTATCGTATGGGATAGCTAGAACGCACTCTGGGGACACTCTTGATCGCAGAGGGCAAGGGAGAGAAGAAGAGCGCACTGTAGGGGAACGATGAGAAAAGAGGGAGTGGATCAGGGGAGCACGATAGTTAGGAAGGCGAAGCCAAGTCTAGGAGAGGGAAATCCTTTAAAGGAAAGAAAAATTGCACGTTGATCGTGCGACTACAGAAGGCTCGTAATGGCGGTAGCAAGTTTCCGCTATTAGGAGACCATCCAAGATGAGGCAAATTAAAGAGCAGCTACATTCGAAACGAGAAGGGATTCGATGGTGTACAGGATCTAACAACATGCGAGCTGACTACGACAGGCCGGAGGATCCTGAACGCTGGAAGAGGGCTGCAGGCTAAAGAACGCCCTCAATCGGGGATACAGTGACTGAGGTCAATTGATGGATGGCGCAACGACTTTGGAACTTGAACATTAACCAGAGGGATAAAAACATAACTTGTGACCGATTAAGAATTGGGTGAAGGCACTACCGAAAAAAAATCCATGAAAGAAAGGTCGTACGGAGGCCTCTCTAGACGAGGAGAGATGGAAGAAACCGAAAAGAGAAGAGGATTAACTAGGGTCAATCAGGGACGCTGGTCATCGAACGAGTACGACAGGAGCACAGAGGGGGGACCTTAAAGGTACATCTTCTCGGAAGAAACGGTCGATCAAGAGAAAACTAGAATTAAGAACTAAAGGCATCTACGAAATGAGATCAAACGGGCGACGTTTTGGCAGCCCACGAAGAAGAGTTAAGAAGGACGTCAGAAATCGAAACATCTAACAGAGCGAGGACGACGCACAGAAAATTATGAACGAGGGAAGAAACGGGTCAGCATTCACCTACAAAATCCGGGGAACGTGGGACCAAGATCGCTACATCAAAAAATGACAATTACAGAATCGCAAGAGTACGGAATTCGAAGGGATTAGGACACTAAACAAGGCCAGACGAAGAGACAAAGCAAAGAGCAAGTATCAGCTTGAGCGCGAGTTCACGGCAGGGGTGGGGGGAGGGGAAGGACACTCCGGGACCGTCTGGGGGGCACATAAAATGCAAGCAACGCGAGATCCTCCAAGGAACTAAAGAGTCTACTCAGGCCTCTGGAAAAAAATTGTGTTTTATGGGGGGGCCATGTTTTTTGTTGGGTGGAGGGGGGGTCACCGCACTGGAACATCGGCAAAAAGGAGCTAACCCAAAAAAAAAATCGAGAGAGCAGAGACAGGTCTCAGTCGGGACGTCTTCCCAAATCTGAGTTATTACTACCCAAAAAAAGAGTACTGAGAAGGGGGAGCAGCTCCGAGGGGGGAGAGCTACCCAGAACTCTTTCGCAAACGGAAAAGGAAGCCCGGAAGGGTCAGATGAAAACTTACCGTAGACCAAATTAAAAAAAGAAAGAACTCACGGCTCATAAATGAGGCCTATTCAGGGGGAAAGAATAACAAAGAAGGGGGGACACGCCTCAACTAGAGAACTCAGGGTATTAACTTGCACCTGTACGTCCTAGAAAAGCTACTCTAAAGACAACAACAGGAGGAGAGGGGCTATATCTATTAATCTGTAGGAGTGGAATTCGAATTAAGATAGGAGAGAGGGAATCTGATTGGGGGGGTATGAATAGGCGAAGGATTCGCAGAAGTACTCTAGTCAACAAATGGCAAAAACAAAGGGGTCTGGTTAGACAGTACTCTGCTCAGGATCCCTGACTGATATCGATCTGGGCAGCCCAGGGGCGGATTTCAGAGGACAATCAGTCGAGTAGTTTAATGAAGGTTCGGATTGGGTCGTTAACGAGACGGGACCTACAGAAAAGCCATAAAACGCTCTCTTCTATCGGAGCGAGTCGTGGAGGTCTACGGGGAATGTTGAGTGATGAGAAGGCGGAATGACATTAATAATTCAGGGAGTAGGAGAGGGACGTCCACGTTTATATGAAGAAGGGGGGTGATTTGCAGGGGCCAACATACCGGCACTCTGACCAATAGAAGATGAAAAAAAGAGTGGAACTTCCTCATTAGCTCCCGGGAGAAAAGGCGAAAAACGGTTCTATCTGGGTGTCAATTACGGGTTACAGGGATATTTTCGTCGGACAGAAGGATGAGTCGACAGCGCTTAGCAGGATTCCTTGCAGAAGATTAAAGCGACTGGGACGGGAGAGAAAAGAGGTTCGGGTAAGCAGAGGAAAGCGCGGGGGAATCATAATGGATCTTCCTGGGGCGGAAACGGAACGGAGGGCGATTGACTGACCAAGGGGAAAAGTCGGAAGCGTAGAAAGGGGGAACTAAAAAAAGTCCAGGGATCAGAGTTTGGTGGGGGTGTCGTAAGGGGAAAAAGAAAGGGGAAAGGGCCTATGGGGGGAGGGACGCCGAATTACTAGGAAGATTGTGATCAAGGAGGGGGGCGCAGGGGGAAGGGCGGAACGGTACCAAGGAGGTCGAGATGGACGACCGTCAAAAAGTCGAAATCGTGAAGACTCAACTTCTAGGTCGACGCAAGAAAAAAACGACAAGCGGCGAAAAAGAAGGGAGTCTTGGTCTAATCATGCATGGGTCAAAAGTTGAAAAGGAGAGGATTAAATGAACTGGGAAAAATTTGGGACTCTGTAAGCGACTGTGAAAAAGGAAAATCCATAAATAAGACTCAAGGAAGAAAACTGGCAAGGGGAGGGAGAAGTCGCCAGGCTCGAAGAAAAGAGGAAGATCTTGGTTCTCTTAGACCGGAAAGAGAAAAATGAAACTCGTGGAGAAAACATCTCGAAAGTCAACGCCAGGGAGAGGAAAGCTAATCAAGGTACGAAATTATGCCTAGATTTCAGAAACTCTAGAGAGGCGGAAGCCGCAGGAAAAAGGAAAGCGTAGGAGAACCGAGCACGTTTGATCCCCAGGGAAATAGGAGCACCTTTAAAAAACTGCCGGGAAAATACGACCGGTCAAGAAGCTGACCGGGGGGTGGGATGTCAAGAAAAAAAAATGGAGATGAGTCTGTTTGAAGACAATCCAAAGGGGTCGCAGGAGACTAGGTAAGAGATAGGGTCGGCGTCGGGTCTCGGGGAAAAAGAGGAGGTGAAAACCCCCTGGGAGGAAAATATTAAAAAAAAAACGAAAATATAGTGAAAAGCGCGACGAGCGCAGTACGAGGTAGAGCTCCTAGATAAGGGAATAAAAACTCAAACGCTCAGCCGAGGGGAAAGGATCGCCAAAAGGGGAATGTCGACCAGCTTCTGATCAGTGCACAGAAAACCAAATGACGCGCTCCGCCGGGTCAGTCTAGTGAAGCAAACCCTAAAGGAATCGAGGAGTCATCTGGAGCGCGAGAAAGCGGGTATGCCATCTAAAGGAAATTAACGAACTAGGATCAACGAGAATCATCGATCGATATACTAAAATCACTCCATACCGGAGACTAGGAAGCCAAGGAAGGACTTAAGAGCGCATCGAATAGACAAACTCTGCGTGAAGACGGGAAAGTCGTAGAGAGGTAAAAAGTCGTAAGGAGAAAAGCATAGAGAAGAGGTGAAAGAAGGGGCTGAACAACACAAAGAGGCCAGAAAAAAGAAAAAAAGGGGAGGAAAGAGAGAGGATTAAAGTTGTCTGGTCGTGAAAGATTTTATGGTGTACTTTTGAACTCTTTACTCCGAGGAATGGTACGGAAATAGCGAAAGGATGGGAAAATGGATCGTTGCATTCCTCTGGGGAGCAGGGCCTTTGCACCGGCGGCGGATTGCGAAAGAGGATAAGAAAAAAAACTAGCTTCGTAGAAAGATATCACACAAACAAGGATACCCGAACGGACTAAGAGACAGAGGAAAGTTCGTAGGCAGACGAGAAACTTCTTCGAGGGGGAGCGGCTGAGGAGGAGATTGGTCGTATAGGGGTCACGAGAAGAAAAACGAGAGGGAAAAACGTTGAGGCCGTTCAGTAGCGCTACCAGATAGGGGCTTGTATCTCCCACCATCATCGCGCGAGCAGAGGACCGACGAAGGTCTCTCGTGCGAGGAATTGATAGGAGTCACCGAAAAGGGAAGATGAACTCAAAGGTTAATAATCTTTTGTGAGGGAATACTAATCTTACTCCCTGAAAGCGAAGATCTGGGGACATTCGGACAGTCTTCGCATGGGGAAAAGCGGTTCGCGAGATTAGTCCGTTATGGATTAAAGGGAAAACGGACAGGAGGTTGCTCAACGATCCAGTGTAACTCTCAAGTATGCCGCGTGGATAGGGCGCAATACGCTTCGTAGAGGTTCTTGCAAAGTAATCGATGAAGGGATCCGGCGGAAGCTCTATGACTAAGATAAGAGAAGAACTTCGAAAGGGATTTGGTGTGTCTAGAGAGCATCAGAGAGAAAAGTACATGGCTAGGGACAGAAGGATCATCAAGAAAATAGGTCGGCCAGCGTGGACAGTAAAATTCTCTGGAACGCCAGGGCTGTTGAGCTTCGAGGGGGACGCACATGCGACTTGGGAAAAGTTCACCCGGACGATGAAAAAATGATAAAAACTAGGGGGACAATCTTCGGCCTGCTAGGAAAAAGGAACGTGAAGGAAAGGCCGAGAGAAAGGAAAAACCCGTCTAGTGCGCACCGGGGAGAGACCTCGTCGATATTGCTCCCCCTTCAGCTTCAAAGAGGTAAGGAAAGGAGACGCCAGAGAACGAGGCCCGTCCGTAAAGAGTTAAGAGAAAATAGTATCGGAAGGGATGGAAAGACGGGATCCTCGAAAAGAGAGAAAAAAACCCAAACAGGAAATTAGACTACAATGAAATAAAACATCGAGGATTAGCCAAAGAGAAATGGTGGGAAAAGAAGACAGAAAAGTCGTGGTATCGATGAGCAAAACCGAATTGCAACAGCCTATCAATGGGGAGACTCCTCACGGTTGATCTCGAAGAAAAGAAAAGAATGAAAAAGACCAAGAATCGCTGGAAGAAAAGATCATGCCAGGGCCTGGAAGATTAAGAGATCGCGTAAACCGAAGAAAGAGAAATTAGAAAAACAAAAAGAAGGACTCAAAACAAAGGCGTACAGGAGGAAGCTTGAGTCAAAAAGGCACAGCAAAGACTTCTCAAAAGAAAGCAAAGTCAGAAAAGGAAGACCCACGGGGGGACGAAAAGAAACGACGAAATCCAGAAACGAGGAGTCCGATGGGGCTCCTCACCTCAACAAAATTAACGGAGCTACCGACCGATCACCGACGAAGGCTCAGAAAGAAGTAAGGGAGTAGAATTGACAGGAGTCCATCAGGGCCTAAAGAACGAAAAAAGAGGAACTTAAAGTACGCGCATCAGATTTCTCGAGAACAAGACCCGGGGCCTGAAACCGATGGAAGACCAGGGGCTCGAGAAAGAATGTTAACCGGTTGGTAAAAAAGATAAATGCCAGAAGTAGAGCAGGCAAAAGAAAGAAAAAAATCACTCAAGGACACATGGTCAGGACAAAGAAGGTCGCTCCTCTCAGGATCAGACCCTGAGGAATGGGCACCGTTACGACAGGAGAGAAAAAGAGGCGAAAAAAAAAATGAGGAGGAAAGAGAGAGAAGGGAGAACGCCTCTTCGGTCCATTCATCCATGGGACTCGGAGAAGTCACGTACACCAGCGGAGGTAGTAGACAAGAAATAATCAGGATTGAAATGCCTCGACGCTATCGAGTAGGGCACTTTGTTACGCAAAAAGGGAAGTAGGACTCTATCCAAACGTAAAAAACGGGGGAGACAGACCCATGGCTTTGATTCCAAGGAGGACATGAAGATGCATTACTTTTCTCGGTAATACGCTGACAGAAGAAATAACTACCGCTCTCCAGGGAGAGAGAGCGAGAGGGAGGGGATATCCTCGTGTTTGATTGGCGCGACACCCATATGACGTCCTGTAAGGAGGCAGGAGCTTAGTGTACTGACACTTGGATGATATAGAAAGGGGATTGGAAGGTTCCAAATTTAAGAGGGACGTCAGAGCTTTACTGGAAAAATACGCAGTATCACGAACTTTGGGCGTGAGGGGGGGGGATAGGGTAACGTTCAGGGGCCTGTGATCAGTTTGGTGAAAAAATCAGGTCCGGGTAATTCAGACGGAAGACTTGGACGTTTATGGAAACTCGAGAGGGGATTAAAGAGCTTTTCCAACACGGTCAGCTGCGGCGGGGGATATGCCGTACAGAATTATTAGGGAAGACAGGGCAGGTGGGCAATCGGAGGAGGGTAATTAACTAAAATAACCAAAGGATAGTCATAAGAAAGACCAGTACTTTTATAGGAACCATCAGAACGGCTCTTATAAGAAGTTTTTGTAGCCCGGTGAGGGTTAAAGTTAAAATCCCTACTACCGGTCCACGGGTAATCTAGGGTAACTATTGGCGGAAACAGGGAAGGGTGGGATGGAAAGTGGTAAAGATGAAACCAAAAAACACCCGGAAGTAAATCGGCCGAGTCGAGAGGTGAAAAGAGTGACCTACGAACAAAAAGAAATATCGGAAGAAAAAAAATGAGAAACCCACCGGTGTAAGCACTGGGAAAGGGTTCGACATTTGATATCGAGATTTCAGCAAGGGGAAAGGTAGGTAGGAAAGGAAGGGATTTAATTGGGGGAAACCTGAACTTGTTTTGTAAATCATTTAATAACGGTGGAAAAGGTAAAAAATAGAGCTTCGAAAAGAGAAAAGACCTAAGAAAATGGTGGCCTTCCGAGAAGAAAGAATAAAGAGGGAAAAACGAGGCCGAGATTTGGTGAGGAGGCTAAGGAGAATCTCCTCCCCAGGAGACGAGTCGGATAAACACCAACTCCTCTTCGGAAAGGAAGTCTCGCGGCTAACTTCACCTATCTCAAAGGGAAGGGTGGATTCAAGAGCTCTATTCATCGTTGTTTTGGGTCCAAAACTGAAAATATAAAAAGAAAAGGAGGTCTCGGAGAAAAAAAACCACGTGAGAAAAGAAAAAAACAGAGTCAATCAGAGGGATTTTAACAATTCAAAAAGTGGACAACAGAAAGATAGCCTGACAAGAGAGGGACTCTTTCTGAATGCGACGAAAGGGGTAGCGCAAAAATCTTAGTGAAGCATCCGATGCTCTTGGGAGAATAAAGTCTGGTTTGCGTGCGTCATAAAATAACCTCATCTGTACTTCCCAACTCATAGGGAGGGCGGGCTCCAATCAATGAGGAGGGAGAATCCCGAGAAAAAAAGAAACGGGACGAGGTTAAGCGGAAAGGAGTGGGGATAAAATCCGATCTGGTAGCGAATCAGACTCCACCGTGCACAGGGAGGCCATCGGAGTATAGTGCACCAGCAAATACGAGATACTGAGGGAGTGAAAGACAGATGAGAAACCAGAGACCTTGTTTTTGAAAAAAAAATCCACTAGAATAGGTACCTATGGGAGAGAGGAGCGAAAGAGATAAGCGTGATTGTCGGCCTAGAGGGAGAGAAACGCCTATCGGTCTCGAGCAAAAGAATCATATAGTAAAAGCACAAAGGATGTCCCTTCTTCTAACGGTGATTAAATGATCTCACCAGAGAACGCTATAGAACGGGGGGCCTGAGATATGAAAACTAAAAAAAGGGCGAACTACAAAGACTAAATGAAAAAATGCTTGAAAACTCATCGGGTCTCAACAAAAACACAACTTATTAGGGTAAGATGGAAGGTTTGGGGGTCTGCAAAGGGCCATCTGCTGGAGGGAAGATGGGTACGTTAGAGATGGCAGCGGGGTTGCAGGAAATTCTCGAGGTTCTGTTCGGGTGAGTACGAAGGACTAGGTTTAGGAGAAAAGTTCATCCAGGTGGGAAAGGCTAAAGGAAGAGATATCTAGATGACATTCATCCCAATGGTCGGGTTCGAGAGACGTGATAGAAAAGCGTAGGCCATAAAAAGAAAAATTTTCTGTTGATGACGAGGAAAAGAAAGAGAGCTGCGTAGATTTCTCTCATTCGGTCAATTCAAAAAAAAAGTAGAGAGTGGGGGAAGAGAAAAGATTGTAAGGCCAGGGAACTGTTTAGATAAGGCTATCAAAAAACCTGCGGAAGAGAAAAACTAATACGTCATTCCCGATAGGTACCGAGTTAAAAAGCAGAGCAGTACTAGATTTCCGGGTATCTGGAACGGGATCATGGTACTTCAGGGATTCCTACGTGAATTGACAGAGCGAAATCGGAGAAAAGGGCTCGGGGGGAGAGAAGAGGGGTTAAACTAAAAAAAAAGCCAAAAGGTAAGTAGTATTACAGCGCCATTAATCAGGGATATTATAGGGACCCGTAAGGAGTACCCAGGCGGAAGGTAGGGCTACTTGACTCAGAGCGGGGGACTCACTGATAGGGGGAGCCGGACGCGATATAGACATACTGCCTCTACTCTTAGTTCGAAAGAGAGAGGAAATATGACAGCTAATGGCCGAGAAGGGGGAAGGGAAATTCATATTGTGAAAAAAAGGACGAGAGACAGGGGGGGGAGAGGCTTAAAGAAGAGATTACAGGGGAGAACTTTAGAAAGACTTCTCCAGGGAGTGAGGTCGTCGGGGATCGAATGAGAACTGGGGAAGGGGTTACCATCAGAAGGAAAATGACAAAAAGAGGTGGAAGAATACAAAGTTAAGAAGGAACTTGAAAAGGGAACGATATATAATTACACCGAGATGACTGGAACAGACAGAAAGTCTGGATACGTCAGAGGAGAAAAATACGGCAAGGATTTCAACGAGGTGGACGAGATAGATAGGACCGATAGGACCAAGCTAGGAAAATAAGGGTGAAGAGGACAATCGTCAAGGGTAAAGAGAGCAAGAAAAAGTAGGGAGGGATCACTCTCCAATAGCCCACTCAAGGTCAACAAAAATGGGACCAGAGACGGTGGTTAAATGGCCCAGCTCGGACGGGGTATGGAACTTCGAGAGATCTCATTATAAAGAGGTGTTCAGAGAACCAGCTCGGTCGAAGAAAACAGAGAAAATTGATGCACGTTATCTCAAACGGAGCCGTCGTGAAGTGCAATGGCGCTGTGGAGTCAATCTGAGGGCAGCTATCGCAGCAGTAAGGCTTGAGATTCGGAGAAAAAATGCACGGGGAAAGAGGAACAGGTACAAAAACTCTCATAGACACTAGAACAAAGCGTCCAGAGCTAGGAGAAAAGGACCAAGGCGACTCGGGAAGGTCACTCCTCCTTATGGGCGAAGGAAGAAAATGCGCTATCTCCCCAGTGGGCCTCGCAAATGAGAGAAACCTCTGAGTAGAAAAATGTTCGGATAGAAAGAAGATCGCGGGCTAGGGAAATCACGAGGCATGAGAAGGGACGGGCCAACTAGGAGAGGTGAGTCAGGGCCGGGGGACCCAGCTCAAAAAGCTTCATGAAGGACGCTCAGCGACTCGAATTGGTTCTCGAGAGGACAAATCAAATGGGGACGGGAAAAACGGGCTGATCTAAAGGAAAAAAAGGGGGAGACATTACCTTTTTACCCTGGACATCGGGAATAGAAGGGCACTAACAAAGAACTAGGGGTCGGAAACTATGGGCCGAATAGGAGAGCGTCAAGGGAGGAAGGGGACCCGATGAAAAAAAGATCTGTAAAAAAAAAAAACGTATTTGATAAAAGGAGAGATGTCGGGCCTTAAACGGAAATGTAATCCTCCATGTAATCGAGGAGGAAAACTCTAGGTGTATTCAAACCAAAAGGGTAAGGATAGAAAGGCCGCTCACCGAATGGTTGCAACTAGGTAAACCACCAGTACTTAAAGGAAGAATATCAGCCGAAGATAGGAAGGGTGGGCGCCATCCACAAGGGAGGATAGAAAGAAAATAGAGAGATTCGCAGGAATGATCGGCCTTGTGTGGAGAGAACGAATCTGAAAGAAAAAAAGAAAAGAGAGACATAGGGAAAGCGAAAGGAAAATGGTTAGGCGAGAGGTGAAGGAAATGGGGAGGTTGACCCCAGGGCTTACCGAGGAGTAGCGTCTCGGCTTTGAGGGCCACTGAGAAGGGAAGGGGAGTTCCTTTTAAAACGAAGCAATGGAGGACGTAAGACTGCTGGGAAGATTGAAGGGGTCAAAAGAAGCAGGGAGAAGACGTTGCAACCGTGGCGAGGTCAGTAGTGAATACCTGGGGGGGAAAGTAGCAATAGGAGGCTCAGAGGGGAAGGGAGGCACTAGTAAAGGAAGGAATCTTTGAGGGGAAAAAAGTGGAAAGGAATACTTTCGGGGAAAAGAAGGCCGGAAAGTGAGGATGCGAATGGTCGCTTGGCTCAGATCGGGGAGGCAAGATAGAAGTAGAAAATCGGAGTCCAAAGCAAGCCCGTAACGGTCACCACACCAGGACGTAGGGCGTTTTCAGGGTTTAGAATTTCCGCGGGGGGGGGGTAAGTCTATTGAACTGGACCTCCGACCGTCAGAAGGCTACTAGTAGGAAGAAAGGCGCGCGGGAAAACCCAGTAGTGGGAAACGGAAGGACGGAGGGCGAGGAGAGGGGCGTCAAAGCCCACTACGGGACCTGAACCGAGAATCTGAGCAAATATGTCTAAGGGAGAATGAAATGGCCGTCTAGGTATAAGGTCCTGGAAGTTGCGCCCTCGTGCAGGGGTCCAGGGAACAATGGGAAAAAAAGGAGGCAAATAGAGGACTGTTATAAACGGGTGGCCAACATCATGGGAGTAGGGGGAAGTGTTGAAAAGGAAAGCTCCCGCGACCTAAGAATCCAAGCTGCGCCGTACGTGAAGAAACTCCAGGACTCCGAGCTGGGAGAAAATTTGGGCTTCTCAGGCTGACCGTCGCCTATCATGGAAGGGAGGGCAGTCCAGAGACGCATCCAATCGGAAAGGGAATTCTGCGTTGGAACGCTTGTCGAGGATGTCGAATCGAAAAGAAAAAAAAAACCGTTCAGAAGCAGGGCAATCTATAAAAAAATCACCGAACTTGAGGAGCCGCCGAAGCGGCACGGCCAAAAAGATATGGTGAACGGACAGGACGGGGGAAGCCTTCTCATAGGGAAGCAAGAGCGGGACAATCTAGTCAAAAAGATAAAACAGGTGGTTCTGGGAAAGTCTGTCTAAGGACCGGAAGCGCTCAACAATTACCCTACTTAGGGAGAACACGAGAGTACAAATCATCAAAAAAAATCTTCGGGAGAGAGGTAATCTCAAAAAGTGCCTGAGATAAGAGAGGAAAGCCTCTGAACTATCGGGGCGGCGGAAAGGAGAGAGACTCTGCCTCCGTTGAGTCTGGCAGATAAATTAGAAGGATGTCGAAGAGCGTCGAAGTCTGAAAAGAGGGAAGGGGAACATCTTCTAGTTCCCATGAAAACTAAGAAGAATGAAAAGCGAGCCCCATCACCTAGTGATCAAGGGTCAGATAAAGAAAAAAGAAAATCCCTCTTAGGAGAAAGAGGGAGAAGGGGGAGGGTACACGCTCGCTTCTAGAACTACTAAGGCAAATGAGGGGGAAAGAGAAAAAGATCGAGGAACTCCCGAGGACCTGCAGGAACCTGCTTAGTCCGAGAAGTATCCTGGAAAGGTAAGGAATAAAACATAAGACCACCAAGTCCTAGATAAAGGAGGAGAAACAATATGTCTGAAGCAAGGAAACGGAACTACGAGGAAGACTATTACTGGAGAAAACAACCATAGATAGCTCACAACAACAACAGTGGTAGGGAAATATATGTGCTGGTTAGAAAGGAGCAGATCTTCTAGTTCTTTGTAGGCAGTGATGTCCTGCATCAGTGTATACGGCAGAGTGCTCGAGGTGTCACGCTTTCGCCTGGTGAGATATAGGACCGGTTATGGCCAGAACCATGAGAATCAAAGGAGGAAGAGTCGAGTCTATTACTGGAGCCAACAGTGACGTCGGGGGCTATCGAGGGAATCCCTAAGATAAAAAAAAAGACGAGAGAAGTGAGAGACAAAAGTTACAGTTCTTTTTAGGCATCGAAAGGAACAAAACCAAAACCCCAGCAGGCGAGGTCTCTGGAATCACGTTGTCCTTTGAGGACACTCGGGGAGTGCAAGGGAGGAAAAAAAATGGGACAAAGGGGGGGTTCCTCCAATCATTTTTGCGACTGCACGCATCTCAACTGTATGAGAGAAAGAGAGCTGGAGAGAGTATCAAAGTAGAGAGACTTTGTCGAGGGTGCCAAATGGATAGACTGACACTCCAGGTGAAAAGCAGGGAAGAACGACGCTTTTTAGGACTACGACCTAGGACGTGGAGAAAGCGGTCAGTTCTTGAGAAAGAAAGAAGAGAGGAGCACATTAGGAGGGCC
>Ga0179591_1322594_pt1 | contig 14822 bp, 16 predicted proteins | sample CZOMad2_1_08_16f_FD_182891 | JGI IMG/M metagenome (GOLD analysis project Ga0179591, IMG submission 182891) | Vadose zone soil fungal communities from Angelo Coast Range Reserve, California, USA - CZOMad2_1_08_16fungal (PacBio error correction) | ecosystem: Environmental > Terrestrial > Soil >...
TAAAACCAGCAAAGTTACGAGAAGGCAAAGAGGAAGAGGGCGAGAACTACTCTTTTTCACTCCTGCAACGCGTAAGCTATAGGTCAGCATGGGAGAGCGAATAATAATCCTACAAAAACAATAACGGAGAATATGACCGAACTAGATGGGAAGCTTGTGAAAAGCGAGCCCTGAAGGAGGGTTGCTGCATTTCAAGAGGGAGGAGTAGGGAGATCGTAAGGAGAAGCACCGGGCGACGCAAAGGTGAGCTAATCTGGTCAGAACTAAGACTATTTTTATACCCTCATTCAAGCTGGAAGGGAGGACCTCGAGGATCTAATTGTAGCGGAAGGGCCTTCAGGTTCTATAATTATATCTGAAAGACGACCTTACCGTGGGGCAAGCGCGGGAGCCCGCAGCGGGGGGGACTAAAAGTGGCCTTCACTTATCACCCCGATCCGCAGAAGAGAATTCCGGCAACCGGAGAAAGGCTCCTGTATACCGAAAAATGAAGAGGATAAGGGGATGAGGGGAAAACTTTCATCAGGGAAAGGAAAGGTTCTTTTTACTTTCCCAACTAAATAAAAAATGGGGGGGAGTGAAGTAAGATATAAAGGCCGAGGTCGACGGGAATGACTATTTCAAACGGAGATTCAACAGGAAAGGGAGAGTTGGGGGGTACTTTGTGGGAAAAAGGAAACTGCATCAATGAAAGGGAGGGGAAAAACGGAATCCATCTTTCCCTTCCTATGAGTTAAAAAAACTTTGGAAAAACCCCACAATGACGTGCACTTTTGTCGGGAGGAAGGGGGTTGCCTTGAGAGGGGTAGAAGTAAAAACTTCCCGCGCGGGGGGGGGAAGGAGGGGAAGGGGGGAAGATTGGAGCTGGTTTCTTAGACTTTCAAAACTCCTTGCAAAACAGGCCTACTCACGGGCTCGACAGTTTCTCAGGGAAAGACCAGCCCCAAGGAAAGAGGTCTCAAGTGGAAAGAGGAAGATAAGCCAGTCGACAGGAAAGGAGGGGTGTCCACTCCGGGGGGAATGAAAACGCAAAGGCGGGCACTGTGCCAAACGGGGAGGAATAAGTGTAGAGGGGGGAGGCTCAAGCGAAGAATAGGAAAAACTTAAGTAGAAGAAGAATCTTTGGGACCTCATCGTAATGGGGGGGGGAAAGGGGTGGGACGAGAAGGAGGGGTGTGACCGAAGAGAACTGTGGCTGGGACCCGAGGGGTAAGAAGGGATCGAATTAAAAGGAAGAATTGTAGGCGTCTCGTCAAAGCAGAACGAAGGGACTCAAGTTGAAGAAAAAAAATGGATTGGGGGGGAAAACAGTCTTCAAAGGGACAGAGGGGTTGGGTGTACACTTAGGGATGAGGAGGGGAAGCTTAAAGACACCAAGCACGAACTGCCCTCTCGCACCGTCATGCATAAGGTAAAATAGATACTTGAGAGCCTCAGGGAAGGACGGTATTGGGGCAAAGAGGGGGGAAAGAGGGTTCGACGTGAAAATCCTCCCGGGAAACGTTTGTGGAAATTCGTTGTTACCAAAACGGGGTCTCAGGGGTGGAGAAGAAGAATTGTGGGGTATAAGCAACGTTACCGAGAGCTTGGGGGGGGGGAAAAACTGTCAGGTTTGGGGAAGCAAATCCGGCAGCTGACTTACCTGTCGGCTCTAAAAAGGGGAGCAACTTGACATTAAATTTGTGTAGGGAACCAATGCATAGGTAACTTTCTAAGGGGGGGAATAGAAGGTAAATTGGGGAAAGAGTCCGGGAGAGTTAAAAAGAAAAAAGAAGGTACGGGGTTGTGGTCTCTAGACGCTTTAACTGGGGGGGAGAAAGAAATTTGTTCAGGGTGGTGGTTTTTGCGTGAAAAAGTCAACTTTTCAAGTATGGGGGGAAAGGCGCCAGGTGGCAAGCAAAAAAAAGGCAAAAAAAAAATTACCCTTTATTTAAGTAAAGCATTTGGTCAAAAAGGCGGAAGGTGTGAAGAAGATTTCTGAAGTCCCTGGGGGGGAGTCTGTAAGTTGAAGGCAGTTCTTGAGGACAAAAGGAGAAAGACTCATCAAAAAGAGGGGGCGGGGTCGAAAGAGGCCGAAATGGGTAGCTGAAATGTGATACTTTGGGGTTTAGGGTGGTCTTCATGGTACCAACCAGTGAATTAGTTTAGAGAGTTCATCAAAAAAAGGATTTGGTCAAGAGGGAAGAAAAACCGAAGGTAGGGACAGGCGGTTCTTAATTAGTTATAAGAACGAAGGATTTCACGTAGTTGAGCAAGGCCTCACGAGTAGATATAACTAGCAAAAAGGGTCTAAATAATTCTCAAGGACTAATTGGAGGAAGGGAGAAAGGAAGAAGAGACAACCAAACAAACACTGATAAGAAAGGTGATCTTCCACCAGGTCAGGCGGGGAGAAAGAGCTAAGATGAAGAGGGAGGTGCGAAAGAGAGAGACTTGTGAGAAAATCAGCATGGAAAAACGACTGATGATATCATCCATAGTCTCCAAAGGATAAAGAAAGAACTCGTTGGGCCCGGTAAAAGGCTAAGGGGGCGTAGCCGACAGAAAAGAAAGTAAAAAGAGTTGGGGGGGAAAGAAGAAGACCCATGTCGTACTTGTTTCAGCGACGTCGGAAAATGTAGAGGCAACATTCGCATGGGGGGGGGTAAATGGAGGGGGGGCATTTTTGGGTATCAATTAAGGCACGTAAGGAGGAATAAAAGAGGGGGGATCAATTGTCAACCGAAATTGGGCACGTTTTCCGGTAGAAAAATCAAGACGGTCCTTGGGTGGCGGGGGGGGGGGGGTATGACCTCGGAGCCTTCAACCACCGAGGCAACGGAGTTGGGTGGAAAAAACAACTACCGAGGAGAAAAAATAAAAAATGGAAGGGCCATGATAACGCTGTCAGGGAAAAAAAGGTTGCAAGAAGGTGAAAGTCGGGAGAGAATGCCGTTGGAAACTGCAGAGGGAAGAGACGGAAAGCAGGGTCCACATATCATGTAAAAAGAGGAAGCGGGCAGAAAGGAAAGTTTCAGAAAGTGTTCTTATCGGGGGGTACAGGGCAAGGATAGCAGGGCTGCTGAAAAAAGTAAATTCGTTGGACCAAAGGACTAATCGGATAGGGATTGGAAATCCAATACTTCTGGAATTCCTGATTTTTTTACTACTTTCAATGACACCAGAAAAAGGGGAAATGGAAAATAGGAAGGTGAAAACGGAGAAGGACTAAGAGCCCAAAAAAAGAAGAGGGAAAGGAATATATGAGTCTAAGGTCTTATCGATTAAAAGCGGAAAGAAGGTTTCGTGTGAGGGGACTTGTGTGAAGAGGCGGATAGAGATAGAGGGAAGACCGGGAAAGGGGGGGGAAAAAGCAACCAGGGCAAGTGGTGTCACAATCTGTTTTGAGGGGGGGAAGAGGCCAGGAAAAGTGAAGGGACTAGAGATCGGGAAAATTAATGAAGTATCGGGACATGAGGGTCACGGATATAAAAGGAGCGACAAGTGTATCTGGGGAAACCGAAAGAAGAAAGTCCACCTCCGGCAGCTGAAAGAGCGAGGAAGAGGAATAGTAAACTAGTAAAATGAAGGCTAGGAACAGGCAGTTGGCGATTATTCGCTTGAAGTAACTCACGAAACGTATTGGCAGCAAGGGGCAAGAGAAGCTTTGGAGGAAAGGGCGAACTAAGAGTCCAGGGGGGGGCAATATATGGTGGAGGGAGGTGCATCCCGGGCTGAAGAGAAAGAGTGTGTCAACCAGGCACTATGCATGCGGCACTGGAAACGTCAATACGGAGGGGAAGGGGAGGGAAGTTTTGTTTGGACAGAGGATTGAGCAGAGAAAAAAACGATACCAAGGGAAGAAGAGGATAATCGAGAAGGGAGGTAAAGTAGTTTATGAATCCAGGGAGGGGGGAAAGGGCCATCTACAGAGGAAGGAAAAGGTGAAATCGTACTGGGGTTAAGTCGGTTTGTCACCCGATCCCAATCTTCATGGCAACAACAAGGGAAAGGAAAAGTCGGGAAAACATAACCACTTGAAGGGGCTGAAAGGGGGGTCTTGGGACCAAAGAAAAAGGGCCTGTTAATCTGGGGGGGGGGGAAAGAGGAGGAGAAGTTCAGGCCGTGGTGAAGAACTTGACTCGCTCTTAGAGGAATCACCACAACGGAGAAGGAACCTTGAAGGAAAGGGGAGCAATTGTAACGGGAAATTTTCTGAAACCACGAAAGGGAAGGGATGGGAATCGCGACCTTACAGTATAATTCAGAGGGTGAGGAACTTTAAAATCGCTTTCACTCCTCCGGCTCGGACACGCGCCGGTGAGAACTAGGTTTCATGGGCTCGAGGTTTCCGGAGAATAGAGAGACTAAAGAAAAAGTTACCTACAGGAGAAAGGGACGCGCGGGGCATCTTTATCGCATCGGGTCGCAAAGAAAAGGTACCGGGGACCAAGATTTGGACTTAATGCACATTGGGGGGGAAGGCCGGGGGGAAGAAACTGACGTGGAGACACTACTAAGAAGATCAAAACAGTGTGCGAAACCTCTGCAGGGAGAAAATTAAGTTGAGGGTCGGAGCCATTAGCTGTCTCGTAGAAAGGTGGGGTGGAGAGAGGAAAGGATTTAGGCCGATAAGAGGACCTTAGAAGGACGACGACGGTCTATTCGAAAATCTAAGGGGGAGGCAGCCCAACGCAGTGGGTGGGCATCTACGTATAACGAGGGATGGGGGAAAAGTAGAACGAAAAACACAACCGGAGAGAAAGGAATTTCAACTAAGAGGACTCTAGACACCGGCGGAGGGTGGGAAAGTCCCGAAAAAGGGAAAATCATTTAACGAAAAAAGAGGCGTAAAGAGAAGGGGGACGGCTGGGGGAGAAGAACGGCAAAGAAGCGACGAACAAACATAAGGACGACGGGGGCCATATTAAGTAAAAAAAAGCATGGGGAGAAAGGAAAAGCGGTTTAGGGAGTGAGAGGAGGAGGAAAGGTCCGACAGGCAGGTCGACCGAGGGGAATTACGAAAGAAGGGGGGGGGTTTCAACTTGACGATGGAGGGGAAACAAGAAGCGAAACCTGCACGCGATCGAAGCTCGAATTACCGGAAGGGCACTTCGAGAAGGGGGGGAGCCAGAAACGACGCCAGTATTAAATAGAGAGAAAATTACTCTGGGGGGGACCGGACGCAGTTCCAGAAAGGATGGTTTCTCAAGCGCTAGAGAAAACAGATGAAAAAATCTCAAGGGAAAAGGAGTCATTGCCGGAAGCTCATTTTATGAGTACATAAAATTTACAGTGAAATCCTGAGGAGGGGAGGACCCGTCGCCTATCTGGGTTGTAGGAGGGAAGAGGGAGGGGACTACAGGGTTGAGAAAAATCAGGGATATTTGAAACAGCCTTAGAAACAGATGAAAGGAGGTGGGTTAGTCCTCACCAATTCAAGTTGTTTGGAGTGTAACCGAGAGGGTGCCGAGGGGATTTTGCCAAGGAAAGGGGAAGAAGGGTCAGGGGGTACCCAGAGGGAAATTACAGTGCAATGTCTTAGAGGGGTGGGCCCTCTAAGTATATAAAGCAGTTACCGAAAAAAGAAGGGATTACTTATTATCGCCGGGTCTCATGTGGGGTAGCTTTCAAGAAGAAGACCCAAAAAAAAAAAAGAAGGAAAAGGGGGTGGAGGTCAGAAGGGGAGACAGGGCAATGAATAAGAAAAAGGAGAAGTCGGTAAATCTTTAAACCCTCTAATCAACGGCCGACGCATTGGAAAAGGATAGGAAAAAAAAAAAAGGAGGGGGGGCAAATTAGCAGAGGTCCCGAAAAGAACAACAGGGAGATATTTGCTCTTGCCTCCAACTCGAATCGCCACGAAATGGGAAGAGGCCGGAAAGGAAAGGAGGGGTAGGAGCCCTACGAGTTCAGGGTAAGAGTTGGGAACGAGAAAGGTTGGGGAAAAAGGAGGAAGGGAAGGCCAACGATGAAAGGGGAACACTCAATGAGAAGCCTGATTAAGTCAGGATTTCTTCTACGGAAAAGGCCTGGCGTAAGGAAGAAAGAAAAAGGGTATGGGCAACTTCAGGGAAAATCAACATGAGTTGGGAGGAGGGAACTTAGGTGCGTCTCTAATCAATCAAAAAGCACGGAAAACTCAGTAGCCGGGAGGAAAGAAAAAAATAGGGAAAAACACTCATGATAAACTGCGGAGAAGAGGTTTAATCACGAATGGGGGGGAAAAGCGGAAGGAGGGTAGGAGGAAAGGTCGCAACCGTCTTTACTGTGTAATTGAATTCAAAACTTTAGAGGGTGGGATCAGACTATTGGGGGGAGAAAGGGGGCCCGAGAAAGGAGGCGTTGACAACGAAAAAGTTTTGGTCAGCCAAAGGAAGGAGCGAAGGGGGGAACAACGAAGCATGTCGACAGTGGCAGGAAAAAGGGGGAAGGGGGTATCCCGGAAGAGGTAAATGGAAAAAGGTTTGGGAGGGGGGGGGATCAATAGCGCTGGAAATAACAATTTCAAACATTATGATTAGTGTACATGTAAAGAACGGGGGGGTCAGCACAATCGTGTCCAGAGGGGAAGAAAAGATTCTGTTAGGGGGAATCACTTCTTTATTGTTTGCAGGGGGGAAAAACGAAAAAAGGGGCGCTGGGAGGGGGGGGCCCGGAAGGGGGGAAAACCAAAATGAACCAAAAAGGAAAGGAATTGATGGCGGAAAATCTTTGCAAAAAAAGGGGAGTACAGGAGGGAGGGGAGCGCAAAGGAGGGAGAATTCTGCAGGGGGGGAGCGGGACAAATTGAAAGGTACCAAGAAAGCAAGACAAAGGAGGAAAGAGGGAACTATGAAAAAATTCCCTCTTATCCGAGAACTTGGGGATGTGGCGTGGGCGGTCACAAAAGAGGGTTAATGAGGGTCTGGAAAGTCCGCAGGAAAAAAGGGCGAGTTGACCACGAAAAAAAAAGGGGACTCAGGGAGAAATGAGGGTATAGACTCGTACCGAAGGGAGGTCATAGTCTTTTCTACCACGGCCTAGGGAGTAGAGCCACGAAAACGAGAACCTGGGGGAGGGCCGCGAGAAGAGCAGGAATGTCGGACGAGCTACGAGCACAAACGATTTAGAAAGGTGAAGGAAAGAGGCAGTTCAATTCCAGAGAGGGGGAGGTAGGATCAGACACATTACAGTTTACGGTTCAAGAAAAAGGGCAAGGGGGAATCACTAAGGCAGGGGGAAAAGGGATTGGCTATCTCTCAGGGATCCCCATTATAACAATCGGGAGTAAGACTATGGAGGGTCCTTAAGAGAAAAATTAAAGTCGGGTTGTAGACTAAGCACCGCCCTGTCGGGGGTAAAGAGATGTTTCAGATAACAAGGGAGGCAGGGGGGGACTGGAACAACTATTAAACATTGTTTTCTTGCGTTTTCATTGGGGGGTCAAAGGAAGAGGCACGGGGAAGAAAAAATGATAAATAGGGATCACCGTTGCGAAAAAGGGAAATTGTGGACAGGCGTTTACCTTGGCTCACAGCTTCCCGTTTGTGGCAGGTTTTTTATTGAACACATCGCCGGAAAAAAGAAAATTCCCACCTGGGGGCGGGGGCACGCAAAAAAACTCCAATACGTCAAAGGAAAGAGCAGTGGGCAGTCAGGAAAAGGGAAAGACAAAAAACGTGTGGGGCACCATGCAGGAGTTAAAAGAGTCAAAAGATGGGCGGGACTTCCATCTGCACGATCGGGGGAAAGAGGAAAAGAAAGAGTAAAAGAGCTTCTTTGAAGCCAGAAAAAAGTTCACATGGGGGGAGGAAATTAGCGTGTGAACGGGAAGAATAGGCACCGGGGAATGGTCAGGGGGATGGAACAACAATTTTCATCGGTGGGGAAAAAAGGAGCGGTTAATCTGATGTATGGAAAAAGAATGGGAGGCTCCACCCTAGAGAAAAAGGGGTTGGAAATACTTCAGGAAACCGAAAAAAAAGGGGGGGAAGGTATCAAAGGGAACGGATGGAAAGGGATAACAATAATCTCCTGAATCTGGGAAGGGATAATAAAAGGGAAGCAGAGAAGTTTTATCGGGGGAAAACGGTATAAAGAAAAAGGGGGCGTAGGAGGGTTAAAAGGTGGACTTTTGGGGGGTCGGAAAAGCACGACGATAACGAGTGAAGAAATCCTCAAAGAGGGATTGGGTGTCGTAAGTGCAAAGACAAAATGGGGGTGGGGGGATCAATCGGTGGCTACAGTCATTATGCGGAGCGAAAAAGACCTAAGAGAAGAGTCGTGAAGTCTAGCAAGTGATAAAGTGGAAGAGCGACGTCCTTCGTTAACAAGGGAAAATGGTATAAACCTAAGCAGACTGAACGATGAGAGAGGAAGGGGAGGGGATAGGAAAAAGGGAAGCTCTCTTACCATGCGGGCAAGTCGTTCGTTTGAGGAAAAGCGGGTGTAAAGTGGGGGAAAAAAAAAAGGGGGGAAGGCAAGTCTACAGGGAGTGGCATAAATCATCATCCAGGGTGATATAAGGGGAATCTGAGGGGGGGCGGTAGGGGGGAAGGGGGGTCGGCCGGGGAGATAAGGGTTGGAGGATGCTGCGTGAATGGGAAAAAATTACGATCACTTCTATTGACGGGTGGGGATTGAAAGAGAGCAAATGAGAACAAAGAGATCATTCACTTAAGGATAGGGAAAAAGGTGTGAAAGTGTGGGAAAAATGTCCAGTATACATTTCAAAAAAAGCCGGTAAGGCATCTTGTAATTCTTGGGGAAAGAAAGAAAGGGATGCAACATGAACATAAATAAAAACGGTCGTAGGAAACGGGCATTGGGAAGTCCGTTTGATGGGGGGGCCAAAGACCAAGAGTCCTTTAAGCGGGGGGATCTAGGGCGAAATCAACGTCACTTTAGATCCCGTTAGCGCATACGCTGGGTCGAGGCGAAATCACAAATCGAGTCGAAGGTACCGGTAAGGGATCGGAGGGGAATTTTCCGTCCTTTTATTCTAAATCAAATCCAGAAAAGGGGGGGAGAGAGATTGAGAGAGACAAGTTAAAGGGAAATTAAGATGGTTGCTGGAATTTCCGGAGCTGGGAGGAGAAAAGGGGCTAGGGTAGAAAACTGCGTCGTTCGTCAACAGTATTTTGTTACACTGGTGTCTCGGTCGGATCTGACAGGCCGAAGGGCAAGCAATCTGACAAGAGGGGACTAGCCGGAAAGGCGCAGGGACTAGAGGGGGGACAAATCTTAAAGGGTTACATATTTAGTAAAGACGCGAGAAGGGGTAAGAGAGGGAATTCCTGAGACAAAAGAAAAAAAGAGTCAAATGGCAAGTTCCGGTCGCCTCAATCAGACGACAAGGTCTTGGCGGGTCTCGTAAACGAGGTTTTGTTGAATGCGGAACGGAAGGGGGAATGGTACCAAGTCCCATTAAGATGAAGAAGAAGTTTGAGTTAAATCGCAGCCTTATTTCTTCTAAAATCGACCCGGGGGGGGGTCCTGGAGTTAGAATAGTATGTGAAGCTCTCGAACACAACCAGAACGGAGGGGAGAAGGGGAAAATATATATAAATCCTCAGAGGAGGAAGATGCAACGGACTAAAAAACTATGGTGTTACTCCCCTACTTCAAGAATAGTGTAGATCTATGCGTCCGGAGGAAGAAGGACGGAGGGGAACTTCTGGATAAGGCAAAGCTTAAAGCCTCAACATAAGCTAAGAAAAAGAAGCCAAAATGTCCTCTCGTGTATCCATCAAAAGACGGGGTTAGGGAAGTGATCGGGGAGAGGTGCGGGGTCTGGGTAAAAGGAAGGGAACAGGGCTCATGGGAATGAAGAAAAATCTGTACGTGACGCTGGGTCTACCCGAGACTCCTCTGGAAGGAACGGCCGGGGAGAGATCGGGTCCAGGATGGGTTCCAGACTTAATATAACCCGAGACCCATTATGAACCAAGATCGCACAACTTCTGACTAGTGTAAGGACGACGGGAGGAAACACGCCCATCTCTGGGGGGGAATGATCTAAAGATGGGAATTAGCCTGTCACACTGCGCTGTATTAAAAAGCGGTGCGCTGGGAGTGCATAAACAGGGAACTACCAAGGGGAGACTGGCTGGAGGAAAGGTCCTTCTAGCTGTGGGGGGGGGTCCGGATAAGATGTCTCACCTGATTAACCGGACTGCTAGTTTTCTTCGATAAACAACAGATTAAAAGTAGAGTGGTCCTGTACCAGGAAAAGGAATAAATGAAAAGGGGTGAGTCGGGAAAGGGTAAGGCGTCTGTTAAGTTGGTAAAGACTAAAAGATTCTTGGGAACCCGAATCATGGCCCTGGAGGCGGAGGGTATTTGGACCGTTCGAAAAGGTGGTCAAGAAGAAACTTAAAGGGGGGAATCGAGAGGGAGGAAATGAGACTCTTTGATATTTGATTACTTTCATAGAACTGCCCAAAAATCCTCGTGAGCCTACGGGTCAAAGTGGAAGGGACTTCACTAAAGTACTTCTGTAGATTGAAACTAGGAAGTCTGAAGCCCCGGCCTCAAGCATGCAACAGGAGAGGGAAAAAACCTTAGTGAGGCCTGGGAGCAATAGTTGAGCTTTTCCAAAAAGGGGGCAGCACTATTGAAAAGGAGCCACTCACATCGCCAACGAGTGTAAGAGAAGAGGAAGCTTGCTCGAGCGAATCGGGAGGGGGGTCTTTGGGAAAAAAAAGGGATGGGGTGTAGAATCAGGGGGTGGGCAAAAAAAAAAAATAAAACAGTGGGAGCATCTCCAAAAGGTAACTCCATGACAATCTTATGAAAAAGGGGCGAAGTGAAGGGGAAACAGGATCGAGCATAAGTGCCACTTATAAACGATTTAGAAAAAAAAAAAAGGGTGGGGAGCAAAAGGAGGGGGCAAAATGGCAAAGGCTTTTTATAATAGGGGGGAATGCTAGCTTATAGGAGAGAAGAATCAAAACAAAACGGCATCCCCAAGTAATGAATAACGAGGGGGAGAAAAAGAATCTCTCTCATGGAAGAAGGGTTGGGGGAAGGATCATTGCTTGGTTTAAAAGAAGAGAAGGATGACTATTCCGGTTGCATTGGAAAGATAAACCAAACGGGGATCGGGTGATACGCATTAGTGGGAAGGTACAAAGTGCCTCGCGGGGGGAAAAAAAGGCTTCAAAAATTGTTGGGGAAAAGCCTATTACTGAGTGTCAACTAGTCAGGTAGGAAAAGGTGGAAATTTGTCAGGAGTCACCGCCGGGGAGGTGACAGTAAATTGTTGGGGCTAGGTTCAAGATCCCGTCTCTGGGGGTTCCAGCAAAACATCGAGCTGAAGAGGGAAACCAAAAGGTTGGGAAAACATCAGGGCGTTATCAGGAGGCCTAAGTGGGGAGTGAAGCCAAAGGTAGGTTTTTGGGGTGAGGGGGGGAAACGCAAAAAACTTTCCGCTATTGGGGGGAAAATCCGGGGGGGACACAAACCAACAATCCAAACAGCCTGGTTTCTAAACGACAAGTTGCAAAAAACAAATTGAGTCATTTGCGAAAGGGGGGAGGACCCAGTCTGGGGAGAAGGTAAGGAAGGGGGTCAAATAATCGGGGAAGGGTACAAAAAAGGCCACTAACTAAGAAAAACTAGTGGCTCCGCCATGAAAAAAGTGGAGCGCAGCTCTTGATAACTATACAGGGGTCTTGGGCTGAGGGGTCAAAACAGTGTGAAGCTTTGAGGAGAAACAGGACAATGCTCGGGGTTTTCCAGGCAAACTAAACCATGAGGGGGGTCTAGGGGGGGGGGGGCTGTAGGGATGAAAAATCGGACTCGTACAAAGGAGAATTTGGGCGCAACGTCTCCACGAAAAAGCTGCAGAAAAACTTTTTCTTCAGAGGGAAAAAAAGAGACTGAGGGAGGGCAGACATAGAGACACAAACGAGGGGAAAAAGAGATACTCGCAATGCATCGCGGTGAACGGAGGCAGAAGAGTGAATTTCTTGGAAGAAAGACAGAGAACGGGGCGCCACGCAGGAAGGGGTAAAAAGCGGGATATCTAAAGAAAATTACGGCAAAAAGACGGCGGAGACAATCCCTTTTTGATGCCTGGGAGAAAAGAATTAACCCGTTGTGGACCTAAGACAACAACAACCCCACTGAAGTAAAAAGATTTGTGATCTAACCGCTGTACTAACCCCGATTAAGAATTGGTCGGATAAGTGAGGGGGGGGGGCATGTTTTTACCCAGAAAAGGGAAAGGAAGCAGAGACCTGGGGTAGAAGACCTGCTGGCAAATGAAGAGGGGTGTCAAAGTCTTTGTTATCGGGTCACTACGGTTCCAAGGGTGTTGGTGGGGGGTTGGGGTGAGGACCCCGTCGCTTCCAGAAAGCGGGGACAAAAAGGGGGCTTTTGGTGGAACAAAAAACTCCTCCCTGGCGAAATCAACGCGGGTATCAATCATAACGCTGGGAGAGAAAAAAAAACTTGTGGAAAGTAGTCTTCCGCGATCCTATTGGGGAGGGAAAATTAGCTGCCATATCTTCTGGCACCGAAGGAAAAGTGAAGGTCGGAAAATGATAAAAAAGAACAATTTAAGGGGCAATTTGGGGGGGAGGGAAGTACTGAAGGGTGTTCAAGGAGCGGAGGGATTTGTCGGCTGAAAAAAAAAGGGGTCCGGGGGTCCACTAGGACGGTGAGGTGGATCCAATAATGATAGGGATCAACCCCGAGAAAAGTATGGACGAGGGAAAATGGAAAAAAAAGGAGGGAGATGAGAGGGGATTACAGCGAAAAGAGGAAGGGGGTGATTTAAACAAATATCGAAAGGAGAGAATCAGGGCTTTCCCGTTTATCGAGTTTAGGTCAATCAACTTTGTGCTGCCAGTTCTGAGGGGTTACGGTCGGGGGAAAAGGACAGAAGCCTCACGCAATTGGAAAGAAACACCGCAAATTGTTTAGAAGGGGGAAAAAAAGAAAAAGGGGAAAGAGTGGGAACTACATTGAGTATGCGAGAGACCTGACCGTATAGGGCAAGGAATTCGCGTGTCACGGTCGAAAGAAGGGGAGGGGAACTTTTCACCATGAGGGTGAAAAAAAGGGGGGGACCTTTTAGTCATCAACAGAAGGAAAAAACTGGGAAAAGAGGGCTAAGAGGGGGGGGATCATATTAAAGGAAGACAGGAGGAGAGTACCATTGCGATTCTTAACTTGGTTATTACACCTAAACTTATTGGCAGCAGGTTGTCAGAAAAAAGCGACCGGAGGAGTAAAGGGCGCACGAAGCGGCAAGGGGGAATCCTTGACAGGAGGGCGGATTCGGGAGGGGGGGAGAGATTTGACAAGAAAAAAGGGGGGGAATAAGGTTTTCTAAGTCTTGACAATGTAATCGAAATTCGAGGGAAGGTTGGGGGAAAGGGAGAAGAAAGCGAAGGAAGAACTCCTTCTTAGCACGTCGTGAATAGGGAGTTAGGAGAAAAATAATTTAATCCGGACGGGGGAGGATCGGGGGGGGGGGCAGGGAAGTCGGGGTCACAGCCAGAGAGGGGCAAACCAGACTTCGCGCCTGAAAGGGGAAAAAACGGACAATGGGGGAGAAAGGTTGATGGGGTTCCAGCAAAGAATATTTTTCATTAAGGGTGATCAGAGTGCGAAACTCAGTCATGATAAGTCTAGAGATAGAGAAAGGAAGAAAAAAAAAAAAAACTCGGGGGATCCGTGGGGAAAATTAAAGAAAGAAGAGAATGGGAAGTACGTCCATTCTAAAGCCAATGAAATCTTCATCTCTCCAAATTGGGAATTCAGAGGTTTCGGACGGGGGGGGGGCAGAGAGGGTCTGCCGTGAAGGGAGTCTCGGAAAAGAGCCGGGGCAAAGAGAGGTGGTAATAATGGTTAATCTTCGTCTCTAAGCTTAGCTCAGAAGGAACATTTACTCGAGCTGTAGAATCCGGGGGCAAGAGTGAAAAGGACGAATTTGTCGACAAAGCGGCAAGGTGAGACCAGGAAGGGATTAGGTCCATTCTCGAAGTAGCAGGCAGGGGAGGGAAGACTGATCACTTCACCTGGCACATACTCCCCTCTGGGGACCGGGGACTAAAGAGTGTGCAAGTCGTAGGGCCTAGGCGGATAGTAGACTTATTTTGTTTGGAAAAAAAGGACCGGACGTTGGCAGGCAAAAGGACCGAAATTATATTCTAAACTCCTTTGGTTCTCTAAAATCGCGGAGGAGTTCTTGCCCAAGGAGAACTCGGGGGGGTGGCATACTGGGGAAATTATCCTGATTGGGAAAAAGAGAGATAAAAAAAAAACACAACTTGGTGGAGGAGGTAACTATATAAAATTCACCAAGAATAGTGACACTCAATAGTCAAGCGTCGATGGGGGTTGACGAAGTCCCCTAGAGAGAAGGGGGGCGATGCGTGGTGGTGGGGGGGGAGTAGAACGCAAAGAGGGGGGAGTCAACTTAGAGGAGAGGGGGGTAAAGGGGACTAATGGAAAAAAAGCAACAAAGACCATAACTTCTACTATAAAAACAAGCGGAATAGGAAGATTTGTTCCTTGCCACTCAATCGTGGTCTTCATTGCCTTTCATGGGGAGTTCTCCGGAGAAAATTCTACCGGAGGTCTCCGGAAGATAGACGGGCACTACGCTTTGTCTATCCATACTCAGGGACTCAAGACTAAGCTGGTCTGGGCCTCAGGTAGGGGAATCAAGGGAGAGAGAAACGACATGACTCCTTAGAAGAGGGCGACCACTCAGGTTTCCACTCCTAAAACGAAACCTCTGGAGAGAAAAACGCGGAAGGATCTGGGAAAGTTCTCTAAGAGGGAGAAGTTTTGGGGGGCTCTGGGGGGGAGTCTGCTGGAAAGTAAATAGCTGGTTTCGTGGAATG
>Ga0179591_1296475_pt1 | contig 14819 bp, 10 predicted proteins | sample CZOMad2_1_08_16f_FD_182891 | JGI IMG/M metagenome (GOLD analysis project Ga0179591, IMG submission 182891) | Vadose zone soil fungal communities from Angelo Coast Range Reserve, California, USA - CZOMad2_1_08_16fungal (PacBio error correction) | ecosystem: Environmental > Terrestrial > Soil >...
TTGAGAGGGGGGGAAATAACTTCTCCTCGGGCTTGCCCCAGCCGGCGTTGCAAAGGTCCCACCCCAGGGGGGAATTCGTGTGTATTTCCGGGGACTACTGTGATGAAAAAGGCGGGGAGGGGAGAAGGAAAGGATTATCGGGGGGGGCTGTTACCTCACAACATCTTTATGTAACAAAAGAGAAGTTTTAGTATAGGTTCGGGAAGAGAAAAAGCCCAGGAAGGTCCCTGGAGCTCATCTTCGGTAATCTTTCGCAAGCAGACTTACGGAAGAGGCGGGTAAGGTTCCGATCCTTAACCTAAGAGAAATGATTTTTCTCTCTCAATAGAACCCGAGGGGCCATCATCCTGAGAAAAGTCAGCCATAAAGGAATCTATTTATTAAAAGCTCTGGGGTTAAAAATCCTATGAGGGAAATCTCTCCCTAGGGGGGGGGTTCCGCAGGGCAAGTCTAAAAAATGAAAAAGTGAGGCTCTTATAAAGATATTTATCCAAAAAAAAAGAAATTTTGAAAGGAGGATCACACTCTTGAACGGGGCGACCCGTGCACGGGAGCTGTGATTTTCTGAACGAGACGCCTGCACAGGTGATGAAGGGAGGCAGGAAAGTAGGGGAAATCATCACGCGAAATTCTTACCTTCTTGGAGTGAAGGAAAGGTGCTCAGGGAAGATACCGATGCCGTCCACCGGAAGGGGGACCCGCCAGAAATGCTCTCACTCAACTGTAAACAAGTACTAATCCGAAGGAAAAGGCAGTACTCTCCTGAAGGGGTGTCCCGCGTTCGAGGCAATTACTGAGTAGAAAGCAACCTCTGCGAGGGCCTCGAGAAAAGAAAGGAAGTCCAGCCGAGCTATTGAGGATCAGCAAGTTATGAGTACAGATGGGCCCTCTTTGCCGAGGAAACGGGACCTGGCAGCCGAGGAAGCTGACTACGAGTGGGGGTCGTTTAAACTGACCTGCATAAAAAAGAGAAAAGCCTTCTTTGTCGACGAAAAGGTACCTTCGGCCTGAAAAAAGGGGACGCCCTGGTCAACATCGTGAAAAACCGAGTATCCGTTCTTAATCGAACGAAGGGAGGGGGACCTGGACTATTATCCGCTACGAATCGCAGAAAGAAAGGGACAATGGATCGCCCGGGAAAAGAAAAGCTTTTCGAGTCCCGACGGTGCTTTCCACTAAAAAGGGACGAGTTCAAGGGTTCGGGAAAGGGGAGCGGAAAAGAAAAGGCACTCAAAGCAAGTCCTCACCTTTCAAGAGCCCGGATTCCAGATCGAGAGAGAGGTAAGCAGCTTCTATCAAGGAAAAAAAGTTCCCAAGTACTCTCCTGTCAGGGAGAGGGGCCCCGCTATCACCTGGGGAGGACGTCCTTCAGCAATAAGAAGGGGGAAAAACCCATAACTGATACTGAACGGAAAGAGGGGAGGACATCGATGAAAGTGGGAGAGAAGGAATCGTCACCGGGCGGCTAGAGAGAAACCCTAAGCAGCTTGAGAGGGGGCGGGCAATCATCGAAGAAAAAGCTCCCCCCCACTATCAAGAAAAAAATCTAGACTACCTGCCTAACAGAAAGGGGAAGTCCGGTTCTTCCACGGGGGAACGAAGTAATCTACCTTAGGGAGAGATCTCTACTCTTGGACATAGAAAGCAGGAAGGATGCTAACTCTTTCATCAGCACAGGGATAGAGATACTGAAGATACATGCAACGAAAAAGGAATGGGGGACTGTTTTTCTGGAAAAACCTAAGAAGAAAAGAATATCGTTTTCCGCCGAGGGGAGAGGAATAAGGAACCTTCTATTATCGAAGGAAGAACCGTCGAGAACACACGGCTGATCTTTCTTCATGTCGGGGGAAGAAAAGGGGGAGAAACACCGGGACTTGTCATACAATATCCGACAAGAAAGAAGGGGAAAAGACAACCCCCAACAATGAAAAAAGGGGGGATCATCTTCTTCTTTACTCCGGGGTGAGGGAAATGAATCCTTTTCGACCAGGGAAAAAAAGAAATTAAGCCGTCATCCCGTGTCGGGGAGAACAAAAATACGCTATACATCGAGTCGGGGCGGCAAGAGGGGGAAGGAATTACCGGAAGGGAAGAAGGGGGGGAACCACCGAATATACTAGGTAGCAAAAAACCAGTCATGTTCAGGGGACATGTCTCTTCCGTCAAGAGAAGAAAAGGGGGGGGGGGAGGGGGGTGCTTTGCAAAGGTGAGGGCGAATACGAGTCCGAAGGGACCTCGGGGGGAATCCCTTCTTCCATAAAAAAAAAGAAATCCAAAGGGAAAGAAGAAAAAAAAATATAAAAAAGCAAACAAAAAAAAAAAAAAAAAAAAAACGGAAAAAAAAAGAAAAAAAAAAAAAAAAACAATGAAAACCCAAACAAGATAAAAGAAAACGAGTGGTAATCAAGGGAGCCGCCCAGCGCTTCGACCGGGGAAGTCGCTGTAGGGGAACAGAGGAGAAATGTCTTCAGCAGGAGGGGAGAGGAGGAGTCAGAATCAACGAGACAGAGCTAGGGAGAACTCTCCGCCAAAAGGAAAAACGCCAGCAATCCTGGTCATAGGGAAGCAGAATAAGAGGAAAAAAAAAATGAGCGGGGTATAACACGGGTAGGGCTGACTTCATTTTTCTCAAGGGAGGACGCCGGAGAAAAGTGCAGCGGAAGGAAGGAGGTTCGTCACGCTCATATCATCGCTTAAGAGGGAAGCCTTTCTAATTTCAAGGTTTGCCAAACGGGGAGTAAAGGGCCGAATTGGGCTGGGAGGGGGGTGGGACGACAAAGAATTCTATCCTCTCCGCAAAAAAGGAACCGGACTCTGAAATGGGGGGGCGGAGGCGTATTTTGAAGAAGAAAAGGTCTCCTTTGGGGGCATCCGACAAGAGAAGGGAATTGAACCGGAAAGGACTTCTATTACAGAAGAGACCATTTCCCCCTTGAGGAAGGAAAGAGGAGGCAAGTGAATGTTCCTCAAAGGATCCTCGGGACGTCTATTTGGGCTTCCTTGGTCAAGAAGGCCTTTAAACGATAAGTAGAAACCTCTATCTGCAAGAGGACCTTACGTTTCCCTTTGAAAAGAAAAAGATCGTCTCGCAGAGAGGAAGGTCCAGGGAAGGGAGCGCCAGCGAATGTCAAGGGGAAAATCACTTCTTATGAAAAAAAAAAAGTCGCTGATCGGGATCTAAATGGATCCGTTCGGCGGGGGGTCGTCGGGGGGAAAGGGTTTGCCGTGAGGTGAAGGGAGTCGAAGGGAAAAAAAAGGGGGGCGGGCACGGAGGGGGGAAAAGGAGAGTTTCCTGCTGAAGGGGGCCTGAAGGAAGGACCAAAGGGGAAGGGGGAGTGGCGAGGAAGGGGAAAGGACTGGGCGGGGGGTAAGCATCGTGTTAGCGGAAAAACCGGGGGCCTAGTGCCGAGCTGAATCCTCCATTACTTTAAGGAAGAGCGTTATTATGTAGTAAAAAAGGACAGAGGGGGATTCAGAAAAGGGAAAAGGGAAGGGAATACAACAAAAACCCGGGAAGAGGGCGAAAAGTCATATTGGGGAAGAAACTTTAGTGGCGGCAGGATCATCGAGGAGAAGACCTGGAAATTAAAAGAGAGGGCGGCACCAAACCCGAAGGGAAACTGAAGGGCCTTCTAAGTTAGACGAGGTTATCATACCCAGGCCACCGGAATATGGATAGCTTCAGAAAGGAGATTGGAGGGGGAGTTTGCTCGCTCCACCTCATCTCATCCTCTATGGGAGAGGTAAGGGAAAAAAGGCAAAAGAGTAAGTCTACTAAGGGATATCGAAAGCTCTCATCTGAGGGAAGGGGCATCTTCTCTCGTCGATGTAGAGAGGGGGGGAACCCTCTCACTAAAAATGTAGAATGCAGGGGTAAAAAAGAAAAGGGAGGAAAAGCCCTTTTCTGGGAAAAGCCGCGAAGAGAAAGAGATTCGATAGAGGAACAGGCCAGACCATCAGGGTGGCCCATGGGGGGGTGCTATTCCCTTGCCGCAGGGAAGGGATCTTCTCTGACGAAGGGAGTACCAATATCTCATCGAACACTTTTCCCTCACAGTTGAGAATGAGTCGGGAAGGGTTAAAGTCATTTCTTTTGGTCTTTATCAGAAGAAGGGGAAAAGACTGTGAAAAAAGAAGCTGGAGAGTGATCTTTACCTGGTCCTCTGCGTCGAGAGGGGTCCTCATCGTAGGGGGAAAGGGCGAATTGGGACTGAAGGGATGCCTGTGTATTATCTGAAAGCCTCGGTAGTAAAGGGAAGAAAGGGGAAGTAGAAAAAAGAAGTGTCATGCCTATGGCCTCCACTCCGAAAAGACCACCTGAGGGGGAGGAAGGAACCTGAATGGAGATTCCTTGGGCTAGTTCGGCCTGCAGAGGCTTGGGGGTCACGAAGATGAAAGAAGGACGTTAGGTAATTTAACCGGGGACATTCCGCTTTAGGGAGAAAGAACCCACTATGGCCGAAAGGGACTCAGCAAGCCACCCAACCCAGAAAAGTCTCCTTCGAAGAAACCTAGGGGAGAAGAAGGTACGGGCCTCTCTTCAAAAAGATTATTATGAAAAGATGGGGGACCTGTGCAAGGAATTCGACCGAGGAGAAAGCCATTCGCCTTGCCTTTGGGGGGGTCTTTTCGGAGTCAGAGGGGAAAGAAAGTCGGGGGAGGGTAAAAGTACCAGAATGGGGAAGACATACCTTCCGGGGGGTAATAGCGTGAAGAAGCCATTCAGGCCAAAGAAAAGACGCCTCGCACCAAGAGGGGAAAGGAATTCTTCCCTTTGGGGGAAACCTGTGGTCCAAGTGAAAAGGAGGCGTCAAGCGGTAGGGGGAAGGGAGGCGACCAGCGGACGAGAGATCATCAGGAGTCCTCCTGGGAATCACCCCCGGCATTGGGGAGGGTGTACATCAAAAAGGAAAGGGCGGGTCGGGACTACAGCTTCACTCTAGGACTCCGAGGAAAAAGAAGGTAAGAGAATGAGAGAAGAACAGGGCTCCCATCGTCACCGAAAAGGAACGCCCCCGAAGGACGCAAAAAGGAAAAACGGCCGCGGAAGGGGTGTGCTGGACCCGAGAAAAAAGATCTCTGTTACTAACTGAAGAGAGGCCCCATCCTCTGGAAAGGGAATAGAAGGAAATGGGACCACAAGCGTTATGGAAGGCTGTCCGAGAAAAAAAAGATCTCTTCTCTCATGAAAATCTTTTTACCTCTCCGGCAGAGGAGAAGGAGGGAATTCGGAAGTGGGGAAAGGGGGTCGCAAAGTGCTGAGAATAGACGCAGCCACTTCCAGAAAAAAAATTTATAATGAGAAAAAGCTTTCTGGAGAAAGAGGAGAACGAACGCGGGGGAGGTTGAGAGCTTCTTCTTATTTTGAAGAAAACTGAGAAGGAAATCCTAACTATAACATTATCCAAGAAGTATCGAGGTAAGGCTCAGGGGTACCGTACGAAAAAAAAAAAAGCCCCACACAACCCCCAAGAAAGAAAAAAACCCCCAAAAAAAAAAGAAAGAACACCCCAAAACCCCAACAGACACGACCCCCTTGCGAGTCCTCAAAAAAGAAAAGGATTCGGATTGTTGGGGATTCAACTTCGAAATTATTACAACATCATGGGAAGGGAACTTCAGGTGAGGGGACAAAGATTGACAGGTATACCAGTGCACAGAGGAAGGTTATTTTCTTTCTCTCTCGAAAGGGGTTCTGAAGACAGACGCAGGGGGTTACACAAGCTCTAGATTACCTTCCTGGAGGATGAAGGGATCGTTGAGAGGACTGCCCGGTGGCCCGGAAAACGCAACTAGGACCCGCAAAGAGGGATTACCGGGCGGCGCAGAAAACAGGAAAGGTCCCTTCCGAAAAAACCCTCATAATCCTACTTCCGAAAGGGGGGGACCTTAAGGGAGAAAATAGTGCCCGAGGTCAGGGAGAAAGCTACTCTATCCCTTCACCTCACGAAAAGGGGGGGAACTCTACTACATAGAAGGAAAGGGGGAAAACTAGACGATTGAGACGAAAGATTATGAGTGGGACTTCGACCTTTCCCTCGAAGGGGGAAAAAATAACCTTTACCGGGCAGGGGGAAAGCCAGCGAGAAAGAGGCCGAACAATTGAACGAAAAACTCCATGAAAAGGAGGTCGTTGCTACGATTATCATGTTTAAAAAGGGACAAGACCAAGGCCGACCCTGGGGCCGGTAACCAAAGAGGATCCGGGAAAGAGACTTCTGCTAGTCAATGTTTTACCTGGGGACCTCCGCGACGAAAAATCAGGGAGGGTCGACCTTCCAAAAAGAAAAGAAAAAGGCTTGGGCTGCTGCCAAAGGAAAGGGAAGGGTGGCGGGGATACGATCTCAAACCGGTAACGGGGGCGATCATTCTTATAAGAAAAAGGCCGTTCATCTCAACAAGAAAAGGACCTCGGTCAAAACAGTCCAGGCATGCACTTCGCCAGAAGATCGAGAGAAGGCTATCACTCTTTACTAAAAAAAAACGCATTCCCGAGGGGAGGGGATCTTGATGAAGAAAAAAAAAGACGTGTTTCTTCCAGGGGATCCCCTCTCTCACTGATAAGGAAGGGGGAAGGGGGGTACATCGATGAAGGGATTGCGTAGTCGCGTACGGGGCACAGGGAGGGATCGGGAAGCCCCTATCTCTTTCTAATTCGGGGGAGACTCTACTCCTTCGCCCTCAGGAAAGGACTACCCTCTGTACAGAAAAAAGAAGGGAAGCAGCCGAAGGTCAGTAAGGGGTCAAGCCGGGAGAGTACGCTACCTCTCATAAAGGGATTGTGACTCTACGAAGAATAGAAAAACGGGGAAATGGTCTGAACGCGTGCATAAAAAAAAGATCTATAATGACTTGAAAAGACCATCTACATTAACGAGAAAAGGAAAAAACAATTCTACATTCCCGAGAAGGAGGGAAGGTAAAAAGAGGGGCGCGGGATCATCACTAGGAGGGGATCTCTCTGATAATCCAGGAGAATCGCTTCATTCGTGTGCTGGCCAAGAAAAAAAAAAAGGGATACTGGTCAATAAAAAAAGGGAAAAAATAAGGGGGAAAACATAGAAAACAACAAGAAGATGGATTCATCGGATTCTTTACTAAATTATCCTTTTCGGGGGCCATTGGGGAAAAAGCATACTCCTAAGCAGAGAAAGGGGGAGAATCGTGGGGTGGCTATAGGAAAAGGGGGACTATCTCTTTATTAGGAGGGGAAAGGCCAACTATTAGAAGGGAAAACCTGCAGGCATTTCAAAAGAAAAAAGAAAACTGGAGAGGCTAAGGACAAGGGGAAAGTCATCTCTATCTGTCTAAGGAGTCCCTCGTTAGCGGGGAGAAGGGCCAGAAGAGGTGTCGAGGAGGGGCTTCTAGTTCGCTACTTGAAAGCTGCCCAGCGCGAAGGGGAGTCTCGGGAAAGGGGAGGACTGGGCGGTGTACAGGAGGGGAAACTGGAGGGAGGCTTCTCTCTCTATTCACTTCCGAAAAAAAGAAGGGAACATCTCTATAAAGGAAAAGTGCCCCGAAGAAGAAAAAAAAGAAAAGGAGAAAGGCCCTCAAGAATGTCATCGAGGGACCAGGCCATTATCATTTATCGAAGGACCTTACGTCAAGAAGAAGAGGGGGCTCATCAACGGAAGGAAAAAATCCGAGGGGCCCTTTTTAATAAGAGGATCTCTTAAGTCGATCTAAGAAGAAGGGAAGTGCAATGACGAGGAAGGTGCGGAACAGAGGCGATGGCTTTATGGCCAAGGGAGGAGGCCTCTACGCAGAGTAAAAAAGGGGGTAGAGGCCCTTGAGGTGGTACTCCACCGACGCCTTTCTTCAAGGAAGAGGCAGCCGCCCAAGCAAGTGGGAGAACCTTGAAATGCACATTATCTTCTAGATTAACTCTTCCAAAGGGATCCACCTCGGAGAGGAGGGTTCCTCTTCCAGTTGACTTCTAGGAGAAGGGGGAGTCCTTGGTCGGGTGGGGGGATTGGGGATCTTGGGAGGGGGACCGACTGCTCTTTCAGCGAAGGTTCCGTTCACGATCGGAACACGGAGGAGACGAGAGAAGGGAGGGAAGAGGACGTCCCCGTAGGAAAAGCCATCTCTTCCATGAAGCGGGTCTGCCAAAGGGGGACGCGGTAGCCAGAGAAATAGAGCGAGGAGCAGGGAGGTATCTATTACTACACGGGAGTGATTTTAATTGGGATCGCGGGAAAAAAAGGGTCTAAGCGAAAAGGGGGGAGGGGGAAGGGAAAAGAGTGGCTGGTGGAATACTTACCTTCTTAGAAGTTTTGATTGAGGGGAAGAAATTGTCGGGTCCTCTAGGGGAAATAGAACTGCAACGGCGCAGAAGGAACCGATCTGTACTTCTCTGAAGAAAAAGGTCGTCATAGCGCGTGGGGGAAAAAAAGAGGCGTCTGTCCTTAGAAGGAAAGAAGCGCACAGGACGATCAAGGGGTCACCTTTTCTAAATTTCAAGGGGAAAACCTGGAGGGCTGGCAGGGAAGGGGGGAAGGGAAGAAAGATGAGAAGGGAATGGGGCACCAACCCTGCCGGCTTATTCTCTCTACTTTAACGGTCTCTACCTCGATCCCTCTGGACGGGGGGAGAAAGGTAGATGGCGGGAAGAGGGGGGGTAGAGAGAGCGCCAAGAGGAGGAAAACTAGTTTCAGTCTAGGAAAAGAGAATACTATTCGATGATATCGAAGGATAGAGTCAATCTCCATTTCAGGGGATCGTCTATGTTATATCCGCACAGAAAAGAGATACCACTTCAAAAGACTGAAGGGGGGAAGGAAGGAGGGGAACAAACCTGATCATAAGGGGGGAATCCTCTATCTCCGAGGTACCTCCCGTCCATCAACTCTGGTGGGCCCACGGGGGGGGGGGGGAACCAGGGGGCTCTTAAAATCTTCTTGGGAAAAGAGTTCCCCAGAAAGGGTCGGCTGACACAGGCACAAGGGTATAGAAGCACAGATGTATCCGGGGGGCCAGGTTGAAAGGCAGGAGAGTTCATTTACTGGGGGAAGGAAAGGATGATCCAGCCTGGGAGTGGGAGCAGAAAAGCTGCCTTTCTGAGCCTCGGCGCAGGGGGGAAGGAGCTTTTCCGCTCGAGGGGGGAAGGGAAAGGAGGTGTGGGGAAGGCAGAATTGCAAGGGTAGGTTAATTCCAAGGAGCTCTAGTCATGAAGAACGTAACTACAGCCTGGCCGGGAAAAAAAAGAAAGGAAAAACGGGGAGGCCAGGAATTCTTTGATTAGATAGTTCTGCCGGCCGGGGAAGGGAGGGTTCACGCTCAGGGAAAGGAGAGGTGCAGTATTGACGCGGCCTGGGAAAAAAGATACCCTCCTAGGGAAGGCCTAACCGAGCCAAAAAAAAAAAAAGTCCCGGAGAAGGAGAAAACAGAAGGAACAGTCGTAGAATAAGACGGTCCTGGAAAAGATCTCAACACAACCCTGATTAAGGAGGTCCCTTTTACCAGGACCGTCTTAAAGGAAAAAGGAGGTTCTCCGCCCGGCGCCGGGGGGAGAAAAGGGGTCAGGGGCTTGGTTCGTAGGAGTCACGGTTTATTTTTCTACCGAAGGGGGAAAAGACGCGGTTCTCATCCCGGAAAAGGGATTAAAAAAGAGCGTGAACAAAAAAGAAAGGAAAGCACTAAAACTCGAGAAAGGACATTCCTTCCCTGGAAAAAAGATGGGGTCATGGTCGGGCCGGAGTGGAGGAGTTTCCGGGAAGAGGAAAAACAAAAAAACGCTCGAAGAGAACCGCTTCGGTACTACCGAAAAAAAAACCCGTGCAGTCGGCCCGTGGTGAGGAAAGCGTCGACCACAGGTAGGGGAAAGAGAGGGACGCACCGCGAGAAAAGTCCGGAAAAAAGGCTCATCCTGCTTTTCGAGAAAATCGTCACCTTCTGATCACGCAAAAAAAAACATTACCGGCAGGAGGGAATGGACCAGGACGCCGGTGCGCTATACGAGGAACATCCTAATCGAAGCTCCTCGCCGATCGGGGAGGGGGCCATGTCATAGCCGGGACCAAAGGGAAAAAGGGAGTTGGGGGGAGGGGAGGGCTGGGAGAATCGTCTCTCGCAATCAGTTCCTGTCTGGAGAAAGACAATCTTTATGGGAAAAATGGGGAGAAGGAAAGGGAGAGGGGGTTTAGAAGCCCCTAGCCTCTTCAACGCTTCTCTCTTATAAGTTTCGAAAAAAGAGGAGGGAAAGCGACGACGGGGGGAAGGGCCGGGGGCTAGTCCTTAACGAGGGGGGGGGGTCTAGGAGAAAATAAAGATAAAGAAGCCGATTAAGTCCCTCCTCATCTTGAGTATCTTATGATAACTGAGGGTGTGTAAGTGAGGGAGCTATCCTCAGCTTGAAGGGACGCCGGCGGTTGGTGAAGAAGGGTTCCAACAGGATAAAGAGGGAAAGGGGACGATGCCGCAAACTTCCTCCCTCCAGGGGGAGAGCTCCCCTAAAAAGGGGAAGAAAGGTGCACATCTACGGCTAAAAAGGGGGTGGTAGGAAGGAGAGCTCGTGATGCCCGTGGGCCTATTAGGGGACATCATCACGCCGAAAAAGGATGCCTTCCTTGGAAGAGCAGGGTAAAACGGGAAGAAGGCCTTGAGGGAAAAGACGACTCCTTTCCTCCCAAAGGGAGAGGACTCCTCCAATTGGAAGTTCTCTCCTCAAGAAAAGATCCTTCCTCATAATGGAAGTCCTCTTACACGGCCAGTAAAGGGGAAACCTCGGAAAAGGGCGGAGTCGAGTCAAACAGACTAGGCCCCTTCACCTCACTAAAAGGAGTCCTCTACGACAGTAAAGAGGAAACGAGCAAAGGGGAGAGAGAAAAAAGGCTGGAAAACAGTGGGAGGGAAGATTCTTCTACAGCGCTTGCCGAGGAGTTCAAGGGGAAGGACTAGACAGAAGAAAAGGGAGGGAGATATCGTAGAAAGGTCCTCCTCTCACGAAGACGATTATCATGTTGAAAGAAAGGGGCACGACAAAGGCAAAAAGGGAAAAAGAGGAAGGTACCGTTAGGGATCTGTCCCGGAAGCGTATCTTACTGGAGAGAGTTCCAAAACTAATAGCCGAAGGGAAAGCTCCACGGGAAACGCGAAAAAAAATCTTGGCGAGAAACCTGTTGGCTGGAGGAAAAGAAATCCAACGGGAAATGGAAAAGGTTACGATCAGTAGGCGAGGAACAACCCTCACTCCTAGGGATCCCGCACCGTGAAAGAAAAAAAAGTATGCCCGTCGTCCAGAAGGGAAAGAAGATGCTAGACACATTGGAAAAAACTCCAGGATGAAGTCCAGACGAGAGTTCTTAGCCCCAGCAAAGGGGCGAAGTCCGTCAGGGGTGAGAAAAAGACAGTAAAGGAACGGAGAGGGATGTACATGATTTCTTTGGAAAAAAGGTGCTGTCGGGGGAGAGAAAGCCCTAGCAGAGGCGAAGAAAAAGAGAGAATAGGGAACGAACCCAAGGTGGCGCCGAAAGAAAAAGACCCTCTTTCCAAACGAACAGTTCCGGAAAAAGTTTCGGGTCAACGGGGTAGTCGAAGGGAGAAATGGGAGCAGGTCAGACGCGGGGGAAAGCCTGTACCTCGGAAGGGGCATCAGCACGCCCTCTCGAGAGGGGAGGAGACAGTTCAACCCCAAGAAGGAAAAGTGGAGGAACAAGAAAGGCCGACAGTCAGAAAAGACTCGTTCATCCATCACTATCTCGGCAAAGTCGCCCACTAACCAGGAAGGGGAGGGCTTCATTCGGTGATGGAAAAGAAAGGGGAAAGCAAAGGAGAAGGGGAATCAAACTGAAAACGGAGTAAAAATGCAACACAACACCTTATTAGGAAGAGGGACTCCTTTCTTAGGGGTATTGAAAGAGGGGGGAAATGCCTTGGCCATAACCCGACATGAAAAAAGAGGTTTCATTAGTAAGTCCGGTGTGAAGGGGGGGAACGATATCCTCTCTGTCGAGGAGAGTTATGATGCCGAGGGGAGAAAAAGAGGCGGTAACTGTCTAAGGGAGGGGGGAAAAAGTAGGGGGGATGGATAAGTCGGAAAAATTCCTTCATCTCGAAAAAAAGTCCCTCGTTAGGCGGAAAAAATGGGAAGGAAAACCGCTGATGAAGTTATCCATGGAGAAGGCGAACTACAACCGTGGACGAAAAAAAAAGAGGGGAACTTTTCGAGGGGGAAAAAGGAGGGAAGGGTAAGGGGTATGGAGGGAGTTCTCATGGGACTCGCCCCCTCCTTCGAAAGAAGTGAGAACAGGGAACAAAAAGAGGGGAAGAAGAATGGCCCGAAAGAAAGCCTCGAATATCTTCCTTCCGGGGAAAGGATTGCTGACGGACGTAGAGACCACAGGAACGGGGAAAAAAAAGATGACAAAAAAAAAAAAAAGCCGTCTTGACAATGCTCTTCAAAGGGGGTCTTCATCGAGGAGAGAGGATGGAAATTGAAGAGAGATTAAGAAGGCCTTTTGCTTACAGGAAGGGATGTTTGCTCCCGTCAGAAGGAAAGAGTTCAGCAAAGCTCGAAACGGTTTTCTTATGAAGGGGACGCCAACCGAGTCCTGATAAAGAAAAGAGCAAAAAAGCTAGTCAGCGTGAAAGGGACGAGCCATGAACAATTATAGTGCTTAGCGGGTGAACTCAGGAAAAAAACCTTGATCAAAAAGAAGAGAGAAGGTGAGGTTCAGGCCAGAATCAGGGGGGGGTTCCATGCATAATGGGGAAAGGAGGGCATGTTCAGGTCAAAGAATTCCGGCTTCCTCCCCTACTGGGGGGAAACTTTGAGCGGGATGGGAAGGGGTTCAAAAGTTCAAAGTCCTACATCAAGGTGGCTTTCCCTATCCTTCAAGGGGAATAACTCTGCCAAGCCCAGCGGAGGGGAAGAGAGGCCTGGGGTACTCAAGATATCCGTAGGGGCAGATCGATTATAAAGTTAGGGGGGCGTTACTTAGGAGAGGAAGACCCTCTCCTATTGATTTATGGGATCTAAAAAAGGGGAAATAATTCGAAAGATTTTCCCTATTGGGGACTTTCCGAAAAAAGCTTAAGGTTCGATGGGGATTATTACTTACCCGGGGTCTTTTTTGATGAGAGTTAAGGGGAGTTTTCGCTCGGGGAAAGCGTGATCTGAAAGAAAAAAGGGCCCCTGCAAAAAGGGAAAGTTCAGTCAAGCCAGTAGGAAAACAGTTCTTCATAGGGTATTAAGGGAGGAGGGATTTTCAGACAGGGAGGAAGGGAGGGAAGAAGGGGAACAAAACCTCCAGAAGAACTTTTCTAAAATTTCAATATGGGGAACCTGTTATGTGCTTCAAAAAGAAGGGGGGGGGTTTTCATACGGCCTAAAAGAAAGGGAAGGGAAGTGTGACAAAAAACCAAAAGAAGACGTCCTTTTCTCTAGGAGAAAGGCGGTAAGGTACTACCGAGGAGAAAGGGGAAAAATCCCTCTGGAATAGGGGAATAGAAAGGGAAAGAGGGCGGAAAGACGGGCAGTGGGGGCGCCACCTGAAAAAGGATGTCCTTCTCTTAACCAGTACCGAAAAGGGACTCTGATATCGAAAAGAGGGAGTATAGGGGGAAAAAGGAAAGGGGGAAGCGGGTCAGGAGAGGGGAATAGAAAGCCTCTCCTACCCCTTCATCGGAAGGAAAAAATAAAATTCCGGAGAGTTAAACATAAGGAAAGGGGGGAAAAGGGCGCCCGAGAAGACGGGAGAGAGGGAAAAGCCACATCATCAAAAGTTGGTTACCTTCTATGAAAAAAGACTATCGGCTCGTGAGAAGGGACCCGAAAAGAGATGTCTAAAAGGGTCTTGGAAACAATTTCTAGAAAAAAGGCCCGGGTTCCAGGGGAGAAAAAGAATTTCTGGGGGGCGGGGAAGGAGAGGATGATAAAAAGTGGAAGGGCGCCCTGGTAAAAAATGACGCATGCTTATCTTACCGAGAAAAAAGTCCCTATCGTGTAAGCAGAGGAAGAAAGGGAAAGGACGTGCCTGAGAACACGCCGACTGAAGACCATCATGCTGCGTTATGAAAAAAGGGCCCGGCAAAAAAAGGGAGATTCCGTCAATCCGGAAATGAAGGAGGGGTTCAGGGGAACCGGGCGAAGGGGGCCCTCTTCTTGGAGGCGAGAGCTGGAAGAACATGCTGGTTAAAGGAAAGGAAAGAAGAAGGGATCGTCCGGGGAGGGGCCTCTTCCTTTTACCGAGATCCCTACCCGACTAGTGAAAAGGGGATCCCCGAACGAGCCCCAGGAAAAAAAAAGAAAAACAACGGCGAAAAGGAGCACCTCCTGACAGGGAGGGCCTGGTCCCCGGGCCAAAAAAAAAAAACTTAGTAGGAGGAAAAAGAAAAAGAGAGGGGGGGGAAAGGAATGCTTATAGAGACCCCGGGAAAGGGAGGTGGCTCTCCCGAAGGAGGGGTCTGGTTCGGGGGAAAAGTGTGTCGGCCACGAAAAAAAAGTCGGGTAAAGGGGGAGGAGGGGTAAAAAGTAAAGGTTCACAGAAGGAGTCATATCTTTACCAAGAAGAACTATCCCCCGACTCCTAGAAAGAGAAGACAGGGATGAAAGGAAGAAAGGGGGAAGGGCGGGAAAACGGTGTCTCCAAACCAGTCTTCCTTACCAGAGAAAAAAACGGGTGAAGAAAAGGAAAAAAATAATCCCCGGAGAGGGGGAAGAAGAAAAGGAAAGGCGTACATCGATGAGGGGAAAGAAAGCCTGATTACCTCCCTTCAAACAGCCGTCTGTGAAAGGAGAAAGCATCGTCAAGGGAGGGAGAAGGGAAAGACCAACAGATGAAAGGAAAAACAAGTACCCGGGAAGGAAGAGACCT
>Ga0179591_1306004_pt1 | contig 14819 bp, 17 predicted proteins | sample CZOMad2_1_08_16f_FD_182891 | JGI IMG/M metagenome (GOLD analysis project Ga0179591, IMG submission 182891) | Vadose zone soil fungal communities from Angelo Coast Range Reserve, California, USA - CZOMad2_1_08_16fungal (PacBio error correction) | ecosystem: Environmental > Terrestrial > Soil >...
CCTAAGGGTTTTTGTCGCCGCCTTAAAGGGATGACACTTTTATGTCTTGTTTTCTTCCATTTGGAGGTCAGCGGGGGTTGGTTGATTAAGGACCAATACGGGCTATGGGTGTTTCATAAAGTTCATAGGGGTCAGGGAACTTTTCAAAGGACCCAGGGCCTGTGGGCACGACCGGCAGCACGGACGCACGGAAAACAAAAAGCCCTTCAACTTCTGTTTGGCCTGGGGTGAATAGAAACTGCGAAGTGATAAGGGGACTGACAAAAAGAAGTAGGCCGGGCCAAAGCCACTATCAACGCAGGAAAAGACGGTTGGGGTGTGAAAAGGACCCAATGGATTAAAGTTTTTAAGGAAATTACCGGTTAAAAAGATGAAGGGCCGCAAAAGGGAAAAAGAACACTTTGAAGGAAATCATCTCCCTTTCAACCAAATGAGAGAAAGGTTGGGAGACTGGGGAAGGGCTAGTTTCGTCAAAGGCACAGATAGTTGGTTTAAGAAAAATGGATTCCATTTGCGATCGGTAAAAAGGGGATCGGTGTGGGTTCAAAGACTCTAAGTCATGGCCTGAAAAAGAAACGCTGAGCGCCAGATGTGGGGGGGAAATGCGCAATGACACTAAACGAAAAGGGGGGTGGTGATTCAACGTGCTGGGGGTGGGGCCCGAAAGAAGGGGAAGTCCCAGCCCCGAAAAAAAAAGCAAGTTTTTTCCTTGTTGTGGGGGAAAAATGGGAACGCGTGCAACTAAGTCCCGAGCGTGGATCAAAAAAAAAACCTCCGGGTTCAAAAAACAGGTCAGGGAAAAGAAAGGGGACCGGGAAGTCAGGTCGGTGCTAAAAATCTGTCGCAGTGACGGAAAACAAGGGAGCTGTGACTCAAGACGAAAAAAAAAGGGATTAGACACTCAAACGGGATGGGTGAAGAAAACGGGGGAAGGGGAGACAAAGGGGTCGAGCGTTTGAATATGGCGTTGTCTTAATATGCAAGTGTTGGGGGCCGGAAAGGCCGGACCAATTTCACCCCTTCATTTGAGTGGGAGGGGGAAAAAAGGTGGGAACGGGGATGCACAAAATTGGGTGGGAGCAATTTTTGGTTTTTCTAGGGTGTTAAAAAGAGAGGAAGAACATTGTTGAGGAGATTCAACGAGTGCTGATGGGGGGCCTTTCCAAAAAAAACCATCGATAACACCGGGGAACGGGTACAAAGGCACCCCAACAATATAACGCCAGCCATTGGACAAAAGGAGGGGTCGGAATCTTTTCCAAGACATCAAATGATTTATTGGACAGGGAAAAGGGAAAGAAAACACATACAGAAATGATTTGGATAGAAATCAATGAAGGTCCAACAAAGGGGCTGTGAGCAGAAAAAAGGTCTGAGCGGATGAAACAAACGTTCAAAATGGGTAATATGAAAGGCGGAAGAAACCGGAAGTCTTGGGGAAAAAGGGGAACAGAAAACGATCCGCCACCTCCCAAGAGCGCGGGGGAAAAAGGTTCTAATTATAGAAAAAGTTGAAAAAGTTGGGTAACCATAATCCAACAATTCCAAGAAAAGAAAAAAAAACCGACGTGGGGAAAAAAAAAAAGCACGCTTGGACGAAGAACAAGGATTTGACAGGAACTTGCTCGCTGGGGGGAATTCGAAAAACAACCAGAAGACATAATCTAAAAAGTGGGGGTGCGGTAATGAAAATACCTGGAAGGTCAAAATAAAATGAATTGGAAAGGGGGGCAGGGCAATAGAGGAGAAGCACTAACGAATAGCCAGTTGGGCGGAAATCCAGGACGGAATAAAAAAACCTCAGGGGGGGGGGGGGGAAAAAAAAACGCGATCCATACTTTCACCCAGACAAACGGAAAAGAAAATAAAATTTCATCCACCAAGACACACCGGGGAACCACACAGAAATTTCACCTTGTCATCGCACTGATCGTTGGGGTTTGCTGGGGAATAAAAAAAATCCCATAAAGAACACAAGGGAAGGAACAGGACGTGATAACGTAAGGGAAACACTGGAAGAGAAAGAGGGCGGAAAGAAGGGATGTATTTTTAGGCACTTGCAACAAGGGTATGGGGCAAGGGGCTGAGAAGACAGTGGCATGAAAAAAATTAGTTTCCCGAAAAAACAGGCAAAAACAGGGGGGGTGCACATGTTACAAGTTTCGCCAGAAAAAGGGGGGGGGACATAGAAAAAACACGGGGGACAGAGATTAAAATTGGTCAGGAGCTGTAGAGAAAGAGACCAGGGGGTCTCCAACTAAGTAACCATGAAAAAACACGGCCACCAGGGGAAAAGCGTAACCATTTCAGTGGCTAGCAAAACAACAAACTTTAAGGGAACAGGGGCGGGGGGGGGGAAGGGGCGCGACGGGGAAAAAAAGGTTCACATGTTGAGGAACGCCAAACATTCCAGGGGCGCGACACGATCAGCGAAAAAGAAAAAAGGGGGGGGCAAAAAACCGGGCGGGCCGGGAGCAAGGGGTGCCAGGTCAGCACCAAGAAATGCCCACCCACGAGGAAGTGTTACTAGGGGGAAGGGGGAGAACACCTGGGTACAACGAGAGACAAAACGGGGGGAGTCGGCAAAAGAAAGACACAACGGCTATAACAAATCAAAAAAATGGGAAAAAAAACGGTTTAAAATAAGTAAAAAAAAGGGCAAGGTTCTGGGACAATCGTTTGGGAATTACCGCCTTGCGAGCCAGCGAAACGTCAAGGAAGAAAGGAAGAACAGATAGATCTGGACGGCCATGTAGACTCCGATAGAGTGCGCTGGGGGGTTTCAGTTGTGGGGTACGTCCAAACCAGGGAAAAAATGCTTTGGGGGGCTTTATCTCTTGTGGTTCTAAACCATAAGAAAAGGAAAAAAAAGATAGTGCGATTGAGGTATCCTTCACCGATTATGGACCTCAGTCGGACCTGGGATTTCTTAAGGATTGAGGATTATTGACAAGAAAGAGACAAAACGTAAAAACATCAGAATTAAAAGATCTGGAATACAGAGTAGACCACAAAAAAAAAGGAGGAGTTCCAATAAGGATCACCCATAAAGATAGTAAGGGGGGGGGGTGGGTCGACTGTATTGTCATGCCGCCGGGGTCAAAACGGAGGAAAAACGAGATCGAAGGAGGGTATGAATGTATATGGCGGGCAGTTAAGTATAACAAGCATAAAGTCGAAAAAAAAAGAAAGGAAAAAAAAAAAGGGGGGTTATACAAAAAAAACAGATAAGAGCGTTGCCATCATGACAAGCCGAGTATCACAGCAAGGGAGAAAAGGGGGGGGGGAGTGGGCAGCCCTTGCAGCTGTGGGGTCCCAACGGATTGGAGAAAGCCACTGGGGTGTCGACTCCCTTCGGTTGGGGTGCTTGTACACAGATGGAAGGTACTGGCAATAAACTTGCCAAAGAAAAAAAAAAGGGGTTTGCACAGGAGCGGCATAAAATCAAGGCAGGGGGTGGTTTTCACATTGTTGAGGAAAAAAGAACATGATTGAAGTAAACAACCGGTTTTTTTGCACAAAAGGGTCGAGAAAAGGGGCCAAAGGAAAAAGGGGTGGGGTGAGGACTTTCCGTCAAAAGGGGGAAGCTAGGGAGAAGGGAGACGCATGGCCCGACGAGGTTGGTTGTGGGTTTCAAAGAAGGAAGGTGAAAAGGTTGAAGGGCTTGGCAGAGTGTTCCAGGACTATGTTATAAGTGGTATTGAAGAACAGGATCAGAAAAAAAAAGAAAAAAGGGGGGGGATGCTGTGAAAGTGGTGGGGAAAACGAATCAGGGCAAAAGGCGTTTCTTGGAGAGGACGCCGAACTGGGGGGGGGGCCACCAGGTTGCACCAAAAAAAAAAAAACAAAAAACCAGCGACTCTGGTGCCAGGCCCGGAGGGGTACTAAGAAGCAACAGCTTTTTACAGTGTCGGCAAAAACAAAAGGCCGCGGACCGCCGGTTGTGAGACGGTGTTCCTTAGAACAAAAAGGAAGAGTCATGGTTTAACTGGGGGGGGGGGGGGGAATTGTTTTCCAGCAACTAATCGGGAACAGGATTGCACAAGGGGAGGACCAGGTGTGTTGAAGTCACGACGGGGGTTTTGCGAATGGCGGTAGGGTGCAAGGGGGCTGTGCCCGCAGCATCGCGAAAACCAGAAAGGGTTGTGAGCATTATTACTCTGCCATAGAGGACTAAAGGAAGATCCTCTATTGCCAGCATAGAGAAAAACAGGGAAGTTAAAAACCATGAAAGTGCGGGATAACTGGTCAAGAAGAGGACAAGGGGGCAAAAGCCGGAGATAGCGCGGCCGACAGAGGGAAAAAGCAAAGCTAACGGTTGGCAAAAGAATATGTGACCTCCCTAAATCGATAGGCAACAGGAAGCTAAAAAAAAAACAGCGTAGAGTCGCCAGCGGGAAACCTGGGAAACTGCACGTCCGAAAACCTTCCAGTGACCGCGAACTTCAGGGGTAGCAGCCGGCGGAGCACAGGGCCCGCAAAGGGTTTTCCTAAAAAAGGGAAGCGCTGAAAAAAAGAATAATAGGTTTCTGGGGGAATTCTCTGGCAGGCATCATACCCAGGGAGGTAGTTGGATTGACCAACACGTTGAGGCGTAAGGGGGGCAAAACGAATGTTTGGACTTGGTGGTATCAGGACACTCTACACGCGATGGGAATGGGCATAGCAGCTTTCCTCCTGTCAGACCAAGGGGAATAAAGTTGGACAAAAGGGAAAAAAGTCAGGAGTTTAAGGAACGAAAAAAGGGCAAAATAAGGTTGCCCCTCCCAAGAACTTGAAGGATGAACGGGGGGGACGGGAGGGAACCAAAAGCAACACCTTGATATGATCACCGCTGGGAAAAGCATGCGGAAAGACTTGGTTGGAAATGCACCCGTGGTAGAAGGGGGTAAACAAGAAAAGTTTCACATTACTCATCCGTAAAGCGGTACGACGCAACGATGTGCGCCAAAGAAGACAGGATCATTCGACAATGGGGAGCAAGCGGGAAGAGGTGGTTGATTACTCGACCTTCGGGGATACTGCGGTTCAAGGCTCCCAAGAAAAAAACTGAAAACCATTTGTGGGGGGGGGCAACGACAGAAAGGGGACAAAAAGAGGCCCCGTTGAAAACCAAAACTTTGGTTCTAGGAAAAAAAAAAGACTCTTCATCGCGGGCAGCCGTCCAAACGGGAGAAAACGATTTTGGTGGGCAAGCACTGGAGATTGTAGGGAAGGCCCATATCAACGCACATATAAAAATTTGACCAACATCTGGGGAAAAAACCAGAAGCAGCAGAAAAGAGCAAAAAGAAGGAGGAATACTGGGTGATTCCGGAGCGGTCCATTGGGCTTGTCAATCACAAGGGGAAAAAAAAGATAGATGTTTCCCACAGGTCCAAGCGGAACGGGAACGCCTGGTAGGAAAAAAAATTGCCAAGAAAGGGGGGAAGTGCCGAGTGTGGAAAGTTTAACACGACAAGGTGTTCTTCCAAGGATCGGAAAGCACAAGGTTTGCCCGTTTTTCAAAAGCAAAGGGTACGGACATGAGGATCTGTCCAAAAAGCCACCATTCAAATGGTGAGAAAGGAGACCATATGACACCAATAAAAGCGTGGGGGGGAACACGAACAAACGAAATTGGAGGACATCCACGAACCCCCCAGGTCGCAAAAAACAAAAGGGGGGGAAACGGCGGGCGGACTCAGGTGAGACAGGGAAGTAGGTGGTGGGATGACCAAAAAAATCCCAAAATTACGATGTCACCATCAGGAGGAAGGACGTAAAACATCGGGAAAGGGCTTAAGAAAAAAGCGGACTGACCAAGCGGCGTATTTGGGGGTCGAGAGAAAGAAATGAGGAAAGGGTCAATTAGACGACATGCCTTCGCCTGCATGTTGCGTGGGGATGAAAGAATGAAGGCCCCTGACCCGGGAAAGGGGTAGGAGGGAAAAAGGGGGAAACAAACTAACCCGAGTCCGTGGGGTCGGGGGGTTTTGTGACGCTGAAAGAGGTGGGGGTTTATCCACCCAAACTCGGGAAAGCAATGAAGGGGGGGGGGGGAAAGGGGGGGGTAAAACGTTGGTTACGTCGAAACGAGCAGGCAGGGTCTTAAGAGTCACAAAAAGCCCCCAGGATGTTAGAAAACAGGAAAAGAACGCGACGGGCATAACTTTAATCTATTGGGAGTCATCAAAGGGGGGGGGGGGGGGGGGGGGGGGCCTAAGGAAAAGGGTAAAGAGGTGCATCAAAGTGAGAGAATCAAGGAAAATCCGGGCAGGTCGGGGAGAGAGACACCTTTGAACCTCATCAATGCGCGATGGCCAAGAGGAGAAAGTTTGGAATAATAACAAAAAAGGAGGGGGGGAAATGAAAAAACTTCTGGGTGTGGGAAGGAACCGGAAAAAAGGCTTCGGTAAACCCGGGGGGGAACCCCAAAAAAACGGAAAAAGAGGGAACCGAACATACGGCAGGGCGCGCCGGTACTGGGGTTGTCTTCCCGAAGGAAAACTACGAAAGGAGGGGGGACCAATTGACGTGCAGCCGTTCTAAGGGGATGGGGAATGGGTGAGAAAAGAGAGAAAGGGGAAAAAGAGACCAGTACCGCCTTTGGGGGGTTTACGACATCAAACAACAACAACAAAACTAGGAGGAAAAATAATCACGGAACCAACGGTGGAGGGGGGAGGAGGGGCGGTTGACGAAACGATGAGCGTAACAGTCCAATAAGCATCGGACGTTCTTTCCCAAACCGGGGAAAAGACAAAGAAAACAGCAGTTGCAAGTAGGAAGAAGACAAGGGGGGTCGTAAAGTGGAAATCAAAAGAGGAAGACCTGTTAGGGGGGGGTCGGGGCTGAAAAAACGGGGACGGTTTTCCCTCTGCAGCGACGGCGGGGGGGGGAAAAAAAAAACAACGAACGAATTTGGTAATTGGCACGGATAGGTAGGTATTCAAAGCAGGGAAAAACGTGCACTAGCAAATTCCGCAGCGGAGGGATGGGAAAAAACAGGACGCACAGGAAAATTTCGCTTAGGGCTGGGGAAAGGAGGGGTGGGGGACCGCCAAGATTTACTACAGCGGGAATGACGGAAGACGTCAGTCAAGTAAGGTATGCCGACCGAACGGTTCGGTGAAAATCGATAACATCAAAAGGGGGAAAGTGGTCCGACAGAGGAAAAGGGGGGTTGACCGACGCAAGGGGGACAAATCAAAAACCGGAATGGAACTGCGACTCAGAATGGGGGGAAAGCGGGCAAAAAACAAAGATTCGAACAACGGGGGGAAACCAAAAACGGCCACCGTCATAAAAAGAGAAGGATGACTTGAATAAAAGGGGTTTGCAAAATGCTCCAAAAAACACTCTGCGAAGGAGTTGGGGGAGACGGGGGGAAGAAAAAACGGGCTAATGATAAAAAAACGGCAAGAGGTCATAAGGGTACGCAGAAAATGGGGGAAAAGAATTTGCGAGACCAATTCTCGCTAACAGGGGAATTGCCACGACCGATGTTTATTTCACCGAAGATGTTTTGGGAAAGCAACACTGCCTTGACATAAAGGAAAATGTGCGTCCTGATGAAAACAAAAAAAACCACCCAGGACTGGCCATGCGCACGAGGGCACAAAAGTTTTTTGGGGAAGAACCTGGGGGCGGTGGGGGTAATGGCAAGGGTGTCGCAAACGACCCGATTGTGTTTCTTCCTCGAGGGGGGGAAGGGCACATAGGGGGGTGAAAAAGGAAACTACCAGTGGGTATGGGGGAAGACAAGGGAAGACAGAATGGAAGAAAAAAGGGGGGGGTAAAAAAAACAACAAAATGCAAATTATTGGACTTGGCTGGAGCGGGAAGAACACCTTCGGGTGGATAAAACCAAAAGAAAACGAAGGCCCAAAACAGGCAAAAGATCAACAGTTTTGCATCTGGTTCACCTAACACAAAGGAGGGGGGGCAGGGACGAAAGGACCGGGTAAATCGAATACGCCTCGACGGGGAAGGACATCAATGGACTCTACCGGCCTCAAAAAGGGAGAAAAAAAGGGAGGCGGCGGAGGAGTACGAAAAGAAAGTTTAAAAAACAGGGGGGGGCTCCCATGCAGAATCTTGGGGGGAAAAGGAGAAAACGCCTAAAACGCTGGGAAAAAAACTAGGGCAGGAGCCGAAAGTTGGTAGGGCGCAGGATGAAGAGCGGATGAGAAAAAAAGGGGGGGGGGGTAATAAAAAACGTGGCTTTGGCGGGAGGGGGAAGGGCAGACCTGACAAAATTTGTGCAGTTGGGTGTCTGGGAGCCGGGAAAAGCGCAAAAAAATCCAGGGTTCCCCACAAATAGGAAGAAAAAAAAAAAACCGCAAAAAAGAAAGCGAGCGATTACGGAAAGAAAGGGGACAAATCGACTAAATCCTAGTTCAGGTGGAGCGTGAAAGTCGGAACCGGACGCTGATTCGCGGGAAAAAAAAACTGGGGATGGGGGGGGGATCTAACAAGGCCCGAAATCCAACTTATGTCTCTGACGAGAGGGGGACTAAAAGGGGCAGTTGATAGCAGTGAAGTTTTTGGCAGGGGACCTCGGCCATCAGTTCCAGCCTGGCCAAAGTTGCGCAAAGTGTGGGCGGGGTCAAGGGAGGTGTACGGAAAACTGGTAGGGGAAAAGGGCACTTTTTCAATATAATATCAAAATGGCGGGGGGGGAACGATGGTGAACGAGGGCGGGTCCACATCGGCGTTGTCGCGGTTACCTCGAAAAAGACAAAATCAGCTGGAACATATGTCAAAGGGGGTGGTTAAAATTCCTACATCAATGGATGGAAATGTGACTTCGAAGTGCCATAGCCAAGGAGTTCGGGGGGGGGGGGAAGACTCCCCTGAGTTCCACCCTGGGGAAAAGAAGTAGGGAGCCAATAATGTGGTAAGTGACGGCGTGGACGAAACCACGGCACAAAAAGCCATTAAAGGTGTCACCGATATCGCAAGGCCGAAAAAGTGAGCAACTCCCCCAACCATAGAAGAGGTGAGGAAACAGAAACGTGGAAAAACAAGATGAAACGACGACTTTGATAAAAAAAGCGGGACGGTGCCGCGCAGCCAATACATCCTTTTCAATGGAGTGACGGCGCCCTCTGAGGAACTGACCAAAAGGGGAAGCCATCACGCCCGTAAGAAAGTCTAAACTAAAGTTAAGGGAGAGTTAACACTTGGGGGCCGGCAATGAGGGAGGAAGAATCCAAGATGAAAAAAAAGCTTAAGCCAGAGTGGGACGAATCCCGGATGGCCATGACAAAAGTCCTTTTGCAGCGTCGGGCGGGGAACCAAAGAATAAAGAAGGGGGGTTAGAACAGACGCCAGGGGAACAAAAAAAAAAGAATTATAAAGGGTGAAGCAAGCAAATCGTAACTGTTCAGTTGTCCGGGTAAACAAATAAAGGAAAAAATTCTCTCACTGTCCCCACGGGAAAAATAACTGGGACACGAACCGGAAACAAAACAGGACGAGGAGGCACAGGGGGATGTGAGGACCAAGGTTCCAAATAGGGGGGCAGGGGAAAAAAAATAAGGCCGGGGGAAGGACCCATAAATTCAAAACCCTCGCAAAAGGGGAAAAAAAAAAAAAAAATGGGGGCGCCCCCCGTGTCCGGGCAAAGCAACAAGGTTGGGGGCGCATCAAAACCATGCCCCTATACAAACACAACTGGGGGACAAAGATATGTGAAGGTAGCTGTAGGGGGGAAAGGGAATCTCAACCCTTGACTCCAATATCCTGGCACGCTGCCAAAGGAAAGGAAAAAAGGAGGTAAGACAAACCCCAAATGGGGCACTACTGACCGGGGGAAAGGAGTGGAGTGGGCATCGAGCTTCAAGTTCTAAGCCCGACGACAAGCGATTCAAATGCAAAGCCCACGATCCGAAAGTGTTGGGGAAAAAAAAACCCGCCGAAAAAGGCATTGGAGGGGTCAAGGCAAAAAAAAGGGAAAAACAAAAATCAAAGTAGGGGCGAGTGGGCCGTTAGAAAGGAGCAAAAGGGGGGGGTGCGTATTCCGATTTGGCAAGGCCAAAAAAAAACTTCCAAACGAGAAAACCTTTTACTCCGGGGGGAAGGGAGTCGGCCAAGCGCTTGCCCAAGGCCGTTTGGCACGTTTTGGGTCCAGGAAACGGGCCGCGCTCGGAAAATACAAAGACAAAAAAAGACCAATGGTAATAGAGGTTGAAGGAAATTCAAAGAAGACAAGGCTCTTATGAAGGGGCGGTGTGTGGTCAACAAGGAAGCTGGCACAGGTGGGAAAAAGTTTACTTAGCAGGGGGGGGGTGGGGAAAAAGGTACTATATTCAGGAAAAAACAAAGGATAACCAAAACTGAAAACCGGTTAACCGAAATTTCCGAAGGAGGAAGGTCGCGGCGGTGGGAAAAGGGGAACCATCAAAGATGCCACCCCGGGCATCTGTAATTGTATCACAACGCGAGAACGACAAAACAACAAAACGTTGTAGGTAGGGAAAATATATAGAGCACAGAAATAGGAAGGGTTGTCGGGTGGAGTTGTCAATAAAGTCCAGCGAATTCGGAAAGGAGATAGACTATTTGTTACAATTTGTAGAATATGCGTTAAGAAGAAACTCATAATACCATCCCAGAAATGAGGGAAAAAGAAAGAACGGAAAAGACTCGGGGATTACTGACCAGGGTTCCTAATAAAAAAGCAACGATTGGGGTGAACTGCGCGGAAAGGCAAGGAGGGGGAACCAGTCACCAAAAACGAAGGGGAAGGCCTTGGTTAATATACGCTCGAAAAAGGAAGGGTGAGGACACCTGGACGGGCAAAAAAATCATTGAAGCAAAACAAAGGGTGGAAAAGTCGCTAGGGCAAACGAACGCAGAGGCGGTTTGGTTTGGGGGGAAAAGGTTTATGAACAGCAAAGTATCCGGGCGCCGTCGTTTTTGCACAGGCCCAAAAGAGAGGGTCCAGGGGGAAATCTGGGAAAGGGGGGACTGGGGGGCGAAAGGGGGAACATAGAGGAAACCGATCTGACAAGGCTACCTAAAGTGTGGGTTTTGTCGAGGGGAAAAAAAAAATGGGGAGTAAGGGAAAAGAGTAAAAAGGTAGTGGAACATGGGGGAGAATTCTGCCTACAGACGCGAAACAATTAATAACGATCTTGACCATTGGGGTGGAACGTCGGGAATGGGGGGGACTGGCGGCCCATTGACCGAACGCTACAGTTTAAAGGGCGAGGGATACGCACATGGGCAGGAACCCGCCTGCAAACTTGGGGGAAAGGGGGAAAAAAAAAAACAAGAACATGGACAAACCACCGGGGGGGCTGCCCGTTTGAAGTTACTATCAACGAACATAGATCGGGTTGTTGAGTTTCCTCAAACAACGAGGGCAGGGGAAAGGGCAAAAAAAAAGGAAGTAGGTTTGGTCTGCATCGACTGGGGGGCGGAAGGGGACTTATGAAGGGGCACTTGACCCCTAAGTCAAGAAAACAGGAAAGGGGTTTTAGAAGAGATTCGAAAAAATAGGGGCGAGGTGAGGAGAAAGAAACAGCTGGGCCCGGCAAGAAAGCATAGAGGACCGTACGGTGGACCAAGGACAAGTGGCTGTGGCCTCAAAGAGAGGGACCTAGTGGAGTCAAAAAAGGGAAAGATATTCGGCTACGCGGCAAAGCTTTGGGAGAGTGAAACGGGGGTTGGTGACATAAGTCGAAAGGAGAGATATGTTCGAAAAAAGCAGGTCAAACTAAGCGCTAATAAAGGCGGGAAAAATGGGAAAGAAAGAAGGTTTAGTGTCCGCCCGTGACCGGGAAACAGATTGGGAGAAAAGAGCGAGGCCCTACACCCAAGTGGGGTGACCAGCGGGGGGGGGGGGGGGGGGGGGGGGGGGGGGGGGGGGGGGGGGGGGGGGAGGGAATCAAAAGAAAAAGGGGGACTTTCTGGGACCTGGTACTCCAAGGGCTGGGCAAACAAAGCCTAAAATTGATGTAGTGGGTAAGACGTCACGACCCCCTTAAGGCTCAGTTCGATGGTTTGGGGGGCATGTTTGTCCCTTTCCCGCTAAAACAGGGGGTGGAAAGAAGCCGTTCCAGCAAAAAAAAGACAAGTTGTACCTGAAACCAAAAAAAAAAAATTGGCCTAATTGTTGAACTGGGGGCCAAAGCCACGAACCAGCCAAAAAACACACCACCGGAACCCACAAAAAGACTGCTGGTTCGCCCGGGAAAAAATAGCGATGAAAAAAGAGGGAAAACGCATCTCAGCACGCCAAGTCACGGTGTGGCGCCAAGACGGGGTTCGCTTCAAACTTTTTCAGGAACAGCATCAAAGTTCCGGAAAAAAAGGTTCTCTACTGGGGGGGGGGGGGGGGGGTGGGGGGGCGGGGGGGTGCAGAGAGGGAGGGGAATATCGAAAAAAGCAGTAGGAATAACGCGGATTGATTGAGCGCTGGGAGAAGCGTAAACGGACCATAACAAAAGTGGAAAAAAGAGGTTGTGGCGGCCAAAACTCACCCTCAGGTCCCCAAAAAAAGTGGAAAGAAAAAAAAACACCACCACTTTCAGGCAAGATGGAAAAAACTCTCGGGCACGTTCAAAAATCTGGACTAAACAGTTTTTTAAGAAGCCAAAAAAGGAGAAAGGGGGGTTCAGGACCACTTCCCAGAGACGCAAGGAAAGCCGAGGGGGGGACAACTATCTTGGGCACCAAAAAACCAGAGCCCTCATTGCAAGTCCAAAGGGGGAAAATGAAGGGCCATTATGGACCTCCACAAGGCCAAGAAAAGAGGGGAGGGTGGAAACCTAAAAGCCAACAAGGGGGTAACAAATAGCCTGGGGGAGGGGGACAATGGCAAGGGAGAGGGCCATGGCCGGACCTTTGGTGGCAGGAACGCCAAGTTTGAGGGCACAGCCTCGGAAAGGCAAAAATCAACAAGTGGTTCAAAAAAGTGCGGGTCAGAAGAGGGCAGTCACCAAAGGTCAAAACTGGGTTGGGCATTCAGAAATATGCACGGAAAATAAGAACCAAAACTTCAGACTGGTCTTCTCAAAAAAAAGACAACATTGGAATGCAACCGCAAACAGGGCCTGCAAAACATGGGGCCGCGGCTCCGGAAGGGGGCAGAACCGGCAGGTTGGAGCACCCGCCTTACGGTACCATTAAAGTGGGCGAAAAAAAGGTATCGGCGTGAATCGAGAAGAGGGGAAGGGGGGCCCAGCAAAAGCGGGGTGTCCGAGGTAACATATGTCCTTCACAAAAGGTGGAGGGCGAGAGGGCGAACTAAAAGATGAGTCGTTTTTGACTGGAAAGCAAGCAGGTGGGGCTGACAGTCAGACCTAAGGGGGGGTGAAGACGAAAAACTGTATGAACAAAGTCAGGGAAAAAGGAGGGTTTTCGGTGGGGGTGGGTGGGCGTCGAGGAAGTGTTGGTACGGGGGAAAAATCGGAGAAGAGACAGGAAGTTTATGGGTCACTTTTTCAGGGGGACAAAACGAGAAAAAAAAGGGGAGAGGAGAGAAAAAACCATTGTGAAAGAGGGAGAAACCACAAGAACCGAGACGAACGGGCACAATAGAATGACGCGATGTTCCGTAAGACTGCAAGCAACTGGGAAAAGGGGGAAAATCTGCGGTCACACTAAGGAGAAAGCAAGAGCGTTGCAGGGACCCGCGGGAATCTAACGAACAAAAAATAGACTTCGGGGGGGAAAATGTAGGACAAGAGGAGAAGTTGTGAAAGGCAGGAAAAAACGCCCCGGATGAATAGGCGGTCGTTGGTTTTTGGTGGGAAAAACGTCCACCTCATGAAATGAAACTCACAGCTTCAAGAACGACCAATAAAAAAAGATTCGACAGGGAAACACGGTTGGGAGCTGCCCACGGAAAAATCGCATACTGTTTTTATCTTGAAGTGGTGGGGGGGGGGAGCAATTAGATGCTGTTAGGGGGGGGAGGGGATGGCTCATCGGCCCATTCCACGAGCCAGTGGACGAGGGGGGGACGTGTGGATATAAACTCAACAACAAAAAACGGAGGAGAGAGAGAGATACAAAAGAAAAAAAACCGAGGTGACTGGGCCGTCGTTGCACGAAACAGACGGCATAAAAGGAAAAACAAGCAGACAGGGGAGGCAAAAACAGGCTCAAGAAAAAGCATGCGAGGGGGCCGTGGGGGAAAAGAAACTTTCCGACCTAAAGGGAGAGAGGGAATGGGGGGGGGGGGGGAGGGGAACACGGCGGTGAAACTTCCTGCAGACCGGGGCCGGCCCGGGAAAAAAAACGACGAACAACCGCATGAAGGGGAGGGAAAAAATGAGAGGGAAAAAAAAAAGCTTTCAAAACGTGCCCCTGGCAGAAAAAAGTCGAAGAGGAAAGTGCCTGGGGGGGTCGCACCAAAGGGAAGCACATGACGCTTGGAAAACGCCCAGAGGGCTGACAGAGGGTTTACAGCAAAGAGTGGGGGGAAAAACGGCATAAGGCATGTACTCGAAAACATCGCTAAAATTCGGGTTTAGGACGTCGCGCGGATGGCGGGGGCAAATCGACAGTTGTATACATAACAGGGTGTGAGACGACTCGAAAACAGGGGGGGGGGGGACGGAGGAGACGGAAAAGAGACCAATCAAACTGGAAAAACCTGGATGTCGAAACCGTCCGAGGGTAAAAAATACAAAAATCCTGCGAAAAAGCGACACCACCCCCCCACCGAAAATATAAATCAAGGACCAGCCAGGAAAAAAAAAAGTGGGGTGGGGAGGGCCAACACTTTGACAAAACCTCACCATGAAGTGGAGCGGGAATTCAGCAACAGGACCTATGCTATCACGGGCAACTGGACAGAAAAAAAAAAGCAGGGTAAAGCA
>Ga0179591_1152283_pt1 | contig 14818 bp, 13 predicted proteins | sample CZOMad2_1_08_16f_FD_182891 | JGI IMG/M metagenome (GOLD analysis project Ga0179591, IMG submission 182891) | Vadose zone soil fungal communities from Angelo Coast Range Reserve, California, USA - CZOMad2_1_08_16fungal (PacBio error correction) | ecosystem: Environmental > Terrestrial > Soil >...
TTTTAATCTATTCGCCTTGGGCTAGAAAAAAAAGCTCATCATAAAGAATTTCTATCAAATAAAGTAGGACGGCTTCATATTAGGGAGTGTTGATTGACCCAACCAAATGTGTTTTCGGATATTAGGGCGCTCGGGCATCAAGGGGAAAGGGGTGTAAAAAAGACGGGGTGATCTCGCAAGGCAGGGGCGTCTCTCGGGGGCTGAAAAGGGGGGGATCTTCATGCAATAAGGATCGAAGGTTGGACAATCGCGATCAAAAAACTGGGTGGGGGGGTTTTAGAAACCTTCTTCATGACCTCAAAAATCTTTAATATCCTGACTAGAAGACGGGGGAGCAAGGAGAGCCACCATTAATGACAGGGGAAACACTTTTGGAGGAGTCTGGAGGGGCCGGCTCATCTACAAAGGGAAATCCCGAAGCCTGGGCGGTAGAGAGTTGTCACATCAAGACCAAAAGAAGGAGGAAAGACGGTAAGCAACCAAGAGGCGTACCAGACACGTCTTTACGCAAGAAAAAAGGATGAAATGAGAATAAGGGCAGGCGAGCATTGCATTTGTCTCAGAAAGCGTGGGGGTCATGAACAGGGGGGATAAGATTTAGGGGGGGGTTGGGAAGGACGAAGGGGGGGGGGGCAGGGATCAACACGGGCAAAAATGAATCTTGGAGTGCGGAACACAAGCTCCACTGTGGTGGAAAGCGAACCACGAGAAGCGAGTAACATAGGGCGAAATATCGTCAGGGGAATGATGAATAAAACGGCTGTGGTGCGGATCCCACCAAATCTGGGACCATCATTCCACGACCAGCATATAGGAAGAAGCTTCCTCAGATCTTCGGGAAAAGTATACGGGAAAAACCGGAAACGAAACGGAAGCTGGGGCTAACTGAGAGCATTTGGGAGGGGATCACCGAGAGATGGGCCTTTAAGAATATGGGTCGGGAGAGCTTCATCATTATCGTCGGTCCATTCCTCAGCTTGGGGACGTAATTAATGAGGGGGGACCTCGGTGGCATGGGGAAACGCGAAAAGGCGCAAGAGACCGGGAGATGATGGTCGAATAGCGGAGACAAGGGGAAAGGGGGTAATCGGGAGGAAACTTGGACACGATATCTGCGGGGGAGGCCGACGGGCGCCAACCGTAAGTTCAAATCCCATCCCTTGAAAACACCGCAGCGTTTGAAATCAAAGCAAGCGGTAAATATCTCTAATCAACGACCAAGGGAGGATAAAGGATATGGGAAACCTAGATTCCACACGGTTGAGGGAAAAGCTGCCTGAGGGGGCATTTAATAGAGGGCGGTAAGAAAGGGCGACAGGAGGAAAGACCTCGACGCAGATCAGTGCAAAGTACAGCGCCAAAAGGGGAGAAGCATATAAAGACCAGCAGCGAAAAAAATCGGCACCTAGGCAGCTATGCACGTGCAAAGAAATTCAAGGGCACCGGGGACAGTATTCATGTCATCAAAAAAAGGGGACAATAGAAAAATGCTAGATAGAACCAGCCAGAGAGCGCCTCCTCAATCGGGGGAAGACGCCGAAAGCGCGCCTTGGAGAAATCACATTGCGGGTTCCGGTTTTTTTGAACTGAGACGTGGTCAAGGCAATAAGGGTCGCCTAAGTTTAGGCATTCCTCAGAGGCTTCAGGTAAATGAGGAACGGGGGGGGGGCGGAGAAAAACAGACAGGGAAAGGAGTCCAGAAAAGCTGAAGATCTCCAAAGCGTTTCCTCCTAGTGGTGAAAGTGGGTCGAGTTCCCTAATGGAGGGCTTGGGTGTAAAAAAAACGAGAAAGAAGGGTTGCTGTCGGGGGGCAACCCCGGGCTGCGAAAAGACCATATCTTGGCCGCTACAGGAGGGCATGAAAGATCGAGAAGGGGCGAAAGGAAGTCAAGGTGACAGTCAATCATTGGCGGGTTGCTGCAAGACGGGACGGTTTGGGGGTGGGCCTGGGGTCGTGTCAGCATTTAGGGGCTTCGTGATGTGGAAACCCGTCTCCAAACAATTAGGAAGGAGTGTGAAGGTCTTGGCGGTGGACTCACCCTCCTAAGTCAAACTGTAAAGATTAGTACCGGGTAGGAATATGAGCGGACAGGGGGATCGAACGGCAGGTCCTTACCATCTTTGGGGTTTACATAAGAATGGGGAACGTTTGGCTAGGAGAGGGCAGGACAAAGATTCCTATGAAGGGACCGACCCGGTAGCATCTCTCAAAGACTCAAAGAAAGTCGGAGAGATCCTGAGGAGAAAAGCCGTGGAATTCACGTGGGGAGACGAAGAGCGCCCTAACTTTTGTTGGGCAAAAGAACCAATTGAAAAGAAGGGAAATAAGGTTTGGGGTAAGAGCCGGGCGAATGGTGTCATCGGCTGGGCGCGTAAATATGGGGCTCTACATGCAGGGAGGGAAGGGCGGGAGGAGAGGAGTATAAATGAACTCGCCGAACTTCTCTAAAAAGGACTCGGAAAAGCAGGGAAGAAATGAAGACCGGGGGGATAGACAACAATAGCTCGCACGATATAGGTTGATGTGAACCGTAGGTCCGAAAAGGGAAGAGGGGAAGAGGATGCTCGAGAACCGAATAAATTGTTCGGGCAATCAATGCGCGGAGACTACTTGTCGACCACAGTCAGAGGCTGGAGATCTTACTTAATAGGCATGAAGTGGTGCAGCTTGAATAGCGCGCGAAAATAGGCGATCAATGTTTATATCTACGCCTGGTAAAATCTACAAAGTCTTTTTAAAAAGGCCCCCTATGAGGGTTTAGGTGGAGAACTGCAAGGGTTGAACCATCGTCGAATGTGGACCTAGGGGGGAAGGCCCTATGATGCGGTCTAAAGATTTCTGGAGGTATAGGGTGGTGTTGGGCTTTGTCTCCTAGTAAGGCAGCGGAAACGGTAAGTGATGCCATGTAGAGCTAACCCGTATACATCAACTGGAATATAGGACAGAGGCGTCTAAGATGGTTTCCGAGGATTGGGTCGGGGCGGGAGTAGACAACAGGGTCTAAGAAGAAAATAATGGGTCAAGGGCGGCGTTCGTTGCCAGGGTGAGAAAAAAAGTCGGGAGTCAAAGCGGCGATCCAGGAGAATAGCGGCTTTCCGCTTCCGCCTAGGAGAAGATGGGGTGTGAAGTGTGAGCCGGCGTCGCCAACTGGACGTCAAAGCTTTGAAGGGGATTTCGAGGGGATTCGGCTTTGGCTATGACTTGGGCGGCCAAAGGGTGGAGACCTCCTGCAAGAAACGGGGAAGAAAGGAAGATGTGTACCTTGGGTGCAGGAGGGGGGCTGCACGGATGCCGGGGGAAATCGTGCGTGTTAATGCTTTAGCTGATCGGCTTGGGTGCTTGAATTCCGACGGGGAGGGACTGGGGGCGGGACTCGTGTGCAATGCGACTCCTTGTGTTCTCACGGGGGCGTGTTAATTTAGGGCGATCGCCGACGAGACATAAGTCCTGAGCATCGGGGGGGGGAAATGTCATGGGTGATCAGTTGAGGAGACTAAGATACAAGATAGGAGTCCTAGGATGGAGAGCCGATCTATCAAGGCCGGGCTGAAATTTGGGAATGGGCAATGGAAGGTCTTGGAAGGGGATAAGCGAAAAAAAAGGGGGGGGAGAAAGCGGAACCAAGAATCAAGGGAAGAGGCGGAGAAGGGGAAAAAAAGAAAAAAAGAAGGGGGGGGGGGAGAGGGGGGAAGGGGGGGGGGAAGAAAAACAGTGAAAAACGGAAAAAGTACAAGGAGGGGGGAGAAGAATGAAGAGGGTAATAACAATGGCAGAAGGGGGTGGGGTGGAACAAAGGGGAAATCGGGCCAGGAGAGGGAGAGAGTCATAACGAGGCGTGAACAGGAAGTAAAAAAGGGACGAAGGGGAGAGGGGGGGGGGGATGTCAGGGATACAAAGGGATTAAGAAACAGCAAAGAGGAAGCAACAACTGGGGAATAGGGTGTGGGCACGAAAAAAAAAACAGATACACCACAGGAAGGAAGGGTATGGGGGGCGTGGTACACAAAGTCCACAGAAGCAGAATGACACAGGGGACGCATAGGCGAGGATGAAAAACAAAAGGGGAGAAGCAGGGGGCACGACCTAAAAATCTACGAGCAGAAAAAAAAAATGAAAATGCAGACAGGGAAATCCGAGCTGGTTGGGACAGAAGGGGCCGCACAAACAAGGGGGAACAGCAAGGCAAAAAGGCGGTATGACACAACCAAGATCCGGCTCGCGCGCAGAATGTCACGCCGTGGTCCTGCACGGGGAAACGTGGAACGGGGGACTCGAAGGAAGGAGGTAAAAACTGGAAGACCCAGATCAAGGAAAAATCAAGCCATAAGGAAAGGGTGGAGACGGTCATGGTGTGAACGGATGTCGGAACGGGCCCTCAAGACAGATTAACAGAAAGGATAGGAGGCGGGAAAATCACTGCCGCAAAACGGAAAAAAGTCAAAAAAAACCCCAGCAAAAGTAGGCGTGTGGGTAGACCGGAACAAACGGGCCAGGCGGACTGGTTGTACAGCAATGACCCGGGAAAAGAAGGGGGGAAAAAAAAAAGGGGTCCCAGCGCAATGACATGGGAGCAGGAACACTCACAAGAGGAGGGGGGTGTAAAAGAAGAAGGTGGGAAAAGAAAAAAAGGAACCAAAATTCTTGAAACAAAAGGGAAATAGAAAACAACGGAGGGAAACAACGGCGGGCACAGGCATCAGCCGGGAAGTGCAAATGAATGACAGCAAGCTAAGTGAGGAGGGGAGCGGGCGTTGCAGGGGCAACCGGGCTAATGGTGGGCGTCACTAATCAAGTGAAAGTCACTACCTGTGAAAAGAAGTCAAGTGTGAAGTTCTGTAGTACGAAAAAATCTCGAGCGAATATCTAGAGAAAGACTAAGGAAAAGTACGACATCTCATCTGGGCGAATTCGGGCAAGGACTCGGGTCAAAGTAATATCCGAAAAAAGACAACGGGTTCAAAGAAAGAAAAGACTACAGGGAGTGAAGATCAAGCGCGAGGTAGGGAATAGGAAGCACACCGCGACAAAAAGGACGTGGGGGGCGGGGTGAGCGAGGACAGATCCTACAAGGCGCGAGGTTCAAGGCGGATTCCCCCAACCAACGAAAGCCGGGGGGCCCAGAGCTTGGGGGAAAAACGAGTGGAGAGCTGCCGGCAAGGGGGTGGAAGGGAAGGAAGCCGTGGGCACCAGCTGCGGAACACGGCGAAGGGTTGGGGGGACATGGATCTATCAAAAATCCAGAGGGACCCGTAGCAAAAAGAAAAACGTGAGTAGGGTCGCGAGTCGTAGCTGGCGGGCTGCAAATACAACAGAACTCGGGATTTCCTGAAGCGGGGGGGGCATACCACTTCTGAAACACAAAAGTACGGGGAAATCAGAAAAAAATTAATGAAAAGGAGGGGCGGTACAACGATTATGGCGGCGAAAATCATGCGGAAGCAGGGAAAAAAACACAAAATACTGTCGGTAACAGGGAAAAAACATATACACTAAAAGAAAGGAGTCAAAAAAATCGGGGAATATAAACCAGGCGTGTCCGGGGGGGCGCCAAAAAGAATCTAATAGTGAGGGGCTATAAAGTGGAAACCCTTCAGCAGATGGCGGGGGGCAATACTCGGGGGAGGACGCAAAAAACCGTGGAGGTATAATTCAGCGGCTTGGGGGACGCGATGTTCGTACAGGCCCTGAGGGGCAAAATGGTAACATGAATAGGCGCGGTAGGCCCTCCCTAGGGGTTGGTCAAGAAGATGCCTTTACTGACCACAAAAGAGGGCTGGCCCCAACTGGGGGGGAGGGAGATCTGACGAGACCCAGTGAGGAAAAAAAACAGACAAGTCAACGAGTGATGAACTAAGCAACGTGGCTAGATCTACATAAGTGAATCAAAACTTCCCAATTTCAGGGGCAAAAAAAAGAGTAGAACAACTGCTGGGAGGGTGGTGGGAGGATCGTCACAGGAAAAATCACTCATGGTCACTGGGCAAGTCAGTGATCAGTTATCAATCACTTAAGGGGTTGTGACACGAAGCATGAGGGAGGGGTTGTACCCACGGCCCACCCTCGCTCCAGGTTTTCGTGTGACCTTCCTTGAGATCCACTCCGAAACGAGTCATACGTTGTCTGGGGATTCAGTCTGCAACCGGATTAAGCACGGTCTTGTCGATCCGTTAACACGCCAAGACTAGTTGGCGTTAACTGGCGCGCACCTCGAACTAACGTAAGAACTGCAGAAGTCAAGTTGGGGATAATGGGAATCTCAGGGTGCTGCTCATCCTAGAGAAAACGTGATCTAGCCACCTACAACATGGAGAGTTCTGTGGGTGCCCTATGATATAACAAGGGACTCGGACTACGATCTGAATACAATAGGGAGCAGCACGTAAGGTTGAAACCGCAAACCCCAACACTGTGATTTTGGGGTTGCGAAAGCCTTAACGACAAGCACTCCACCAATTTGGGACTAGGACTCGACGACACCATCTTGAGGGGGCAAATAGAAAGCCTGGACGGCTAAAAATCATAAAGGAATTGGACGGACTTTAAAAACAGAACAAGTGGGACGAAACGGTAGAAGTAGTTGGGGGTGGGGGATCCCAATGAATGGGGCATACGCAAACGAAAGCTTGCAGCTCCTATCACAGTCACATGCGGGGGGCTTGCCATAAGATGTTTGAGGGAATGCTCGGACTCTTCGGACTTGCCCTCCGAATACCCAAAACTGGGAGGGAACGTCAAATCCAATGACTCTCGCCAAAAGGACCAAAAGACGTCAGACGCCTGGGGACTAATCGGACCACAAAAAATGAAAGAAGGTCATCATGTTAAACGATGAAGGGCGAGGTACAAACCGAGAAACTTACGGGTGGAGGTTGTAAAAAATTAAAAGGAAGGCTCGAAGTAGGAAAGTGACCCCTGTACCCATTGGGAAGGAAAATGGATGTGCAAAGACATAGCAGGCAAGGCAAAGGACCGGGCGCCCAAAACGTGGGGTCAGTCCGTCTAAGGGTAGAAGGTAAAGGCATCAAAAGTTGAGGTTGATAGGGGAAAATTATTCCATTAAGGCTTGGGAGGCGAATAAAAGATGTCATGGAAGATCGAACGGCGGGGTCTTATGTCCTGTCGCCTTGGTGGCAGGACGAGAGACAATGCGTCGAGCCCTGATTAAAAAAAAGCCTTTGAATGAAGAAGCAGGCGCAAAATGGTGTGGCAGGAAGCTGCTGAGGGGGCGATGCCACCAAAAATTCTTTGGAAGACCGAAAGAGAAAAATAAGATGAAATAAAAAAACGTTCGGAATCCATTGGGAAAGCCGCCTGGGGAACCAAGACCAATGAAAAAAGAACAGGAAGGTAGCGATCAAAAAAAAAAAGGGGGGAGGATAGGGGTTGGGGCAAACCTGGCAACAACGCGCGTACCCTCTATGAAAATCGAAATGGGCGGGGGGTCCGGGGGAATGAAAGGGGTGTGGGAGGCACAATCGGACGAACATTAATAACCCCGCCGAAAATAACATTCTGAACACTGTCATCAAACAGTGTAAAAAACGAAAAATGCAAGACATTGGCCGGTGCGCAGAGCGATAAACTCCAATTATCCCAACTGCAAAATAGCTGTTCGTACTAACCGCTGGGGGAATTGTTTCATCAATGACAACAGAAAAAACATTGTCTCTTCGGCAGAAAGATGATATAAAAAGGACTGCGGGGAGTAACCAGGCAAAAACGAGGCCATGTCAAAACACAACCACAACGTATGATTGGGTTTGGGGGGGGGAAAAAAAAGAGAGGATAAGGTAAAAGAAAAAAAGACTAGCGCAGTCAAACGGGATAAAACGTCACGCAAGTAACGATCGGTGTGAGAAAACTAATTATCTCCATCGGCCAGAGACGACCGCTGGTATCCGGCTTGGGGGAAAATGGGACTAAAAACCGGGGGGGAAAAAAAAGTAAAACGAGAGTCATTACCGAGGGCGTAAAGTCACGGGTGGGGGGGGAGACCGGGGAGGGTCAGGGACCACCGCCAGGCGCGGGGCAAAAAGAAACCTGTTCAAAAAGGTATGCACATCGAGTGGCTAACTGGGAGGCCTGAGGGGGTAACGTAAAATAAGCAGGGAGCGGTGGGGGGGGGGGGGGGGGGTTGGGGGGGCTGTAATTGGTGAGGAAGAGGCTTAGCTGACAAAAAAGGGAAGGTAGTCATCCATGGGAACCAAGTACTCCGTGGACAAAAAAGGAGGGTAATCGTCTTTAAAGCCTAAGAGTCGGGGGGAGAGAATGCAAATCAGAGTGGCGATTGCGTTCAGCTGTTTATGTGAAAGTGTATGTACCTGGCAGTTTGGGGGAGTGAAAGGTGCCCTAATGTGGTTTTTCCGGGCCCTTCGTAACTTTCAGATGAACTTTCAGCTGTCGGTTGGAATTCCTTCAAAAAAAAAAGTGTTATTACTTCGTGAACGTGTGCATGTGACTCCTTTCTCGCACGAGTTGCTGAACGGGGGGAAGAATTTGGTCAAAAAGAACAAAAATCCCAGAAGAGGTAACGGTTAAACCACCCTTGGGGTCAACACCCACTTCATAAACTGAAAGAACAGGGGGGGGCAAAATCAGCGACCAGGACGCGGGTGGTGAAGTTAAAAAAATTTCCCGATGACTGCGTGTGGATGTCTGGTACACCAGCGCCAATACTAACGAAGCTCCATGACCTAGTCCTGCTCCGTGCTCGGAACCGCCCGGTACTAACTATTTCCCCTTCCCGTCCCATGCAGACCCTCCCCCCCGTAGCTGTAGGTGGGTTATGTCTTTCTAGGGGGGGGTCGAAAGGGCGAACTTGCAACTGCTCCTCTGGGCCTGGCCCTAAATTCCGTTGGTTCGGATAGGACTGGAAGTCGAGCGATTAACGAGGCAACGGGGGGAGGGTTTGGGTATCAAATAGTCCAGAGCCTGTACTAAAGGGTGGAAAAAAACTCACCAAAGGTCAACTAGGGGTCGTGGACCATCGGAACGGGTAAAAGGCCAACGGAAAGAGGGGAACCCCCTAAATATCGGGTTTGATAACTGATAGAAGAGCGATGAACTTTCTGATCTGGGGTCGAGACGTCGGGGAGACAATGTCACGGGGAAGGGGGGGTGGTCGTCTACTAATGCGGATGGGCCGAAGGCTGCGGGCGCAAGAAATAATGTCAGCAAAAAGAGGAGGGGGTTGCAGCAGGTGTGAAACGCCGCTAGGAAAGTGGCTGGGAAGATTAGCAAGACTGCGGTGGCTCGCCCTACTGAAACGTCCGCTTCTGCGACTTGGGGAGCCAATCCCAAAGCGAGAGCCATGGGGTGAGGGGGAATCAAAAAAAAAAGCTAACAGATGGGCGAAAACGACACTTCGGACAGAGGTGGTGTCTTAACTGTCTGGTGCGCGAGGGGGGGGGTCAACGTGCGCGGGAGCACGCACGTAGGTCGGAACGTGTCCAGGGTGCCCGCCTCAGGTTTGTAGGGGGGGGGCTTTACAGGAAGCTTCGTGACCACAAAGCTCAGAGAACGAGCAGAGCTGGTTCGGTTTGGGAAAAAAGACGGGGGGGCATTGTCAATCTTGAAGAACATCTTCCTCTTGCCCTGGTCGCGGGTCGACCTCAGGTTACAAAAAAAAAAAACCCATTAAGGGACCAGAGGACTTTGTTCGGGGGGGAAAATGAAGTCTGAAGACGGTAATCCCGAATAGAAGGGGGGCCAATTCTTCGCCTCCCTGGGGGGGCTGAGAAATCGTGAGGGACTTGCGGGGTTGAGGGCTTCATTGGAAGGGCTCTACCGCTCAACCAACACTTCGCTTTTGTCTTTTGAACTTTGCTACTCTCCGCAAATTGCGAAATTTTGCAGGATGGAAACCATCTTACAGGAATCCCTGAAAACGGGGAAACGAAAAAAGGGGCGACTTCTCCCAAAAAACAGGTCCGCGTGCTATTCTGGAAGGTCGGAAGCATGGCGACACCTTAGCTGGTTGGCTAGAGGGACCAAAAGGTCTGGGCCGGTACTCAACAAAGGCAGTGAATTGATTCACTGACCCTGGCATAGTGAGAAACTCGTTAGGTGGACGTACCGGAAATATCGCCCACACTCCCGCCAGTGGGTTTTTGGGGAAAGACTGAGGTGGGATTACCCCGATTGGAGCCGGAGCGGCACTGGGAGTCCAAGTTAAGTAAGCGATCAATCGACTGGGGTCCCAACGCTAGAGGAGGGTGGGAAGGGGTTGGTGAGGGCGAAAGAAAAGTGACGACTTGAATTGGGGGGGGTAGTACCACAGCTAGGTCGGGGTTCATTGTTAAAGGGGTCAGGCTCATGTGGCCCATGACGATGAAAAAAGAGGGGCAAAAGACTACGGAGTAGGTTTTCATGGTTTCTAGACAATTTCCAGAACATATTGGGGGGGCAGAACCGAATCGGATCGAAAAACGTCAAGGGGGTGGTGCAGAGTTCGATGATGGTAGGCTGGGGAACGGAGCATTCGGTCCGGGGACGTCGATTAGGGGAGAAAGTGACGGTCGGATCCAAAATGGTGGGGGGTAATCGAACACTGGGCGTGGGGGTCAAAGAACAAGTATTGGGGAACAAGACGACACAAGGGCTGGGACGGCGATGAGCAGGTCGAAAAACGCAAAAGAGGCGAGGGTGGTAAGACGGGACGATTGTGGAATGAAAGACGGCACCTGTAAAAAGGGGCGGATACAATCTAAAAAGGGGCCCCGATCATAGGAGGAGGGAGGAGGACGCAGGGCGCGAATGCTTGTTCAGGAGAGGAGATCATCTCTAGGGACAAACGGGGATTGAACCCTCTACCTTAGGGAGTCAACTGGAAAGAAGCATTGAGCTCTGGAGGTTTCACTACGTAAAATCCTGGAACTCAAAAATGAAAGTACATCCTCAGTGGTTTCAGAGAAAAAAAACGTCGGTCAAGAAAGAAAGTCCCGGCGACGGAAGCGGTAGACTGAAACAGTGGGCGCGTACTACCTAGGCCGCGCAGCACCGAGAGGGGCATTAACCAAGTGGAAGGGGCCGCAACCGCGGTACAGAAAGCCGTGCGCGGGATTTCCTTCCCGGGAAGGGGGAGGCAGGTCGGCTGAAAATCCCTAGACACAGAGGATCTTGAGGCGCCAGGGGAAACCCAGAAAAAAGATGGCCAACCTTCAGCATCCCACGAAGTCGCCAGGTGGGCGTTAACTATTTCGGATCCAGGTCTAATACGCAAGCGCTCGAAGTAACAAACCCGAACGAAATGGGAAATGAGTGGGGGTCTGCTCTGCTCATCTCATTTGGTATACTCGAGCTCCTCAACATTGGGGGGACGGTGTTCAAAAAAACCACATTTGAGGCGAATCAGGGAGGAAGGTTATTCAGTGGCATAGGGCTTGCAAGGCGAAAAAGACCGCAGAAGCGAGAGGATAATCACACATGAAAGAAAAACAATAGAAAAGGAACGGCGGGCGGACGTGTTCGCCAGGGCTTCCCGTCGTCTACAGCAGACGCTCTCAAGCAAAGGGATTTAGGTTCTTGCGAAAAGGAAGGGGGGAGTCACATGGATTTCTCAAACGCGAAAGAGCAGCAACAAAAGGCAGCACACAAAAAATAAGAGCGGTAAACACACGAGTCGTGTCCAACTATAAGCTCTCGCTGCGCACGATCGTGAAAACCGGGGAGACGTAGGGGGGACGTTTTAAGAAAAGCACCATGCAACGCGGCAAGCAAAAGCCAATCACCGTCACGAAGGGAAAGAAAGTCAAAGCAAAGAAGGCCACCAAGGAGGGACCTTAGCAAGAGGAAAAAAAGCGCGACCATCAAGAGGAGGCGACGAAGTGGGGGTAAAAAAAAGGGGGTCGGTGCACCAGGGTGAAAGGGAAACAAAAATGGAAAATTATCACATAAGGAAAAAATTGGGTTCGAATCCTCACAAAAAAGAGAGACACAGCCTACAGATGGGAATAAGGACGTGGTAGAATTGGGAAAAAAAGGAAACCGAGGAGCCCTAAACTTTAAGAAAATCCGCGAATGGACTCCACCAAAAACCAAAAACCAGGAGCCTAGATGACATCCACTATTCTAGGACCACTAGGACCACATCTCCTATGAGCATCAAGGGGGGAGATGAGAAAAATGAAAACTTTCTCTGGGGTCTTAAACATAAACCTGAACTTGGGTAAAAAAAATTCTTCAGATCAAACAGATTTGCGGAGGGGTATCGCTACGCGAAGGGGGACCCGCACAAAGAATTCTCTCAGAACGTTAGGTCGGAAATATCTGCGGGAGCTAAGGACGGGTCGCGCGCGCATAGCCGGAAAATATCAGAGGACTCGATCCAATAGAGGCTACTCGTTGCATAAGTAAGCACCTCGTAAAATCCGGGGGGCCTCATTGCCCATGAGGCGGGATGCCAGAGGGCGAAAAGTTCCGCAGGAAAGAGGGGAGCAGAGCAAGAGCCGGGACCGCCGGCCAAGAAAGGCATGGGACCGAAGCACCGAATTTACGGAAGGAACCCAGAAGGATTTCACAGACCCAAACGGAGCTATCACCCAAAAACAATGAAATTGCCTATGAGAGGTGAGAACACATTGGCGCTCGGAAGGGCCGCTACTACAGGAGGGGGTTGACGCCTCGGATCAGGGAGGAGGACTAGGACGCTGCGAACGGGGGAAAGTAGATCGACGGGGTCAGTGCGGAAGAAACCGCCAAAGCGCACTTCTGGGGAATCAACCAGCGGGTAAAAATTGATATGAAAGGTAGGGAGGCAACAGGGGAAGAGTCAAATATAATGGGCGGACCAAAGATTGTTGGGAGAGGAATCGAAACTCCGGAAAATGGCGAAAAGGGGGGAAAAGCATTTTTAGGACGGTGGGGTTAACCACGAACATCCCGAGGTCACTGGAAGGAAAAAAAAGTCCGGAGTGAAAGACCACGAGGGAGGGCCGTTGCAACTATAGGGTCTGAAATTCGATAGAATGGAAGGCCAAAAGGGCACAAAAGCTGGGGATGGGGTCGGCACCCTTACAAACAACAACTACAACTTATCTAGTGGCAAATTCACACCACAGAAAGGGAAAAGGAAACACTGAAACAAAGTTCGAAAGCACTTGCGTCGGAACGCTCTCTCGTCAAGGGCGGAAATCAACGTGATTGGCAGGGGGAGAAAAAATAAAGTTTTCCTAAACATTCACACGAACTCTGGGAGGGATAAACGTCAAGAGGGCTGGGGGGGATGGGAAGACAAGGAGAAGGCATGAAAAAACTGAAAAAAAAAAAAACCTCAAAAGTGCGCACTTGAGCGCAGGGGAGAGCAAAGGATCGAGTGGGCCTAGTATGGCTTGGCAGCGATAGGGCATCAGTTTTGTCCAGGTGCAAACTCTCTGATCAAAAAAGGAAAGGAAGGCGGGTCCCTAAAGGAAAGGGTACAATTGAAGAAAACCTCTCAGCGTAGTCCTGGGGAGATGAGGTCTACGGAGGGTCTGAACACGTGTTAAGTAACATCCGAGAAAAAGGATTACCGGGGGGGGGTGTCACAGATGGTAGGTCGTGGCAGGGGTCCGAGCCTCAAAAAAATAATTGGGGGCCCACCCTCGTGAAAAGTCAAGGCCAGCAGTTGCCAGGAACAAGAAACAGTTAGATAAGGGTGGGGAGAAGAAGACTCTCTAAACCAAAACACAGGAGATTATGAAGAAGAGTTTCCACCTCCCTGCCCAGGGACGGGGGAAAAAAAGCTGCCGGCGCAAGGAGGGGGAGTCAGGCCTTTTAAGAAACGACGCAATATAGGCAAAAGGGGCGCAATGCGCAGATCAGAGGGAGGGGCAGACTCACAACAGCAGCGCAACGCTCAGAAGATGGGGGGGGCAAAATGGACGCCGAGTCACCGCCTTCATGGGCATTCGAATAAAAAGAGTAAAATATCACCGGGATGGGAAGTCAGGACGCCCCTGATATCGGAAGCAGACGATAGTTAGACACGTAACATGTTGGCGCACATCTCATGTGAGGGGGTTAAAAAGTTTTTGAAGGGGGGGGGGGGGGGGGTAGTTGGGGGCACGAAAAAGCATGGGGTGAAGCAATCAGGCTGCGTGGTAGGAAAGTTTTGGGGCAAAAACTAGAAGCTCGGCAGGAGATCGCCATCAAGCCAGGGGGTCCTCGATAGGACTTGTGAAGGGGAAACCAATCATGGGTCTCTGGGTCAATAACAAAGAGAGTGTTCGTAAAGTTGGAACCGTCCAAAACGTCGAGAAAGAACAGCGGGGGGGCGAGAGGGCCGTCCTTCCATCTCAAGGAAAGACGTTCTTTCCCGAAGCACTGGGGGGGGCGAAACGAAGAGTTTCATGTACTGGCGAATTGAAAAAAGCTGACTGGCCTGGAGGATACGACAGATGCGGCAGAGGCAGGGGGGAGTTGCAATAAGAATCAAACAATACCCATGGCTGGAGCCCTGGGTCGTCAACGACGTCGGTGCGGACATTCATTATCCGTCAAGCAGTGTCGGCTTAGCAGACGAGGTCTTTTGTATGAATTTCGAGCTCAATTTTGGCATAGGAGACATCTTGGGAAAAAGTACAGCAGTTGGAAATATCTACCTCCCCGCAGACTCGCGAGGGAAATGATGATGAGATACTTTCACAAATGAGGGGCCGGGAAACGGGATATCTAAGACCGGGGGCAAAAAAACATCCATGAGAATGGCAATAAAGGTTTGGTGAAATCAGTTTTAAGCCAGCATCATGAGAGTAAAGAGGTGCCTACGACAGTAAGAGGTTCTATACTCCCGATTGGCGAAGGAGATCTTATCGAAAGCGTCAGGAAAAGTCTCGGGTA
>Ga0179591_1320729_pt1 | contig 14818 bp, 22 predicted proteins | sample CZOMad2_1_08_16f_FD_182891 | JGI IMG/M metagenome (GOLD analysis project Ga0179591, IMG submission 182891) | Vadose zone soil fungal communities from Angelo Coast Range Reserve, California, USA - CZOMad2_1_08_16fungal (PacBio error correction) | ecosystem: Environmental > Terrestrial > Soil >...
TCGGAAAAGACTGGGTACTAAAAAGGGGGAAAAACTCACAAGACTGATGACGGGAGAAGGATTTGCCTGGTAAGAGTTCCCGGGGCCCTCTATAAAGCCGTCAAACTGGGGCTCGTGGGGGAAATGAAGATCACACGGGAGGAAGAAAAATCTGGAAAAGAGATAAGCGAAAGGGGGAAAAAGCCTGCAGTAAAAAAGGTGCGTCGGGAAACACAAAACAGGAATGCAACGGAAGAAAAAAGGCTAACTGCACACCGGGGTAAGGCATTATCGGGGAACAAGGGAGATTCTTGGGACCTGATCGTGTTCGGAAACTCTAAGGGAACGAGGGTGTGACGCGTGCGGACAATTCCACAGGGATGTGTCTTCTGGCGACAAGAGAAAACATAGAACGAAAGGCCGAAATCGTTTTCTGAAGGGAAAAGGAAAAAAAAAAAGATGGATAAAAAAGGGTCGGCAAACCCTGCTTTCAGGTGCGTACTGCCCGCCGAAGGTCCCTGTGAGGCAGGGAAAGCTCGGGTAGGGGGAAACCAAGTGAGTGGAAAGAAAATTGAAGTGATGAACCCTCTCTAAAAAACCGGGGACACGTTTTTTAACTGTGTTTTTGCGAGCCCCGTTGTAGAGAGGAAAAAGGGGACAGGGATAAAAGCAGGAAGGAGGACAAGGGAAAAAAAGAGGCGAGACCCCCCAAACCGCCAGGGGCGAGGGGTGAAAGAAGGAAAACTCCCGACACGACAAAGAAAAAAAAGGACGGAATGGAGACGGCTAAGGTGGTTTGGACAGATTGACAATAACTTGCCTGAGGAGGGGGACAACCCTAGACGGAAGATGGGATTGGGGATGGGAAACGGAAAATGGGTCGGGCGGGGGACGGGAGAGGAAAAAGCCTTGGCATGTAACGACACACGGAAAAAACGAGGGGCAGAGAAGCAAAAAGGAAATCTTAAAAAAAAGGAAGACGGGGGGAAGCAATTTAAGAAAAAGACATCGCCGAAACCCAGGAAAAAGGAGAGGGGTGAATCGGGGGGCCAGTCCAAAACGGACTGAAAATCCCGAAGAACTTGGACCGAGAAGAAAGGCTGGGGGGGAAAAGGAAAAAAGGGGGTTGAAGGAAATTCGAAACAACAACCCTATTCGGGGGAGCGGACCAAGAGGGGGACCTTGTCGAAGCGCTGCCGGTTTTGCCCACCGGAAAAAAAAAAAGAAAAAGAAGAACGGAAGGGAAACGCCCGAAAGGGGGGAAAATTTCAATTCCCTAAGAGGTTACCAGCGTGAAAGGACTCTGGGGGAAATCTCATAACGTAAGTATCTGAAAAGAACCATCCGCAACACGATACCCCAAGGGTTGAATAACCACGGGGCCCTAAAGAAAAAAACAAAAATGTCAAAAGGAGGGATGGCAACCAACAAAACAAATGACAGCCGTCTGGGAGGGGTTTTATGCCAACGCGCAAATTGAAGATTGGTTTGGGGGTGGGGGGGAAAGGGAAACACTGGAAGTTAGGGGAGCGGGAAAAAAATAAAAAAAAACTTAAAGTGGGCTGCTTAGAATAGCTCGACAGCAAAAAAGAGGAGAAAAAGTCGATAGGGGGGTCCAAAGTTAGAACTGGACTTACGACAAACATCATCATGTTGCAATACTAAAAAGAAGGGGAGGGGGAAAGATACCCTGGGGAAACATCGCCTGTGGCAAAATGGCGAAATTGACCTAAAGTCTGGTAATGACCCACAGAAAAAAAGGACCTGGAGGGGGTTGGGCAAAAAAAAAAACCCACCAAAAAAAGGGGGAAGATATTCGCGGTTCGGGAATGCAACTAAGAATACAACCACAACGATTTTGATAAAGAGGGTTGTTGGAAGGGGAAAACCAGAGAAACTGGGAAAATAAGTTTAAAGGGGTTGGAAGGGGTCCAGGCAGGTTTTAACTATCAAAGTACAATTCGGGGGTAAAGGCTATTGGGGGGGAGAGGGGGGGATCCCATCGGGTTCACGGACAGGGAAGTGTTGGCAAGGGGCTCAAGGGTAATTAAGGAAAAAGTCGGTTTGAAATAGCCGTTCGAAAAGTAAAAAAACGGGTATGGGGGGGAAAATATTTTATGGGTTTTGCTAAAAAAAAAGCAAAACAATGATCAGGGGTGAACGGGGGGGATGTGGGTGGCAATTGGGGGGTTAAGAGGAGGGGGGGGGTTAGGGGAAAGCGAACGATGTGGGGGGGTCTCATGATCTTATCAGACGTATAGTAGGGGGGTTGGACCACGGATGGGGAAGTAGCGAATTGTTACCGTGTCGGGTGTAACTTTCCATGAGTATTGAAAAAAAAAAGGAAAAGTTTATGTGGGGGAAAAAAAAGACGAAATGCCGGGGGGGGGGGAATGTAAAGGTGCCTTGGAAAAAGGCGGGCGAGCATTCGGGGGAGGGCGGGAAATGGGGGGACAGGGGCTTCAAAGGGGCCTTCCAAAGTAACGCAGCGGAGTTCGTGGGAGGCAACCCGCTAAAAAAAAAAAAGATACGATGTTAGGGAGGAAAATTGGGTCCCAGCGGGTCAGGAAGAAAGAAGGGGAGATCAAAAGGGAAGTAAACGCCTCCTAAGGGTCATCAAATGATTACTAGGGGGTGTAGTGCATGTTGGAAGCTGGAAAAAGGGGCCCACTAGCAATTCGAATGAAACCTAGAAAGGGGGTGCTTAAGGAGGATGTCCGGGGTCCAAAAAGAAAGAATGGTTTTGAGAGAAGCCACTCCTTGCGAAAGCGTGGCAAAGAGGGGGAGAGCTTGCCAGAGGGGGGGGGATTTAGCGCGGGCCAAACAAGGTTGTGAAAACGTGGGGCAAAAAAGCACTTAAAGGTGGTGGGTGCCGATCAGAAAACCCGTCCATAAGAGGCGCTCCAGCGCCTGGCATTGGTTCTTTCGTAGAAGCACAAGCAAAACATCTAAGAGAAAACAAAAGGGGGGAGGAGAAATAGATTCGGGGGAAGTTGGAATGAAAAAAGAGGACAAAAAAGGGGGCCGCTGTCACACCAGGAAAAAAAAAGCATGTAGGAGTTGCGGCCACGGCAAAACCTGAAAAAAGGTATCGAGATGACAAGCCCAGGGGGAGAAAAACCTGGGGTTCCAAAAGAGAAGCACCAGGATTTTTCTAAAGAAGAAGGTCCGCAAAACCATCAGCTATAACCCCTTCAATGGCGTCGAAAACATCCACATCAAAGCTAAGGGGGACAATTAAACTGAACCAGAATCCCATCAGAAAAAAGGAATCCTAGAAGCACAGCGCCATTCCCCCGCGCTTGAATTGAAGAGAAAAACAAACGACACTCAGGTCATCCCTTTATGATTTGGGGGTGGGCCTAGGGTTGCAGTTTTAAAAAACATGAACAAAGTTTCATTACCCGAGAAAATAAGGTGGGCCTCAGGAACTACCATGTCCTTAACCTAACGTCGATGGTTTTTGACTAGGAGCACCTAAAATAACCAGCTGTGGGCGTGTAATACAAGGGAATTTCGCAAAGAAACAGGCCGGCAAAAAAAGTCGGAAGGCGACTCAAAGGGACCCACGAAAGTCATGAAGAAAAAAGAAAGTCAGGGACTTTCACTATGGGGGGTAAATCTCACTACCGCGAACAGTGGCTCGAGAAGTTCAGTGTGTTCAAAAGGTCGATAAGGAGATAAATCGTTCCGGATCCAAGCACGAAAAAAAAAAAAAAAAGCGCACAACCCTCCCGCCGAAATACAAACTCTCAACTTTCCCCAATATTCCCAAATCATCCTTCTTTCGGGGGCAAACATGGAAATCACGAGGGGTTGACTTTTACAATAACCAAAGCACACCCCCATAATTTCGAAAAAAGCGACAGGCAGGTAATATAAGGGGAGAAAAAAAAGTATCAGGAAAGAAAACTGCAATTACTGACAAGAAAAACCCAAAACCAAAACAAACAAACAAAGATGGTGTAAAGAAAACCCTCCCCCAGAGCTTTGAGGGAAACACCAATGTCCTACAGAAAGGGGAAAATTCGTAGGGAAGGGTCCACATGTGGTACCAGGAAACACTGTGGGAGGGGTTCAACCGTGCGCCAATGAGTTTTGTAATACGTGTGTGTTAAAAATGGGGAAAAAAAGACGGGATCAAAAGAATTTGGGGGGGGTGGGGTTTCGGGTCGAAGGTGACATACACATCGAATATGGTTTCCTAAAAAAAAAGAAAGAAGAAGGGACTCCCCAGGTTGGTGGTCACAGGAGGGGAAAGAGAAAGCTTCAAATTCGACCATGGGTGAATGGGGTCCGGTATAACAGAACCATTGTATAGGGAAAAAAAGTGGTTATGAACGTAGGGACTTGGGGTAGAAAAGAAAGAGATGGAACTCTGAAACAATAACAAAATCTATCTCAAACACTTGGGTAAAAGGGGGGGCCGAGCAGAACCGGGCCAAATTTGTAGGGAGGGGGGGGGGGGAGACTTGGTCGACGTAGGCCCACTTTGCATCATAAAGTCCCGTCTAAAAAAAAAGAAGAACAAGAAAAGGGGGGAGGACGGCACAAGCGGAGGCAAGGGAAGCCAGGGGGAAAAATCTCCACTGGCGTGTTGTGGAGGGGAATTTTTTCGGGGGTAAGGGGGAACCTGGAAAAAAGGAGGGGGGTATTAGGGGGGGTAGCGGGATGTACCGGGAGATCCGGGGTCCGCCGGAAGCCCTAGGGAAGTTACCGAAGAACAGTAGAACGGCCGAGGGAGGAATTGAAAAAAAAAAAAAAAAGTGGGGGGAGAGACTGTCGTGGTCCAGTCGGCTGTCCGGAATCCGGTTTGCTGGCACGCGCAACGCGGAGGCAAGGGGGGGAAACCAACTGGGGACCATCCCCCGGGTCATGTTGCGTGGAGGAAGTAAAAGGGAACAGCACCAAAACCAGGAAAAAATCCACGCCCCTGCTCCAGGTCGGGGGAAAAGGGGGGGCCTTCGTCAAATGCTAAAAAAAAAAAAGTTTAAAAAAAAAACGAGCCGAGGTTTTCGAGGTTTTTCGTAATCTTGCACGGAAAGCGCCTAACAGGGAAATCGAAAAAAAGAGTGAAGAAAATAAGGAGCCTCTACCGCCCGTCGATTGCAGTAAAGGGAAAGGCATGGACGATCCGTAATAAAGAAAATGCAAACCGAAGTTGCTCGGGGAAAATTCCTTCCTACAAAAAAATTCCGGGCTCGATGGCGTCAAACGCCTGAAAAAGGAAACAATAAAAAGGGTCCAGGAAAAACCCGCGCGTAAGAAAAGAAAATGCAGGGGGAAAGAAAAAAGAAAAGATAAAGCACTCCTTGAATTTACTCCGGGTAAACCCTCTTCCCGGGCCTGGGGAGGACGGATTTGAAAAGAAAAGACGGCTAGGCAAACGAAAAAAAAATCACCATCACACTGTCGCGGAGGGGGGGTTTGGTACCTAGGGAGAAAACAAGCCCGCGAAAACTTGGCTTCTACCAAAAGGGGCAAAAGGGGGGATTGGAACCAGAGAGGGGGGGGTCATGGACGATAAACGGTTAGAAAAAAGTCCACGGGCGGCGACATTGTCGTCTACCAACGAAAGGTCGCGGGAGAAAAAGAGGTCGAGAGAGGGGGATTGCGACTTAAGATCAAGACACTGGTTGAGAAAAAAAAACGCGGAAAGAGCGCTATGGGGGAAGGTGGTTGAAAGAACCATAAATTGGGAGGGAACTGACTGTAAAAGAAGACAAGGCGCCGAAATCGGGTAGAGTCTCAACAAGAAAGATCCAAGAAATCCAGAGGCAACGAGAAAGGACCCGTAGGAAGAACCGGGAAGGATATGTCGGGGTTTGGGGACAATCGGGCCGTCAATTGTCTGGGGGGTGAGTAAAAGTGAGACCGGTTTTCCGAACGGGGTCGGAGTACAAAAATCGCCAAACGTAACGACAAAACACCGGGGGAGGTTCCGGGGAAGCCGCGCTTGGTGGGGGAACAGTTTACTGATGGGTTTATCGATCAACTCGTAGAAGATCCCAAGATTATCAAAAACCAGAAAACAAACACTCCCGTCAAGAAAAAGGGATAGAGACATGACTTTGAATAAGTAGGGGAATAATGACTCTGAAAAGAAAAACAACACAAGATTTGTGGGTAAAATGGAATTGGACAGAGGTGGACGATACTAGCCTATCCTTGATTTTCTTATTTCCTGTAAAATAAATCTTCCGGGAGGGGGGGAAAAGAGCAGTCACACAAATGAAAAAGGGAATCGGGGAAAGTTCGAAAATCTCCACGGGATGGACCTCAATCTTATCTTAAGCAGGAGGAAAAGGGGAAAAAGAAGATCAGGGGGAATGGAGGAATACGAACACTAAAGTTCCCCGAAACTTTTGCAAAATTGAACCGAGAAGAAAAGCAGTTCCCAGAAAAACTCTGTTGGACTCAGGAAAGGCAATCAAAGGTGGGTCAGAACCGACTCACTGAGTTCGATTGACTCGTCAAAGCCGGAAAAAAAACAATGGGGGGACTGGTGGAAGGCTTTCACGGAAGATAAAAAATCTGTTTTTAAGGACGTGGATCGCAGAAGAAAACTGAAGGATTCGGGATGGAACGCTCTCTAACCTAATTAGGTCTTCGGGGAACAGGGCCTAGGGGAAGGGTCAGTAGGATAAGGGGCCTTGAAAGTCTGGGTCCAATTGGGATGGAAGTCAAAAAAGCTCGACAAAAAAAAACGCAGGAAATTGGGAAATAAAGCAGAGGGGGGAGATGAGGGCAGGTGCCTAATCTCCAATCCTCGGGGAGTGGTGCAACGGACTCTCAAAGAGGAACGGGAAAAAAAAAGCCCGGAAGGGCAATTAAAGCGACCCCGAAAATTACGAATCTCGAAATGCCATGTTTGCTCAGACGAGCGGGGGGGGGAAGCGATGGGCATAAGAGGGCAAAAAGACATCGGGAAGGCGGGATGGGGGGAGTATGTTCACGCAAATTGGTCAAGGGGGGTACCGCGGGGGGAACGGGAAAGCACCTGGTCAAGGAAGAAAAATCAACAAGGGGGCAAAGGGGAGGGTCAGCCGGTTGAATCGATTCTCGGAACTGGCACTACGATAAATTGAGAGAAAAAAAAAACAACAAAAGGGATAATCAAGGGGTTCAGGCGAACGAACGGAAGCAAATCGACACCACGACCAGGCAGGGGGCGGCTGGTGTTGTAAAAGAAGGGGGTGGGGGGTGGGACGTTTTGAGCGGGCAGAAAGAAAAAAGCAAACAAAAAACCCCTTGCAACCGCGCGTTGGCCCCGCCCCACCGTATGAGCGACCTAAAATTACCCGCATAAGACCTATCTGAGGAGACCAGGGGGCCAAAAATAGTTAGGGGGGGAAACAAAGTCGACAATCCTCGGCGAAATCCTCCTCGTACAGAAGACTTTAAAGTAACAGAAACATACCTCTAATAAAAGGAGAACATGTGCTGGGGGAACTCAAAAAACTAACATTATTGAACAACCTTCCGTCAATTGCCGTGGATGGTGCGGGGTAAAAAGGGAAAAAAAAAAGCACCCCTTCATATTAAGGGGGGGGGGGGGGGTTTGTGGGAAAAAGTAGAAGAGCCACATGAAGTGAAAAAGCTGCTGACCAACCAAAACTTAAGTGGGCAGACGGTAGCTGGACAAAAAAAGTCGTAGAATGGGACTAGGGGAGGGGGTCGGAAGTATCTTAGGTACGACCCAAGACAATCCTCGGAAAGGAAATACCATAAAGAGGGTCCGTATCGACCCGGAAGAAAGGCACGGGAAGGATTGACGTCCAAAATTCCCTTGATAGGGGAACAAAAACAGGAAAGCGAGAGGGATTTGTTCCAATTAGGAAGCGGGGGACAGAGGGTGAGGGGAGGACGAGAGAACCAAAACAGGGGGTTGATCACGTATGGGGGGTTCAAAAAGAAAAGGACAAAAAGCAGCGTCGGGAACCACGAAAGTGAAAGGGGGAAATAGAACATAGCCCGTTTTGGAAAAAAGGGACATCGGAAATCCATGTGGGGGTTTGGTCAGAGCCAATGATTGTGTTCTTGTGACCATCGTTGGGTAGGGAAAAAGGTGAGGAGGGGGGAAAGGTCGAAGAATGAAAAAGTAGACAATAGGTTTGGCCGAAAAAGAAAAATATCTACCTGCAGGCAGGAGAAAGAGATGATTGGGTGGAAGGGGTGGCCAAAGAAAAAGGAAGGGAGGGGTGTTTCAAAAAAAATCATGAAGAAAGGGAGGGGGTTGGTGGATAAGCTAAGGTTAGCGGTTCAAAAGCGAACGAGGGATTGCAAGAAAGCGTAGCGCCAAGGATAAGGGGGGGGGACAACGATAAATAAGGAAGGCGAAGTTGTTCGCGCACCAGAGTATGAGCACTTGCCCGGGGGGGGGTGGAAAAACGCTGAAGAAGTCAAAGGGTAGCTAAAAGGCCGTATGTCTGGCCAAGACGGCGGCCGAGCTCTTTCTGTAGGTTTGGTGGTCCTGCGCAAGGGATTCACAGGGGGGGGGCCACACGAGAAAGGAGGGAAAGGGTGCAAGCCGGCTAGAAAATCTGAGATGTGCGGAAAGAAAGTTCGAGGGGGGGAAAAATCTCGGCTCTAATGACTCCGGAAAGGGAAAGAAAAAGGGAAAAAAGCCAGGATAGAAGGGGGGGGGGGGGTGAAAAGAGGGAGGGGAAAGACCAGCACTGACTGCTTTATGGGAGGGGGGGTTGCAGGAATGTAGGGGATAGTATGTCTATATAACTTCCCGAGAAGTTGAAGAAAAAATAACACTGGGGGGGACGCATTGGCCGGTGGATCAAGCTTGGACCCTCTAGATATGAATCTACGGCAAAAAGGTAAAGTTCAATTGAAAAAAAAAAAAAAAATAATCAGGGGGGGGAAAAAGGGAGTGTGGAAAGCGGGAAAGTTCGAAAGCCGTTGGAGATTCGCAGCACATCCACCACCCCTCTATCACCCCAACACGGAAGAGGAGGAAAAAAGAAGGGGATGGGGGCGTTAAAAAAAAAATCACAAAAGACACGTCTGGAAACCGGAGAGATGGGCCACCAATAACCCCGCGGTGCCGGAGGCATGACCTCGGGGGGGCACGCGCCGAAAATTAATGAGGAAAAAGGGGGGGGTGAGAAGAACCAAGACACAAAGGATTGGCTCGCCAGGGCGACAAAAACCACAGATTTGAGACCCCAGAAGGATATCTACATCCACAAGACAAGGGACATTAAAAAAAAAAGGAGCAATACAGCCAGGTCAGTTCCGAAGGCCCTCACGACCCGCCCAATTAAAAAGGAACAGCAAAAAAAAAAAAAACAAACGACCCAAAAACCGGTAATCCTGTATTAATTGGGGGGGTACACGAAGGAGCGTTGATCCTCGCCGTACCTTAAATTACAAAAAATCTGGAGACCCGAGACAGACGGGGGTCTCCGACGACGGGAAAGGCCAAGTGAGGGCTCGAAAAAAAAAAAATCAAGAGATAGTTGGGGGAATTCAAAGGTTAATACAGAGCAACTGCAGAGGATCACGTAATGACTACTAAAGGGGAAACCCAAGGAAGGGGGCAATTTTATGAGAAGGAAAACTATTATAAATGAGAGGGAAAACGGTCAAAATGGTAAATAATAGACTCTATGATGAGGGGGGGGGAAAAAAAACAAAAGATAAGATCTGGAAGAGCGTTCGCTGATCCGCCAGTAGAAGGAAAAGACAAAAAAAAAGAAAGAAAAGATGACAAATTAGAGGAAGGGGGGAAAGAGTATCAGGAGTGTGTGCAAGAACAAAAAGAAAAAAAATTAGACCCAAGACCCACACCCGAATATTCTGAAACGGAAGGGGAGGGGGGGGGAAGAGGGGGGAAATAGAAAAACGAAGGGTCTAGTTGAAGATTCTGACGCAGACAAAAGCTGAAACCGCAGAAAAAAAGAAAACAAAAGCATAGAGAAAAGTAGGGACTTGAAGGACAAGATGTGAGACGGTACAAACGGACGATGTCACATAGGGCAAAAAATTGAAAAAAAGGGGGGGTACGGAAAAACCTGCGCCCCTGCGCGGGGGGAAGGACGTTGTTATAAGGGAAAAAAAAAAGGACGGAGAAGAGTGGAGCGGGGGTGTCAGTTGCATTAAGACAGCCAGAAGTAGGGAAAAAAAGGGTATAAGAACAAAAGCCGAGCTGACATGAAATGGGGGTGAGAAAGAGACAAACGAAAAGGGGTGGCCGTGCATCATGAAACAAGTCAGAGACCATGGAGGAATACGGTCCGGTAGTAAATTATGGTCGTATGAAAAAAAAAAAAAATAAGGGTCGAAGGGGGGGGGAGAAAAGGAAAGGAAGGGGAAAAGTGCGACTCTGGCCCAAGAAGAGATTCAGAAAGCCTGCCTGAAAAAAAATCCATTGAGAGGGGGAGGGCGAAGGGACCGTATCCATTTGTTGACAAATAAATAATATCACTTCCAACAACACAAAAGAATTCAGTGGAGCGGGGGACCCCAAGAGGGAGGGACACAGGGGGGGGAAAAATGAAAAAAAAGGGGGTTTCGGTCTTTTGTCGGGGGTTAGGGGAAACCGGGAACGCCTCACGCACCGGGGGGGGAGGAGAGTTTAAGGAAAAAGGGTCCAAAATGCCGTCGACCGAGAACTCCGGAGTGAGGGACGGCCCGAGTCACAAAACGAGGGTGGGGTAAGTGGGAAAAAAAAAAAAAATCGCACATGGCGGGAAATAGAAAGGGATTGGAGGAAGGCTGGCCTCCAGGGCTTGGTCAACGCCTTCTTAGGACAAAAATTCCCAGTTGGGGGGGAATCTCCAGCATGGGGGAAAAAGAAAAGGACTGAAAAAAAACAAAAAACATATTAACAACACAACAAGAGCACTGCGCGGGGGGTGAGGGGGGTGGTCTAGCTTCAGTAGGCTAGAAAAACCAAAAAACCTCAGGGGGGTTGGGGGGGGCTGAAGTAGGGGGAATCGACCAGACGCCCATACAGTAGATTCCATCCAAAGAAAAAGACGGGATGACGGGGGTGAAAAGCGAATAGGAGTGGGGATGGGACGAAAGTCACCGACAAGGGCGGTGAAAATCACACACGCACTTTCCACCGAGAGAGGACGTCTGGACCCTAAAAATGTACCATTATATCTGGGAGATAAAAAAACAGGTAAACCAAAAGAGGGCATAGAGGAAAAACAACCTTTTCGAGGGAAGACTTCCGGAAGGGGTCTGGGGCGTCTTGTGAATGCAGCTAATGGAGGGGGAGAATACTCTGGGACCCCATCTAGGGTGCCCAGGAATTCAAAACTGTGCGGGAAAGGGGACTAGCATACTCAAACAACCGCCCTCTCTAAACTGAGGCCGTCCGCAAAAGTTAGTAAAAAAGGTGGGGGGGAAATATATGAAACCAAAGACTGGGCTCCCCAGGCCCTCTCTGCTTAAGCGACGACGTGCTTTGAACTAAGAAAATCAGTGTGCTGAAGCACAGCCATCAGGATGCCTGGAGAACGTGAGGGGAAAAACACAAGGGGAGAAGATAAGAGGAAAACTATGGTAGACTCAAATACCAGACCACCTTGAACTGTTCCATCGGAACTAAAGATCCCAAGAGAAGGATAAAAAACAAGGTGGTAACAGATCTCCGTAGCCCCCTGTCAGCAGGGAAAACCGCGAGCTGATGACGGAAAAAAGGGCGGGTGGGGGTAGGGGGGGGTCAAGGAATGGAAAGTCGTGGGGGGTCTTACAGACTAAGGGGGGGCCCTCAAGATCAAAGATAATCACAGAAGAACTAACCAAGAAACAGGTGGGGGAGATGAACAGACCAAGCAAACGCCTCTTCCAGTTTGAAAGTTGTGAATCATATCTCGATAGTCGAAAGAGGTATTCAACCCGAAAAAGAGACAGACCACTTCGACATCGTCCCCCCGATGCCTCCAGGAGTTGGCAGCCTAAGGAATAGGAGGAAACGAAACAAGGAGAATGAAAGAATAATATTGGCGTATAACTTCAAGGCTACACGAAGGGCGCACGAGTAATTCCAGAGCTTTGGAGGTGGGTGGAGGTAGTGGGGAGGGGGGGGGTAAAGAGGGCAAGTGAATCTCTAAACTCACGTCTGAAGCCGCGGGAGTGCCAAGCCAAAAAAAAGGGCCTTTGCTGGAAGCAAATTCTAGTAAGAGGAGGACTCAAAGAAAAAAAAGGTTGGGGGTGAAAACAACAGCCCTTTACCTCCCCATCATTGGTCAAACAACACAGAAGAAGACAGAGGTTCGGAAGAGGGGGCAGGAAAAAAAAAGGTCGGAGGGGAGATATTGGGATACCTGCGTAATCCCCACCGACTAGGCTGTCGGAAATTTTACTATAGAGAGGGTCAAATGGTAGGGAGGGCAGGGGGGGAAAACAGGGAATAGAAGAAAAGAACGGTAAAAACCTCAAGTGAATATCGGAAAGGGTTATGAGGAAGGAGGTGCGAGACCTTTGAAAAATTCGTAAGGTCTCCGAATAGGAAGGGAGGAGGAAACGCAACAAAGTCAAAGCCTTTGTTCCGTTGGGATCTTGAACCCTAAGACCGAAAAATTCAAACCGAAATTTGTCAAATGATAATCAAGAGAGAGGGGAGGGGGGGATCATAGAAAAGTGGAAAAAAAGGGAAAAAAAGACTCCGGGGAAAAAAAAGAAGAAAAGACATTCCGTTGGTTTAAGCAAAAATTAAAATCCCGGCCGGACAAGAGAAGGGACAGAGCTTCAAAAAAGGTTGCTACAAAAAAAAAAACAAAAGTACGCCAAAGGGAAAGTTTGAAAAGAGTGGCCGGCGGTGGAACGCCCTCGAAAAGCGGGAGGCTTTAGGATTTTCACCGAGGAAATTGGGGGCGAACGTGTGGAAGGGGAACAGAAAAGACGCAGGGGAGGGGAAGGCGCGGCAGGAGAAAATTCATCTTTTGGATCTCCGAAAATCTCGGGGTCGCGGGGGGAAGGATGGAAGCAAATGATCTAAAAAAATAAAAACCTTCTGAAGGAAGAAGACCGGAGAAGCCCTCGAAACAACTACCGCGCAGGGGCACGTAAAATGGGGGGTCGGTGTTTGGGGGGGGAAGTGAAGGGAATCAAAAAGTCGGGGGGCTTGAAAAACAGCTTGCTTGTTGAAAAAGATTTTGGTGGACAGGGAGGGGAAAGCAAAAGGAAAACATAAGAAGAGAGAGGGAATCCAAAGGTGCACTGTCCAACCGACAAAAAGAGGCGTACAAATTTTCAAGTGCGTACGCCTCGGGCGGGATCTAAGGGAAGGCTAAGGAACGAAAAAAGGGGGATACCCCACCGTTTGAGACCGGCCGCACACGAAACGAAAAGAAAAACCGGAAAACTTTCAGGAATTTTTCAAAAGCGGCAGAAAAACGGGTTGAAAGGAGAAAATGGAGGGATTGGTTGGTTTGGGAGGTGATCCTGGGGGGTTATTGATTGCAGGGGAAGACGGGAAAGAAAAACAAAAAGGGGTGTGGCGGGCGGGGAAGAGCGAAGGTACAGGTCCAAGGACGGGGGGGGGGCAGGGGAAAAAGAGAGGAGTGAAACAAAAGAGCAAATCATCTGATGCAAATACAGAAAGAAAAGGGCGATCTACACGGATCCCAAAACAAGGGTGGAAGCAGACCGAAAATTAGTGTATGGGGCCCAAACATAAAAAGAGCGTAAGGAATTTGGGCGGGGGGGAAAAAAAGAAAAAGGAGAGGGGGAATGCAAAACTGAAGAGAACCAAACAGGATTTTTGAAAAAAAAAAAAAAAAAATCCAGGGTATTTTTGGGCATAAATAGGAAAGGAGCGGAAAAAGCAAAAAAACAGTGGGCATAAAGGGAAATATGTGCCAGGATCCGTTTTACGAGATCGGAGAAAAGAGTTTGTTTCCTCAACCATTATTTTGGTAAGGGACAAAAAAAAAAAAAAAAAAAAAAAAAAATGCAAAGATGGGGTGCGGGGGGCACGGTTGTCAGGAGGCAGCGGTCGAAAGAATTTTGGAAGAGAAGGGGCCTAGGAATCTATCTGAGGCGGGAGGGGGTGGAAAAAAAGGGGGACGCGAAAAGTATTTTGGCAAAAACAAAGGGGCCAAACCTGATCCATGGGAACAATAAATTGATCTTGGGGAAGAGGTTTGGGTATGTAACTAGAAAGAGGTCAGCAGTATTCCAAGGGGGGGAAAAAGAGACCGGAATCTGTGGACACCACGGTAAAATAAATGGAGGAATGTTCTAGCAATTATGTGTTCCCCGAAAGGGGCAAGAAAGAGAAATAGGGGGCGGTTCAAAAGTCAAAAATCCGTTACTTCGGCTGGAGGCGAAGAGGACTGGCAGCCCTGCTGTGGTGGAAAAGTGAAAAAAAAAGGAGGACAAAATTGGGCCTGGGAAACAAGGTATCGCCGAGGATTTTCGGGGGGGGGTGTGGGCCGCAGGAGAGAAAAAAAGGGCGGATGGCGGAGGCGAGGGCCTCGGACAAGGCGGAAAAAAAACTTAGAGGAAGAGGAATCAGGAAGGGAAAGAAAAGCGAAAAAAAAGTCATCCGAGGTCGGGTGTAAGGGGGACGGAATTTCGGGGTTATAGAAATAGACTGAAGCCGGCTTTTGGGTAATTGGTCAGGAGTGGGATGGAAGGGTCTCGGGAAAGGGGGGGGGGGGAAAGGGACACTGAATGGTGAAGGATTGGGCGCTTGGCCAGAGGGTTATCATCTGCCCTCAAAGGAAATAATTGAGAAGAGGGGAAAAAAAAAAGGAGTAAGTGGCCGCACAACATCATGGGGGCCTTAGAAATTTTAAAAAGGAAAAAAACAAAAAAAAACGTGGCAAACAGGAGGGGTCTCCCGTCGCAAGAAAAAGAACCAAGC
>Ga0179591_1322255_pt1 | contig 14817 bp, 13 predicted proteins | sample CZOMad2_1_08_16f_FD_182891 | JGI IMG/M metagenome (GOLD analysis project Ga0179591, IMG submission 182891) | Vadose zone soil fungal communities from Angelo Coast Range Reserve, California, USA - CZOMad2_1_08_16fungal (PacBio error correction) | ecosystem: Environmental > Terrestrial > Soil >...
AAACGCATGTTGTCTGGACGCAAGAAGGTAAGCCAAGATGATAAACTATAACGTCTCTAGTTCCAGGGTTCGGGTGGAACATTCTCGAAACTCGATCTGCTTTTATCAAAAGAGTCTTTCACCCATAGACTTGAGGGTCCATTGCAAAGTTGGCCTGGTCAAAACTTGGAGTGGCGTATGTTTTGTTTTGTGTTGTTGGCAACCCCACATTTTTTCCATGGCGAAAAATGTTATCATCGGACCAGATCAGCTCCCAGCCCTCATAATTAGAGAGAGGGTAAAATTCGCCGCGACGCGTCCGAATAAATCCTCAGAAGGTAAAAGGTGCTGCCACGCACCGATCGAAACGCAACAGCCCAGCGGGTTTTGTCTATCACCTTTTCATTATCTCTGTTAGGTGACCCTGCGCGTCCCGGGAGAATGCTATTATATGGGGTCGCGCCGGCGAAACTCGAGACGACGTAGCGCATCCACACCCGCCCCTCGTTGAAAGGGAGAAACGAGATAGCCCTGTTTTAGGCAGTTCGTGAGAAACGTTCCACCAACAGGGCCGCTGCTTGCTATATCCACCAACACCACGGCCAACAAAAAATCATCATCAAGGGAAGCATGATATTGCGCTGGGGCTGGACTTTTTCAAAGGTCGGCCGGATGGACAACATAAGATTAATCTATGTCAAGCGACCGCAAACGGTCCGACACAGAATCGCGAGATCAAAAAATTAGACAAAAAAAAAAAAAAAAAAAAATCCTCGCCCGCTGCAGAATCCAGCCGCCGGCTTAGTTTGCCAGATAGCGAAAGGGTAGCGCGCCAGCCTGAATTGCGAGGCTCCTTCGCCAGCCCCCATATCCAGCAAGGGGGGGGTTTTCTCGCTCGCGGCGCGACAGGTGAAAGAGGACGAGCTCTGAGACAATGTAAAGTTACTGTAATTGGGCGATACATTGCCTCGCTTCAGGGGGGGAGGGGCGGCCACTTCTCTGATAAGCGTTGTGAGCTCCGCGAAGCGTGTGCCGGACAGGGGGCGCTTGACATTAGGTAAGCAGCTTGGGAGAGTTCACACCCAATGCCCTGATCTAACTGCCGTACCTTACTCCTCGAGAGTCGACCCAAGAGCGAGAAAAAGGTCGCGGCAGGGGCTCTCGGTTGGTCCGAGCAAACTACTTTAACGCGAAAGTACTTTTCTCCTGGACCCCCAGGACTCCTCGTTCCAAAAAAAACTCCGCAAAGTCGCCGTTGAAAACCGATAATCCTAGTGTCCGCAACCCTTTGAGCAGCGTTAGTCCCATCGCTTCCTGGACGATGGTGCTGAATACCGGAATGATATGAAGGACACAAAAAGGCAAAAACATCGACGAAGAGTTTCCACGGGTCTCCATAATCACATTTAGGCCATAAGACAACCTGGCCTTCGGGATTGCGGCTAAGAGTACAAAAACAAACGGGAGTGGTCAGTTTTGGGAACAGTTCCCACCAGAGCCAGTAGCACAAATACGGATGCTTAGAGGGAGCAAACATAAGCTAAAGGACTTGCTCAGGTCCGACGCATAGGTGTGATGCAAAACGTGCAGGCCAAAATATTCTGCTCGTGTGGCTTGGACAGAGCGACAAAATAGTCCGGGGTTCCACGGTCGGTGAAAGGCCGGCTTTCCAGTTAGCAATCCAGGGGAAAAACACCTGAGGCTGTCTAAGAAGGCAGGACTCCCCGAAAATTTGATAAGAAACGTAAGCTGGAAAGACCTCTCGAAGAAGCCGATGCACCATCGGGGGGCGCGAACGCTCTCAGGGCAAATCGGTAAGTGTTGGGGGGGGACGAGAATCCGGCTGTCCACTAGGTGGCGCGGCCAGCACCAGGTACTGTTGCGAACAAAAACTCAGTGGGGGGACGTACATGGAAAAAAGCAGGTCGGAAGGGCGAATACTGGCGTCCTCTCCCAGAGTGCTGGGAGTTCGTGCGGCGGGGACTAAAACCAAGGGGCCGCCGGAGACGGAAAACCCCTGTTGGACATTGAGGCAAGCTCAACAACAATATGATAAAAGGAGGGGGTTACTATTCGAGGCGACCGTTGGTGGGGGCAGTAACAAAAAGAAAGAAGAGCGAGCAATGTTGTCTCGTAATTCAGCACTCGGGAATCAGTGAAGGCATATTCACGTCTTTGTCTAAAGGCGATGTTTAATCAGGGAGAGGACATAACTGGTTTTGGGGGAAAAAACAGCATACCTGTACCTCCGCGAACCTTTTTTACTGGAGCGGACAGTAAAACACCTGCGAACAGGGGGTGACTTCCTATCTTATCAGGGAGCGATGTGGCAGCGTAACCTTCAGTGATCGATCAGCTTACGGTGCCTTCCATAAGGGGTAAGGGAGAACTCCGGGAGACTACTTTGAATTCGAAAGACCGGCAGGGGGGGGGGTGGCGGCGGCGAAGGGGACGTGAGAAGATCTTTTCCGCATGGCAAAGAGCAGAGGATGAGAAAGCAGAAGGATAAGAATTTGTGGCCCTATCATAACTGGACGCCTCTGCGTTAGAACCCTGGGACAGCGCCTTGGATCTGATGAAAGAAAGGCCTGTGAACAATCCTGGTGCTACGCTCTGCTAGAACGGGCGCGTTCAGAATACAATTCCCGTGGTGGCGTATGATATTGAGCTTATCTCAGCGCGAAGAAAAAAAAAGGTATTCGCTGGATCACTGGGACCATTTACAGGAAAACTATAAATGGGGCACCTTTTGTGAATGCAGAATGAGTATCAGAGACAGGGAGGCCAGTCAGCCGGCTCAGGGGATGTCCGGAGGAACAGGGATGCTTAAACCCTGATTCTGTGTTTAAAGAAGATGGGTATGGGTTGGCTGTGGAAAGGATAGGCAGTCCGGCGTTCCTCCCGAAGAACCCGTCTTCTCAAGTCGGACCGTTTGGCACAAAGAGCCCCGAAAGCTGCAGCTGGTTAGGTCTGAAGGAAAGCCGCGGCGGGAGGCAGGGTTCCCAGGCTTTCACCCGCGAATTGGCTCTAAAAGAGCTCTGCGATATTAGCGCACTTCCAGGGCATTAAAAAACGCTGCTCTCACAACGCTGGTTCAAATGCGCAAAGGGAGGCTGGGGCGGAGGGGAGGGTATTCATTTTCGGTTTCAGCAACTAAAGTACCTCCGACTACGAGTACTCCCGACATTCCGCACGGCGCTGGGGCGAAGGAAGCAACATGGGCGGTTTGAAGGGGGGCCATGTCACATCAGGAGTACGAGACGGCAGGTTTTCGCGGGCGACCTAATCTCCGTACGGCCGAGTTGGAAGAGGGCGATGATCTGGCAGCGATATATCTATTCATGGACAACGCTGGAGCTCGCTCAGGAGGGGAAAAACACCTCGCAGGCTATTTTATGTTCAACGCCTGAAGGAAAAAGAATGTTCAGTAAAGGAAAAAGAAATCAAGCAGAGTCCCAGAACGAGCGAATTTGCTTGGGGTGGTGGGGAGAGAGGGAATGCTGACTGGGTTGGGGGTCGCTGTAAAAAAAAACGATTAGATAGAACATCTTATTTGGTACGCGTTCGAGAACACAGACAGGAAAAAACGCTTGATTTTTTTGTGCCCTACGTGTCGCCAGATGGGAAAAAAGGTAAGTCCGAAGAGAGCTCACATGCAGCTTAACCGCGCTAACTGGAACAGGTTCTCGATGAAAAAAACGGGCGGGTGTTTTCTCGGTGAGGCGGGCAAAAAAATTCGGCGCTGCGGGATTTCCGTGCGGGGGGGGATTTCTTGAGAGAACTCTACAACCTCCGAGCCCATTTTCAAGCTCTAAAGGCAGCAGGAGTAGGGCGTAGGTTCACATGGTTGTGATCATTTCGCATGCGACAGGGGGCGTTACCAAAGGACGCCCACCTATCTTTCCTCCAGAATCCGAAAGGAGAACAAACTGAGGGAAATGACAAACGGAAGGGTGGAATTTAGAACCATTGAAGGTCGAGAAGGGCAAAAAAAAGAACAACGAAATACTATAACGGAATTAGCGAGTATCAAAAAATTTGGCTTGATTGGGCAAGAACAAAAAGAGGTTAATCGACAACAACAAAGAGAGAGTAATCTTCCAGTTGTTCTTCGTCACTCAGATAACCAAAAGGAAATACTGCTAAGAGGGTTTCCTCGTATTTACGTGTTCTTTGCAGTGTCTCGAAACTCGGCATACAAGTGCAACTCGGCATTCACCATCCGGGGTCATTTTCAACAGGGGAGGTTGCGAAGCGGATGTCAGAAACTGGAGTTGGGGCGTGGTCACAAAAAGGTTAGGCATCGAAAAAGTTATGACAACAGATCGCTTAAGGAAAGCAGTTCCAGGCTAATAATTAGAGCACCTCAAAAACTAGGAGTAGTAGTAACAAAGAAAAGACAACAAATCCGCCCAAAGGATTGAAGCACAGGTTTCCCGCACGTATACAACCACCCGCCGCGTTTTTGCTTCCTCGAAAACCCGGGTCAGAGCGCGGTGCAAGAGGGACCGTGTCCTGGCGAACGGGGTTATGTCGGCCGGCGCAAAATCTGGGATACGACGTAGAAAACGGAAACATCACCGCCAGGGCTTTCGTTAGGAACGAGCTACAAACATCAGATTTTCATTTGGTCAATCAAAGGGTGGGGCAGCGTGAGAGCGTGCCAAACCACGGACTGCCGAGGGGACCTCGGCGTTCTCAGGAAATGGCTAGGCTTAGCGAGGGGATGATCGCTGGTTAAGAAGGACATTCTATTGCGGGAGGGACTCCAGGAGAGTGCGTCGTCGACGAGCCCGCAGCCAGCGTTGTCACCCAGAAATCGCGAAAAATGCGCCAGAGTATCCTCAATCCTCGAAAAACGTCTAATACGCCGTTTCAGTAGGGGGTTGGAACATATGAACCCCTTTTCATCGGCGACTCCTGATTGAATGTTAGGTGGGGAGAAGAAAAGAAAAGGGAGCCAGCAAACTCCCGAGCAGCAAACGTGAGGGGATTTCACTGGAACAGCCCGCGCGAACAGGTGCGTATCGCTCAGACAATTGGAACAGGGTGATTGAAACGAAACTTGGAAGAATCTGAGGCATCCGGCCTCGCCGGCAGAAACAGCAAGGGCCAGCTGTCGGTGTGATGAAAGAGTTTGTGGAAAGCTTATACCGCATGCAGCGTGGAACCGGCAAGGGAGAGGGTAACATGACGCTTTGAGCAGAGGCAAATACCAACTAAGCCCGGTGAAAAACAGGGCCCGCAGCAAGCGCGAGTAAAGTGAAAAAAAGTCATAAGCGAAATGCTGCAGCGTTTGAAGGTGCGCTCCTGGGGAAGTGGCGCCTCAAAGCTAGAAGCACGACGGTCGCCGGAACCGCCCAGTAATGCCTGTTACCAGACAAAACTGAACAGAACGCAAAAGCGAAACGCAGAAGTCAAGGGGGTAAGCCTGGGCTCAGCGTGGGAAATCACCATCGGGGGACGTACGATTTTTTCTGAGCGTCTGGATACTCAGGCGCGGAAAATCACAAACCAAAAACACAGCACAGATTTTGACCCGGGTAGAGTCAAGCACATTGAAAAAAGCAGAATCAAACCATCCTTGAGGACGCGGCTGTATAGGGATGCGGTAGGACAGAACGGCCTTGATTAGGATGCATTTTGAACGCGCCGTTATAATCCAGAGCAATATCCCAAAGACGGCTTTGTCTTAGATTGCAACCTAGCCTTGTCATGCAACGGTTTGGGGGAGACAGTCTACCTCATATTGCTGCACGGTAGGATCAGGCATCCACAATGGCCCAAGGGGGGACTGGATACTTCGACGCAATCTGCTCGTCCAAACGGCGGTGACGCTGACTTCGCTCTAATTACATGCCCGACAACCCCGTAAGTAGTCTGAATATGGATCAAAGGGTCCCCGAGTAAACTGAAAGGGTATAGATGAAGGACGCTTGAACTCCGAAGGCCCGCTGCCATCGCCAGGACTCGATAATGCATGTGCAAAAATCGTGAGAATTGGATGGGGCCTCACCATTAATGGGCTTCCTCAGGTTCGCGCCAACCTGTACTCTGCTGGCGGAAACAACTCAGTGGTCGAGCGGTTTTTCGGAAAAGGTCGACCTGAAGGGTCTTCTTCCTTCGCCAGTGCTGAGTAATCGACTTTCCTCACTAAAAACCCTGAGCTCTACTCAGGGGCGTTAATTGTATGCTCAGTTCTCAAATTTGAGAGCTGAACCTGAGGATTGAAAAATAACTGAATTTCGACAATGTCGAGACAAGTGGGGGAGGAAAGGTAAAGCTCTCGAGTCTAACTTGTGGTAGTCCGAACAGCCAAAAGTTCAGCACTCTGGGGGGGGAAAGAAAGCAGGGATGACTGTTCAAAATGTTAAATCGACCACTGGGGATTTTGTGTATCGACATACCGATTGCCTTGGCAAACGAACTGAGGAAGCCTAGGAATCTGGAGCGACACAACTGCGCAAACATTGGAATCTGCATAAAGAGCGCATCGCGATTGGCGGAGTCTTTATCGACAGGGAAGGTTCCCTTACGGGTGAATCAGGGAAGGGTATACATTCTGAAAAGAATTACTGGGGCCTTTAGTGAGTGCAGAAAAGAACAGTTGGTTTGTCGCGGAGAGACACTGGAAGCCGAAAAAAGCAACAAAGGGGGTCACCGACCGGGTTGACGACGATGGGCGAGAAAAAAGTAACGGGGCGAATCATGCATTGGGGGCATCCCTGACAATAACGGAGAAAACCTAACGGGACCTTAAAAAGGTGCCTGGGATCTGATCGAAATACGGTGCTGGTAGCAACAGCCATCCGATTCTGCTACTGGCTCTCTGAACGCGTAAAAAATGCCGAATACAATTCGCGTGGTTGGAGGGGGCACTTATCGCATACTCATCCGAGGCCCGTGATGTTCTGGCTAATCTTACAGGAGAACCGGAAGCGCGGGGATACACTTTTGTGATTTATTCAGAGACGCTTCACATAAATCTCACCGGAGCGAGGGAGCACGGTAAAACAAAAGGATGCGGAACAAGAAAAGGATGATCGTTAATACTTCGAACGGGTCCGGTATGTTTGTCAAATGGTAAGGCTAAGGCGTCCGCTGCGTTCCCGGCGAATGTTCTCAAAAGGGTTTAGACGAAAAATCGAGCGCCGCTGACAGGAAAACTTTCGCTGGTGAGGTCGACTAAGGCAGTCGGCTCGCAAGGGTCCAAAAACCAGGACAGCAATTGGTATGCCGACGAGAAAAGCCGCTATACTCGGTTTAAATACCTTTCGCAGATGGAAAGCTGCTGACGGGCTAAAGGTCTCAAAAGAAATCTGGCAGGAGGGAGTTGTCGCACACTGTTTTTCGGTTCAACTGAATTTCAGATCCGCTACTTGCACCTGGTCGCCGCCGGGCGGGTTTACCCAGTGCGGCGGGGCTGGCGAGGGAAGAAGACCCTTATCAATCAATCAGGGAGCGCGATGAGCAAGGTTTTTACTGCTGGCAAAAGATACGCCGGCGGGGGCACGGTGGACGGGAGGAGTATCAGCTTATTCTGGGGACACGCTGGTGCCTCTGCTCGTAGACCCCTCTCGCTTGGCTATGGTATGTTCGTCCTCCGTGAAAAAACGGTTGAAAAAAGAATGGGGAAAAGAAAGGAAAAGAGAAGACAATCATGCTATGATGAAGCAGGATTTGCTGTGAGGTGGGGTTATACGAGACAAAGCCGGGCTAGCGTTGGGTTTGAAACGCGTATCAGAAGAAAACTTAGGAAAACAGGAGATGGGGGTAGCTGTCAGAATCCGACAGCAGGGCGTGAGGTGAGTGATTGCCGGGGGTCTAGCGTATCGACAAGGGAAAAATGCTCGTACCGAACAACAAACGCGACTGTCGCCAGGCCACCGGTTAAATCAAAGAAGGGCACTCACCTAGGCTGGCGTTTCGAGGAATAGAAAAAACTAGCCGGGCGGGTTCGTTTGCAAGAGGTGCGGTGCAAAAACGAGGGGTGGAGGGGCTCAAGAGAAAGTTACTTTTGCGGATTTCGGGTGGCGGACATGCTTCTCTACCAAGTATTCCGAGGGAGATGCCATTGAATTACCGTTGGACTGGATGGATCGAGTGATCTTTTATAAGGGGGGTAGTGTCGAAACAAATTGGGTGCGTTGAACCAATCCTCAACTTCTTTCCATTTTCAGAGCGACAAAGGAGCACAACGTCCAAGGGGAAATGGACTAAGGATAGGGGGTTTGCAAGAACGGGACACGATACCAATAAACTGTCAAAGAAAAAAACACGGAAAATACGATTACCTTCTTAGCGAGAATACCTTTTGGGGTGCTTTCAGTGAAGAACGAAAGGTGAAATGTGTATACTCACTCAACACAACAGAAAGGAAAGATATATAGGACATGCTTGGGTCAGATAAGCCAAAATGGGGTAACCTCACCTTTCCCCGTCTGGGAACGTTGTCTTGAATGACAGTTACAGAGTCATCAAGAAGGGGGGACAACTTTAGAACCTATAAGGCATGGCCATTCTTTTTTGATCACTTGGGCGTTCATTAAATTTAAATATTGGGGTGGCGTAGTGGGGGTGCCAACCCCACATTGACTGAATGGCAAGAATTATCAGATCAATGCGCCTATGTTCAGGTATTAGAGCAGCACTCACCTGCTCGTGAGTAGGGCTCGACGAAGTTATAGCACCCTAAAATCCGAGCGGGCACAAAAGACGGAGTAGAAAAAATTGCCCACCTCGAGAAACGCCAAAAAAACCGTCCTCTTTTGCTTCCTGAGAAACCCGTTCAGTAGCGCGGGTGAGACTATGCCCTCTGCGCCGTTTTACTGGCGAAATAGGGGGGGGTGAGAGGGTCTTCGGCCGAACCCCAAGAGCTGCGTACGTATCCGGAGAAAAAGAAACGCGCAGGGGCTTTCGTTTCTAAAGAAACGAAACTCAACAGCAGATTTAGTATGTCGCTACAGTTCGACGGGGAGAAGAGTTCCAACCAAAAACTCAAAGCGGGAGGGTCGCTAGAATACGGAGTCATACATAACTCTATGCATGAGCGATTGGATTGAGAGCATGGTTACGGAATTCGTTTTCAATTCGCGGCGGAGGACAACATACCTGAAGCTAAGGGGTATCTTCTAGCGCCAGCAAGGCGTTGAAATCCACAAGAAATCGGAAACGGATTATCCCACTCTGCTAAATCCAGGAAGATCCGGCGATGGTGGTTAAAGCAGCTAAACAATTCTCATAAGGGGAGGAAGCTGAGTTACAGGGAATGGACATCCTTCGCCAACCACTGAAGAAAGCATATCAGCAAATTTTCCTAGGTCTTACCCGACAAGAGCCGGTTCTTCGACATTTTTTCGCGGGTATCAGTTAAAACATCAGTGGGCGGAAGACCTAAAACATTGGGAAAAGATACCGAGCTAAGGAATGTCCATCGTCAATTTGAAGTGGGAAAAGTTTTACTCCGCATTAAGCGGGAAGGCCGGCGAAAAGGAAAAGTAGACTAATGGCCGCTTGGGGGGCAATAACCACCAGTGAAAACTAGGGAACAGACGGCCGACTGCGTGAAAGTCTACCTCTCCAAGGGAAGCATGGAACGGTCAAGGTGCTGAAGGGATCGTACTTAGGGCTAACGGACACACGTGAACGCGACATTACTGGAAGAGCATTGGGCCCGCAATAAATAGAGCCCCGGTCGGCCGATAAAAAAAATATATAAGCTTGGCTAAGTTCAGGCAAAGCGCCTCAGGGTGCGAGGGTGCTTGGAAAAGAAGCTCGTCAATATAAAGGAACGAAGTCTCCAATCCACGCTATTGGAAATGTCTAACATGGACAAGAATTATAAAGAAAAAGAGAAACCAGGGCTTCTGTAGAGGATGAGATACGAAGATTCAAGCGGGCACCGCGGTGGGTAGTAGGGGGGAACTCGAAAAGGTCAATCAAATGACTAACGAGGAGATTGTCTACCACCGGAGATTTGTGGGCGGGAAAAGATCCAGAGAGGTGATCAGATACCGGCGAGGGTGTTCGCACTGTTCAGGGGGGGTCATCACAATGATTCGCCGCAGGTCGGGCGGAATCCTTAGCAAACAAAGAGGAAATTGCAAAAAAAAGGAACGGGTCAAAGTTCGAAGCAGAAACACCTTGACGGTCGGTCGAATACGCACTAAAGCAGGAGCTCACGAGGTGCAATTGGTAGAGAACATGAATGAGAAAGAAGAGGGAAAGGTGAGACGAAAGCCTGACCACAATCGGCCCTTCGCTCAGGGATGCCATCGTTGGGGAACTTGTGAAAAAAAGCTCAGAATTAAGCCGACAGGTTCGCGCCAAAAATACGTTAATGCGGTACAAAGACTCAGTATGAGGATAACAGTTTGAAACGAAAAGACCGTGGAAATCTTCAAATCACAGAGTGCGGGGGGGATCTCTGGTCCTTACTAAGACAAACCCGCGCGCCGGCTTGGGACGGTAACAACTGTCTCGAGAAGGAAAAGGGATAAAATCACCAACACCTGAGGGGAGAGTACTATCACAATTCGACATTATAACCGTTTTTATACGAAAGCCGGCGGCCTATGGGTTGTGGTCACAGGCCCAGAGAGTTTCGGTCCACAGTAAGGGAAGCAGTAAGGCAATGCGGGGTGCCGACAGGCGAAGGGTTAATCCGCTCGACCTGAGTTTTTGGGGGAAAAGCCATCAGTACCCAGAGGTTATTGAAACGAAGTCCGGATTGTGGCCCGGCCAGAGCAAAACAACTGCGCCTATTTTCACTATAGCGAGCGCAGGAGCGGGACACGGAAGGGAAGGTGAGAGTCAGGGGTCCGACTTCGTGCAGGGGCTACAATGGCGGAAGTCTGACTTTAGTGGAGTATGACAGAAACCGGAGGGGGGGGGGTTGTCGCGGCTTCGATGGAAGACCGAGAACAGGGAGGTACCGAAGTTGTGGGACAAAGAGAAGGTATATAATCAACGGGCTGCATAACATGGGGTGGATCCCTGAGACAAGAACTGAATCAAACCTCTGCTTGACCTGATCAAAAAGCGCCTGGAGATTAGCCAAAATTACGGGAAGAGGGGAGCAATCCTCAGCCACGTATTCACCTTGTGCTACGGCGACCTGAGAAACGGCGCGCCAAAACACACAAAGCAAAATGAAAGAAGAAAAACGTTGGTTGTGGGGGAGACGCTTCGAACGCGTCCCGAAGGAAGGGTTGATGGCTCAAAGCTTGACATGGGAGGAACCGGAAACTGAAGGGTTTGTTCGGCGGGGGTTGATTCGCTGAGGAAAGAACGCAGACAAGACACAGCGATGGGGGAACCCGGCGCTGAGCCAATGGGGCTAACCTCTTAGGAGCGTTTTATACGGCGCGGGTGTGGTTGTCTGGTAGGGAAAAAAAAGAGTGGCTGATTCCCGGACAATCCGTTTCGCATTCAAGTGGAATCGTGCGACGTACATCGCGCTCAACTTGAACTGCTGTCCTTTCTCTATACCGACTGTACTCTCACGGCCTTCGTCCCGCAGGGCGTTCCTCATATTGCCAATTGCCTCTGCGAAAGGCGCTAGCTATTTAAACCTTGCACCGCATAAACACTGCAGGAGGTAGCGTAAGCACGAAAAGCGGCCATCAATTCTTTGTGCTGATGCAAAGGCGAGGGGTATTAAGATCAACTTGTGTTCGGTTCAGCAAACTGAAAGGAGCCAGCCGATAAGAAAAATGCAAACCTGGAAAAAAGTACGGTGCTAGAAGGCCACATTGCTGGCTGAATGGGTGGCGAATGACTCACTGAATCCAAAATGGGAGGAAAAGCTTGGAAGGGGGAGAAATAGTTGAAGCCGGCGGCTGGGATTTTAGCAGCGGGGCGAGGGCGCACAGCCGAGGATCTAGATCCGAACCAACGCTGCGACGGGCTCGCGCGACGCCTCTCGCTTCGGTTCAGGGTCCCTCGCCGATTGAAACAGCAGTGAAACGATAATCAATCGCTAAGCAATCGAAGGGTTACCACCCTGATTAAACGAGCAGGGGGAGTGTGGGGGGTGGGGGACGGATAGCTTGAACGTGTGGTTTGGACGCATAGTCCACCGACTGATAGCGCAAAAAGTAAAAAGGAGGATGTGGGGTGGGGGGGGGTAGAATCACGACAGAAAGAAACGAGTGAGTTGATGCCGCACGTTCTGGTCTCCATATTTCTGGCGAATTCCTATCACAAAGGCGCACGCTCGGACAGAAGGCTCAAAGCTACCGAGGAACTGCACAGGGGTCGGAACAAAAAACGCGGGGGCCGGTGAGTTGCTCGATGGTGACTGGCTGCTCATCCTGTTTACGGGCGCTGCGGATAGGGTGGTCGGAATGCAGAAGACGAACCGAGAATCGACATCTATATTACCTGACGGAGTAGGCGACGTGATCTTTTGTATTCTGGGGAAACAGGGGACCGTACGAAATGGGGGGAGTGAAAAAAGCTCAAAACGATAGTTCCGGTTAAAGGCAGAATCCGAAAGGGCACAAACGGAATGGCAATGACTACAAAGAGGGTGACGAAGGTTGAAGCAGAAAGGGAGGGAGGATGGGGGGAAAAAAATCGAAAGGGATTTCGCATAGGGGGGGCTGATCCGAGAGAAATACGGAGAGATGGTATCTCTCCAACCCTTCGGAGATGAAAAGAAAAGGTAACCTCTCCTTGTGATGAACACTAGGATAAGCCAAAGATGGATAAAGTCGCTAAAGAAGTCCACTCGTATGGGTTCCTTGTTCTTGGACCTCCCACTAAAAAAACGGCGTTAGACTCATTCTGGCACAAGTATAAGGGTGCCTGGCGGGTTTGCTCACTGTGGTCTGAACTGGACATCGGGGGCGTTGTGTAAACCCAGTGTTTGGAAAACGAAAGTGTTTCCCATCATGAGAAAAAGAGTACTCCCTACTCGTCTGAGTCATAATTATAAGAATCACCTAGCTCGGGGTAGTAGTCAGACGCCGTCACACCACCACGGAAATAGGCGCACGCAAGGAAAAAGGAGTGAGACAGCCAGGAAACCACGCACCGCGAGCCACCAGAAAAAAAGGACGTTTTTTGCTCACCCGGGTCAGTAGCGCGGGGGGACGTGCACCAGATTAGGTGGAAATGGCAGGACCGGACGGTTGGACTGAGCAGGGTCCACCTCTGGCGACGACTGGCCTGAAATCACTCAGACCCCGCCTGGTCGGGGGATTCCTTCGAAACAGCTCCAACAGAATTGTCGATGGGTGGAGAGGGATCAGTTCGGGTTAATAAGCGTAAACCCAAACTTCTCCCGCGGGATTTGCTCGAGCACAAGCAAAAAGGAAAAAATCAGCCTCGTTCATCAGGGAAGCAAGCTATGACTTAGGGACGATGGAGGAGCCGAAGGGGGGGCACTACGACATCTTTTCATTCGTCCGTCGGCAGGGAAAAACAGAATATCCGATGACTAGGCCGTCCAAGAAAGAAAAAAGCGTTTGGTCAACTGAAGAGAGGAACAGAAGCCTCTCCCTATCTAAAATAAGCCGGAGTTGGGTAAAACACTAAGAGGAGGAAAAGGCTCAAGAGGGGGTCGTACCCTTGTGACTTTATTAGTGAGCCTTCGACATCCCCGTCAGAAGCAGCAGTTTGCCTTCTTTCTCGAACAGCGAACGCGGCTGTACAGTATCGGCAGCGGAGAACAATGTCACTGAAAAAAAGATTTGGGCGATACCGGCTGAAGAGAGCAGGGCCAATGGTTAAAGTTGGGGCGACCGAACATGTGACCAGGGCGCAAGGGTGGCATTAGAGAGTACATTTGGGTCTAGCGCTACCAATTCTGAGCCCGGGAAACTGCCCGGGCCATAAGGCCAAGGATGTAAGTCAAAAAAAAATCAGAGTAAAAAAGCATCACGGGAAATAAAGATTCGCGCAAAGAGGAGAAGTGTGAACGGAATTTAGTCATGGGAACCTCATCCAGGCATACCTTTTACCATACCACACTCACAACGTCAATTCTCCTTATTAAACGAGAAAAGGGTTCCCGAAACATTTGCTGGGAGGGGACAGGTGAAAAACCATGCTCCTTCTTAACGCTGTTTCTGATAAAAACGGAACTCTGATACTCACTATCACAAAGCCCAACCAAAGGGGTCCCTGGGTTGACACATGGAAGCAACACATGAGCCGAAGAGAAGACTGAGGGGGGGGATCACGTCGGAGCATATTGAAAACAAGCCAAAAGAAAATTGTATTCGGTTTCTCTCCTTTCTAGCCGAAAGTTAGAAAAAGCAGGGGGGCGGTGATGAATTTGAGCACAAACTGATTTGGGGCGCAGATCAAAGCGGCGGGTTGCTAAGTCTACCAGATGGTTTCTGTCACGTTATTGATCGTGCTCCAAAATGATTACAGTCGCGGGGCTTCTATACACTGCTCGTGGACAAAACGGGTGTCTGATCGGCTTCCAGTTAACCCCACTACAAAACCTGCCGGTCTGTCGAATATCACTAAAGGCAAAGGTGCGGACCAGCTCCCGTAGTAACCCATGGCACCGAAAAAGAGGGGGGGAACTCGTAATACCGCGGCCACATCGGCCTAAGATCAGCTATGCAGTCAATCGGTAGAAAGTTGTTGACCTGGCTCTCCATTAATTAAAGAACCGGCTTCCGCAGTGGAGTGCAAGCAAACCCACTGCTGGAACGAAACCAGTATGGTCAGGGGGGGTGGAACATTGGAGGGGGACGACGAACGAAAGGAAGGGAAATACTGCTCACTTCCCATTCCCAGGTAGACTGGCTTAAGGATAAAAAAAAACTTGTCGAGACGGATACGGTTAAAACCAAACCTCTAAATTTGGATTGAGAT
>Ga0179591_1239781_pt1 | contig 14816 bp, 18 predicted proteins | sample CZOMad2_1_08_16f_FD_182891 | JGI IMG/M metagenome (GOLD analysis project Ga0179591, IMG submission 182891) | Vadose zone soil fungal communities from Angelo Coast Range Reserve, California, USA - CZOMad2_1_08_16fungal (PacBio error correction) | ecosystem: Environmental > Terrestrial > Soil >...
TCAAACAAAACACACACCTACAAGAAAAAGAACGAAATCCTAAAGCCACAATCCTGGGAGGGCTCTAGTCAGCGACAGAGCTGGAAGAGAGCGCCGAGCACTAACGAGAGAATTGACAAGGATTTGGAGACAAAGGGAGACCCAAAATGACCGACGAGAAACAGGAAAAAAAAAAAAAAAATACCGTGATTTAGGTCTCGGGACACAACTGCGGGAAAGCTGGCGCTTTGGGGGAAAAAGCTCTCAAAAACAAAACGATTCATTCAAAATATAGTAAGGGGGGGAGAAAAAACGACAGCCCGTGCACTACCGAGGAAGACTGTAAAAAAAAGAACGCCAGTGAGAAAAGAACGGTTTGTCACCTGGAGGAGGGACTAACTCGAAACAAGTCAAAGGAGAGGGGAGTGCTCCGCTGAGAAGGAAAGAAAAGCTGTCCCGCTGACTCAAAAAGGGGATAAAAAAATCCAGTATAAAAACCTTAAGTGGGGAGTTAGTTGGTAAACAGGGAGGTGGCCAACAACTATCACTGCAAATCAAGGAATGGGGGGAGGACAAAAAAAAAGGATCGATTGCGCTCACTGGTGGGGGCACAGGGGGAGGGAGGGGTGCGTAGGGGGGGTGTGGTGTGGGGGGGGGGGTTTGGGGGGGGGGGTATTCTCCAAAATGAGAGAAGAAGAGATTGGTGAGCCGAGACCAAGAAAAAGACTCCAGAGTAAGAGAAGAATGGTTCTTAAACGTATGGAGAGCTGGATTCAATAAACGCACTGGTTGGGGGGGGAGTCACGTCCCGACAGCTTCAATAAAAGACTCATCCTAAGTCACCTAGTTGAGGGAACGTCCCTCCGTGCATCTGCTTGAAACAAAGGACAAGGCCGGTGTGATATTACAGCCAATTCATGGGCGAAAAAAGAAGTTAAAAAGAACGTCGACGAGCACCGGATCCAAAAAGGCCTTTGCTGATACATTCTCAAAGAGGAAATACCCCTGCGCGACTTCGCCAAGGTAGAGACGTAAAAGCGCACCGGTGCCGGAAAAGGTCCAAGAAGCAAGTCCATCGCGTGCTGACTGGAGAAAAGGAGGGGAGAGTAAAGGACGATTATAAAATTCCCGTAAGGGGGTCTTCTGCTTACCCGCGACATGTCCTAAGGGAAAAGCATGGTTTCGAGCGTCGTGAAAAAGCTAAAGAGGGGGGAGGGGGAGGTTCGCTCCCTTCCACAAGGGGAAAAAGTCCCCCGAGAAAGAACTACCTTGCCGACAAGAGAGGGAGGACCAGGGCAAGGAAAAAAGGGGACCACATAAAGTCTTAGAAAGAAGGGAAGGGATGCTGATCACCACTCTTTTAGAGGTGGACTCTCAATATCCCACATGGGCTAGAGGAGAAACTCCAACCTGTGGAGCGCGTGGGGGATAACCGGGAGAGATATGCACGGGGGGCGAACTTTTGCTGGTGGGGGTATAGGCCGAGCACCCGTCGAAACCGGTCTTTTTTAGAGAGAAGATCAAAGACGGAGAACGCGGACGGGGAAACCAAAGGAACCTCCAAAGATGTAGTGACAAACTCCTTAACTGAAGAGGAGGAAAGGAGGAGATCCGATGGTAAGGGACCAATACTTCCTAAAGGGAGCCGCGATTGGCAATTCGATCACAGGGAAACGAAAAGGGGCAAGACTGGCAGAAAACGAACGGTTTTAATATCGCCGAAAAGAAAAGGTGGGCCACAGCTATCCGCAGAAGAACTCTAGACCCTTCCTCTTGCCCATGCGCAGCGCGGAACGGGGGAAAAAATGGGGGCCAAAATCAGGTTTGCGCTAAAGAGAAAGAAAAAAACGACAACGATGGCTAAGAAGAAACAACGCGAAACTGGAGGCTCGGAAAAAGGGAAAAGACCGGAGTCGAGGCGAAGGCCAGTACAGAAGAAAAAAAGGAAAGAAACAGGCTAAAGGCGGAACCGTAGAAAAGAAGCTTCGAGTTATCTGGTGTACGAAAAGGAAACGAGATCGCGGTATTGGATCACAGGGAAGCGAGTCTTAAAGCAAGCGAGCGAAATAGGGCGCACCTGGGGAAAAAATAATATCCTCTTCTGGACACCGAGTAAACACAGGGAAAAAGCGCCACGTCCGGACAGAACGACATTACGCAACGTCATCACGGGAAGACGGGGGGCGCTCCGATTGCGGGAAGACGGAAAAAAGGAGGAAGAAACGGCTTACGAAATGAAAGAAACTGGCTCTAATATAAGACCATCGTCCAAAATAAGGGGAAAAGAACATCGCGCGCGCCGACCGGCTGACGGGATTAACTTTTTCGGCAGGACTAAGAAAAAGAAAATCTCGAGTCCAAGCGGGCGGAGAGAAGAAGGGAAGAAAAAGCAAAGTCGCTGCAAAAAAAGAAGGCTGAGAGATGGCTGCTATCAATGGGAAGAAACGCCGCCCGCTTGGCAGAAGAGGGGTTAGAAGACGACGCGAACCGCTAAAGGAAAGGACAAAGGTCTACCTTCGTTACTGGTCGCAGCAGGCGATGAAGGGGTCAGGATTTTGACATTTTTCTTGAAAAAAGAAGAAAGGGAAGGGAATTCGAAAGCCGGTTAAAGGAGTCTCGACGTCTTATACGAGCGAGGTCCAAAAGGGAGAGCGTCAGTCGGCAAGTGGTCAGAGGCAAGGGGGAAATAGTGAAATGGGGAAGAGGGGGGTAAACCACGACGACGGTCGCTGTCAAGGACACGCATTTTTAGGGAGGGAGAAGATGCACCCGCGACGTAAAAACGGAGAAAAAAATGCTCAAAAAAGAAATCTTCTCAACGTAGGGGCGGGAAGAAAGGAATATCGCGTCAAAAGGGGGAATCATCTGCGGAGAAAGGAAAGGACGCTTTCGGTCACACGTTGACTGGGGAAGGGAAGGGGGGGGGGGAACAACTCCCTCAGACGGAAAAGCCCTGACGTCGGATTGCAAAAGGGGGGGAAGAGGGATTCAAGCACTCGCGCTGTCGAAAAAAGTTCGCCTTCCTTCATCCACACAAGTGGAAGGGAGGCCACTTGTTTAAAAAGGAACTTACGGCCGGATCTGAAAAGAGGGGGAGTAAGATAGCGTTCATTATTGACGGGGAGGCGATTCGCCACGTCTCACCGGGGATCGTACTGCTAAAGGGCAAAATGAAAACATCGCAGGAACCGGCTGCAAAAAGGAGCGTGGGAGGAACATCATAACATAAAAGAAGGGGGGGGAACAGTACCCGTATCGCCGAAAAGAAAAAACCCATACATCGGTGGGCTGACGAAAGAGAGACAGAAAGGGGGGGGAAAGGCTGATTGAAACTCTAAAACAATCAATAGGCTCAAGAGGACGAAGAGTCCAAACAAATGGGTGTCAGGAGAAGCGGGAAAAAAATCTGTTCATACCGGAATAGGGGGGGAACTATCACCCTCAGAGGAATTTATTCCTACGACAGGCGCGAAAAGGGGCTGTCCGCGTGGGCAAAGGGGAGACGAATCGTAAACTTCAACTAGCGATTGCTACGGGGAAGCTCAAGCTCTTGTACCGGGGGGAGGGAAAAAAACCGAATCTCCTATGCAATTACTCTATAAGAGGACTACGGCAAAGAAAAGAAAAGAGGGGAATGGGAGGTCGCGTGGGGAACAGGAAGCATACAACAGCAGAAGGGCCATCAAAATACGGTCAGGGAGAAACTCAAATAGTATCTCTAAAATCTAGGTAGCTTTCTAGGGAGGGGTGCGATACTGTGAGAGGAAAGGGGGGAAAGGAAGTAGGAGAAAAAAAGGAGAAGAAAATCTTTAGATCATCAACTTAACTGTTCAAAAAAGGGCTTGGAATCCCGTTGCAATATGAGTGGAACGCTGGAGGAAAAGGAGGGTGCGCCCTTGCGTGAGAGGGACAAAATGAGATAAAGACTAAACAAAAAAGACAAAAAAAAAGTAAAAAAAAAAGAAGAAGAACGAAAAAAAAAAAAAATCTCGTGCTGGTTAAGAAAAAGTGTCAAAAATGTGGACGGGAGAAGAGGGGGATCGGTAGAGAGAGATATTGTCCGACTAAGGAGAAAACAACTTGCCCTGAATGGTAGGCGAATCTAACTCCAAATAAGCAAGAAAGACGGATTCGCGTGCCCTGGGAACGGAGGGCCGTTTAATAAGAAGGGTAACCGTCTGAGATGAAAGGTCGCTTCGACTTGGAACAGTTGCAATCGGAGCCTCCGCGGCGCGATGAAATCGAAATATTGGAAAGTGTGTCACAAAGAAAGAAAATAAAACAAGAACAAAACCCCCTCCAAGAGAAAAAAATGAATTGCGCGGGCCCATCCTGAGGGTAAGAAAGCTCATCGCGTGCATGAGAGGTTTTTTCGCCCGAGCACGCAAAAACGGGCGTCCGTGCTGGGGAAACCATGCGGCCGAAAACCATCTCGGAGAAAAAGGGGGACCGGGTCTTTTCAACATTTGGGGAAAAAAACGGTCGTGCCCGGGCTTGAAGGGGGAGGCAGAAATCTCTCGAACAAAAACAAATGGAGAGAAAAGTAAAAAAAAAAAGCAAGGAAAAAAAGCGTGGCCCAAAAGAAATTAAATAAATGGAATTACGAACTTTGGTCGAGGAGAAGGGGGCGAACGAAGCACTGGAACGCTCGTGGCTGGGCTAAAAAAAGAAAAAAAAAAGTTTCACGCCGCTGTCAAGACGAGAGCAACAAAGACACGACCCCGAACGCCTAAGGGAGGAGGGGTTTCGTTGCATGAAACGGGAGGGACCACACGGAACCTATGAGAAAAAGGCTCCGTCTTAGCTAGGGCGTGCGCACGGAAGAGTAGATGACCATAGGACGGTTGGGGTGAAACGAACAAGAGAGGAGGCAACGCGACTATGAAGGGGAAATCGTCCGGGAAGGCGGCGAAGAAGGGAATCCGCGCACGTGGGGTGTCAGGAACGTCAACTTCTTAAAGAAAGACGCGCCCACAGTAAAAGTCGACGGCAAGAGCCATCTGCGAAAGAAAGGAAGAGCGCTTCGTTGTCACTCAACAAGGAAGGGAAGCGGGCTCGAAGAGACACTCAAAGAGCATCTGAGAAAAAGAAAAGGAACCGCCACGTTGCCAGACGGAAGACTTTAAGGGTGAAGGGGTCCATCGTCGACGTCGAAAAAGAGGGGGGAAAACTTCACAAAAAGCCGAAGAAAAGTGAAACTCGCCCACCTTCCAAAAGGAGGAGAGAAACGATGTGCTCGGAAATAAGGGATGTCCCGTCTGCTGTTGGGAAGGCATCGTCCCTCTCAGAAGAAGCCCGACGGTGGGTGTGCACGGGTTTGCAGAGAAATCGGATGAGAGGGAAAAAGACGCCACTTCCACGACACATTGCACCCTAAAACTCAAGAAAAAAAAACAAAACTCGCCTGGCCGACGAACGTAAGGAGAAAAAGAGGAGATATGCAAAGCGGCCAAAGCCAGAATTCAGAGCACGTAGTAGTCAGAAAAAAGAAAAAAGCGTTGGAGCTTTGACTAAAGAAAAAGTCGGCGTTCTACGCAAAAAAAGGGGAAGCGGGAAAATCAATTTCAATAGGGAAGTGAAAAGGGAGACCTAGGTTTGACGCGACCAAAGAGGAGGAGTCATGTGACTGGTTTTAGAAGGAATAAAGAATAAAAAAGATACAGGAGAGGCTCTCAGAACGCCCACCAAGAGAGAGGGGGAGGGGCTACTCCGGCTTCGAAAAGAAGTTGCGCGGCCGTTCTAACGAGGAAAGGGAAAGGGAATATTAGGGGTTAAGGAAAAATGAGGGACCTTTCATCCTTCAGGCCAAGTGATAGAAGAAAACGGGTAAGACTACAAAAGGGGAAATCACTTTTCAGAACTTGAAGGAAGAGACCGGGAACGGCACCGAAACCAAGAGAGCGAAAAAGGCCCTGCGGTGGGGGAAAAACCGGAGGTCAAAGTGTTCACAAAAGAAAAAAAACTCGAGGTGTTGTGCGCGCTTAAAGAAGAAAACTGGCTGACACTACCGCTGTAAAAAAGAAGAAAGCGGAACTCTGGAAGCCAAGAAAGAGTGAATGAGCGAACAAACGGAAAGGGGGGGAAAAAAAAAACCTCCTTACGGCACCGAGCGCAAATCGGGGGGATAGCGGGACCGACCTGCGGTGACGTAAGGGGTTTGTAGAGAAAGAGAAGTAACGATGCATCGACGCGTGTGGCCGACAAAGTGGGAGGAAAAGAAGCTGGGACGGCGTGCGTGGGAACGCAAAACTTCTAACTCGGTGCAGCGGTTTGCTAGGGAAAAGATAGAGAAAGGGGGCACAACATTCGGACCTACTCTGGGGAAAAGTGCGAGGAAGGTGACAAACAAACGTCCAGGCGAATCAAGAGGAAGGAAAAAGCCAGCATCAACGCGCTGGAGGGGAACAAAGGGGAGAGACTCGAGAGGCGAAAAGTCTCTAAGGGCTGGCTCAGGAGTGGTACACAGATTCTGATGCGAAGAAGACCCCTTCGGAGAAAAAATAGAAACGGCAGCGCAAACTCACGGTACTCTTCGCTGGGTACAAAAGGAAAAGAAAGTCAACAAAACAGTAGAAAAGTACAGACAAGCGAGACCAAGTCGGTACGGCACGGAAGACAAAAACATAAAAAAGAGCACGCAAAAACATCAACGGAGGTAGGAAAATACAGAGGGAGTGTGAATCCCGTTGCCGGGTAATGAATAAAAGCCAAAAGCCAAGGGGAGGAGAGCGGCGTTTGTGCCAAACGGGGAAACGGAAGCGCCGCAACGAAAAAGAAAAAAGAACCTCAACGAGCGGTCGGGGTCAAAAAGGGAAAAAAAGAAGGGGAGGAAGTGTTGGGCACGATGGGACTCTTCCTGAAACGGCAGAAAAAGGGGGGGAAACGGGGAGTCGGCGTCGGACGTCGTATCGCCAGACGCGTGATGACGTCAAGGTTCAAAAGAACAAGGGACGACGAGTACGGGGACAAAAAGGGGACACGAATAAAGGAAGCGGAGGGGTCTAAAATTACGAGTGAGACGGAAAATGGCGAGACTCCGTCTGAACAACCCGTGCTAAAAAAACGAGTCAGTTCGAGAAAGACAGCAGGTACGTCACGCATCCGCGGGAGGTGAAGGAGAAGAAGAGAGGGTCAGGTCCAAGACGGTTTATGCAGTACTCTGGCCTCGAAAATGGAGAACACGTGGACGGCACCATATGGAAAAGGGCACATCCATTGTGTCAGCAGGTAAGAAGGAGTGTCGTCGCGAAGAGTCTCAGGAAGGAAGAAAACAAGAGATTTGGTTCGGGCAAAGGGGGAAAAAGGGGGTGCCGAGTGCCGCGGCAATGAAGAAAAGAGGAATGGGTCTGGGGGGAAGGGGGAGGGGAACCAAGTGCCGTTCAAGGCGAGAAAGAAAAAGGGACTGGCCCAAGTAGGGGGAGAGTAGTTCGCCATAATTTAAACTCGGCTGCCACGGCTGAAGGAAGTACAAAGTGGTCTTACCAAAAAAATAGGATCCCATCAAGGAAGTGGGAGGCGACCAGACGCGTAAGGCCTAGGATTATTCTACATCAGGTGGGGGAGGAACGCGGTCTCTCGCGTCCTGTTGAGAACTTCTGAGGCATCAACGCTCTAAACCACTCAGAAAAAGAAGAAGGAAAGACAAAAAGAAAGCAGAAACCGGGGGAGTAACGTTGAACAAGGAAGTAGTGGGAAGGGAAAAAAAAACCAGCCGAATAATTGGGGGTAGCATCGCACCGGCAAAAAAAACCAAACGCCGACACGAAAACACGGAGAAAGCAAATTTGCAGAAGGGGGGGCAAGACCGTCAGGAAGGGGGACAAAGACGTTACGTAAGTCAGGAGGCGGTGGCGAATGATCAAGGCTCGTGGACGTGGGGAGGAAACATCAGCAGATTCCCCTCGTATAACAGCCAACGGGACAAAAAAAAGAAGGGGATAACTTTAGAGAGGGACAGCTACGAAGACCACTGCAGAAACGTTAGGACAGAAGATCATTCCGCGCACACACTCAGGAAAAGGAGGAGTTCTCAGCGGCGGGGACCGGAAAGAGGAGACTTGGGGGGGGAGGTCGCGACTTTTTCTAGACGAAGCAGGAAAAGAAACTTGAAAGGATCAGCCACGTAGGTCCTTCGTGGACTAGAGGACTAGGCGAAGAGGGGGGAAAGAGCAGATACCCATCGAGAAAGCAGGGGACCGAAAAACTCATAAGAAAGGAAGTGGAAGCATATGGACGCGGCCGGGAAAAATCAGGGACATTCTTGCCAAGCAAAGAGAAGGAAATGGATTGCCGACGATCGAAGGAGGGACCACGGCGCATGGGTGGTCGACTACCTCCGACACACTCCACGGACGCCACGGAATCAAACGTCGCGTGCTCCTCAAAAGTAGGATGGTGCTTGTTAAAAATGTCTAAGGATTGCAGAGGGGGCCAAAACGATCGCTCTTCAGGGAAAGATCGACCAGAAGTAATCCAAAGCCAGGACGATTCCCCACTATGGTTTCAGACACAATAAAAGAAACATGACCACCCCCCCCTCACAGATCGTACCAAAGCTAAAATGGAAGGAAAAGAAGTCGTTGACTCGAGGCACCGAAGGAGGCAAGGAAAAGGGGGAAAAAGACAAAACAAAAAAAAAAGCCAAGCCCGATGCGTTGCGGAGCATGGGGTCAGGTGCCCAAACTGCGACGCATGAAGGAAAAATCTCATTTCCAGCCGGGTACATTCTGAAACGCGTCGTGCACCATGGAGGGGAGGGAGAAAGTGAAAATCTCTACTAAACACACGGGAAAAAGGGAAAAGGATATGCGAAACCGCATGAGACTTAAAAAGCGGAAAGAAAAAAGGAAATCCCGTCCATTTGGAAAAAAAGCCGGGTTCAGCTTCGAGTTTCTCGGAAATACAGAAAGTAGAGCTCGTGGCGTCCGCGCGAAAAAAGGGAAGTAAAAGGGGAGCTCGCTGCGACCCGGACAAAAACAAACGGATGTTGTCATTTGGGAGTTGAAGGAAAAAAAACAGGCGGCCATCGCGCCGCGGGGATCGGGAAGCATTCTAACAGTCCGTCGGTTCAGGCGCAAAGGGAAACAAAAGAGAAACCAAGAAACGGAAAAGAAGAGACCAAAAAATGCAAAAAGCGTTATCACTCAAAAGGGAGGAAAGGAGTTCGGAGTTGGAATCGAACAGATCAGAAAAGGGTTTGTCGACAAAAAGGAGGAAAGATCACCAGTGACCGAGGAGAAATCTAAAGATTAACGAACGTCCACAAGACTCTGCTCATAGGACACGAGGAACTCGCGCTTGTCAGCTGAGGGAAAGTCCGGGCTCTCCGCGCGAAAAGAGACTCGACAGCACCGAAGGAGGTCAAACCTCGTTTGCTGATCTAACAGAGACAAAAAAGACCAGGGCAAACTTCTCGGAAATGCAAAAAAGTAGAGGCCAAAAAGAACAATACCTGCCCGTCCCAAAAAAAAGGAAGAGCTTCTAAAGGGGAAGTTTGAAAAAAAGGGAAAGGAAGGGCACACGTCAGGCTGTGGAGGAAGTCCGCGCTGCCCCAGCCCGTCAGGGGTAAGGGGTGGTCTGCCCATGCGGATCAAAAAAAAAAACAACAAAACACAAAAAGAAAATAAGCAAAACAGGGGGGGAAAAAATTTCATTTCTCTCCGAAAAGACAAGGGAAAAGGAAAAGCCAGCGGCTCCCCTGGCCGAGAAGGGGGACAAAAACTTGCGCCAACGAAAAAAACTGGTGTCTGAATGCAGCACGTCGATCGGTCAGTAAGAGAAGAAGGAAGGTTGGAGCATGGGCGAGAAAAAACGCGGTGTCAACGTGGGGACGAAAAAACCGGCGCTCATCCTGACACGGCAAAAAAGGATTTGGACATCGTCCTGGCCTGAGAGATAACTGACCAGGGGAGGGTTGAGAGCGCGGACATCCACACCAGGAGGGATAAGGTCGACCATCACAACAAGTTCGACACTACGGAGGAGTCGGCGCCAGGTTCGAACTATCAGGATAATAGGCAGTTATGGGAAAACAAGCGCAAAAAAAAACAGGCAGGGGCCGTTTTGGGCGATTAGGAAAAATAAGGGAACGGAATGCTAACAGAAGCCTATCGGGGGTGCGTCATGGAAGATGGGTCAAACGCCCACTAAGCCAGCATACTCGAGATTCGCGGCGGGACCACAAAGACAACGTCAACTGTGGTCAAAGGAAAAAAAAAAACATCGTAGGTGACTGGATGGTCCTCCTGCGACAGACGAAAACGAAAAAAGGGATAGACCGCTGCCAAACGAGAGGAAAAGAGGCCTTCAATGCCATTAGAAAAAAAAGTCAACCGGCACTTGACCGGAACCGTCTAAAAAAAAAAAGGAGGCACAAAGAAAGACAGTCTGAAGATATTACGTACAATGGCGTCCAAAGAAAAAGAGGGAAAGGGGAGACAGGGGTTTGAAGAGGGGTCGTCTCCCGTGGGGTTAAACAAAGAAAAACGAAATGCTTGCTAACTTGACTACAGCGACTAGTAACGGGGGGGGTTAGCCCTGTACCCCAGGGGAAAAACTCGTCCACGGCAATGTAAACGAAAGGTTCACGAAATAAGAAAAGTCGAGTAATAAGATTTCTGCGCTCACGATGGGAGAAAAGAACGGAAAAAAGATCAAAAACGGCTGAAGCCTGGAAAAAGAGATACGAGCTAAGACAACCAAACATAAAGGGTCAAAAAAGGAGAAGCCATCTCTCGCGCTCGCTCGACCGAACAATAGGGCTACTGACGGGTGTTGTCGATCTGAAAACGGATAAATCCAGAAGCTCGAAGCCAAGGGGACGAGGGAAGAAAGGACCAAGACGATCTCTCAAAACACAAGGAAAGAAATACTGGAGAGGGGAATGTCCGTGTTGGATCGGAAAAACACGGGGTTGAAGGAAGACTTCTGGGTCTCCTAAAAAAAGAACAAGCCGCCAAAGTCTCGGTCACCTCGGGAGCCGGCAAGGACAAGAAAAGGACGGAGTCGCAGATACATTCTTCCGATGTGTGAAGGAGCGGCCAAGTTTCAACGATTGCCGGCATCCAGCATGATGAAAAAAGAGGACTTCTTATAACGCCAGTCGGAGAGGCAGGTCAAAGGGGAGAAGAGAGGTTCGAGCAGGGCCGTAAGTGGTCCTAATTAAGTGGGGGCTCGGGGAAAAAAGAAGTCGCGGGCGTCAGGATCAAATGGGAATCAAACTCCTGAAAAAAAAAAAAAAATCTGACCAAGGAACACCGAGGAAAGAGTTCTGAATGGGGGGGCGGAACCAAACCAAAAAAAGCGGAAAAAAAACCCGGGTTTTTTGGTTTTTTTGGGGCGATCGTTGCCTAGAGACGGTAGGACAAAGAAGGGGTCAAAGTCCCTGGGCTTCGCCTCAAAAGGGAAAAGGGGGACGACGAAAAAAAAGGGGGGGAGTTTTTCGCGGAGGAAAGAGTCGTAAACGGCGATAGTCTACAGGGAAAAAGCCAAATACTCTATTGGGTTGAAAAGACCTTGGAAAAAGGGGAAAGAAGGAGAGATACGGCAGAGAGGCCCTCGGTGGAATTAGTATGCTGTTCACTGGGGAGGTAAAAGGCAGGAAGTCCCAATGGGGTCGAAACGGGGGCGCGTCGTCTACCATTGAGAGAGCAAAAAAAAAGAAGCAATATTCAAAAGGGCCGGGGTAGTTACGCTCAAAATCTGATGGAACTGGCCTCTATCGCCGCAGGATGGGTCCCAAGTGCGGAAAATCAAGAAGAGGCAACACTGTGAATGTCGGATGAATGAAACGCTCTAAAAAAACACTCGGCGCAAAATCAGGACGGAGGAACTAAAGAGAGGGGGGCAAGTAAGAGAAGGGTTGCAAAGAGGGAAAACGGTGTCTTAGGACACACAGAAGGTAGGGGGTAGCGCGCACCGATCAAGAGGGGGGAAAGTGGGGGCATACACGACTTAGGAAACCATTTCAAATCGGGGGGAGAAAGAGGGGTCTACGACTGAGATTACCTTCTAGTCATTGAAAGGGGAAGAGACAAGATCGTGGACTTTAGAGAAACAGAAAAGAGGGAGAAAACTTACGCCGCATGACGCCACGCAACCAAAAAAGTAGGGCCTATGCATATGACGGGGGGAGGGAAGGGGAAAAATATACAAAAAAAGGAGGAAATCCTCTTACTCTTTGAACTAGGTCGATCTCTAGCACGCAGAGAAACGGGGGAGAGATGGGTAAAGGGGACATGGGGAACGCGACTTGGGAGGAAGGAGGGAAAAGCTGACCGTACACTCTTGAACTGATCAGAAAACTCGGTCCGTAGGGGAAGAAGACAACGAGGATCTTGTGCAAGAGCGGGGCGGCCCGGGCGATGCACGCTCCCGGGGAAAGAGAGAAAAAACGGCCGAGCGAGAGGGGAAGTCAAGGATGCGCGAGGGCCGTCGAACTCGTAGAACGAGCTCTCTGTGGGCCGGAAAAAAAAGTCGACCAACACGTGAGGAAGGGGCAGGTGGACGACAAAACAATAAAAAAAAAGAATCCCCGACAGGCACTTCGCGTAAAAGGGGGGTCGCGTTTAACGAGACTCACAACTAGGCGCATTCGAGCTAGAACTAGTTCTCGCAATCGAGCCGAAAATGAGACAAAAGTCCATGGGTTCAGTTTCAAAAAGTGACCATGCAAAACCACTCAAAAGCGAAACGCCCTGGCCGAAGATACCAACGGACGCGAGAGGGAAAAGACACAGCGCGTGAACTTCTCGGGTGTTCGAAGGGAGAAAAAAAGAAGGAGGCATGTCTCTGTTTGAACCCAATGAGGACACTACCCCCAGCGAGTTGAAAACCATGGACCGGGATTGCCATTTCAATGGAAAAAGTGAGGGAGCCCCGGGGCGGGGGGAGAAAAGTAGCCAGGGCTCAAAAAAAGGGAAGATAGTAATAGATAATAGGACTAAAAAAGAAACAGGACGGGGGTGGAGAAAAAAAGCAACAATTACCTACCCTGTCCCGGGTGGTATCACTGAAGGGGAAGGCTTCGCATGGGAAAAGCAAGAAAAAAATCGTATGCGGGCTCGAAACCGAGAAGAAAAGGATTCTGAATCGAGCACCCGACCGGAGGCACGAAAAAAAAGAAGGGGGAGGGTGAGGTGGTCATGTCTGTCTGGTGAAAAGGGAAAGATGAGCCATCTTCGCGCAACTCAAGTTAAAAAAGGACGCCGATCTCCTGCTGCCGTTTGACCGAAAAAAAAGAAGAGGGGACACAGAAAATGATCAGAACGGATCCTTCTTCTGGGAAAACAGAAAATTGGGGGAACCGCCACCGTCGGCATCCAGAGCGAGACTCTGATACCAGAGAAGTCAACTCGGCCATCGGCTTCGAACGATCGCTCGAGCGGGGGGGACTTCGATCAACGTATCGAGGGGAGAGGGAAAAGAAAAATCCTCGACGAGTCAACGGGGATCCACGACTTAAAGGGGGAAAAAGGCCTGGATCAGGAGAGTGCCTAAAAAATAACGTCGCCATCGCGACTGAAAAAGGCTAAAAACCTTACCCCGACGCAAATCCAGAGCTCTACTCAGGGAGGGGCGAAAGAGATGGGAAAAGGAAGGCGGGGTCTTCGAATCTTCCTAAGGAAAAAAAATCTGGAATGTTGGTACAAAGAGGACTATCGCGATGTCGGGTAAAAGAAACGGAAGGAGAAGACTTCAACAAAGATATTCTCCTTAAAAAGAAGGATTATCCCCCTGAAGGGGGAGAAAAAACAGGTCTTCCCGACCCCTTTTAATAGAAGAGTCAAAGTCGGCTACAAAGTGGAGGGTGAGAGAAACCCTAGCATGTTAGGAGGGGAAAAGCCGTTTCCCCCTGCCTCGTATGCTGGGAGAAGAGAGTTGGACGCGTCCGGCCCTTCAACCGATGTTTTAGAGCGCTTAATCATCAACTCACCTAAGAGCTCAGAAAGAACGACCACATGTATGGGACAGAAAAAAAGGCGGAAAGGAGGATAGAAAAATCTCAGGGGGAACCTATTCTAAGAAAAAAGGTATGCCGGTCATCGAGGCAAGTGCATTCTAGCACAACTGGTAGACGACGCAGAAGAAGGGAGAAGCATGCCTTGGGGGATAGAGGGTAACTGAACTCGCCATGCCAAACAGCCAGGAGCCCATCTTACCTTAGAGGGGAAACCTTCCGCGCGCGAGAAAGGGGTGTGAAAAAAACAATTTGGTGCAGACCCCGGAGGTGGACTGCCGGACGGAGGAAATGAGGAACAACCTATTCTAACCAAAAAAAAAAACACTCGCTGGCCCTCGAAGGGAAGTGAACAAGAAACGAGTCGATTCAAATCCACTGACGCAACGGAAAAACAAAGAAAAGAAAAGTCAGACATCAGGCACCGGAGCGCATCCGCCGCTTCCGGAGAGGTTACTTACCTTTATTGCGTTCAAAATATCACTACTATGGGAGGGGTGGATCACAGGGGGTAAAAGGGAGTTCGGGCAAAGGGGAAGAAAGGGAACTGAGAAAACGAATATTTTATCCAGAACAAAAAGGAGCTTGCACCGAGGAACCACACGAAAAGCGTCGGAACAGGAAGGAAGGGGAAAACATTACTCCGTCATCACGGACAGGGGGGATCGAAAGGGGAGGGGAGAAAAACACTCCGAGACACCTCGTCAAACCTAAAGAACAAGGGGACGAGTTCGGCAAGGAAGAAACACCCATCGTGAAAAAAAGACAGACCATCTCATCGCTCTCTGAAAAAGGAAAGGAAAACCTACTTTTCGCGCGTCGCGGGGGAGAAAAAACCAAGACGAGGCCAAGGGCGAATCACCAGGAACAGAAACCCTCC
>Ga0179591_1338075_pt1 | contig 14814 bp, 15 predicted proteins | sample CZOMad2_1_08_16f_FD_182891 | JGI IMG/M metagenome (GOLD analysis project Ga0179591, IMG submission 182891) | Vadose zone soil fungal communities from Angelo Coast Range Reserve, California, USA - CZOMad2_1_08_16fungal (PacBio error correction) | ecosystem: Environmental > Terrestrial > Soil >...
AGGAACAAAGACGCACGGCGCTTAGTTTAAGATTCTTAGGTAGGAAAGGGTGAAGCGCAAAAAGAAAAAAATAAGCTGGAGAAGGGAAACAAGATGAAACTATTTGGTCGACAGGACCCCCCATTCAAAGGGAAGCTTTTAAATATAGGGAGGAAAGGTTGGGGAGGACGAGACCCTATATCACCTGGGGGTCAGAGGATTAGCAGAGAGGGAGAAGAGGTTTTACTGGAGGAAACAATATGGGAAAATCCACTCGGGAAAAGAGAAGATACTAGAAGAGGGTCGGTAGTAAGAGTAAAGCGCTTCAAAGAGAGGAAAGGGGTCTGAGGTCAGGTCTTTCGTAGACTAAAAGTACTAAGTAAAAAAGAAAGGAAGAGGGGGGAAAAACCGCGAAACTAGCCGTAACTATAAAAACAATAACACAATCAAAGAAACGCTACCGCAAAAAAACGGGTCAGCTTTCCCCGAATAAGAGGAGGGAAAAAAAAGGGAGAAGAAAAACCTGAGTAATCAATCTTTTCTCTAAGAAAACTCGACGCAAGGACCCCGACAAGAAAAGTTTATCGCCAGGGAAGAGAACAAGGCAGGAAAGAAGGGTCGAGCTCGGGGAAGAAAGCATAGTCTGAAGGGACTAAAGGACCGAAAACCAGAAGCATATTGAAGAACACCTACTACCTAAGGAGATTCTACAAGAAGAAAGGGGGAAAAGGGAATGCTAATGACATCAGATCCAGAGGGGCTCGCCGGAAAACTAGAACTCCAGCGTCAGGTATAGGAACTTCTCTCCCGGGAAAAGATCGAGATGGAGGGCTGAAAAGGAGGGAGAAAACAGGGAGGGGGGGCATTGAGGAAAGGAGGAGACCAAAGAAAAGAAAAGCCAGGACGAGATCCTGTACTATAAGGGGAGAAAAAAAACTCTTTCTGGAGGGTAGAAAAAGTATGAAGGGGAAGGTCAACGCAATGTAAATTGAAAGAGGACGAATAGCAATCATCATCTCATACGATGTGAGGAGAGGGTCATCCTCTCAGCAGGGTCAACCGGTAGCGGGTTGATGGAAACTTCTTCGAAAGTTCAGGGGAGGGGAGTTGCTAGGTAAATCTGTGTGGGAGAAGGATTAAAAAGGAGGGGGGGGTTCTAGGCTTGACGGAATAACTCAAATGATCTCTAAACTATTCCTGAGTCAGTTAAGACGCTTTTTACGGGAGCTGACTGAGAAGGAAAAAAGCAAAGAGTCATGAGGGGAGAGCAATCTTCAGAGGGCCTTTAATCATGACAAAAAAGGAAAAGGGAATGAAGACTACTCTATTCAAGGACTCGACCGGGAAGGGATCCTGAAGCATGAAAGGAGACGGTCGAGGCGCTCTGGTGAATCGGAGAGAAGGGGCTTCGGACGCTCTGTGGGAGAGGAGGGGGACAAGACGTAGACTGCTCTTGCTACGGGACAAAGACCAGGATCATAGAAGGGAAAACCACAACTTGGAATAGGGGCAACAGTAGATACGCCGAAAAAAAAAAATTCTATTGTGTTCTAGAAAAAGGAGGAAAGAAAGACTTCCTGAGTTCAAAACAGGGAACTTTCTTTAAGTCTACTGAAAAATCCCCTATTAAAGAAGTAGAAAAGGAAGACAAACGCGTACCTCATAAACTCTGGGAAATATTCAAACCGACTCCTTTCGGAAGGAAAGATAGGATTAAGGAGGATCGGTACTCAGCGTGATGAGAAGGGATCTGGTAAATATAAGAAGGTAGGTCGAAAACAAATACCTTGGTACCGCGATTAATACAGGAAACATCGGGAGGGGTCCACAATTCTACCCTACAAAAGTAAGACGGGGAAGGAAACGATAGACCAAAATTCCTTAAATAGACAGGTGGGAGAGAGTGAAGGAAGAATTCTGACTCTTCGTTCTCTAAGGGGAGAAAAAACCGCTAAACTGAAGAACACCTGCTAGTTCTGAGAATCTAATGGGGGGCGGATAAGAGGGGAGAAGCCGGGGGCAACGGTTCGAAAAGATAAAATCAGGGGACCGGAAAGCCAATCCGACCATGGGAAGTTTTTCGGTCGACCAGGCACAGACTTTGAACAAATGTAAAACGAAAAAAAGGGCCGAGGTAGGGGCACAGCCATTTTAAATGTCCGAGGGAAAGCACGAAAAGGGCCCTCGTATTGTAGCCAAACATTCGGGGGACAATGATGACACAAAATCTAACTGAGCAGAAAGGAGAAGAATATAACAACAGTATGCAAATGGAACCGCTCGGCAGAGACTTACCGCTGAATTTTCGAGACAGGGCTGATACGTCACCTTGGGGGGGGCGATACGGGGATGCGGTAGGGGACTGAAGGGAAGAGAGATCGCGGGATCTCTCTAAGGGCAGGCAGGAGAAGGGGAGTCGGTTAGAAGGGTCCAATTGAAAACGCGGGTCAGAACAGGAAACGTTGGGGAGAGGCTAAATTAAAATCCTCTCAAATCAGAGAGAAGACGGAACAAGGGAGAAAAGTCATTCAGAGTCAGAACATCTTTTCTTCCAAAAAACGTCCTTGGACACCTTTTACCCGCAAACCTACTATACGCGTCAAAGGAGAAAGAAAAAGAAAAAAAAGAATCAAAGAGACGTTGGTCAAACTGCCCAACACACGACGTCCTCCTGAAAAGTACTCTTGGGCTTCTCAATGAAGTTCGGGAGGGGGCTAAGGTATCCTCTAGCAGTCTTCAGATCTTGGAGAGGGGGGGAAGTAGAGAGAGAAAAAAAAACACCAGTAAAGGAAGAGATAGGGAAAAGAGAAGCACACGAAACGTATCTATGAGAAAGATACGTCACCAAATCCTTAACATTGAAGGAGAGGACGGTGGAAAGGACAAGGGAAGTATGTCCTGGGGAAAAAGGAGTAGCGAGGGGAATGATAAGGGGGGCATTTTCTCGTAGCCTGAAATTTCCATACATGTAGTGGTCTCTTTGTAAAACTCATAAGGGAAAGAGGCAACCTTCTCCGACGCTGTCCCGAGGGGAGGGAGGCCAGTAAAGACTCGGGAGACGGGAAAGATCGAGAACCATCCTTCTGGGAAAGGAGCGGAAAGAGAGAGGTACTCGCAAGCCTTACAAAAGATGGAAAGGAATCACAGGCTCGATTTTGAAGATCGGGGGATCGACTCAGCTATGTTCCTCAAAGGAAAGCGCAGGGGGGAAGAGGGGACGAAGAGAATCCGCGTGGGGCCGAGAAACAAACGAGTCAAAGGGAGGTTTGAATCAGAGGGGTCATTGGTGATCGGAGGGGCGCCTCCGGTATGGGAACAAAAAAGAGGAAAGGGTTTGTCTCCTGGTCACATGCTAGGGGAAGATCAAAGGGTAGCGGTCCTGTCTATGGAAAAGGCGGCACCGGGAGTAAATGAAAAAGGATCCCTTGTTAAAGAAAGTACAGACTACGGACTTTGTGAGAGATAAAAAAAAAAAGAAAGACAAGGTCAAAGGGGGGGGGGTCAAAGACTTATTCGTTAAAAAGAATTGGGTTCCCAAGCGTCTAGTATGGCTAAAAAACGCGAGAATGGGAACACGACAGGGAAAAAAAAGAGGGGGAGGACACTCTATGGGTGGGGAAAACTGGGGGAGGTTCGGTGGTCATTGAAAAACTCGGAGGAAAGATCTAAAGCTACTAACCGGGGGGGGTTTCTCTTATCACAGAAAAAATGTAAATAGAAAGGACTGCTTCGTCTAAAGGGGGGGTCGGATTCGTCGGGTGCAGGAGTCTGGGAGGAGAGAAAAGCTCCTAGGGTTCCCACCGGTACCCTAGGCACATCAGAGAAGTATGAAATGAGTGATCAGAGGGAGGAGGGTGAAGTCGGGTGGTGACAGGTAGGGAAAAAGATAGCGAGGAGGGGAAGGGAAGGGGGGGGGTACGCTGCTGACGAAAGAAGCTCTTCCTTGCATGGCGGGAATTCTACCTTACAGGGGGGGAGGCGAAAGGTCGCAAAGGGCCTATAAGCAAAGGAACGCTGATTGGAAATGGGCTCTAAACACATTTCCTGCAAAGGGGGGGTGAAAAAAAAAAGCAGGAAACAACCGAAGGTTCAAAAGGGCTCGAGAGATTGAAAAAATCAGAGCAAATCGGAAATTTAAGGGGGAGAAAAAAGAAAGGAGGAATCGAGGGGATTCGGGAAGTCAAAAAGAGAAAGGCTTCCACCCTAGAGGGCAAAGGGGGAGACGAGGCTTCAAAGCTCTCTAGACGGAGGAGATGTGGCTAGAAATGGAATCAAGACCGCGTCCTAAGAGCTCCTGGAGGCAGCAATGACAGAAGAAATAAGATCGAATCTTCCTCTTTGAGCGGGAACGAAAAAAGAGAGACTCTTGAGACGAAAGGAAAAAAGGCAACCGGATCAGGGGAAGAGGAGACGGGAGAGGGGTAGTGCTCACCTCCTGATACACAGGAAAGGATGAAAATGTTCAAGGGGGAGAGTCGGCATCTACTAAACTACACCATGAACTCTTCCTCTGGGAACAAGGAATCGCAAAGCACTAGAAACTGGTCTCAACTGCAAAACGCCTAAGTCTCAATCCCGGAGGAAGAGGAGGCGAGGGAGGAGGCGGGGGTCCTAGTTAGAAGGTTCGGGGGTCTTCAGGTGATCGACGTTCTCGGCTAAGGGATAAGCGCGTCGGAGTAAAGAATATTCCGCAGCTTTCAAAATCAAGCTTTGGTAGAAAAAAAAAGGAAAAGAGCCCGAAAGGAGACCGAGGAAGGGGCCGATTTCGGGTCCGTTGAATGTCCAAAAGACGATACTTGAATTTTCGAGAGGAACCTGTCAAACCCACAGGGGGAGTGAATCTTGGGAAAAAGAGACTTGAAGCGACGTTTTCTTGAATACGGTTCCTAAGATGTGGTCTCTTCAGGTCGGCAAAACTTAGAAGGGTCTTCTGGAACTCTAAACCGGTAGTCCTGGGAGGGAGGCAGGGCTCTTTCTGTAAGGGAAAACTTCGGGAATAGGGCTCAACTCAGGGAAAGAGAAAGCTAGAACGGAGGAGGAATCTAGCGACTGAAAGGAGAGCGCGAACAGCTCTGAATAAGATGGGGGGGTTTTCGCGTTCTCCTAACGGGGAGCTCTCGACTTCTGGGACTAAGACTAAATCAATTTTGGAGGAGAAAAACTGTGAAAAGATGCAGGGAGGGGTCAGGACGGGGGGGAGGGGGGCGGTGTTATTGGTTTCTGATCTGGACAAGGAGTCAGGAGGAAGTTGAGTAAGCTGTGTCTTCAGAAAATTCAGCATGGGACTAGAGAACCTCCCAAAGCTGAGTGCAATCAATAAATCGGGGGGGAACAGGGGCTTAAGAATCGCATCGGACTCAAAAGAAATTCCACTTCTAAGACAGAAAAAAGGGGAGGAGCTGTCGGAATCGGCGAGGGAGGGGGCTCAACGGAGATATGGGATCATAAGCCCCTACTCATAGAACTATATCTCACGTCCGAAAACCTTGAAGCGAAGTTCTAGAGTCCGGGAGAAAAGAAGGCGAACCGGGGGCACTTGGGTGGGGGGAGTTTAGGGAGAAACCAGAGGGAGTGTGCCATGTTAAGTGAAGGGTTCTATCTCTTACTGTTTTTTGGGGCGAGAGAAGAAGGGGAGACAAGGCCAAGCCAAGGGGGGGAAAAAATAAAGCGACGTTACCTGGGGGGGGGAGAAGAAAAAAGAACAACAGGATGATGTAGGGGGAAAAAAAGTATCTAACAGAAATAATACGTAAAAAGAATTTGAGCCTTCTTGCAGGAGATTATAATCAGAAAGGAAAAAAAGGATATAAGGAACATAGTTTGGTGGGAAAAAAAAACCATAACCCCTGGGCCCAATTATATCTTGGTACCAGAGAGATCAAATTACAGGAAAGGAACAGAGAGAACACAAGGGGGGGGGGCGGGGTCGAAAGTCTTCTAAAAAGGATTTTAGAAGGCAGTGCAAAAGAAAGAGGACGAGAAAGGCATCTCAGTCAGAGAGACCTCCTTGAATTCGAGGGGGGGCATGAAGGGGAGGGATGGAGAGGGAGTCCCGGGAAGAACTAGGTCTACGACAACTATTTCTAGTTCTAGATGAAAAGCTATCACGACTAGTACCTAGTCAAAAGAGAGAAGTGTACTATCGGGAAAAAAAATAAAAAAAAAGACACTAACGATTCAAAAGGAAAAATCAAAGAGACAGGGGAACAGGAGGAGGGGATATACCTATGGGGAAGCAAAGGTTTATCCGAATTTTATTAAGGAAGAAAAGAAGAGACAGGACCTGAAATAGACAAATGAGAACAAGGAAAGGAAAGAAAAGCGCATCATCTGAGAGGGGTAGCTTTTCAATACTTACATCGGCCGAATAAACTGAACATAAAAAAAAAAAAGAAGAGTATCAGAAGGAATAAATGTCCCTCTAGAATATCATCGCAAAACCTTTTACGGTTCTAGAAGTCATGGAAAAAGAGGCGGGAAAAAGGAGGAAGCGGACTGGGGAGGAGTACCCTCAAGGAAGGGCGGTCCACTGCGCGAAAGGGAGAAATCCCGGAGGAATCACTGTGAGTGGACATCGAACTGGCACGAACCACTTCAAAGGAGTTATAGCCTGTAAGACGAATCTCGACCAAGGAAGAAATCGGGGGAGAGGGGGCTGGCTGAACCTGCCGAAGTCGAAGGGGGCAAAAACGAATGAGGAAGAACTACGAAAAATCATATCTGAAGGGGAAATATTGTGATTCTCGGATAGAAGAAGAGGGAAGGGAGGGAAGCGGGAGGAATCTGAAAATTTGAAAAGACTCTAGTTAGAAGGGTCATCGTGGTCTATTCTTGCACTAAGACCTTTTCTTTTAGATAATATAGTGAGGGACAGGGACTAAAGCAAGAGGGAGGGAAGGAGGAGGGCTATCTCATTTAAAAAAGGAAGCTCGTTTGAGACTCAGAGAAAGTAAGGATTTTAGGGGCAGCAAGTCAAGCAGGCTAGGAAAGAATCCGTCTTCTAAGCGGGAGGAATCTACGGAGGATCCGAAAGGAAAAGAAAAAAAAGATCAATATGAAGAAAGGACCGGAGCTGAGGATCACGGGGTACCGTAAGAGGCTTACTGGGGAAAAAAAGATTCACTCTTGCACAAAAAAATCACAAAAAGTTAAACAAAAAAATAAAAATAAAAAAACAAAAAAAAAAACAACAAACACAAAGAGAAAAAAAAAAATAAACACAAACAACCCGAGAACGCTAATAACATAATACATACATCTAGGAAGCAACCTTCTACGACTGAGGGAGTACAATAATATACATAACGAGGCGAGGAAAGTTCGAAGGGGGGGCTGGCGAAGAAAGGAAAAAAAAGAGAGTCACAGAGCATTACGGTAGCTAAAGCACGAGACCCAGAGATGGGACGGCCGCGAACACTGCGAACATAAGTCTGATAGGGAAGGGAATCGAAAGAGGCTTCCGCTCCTAAGTGCGAAACGACAAGGGGGTGGGGAGAGTAGACCGACTTAGCCGAAAGGAGAAATCCAGGCTAGACCAATGAATGGACGCGACGAGAAAACGAGGGCGAGGTTCCACTAAGGGCGGTAGAAAAAAAGGGAAACAAGGGAACGAAGAAAACTGAAAGCGAGTAGAAGAGGGAAGGAGGAAAAGAGCAAGAAAGGCGAACCTGACCAAAAGGCGAACCGCGAGCGAAACAAGCCTCCCACGGAATGTGGTATTGATCTAAACAAAACCGAAAAGGGGGGGAGGGACGGGACCGCCAGAATAACCTCGTAAGGAAAAGATAGGAGGAGAACGAAACACTAACAGGGGATCAGGGAAAAGAGCCAGTTGAATGGACCGCCTTCCCAAAGAAAAAAGAAGAGAGAAAAGAGTCAGGCGCAGAGAAAAAAGAACGCTTCTCCACTTGGAGCGCTCGGACAGCGACGAGGAAAGAGGTCCTCGGAGGGGAAGCGATAGGGGGAGGCGTAGGGGAGAGGTTTTAGCGGGACAGCCTATCAGATCTCCTAGACATAAAAGAGGAAGGGTACATGGGGTGCTCAAAAGAGTAGTAGGTCAAAAAATACTTAGAGGAAACCCCGATCGAAAGTGAGCGAGGGGGACTTTTTTCAAAAAGAAGAGTGAGCAGGGGGCATCTGGTACTCGTTAGGGGCAGTTATAAGGGCAGGTACACGTTTCGCAACGAAAAAACGCCTGCAAAGGGGAAACAGGGACTTTGATAGGAAGGGACAAATTGACGAAAAAGAAAAGAAATAGGACAGAAAGAAGGGGTGCACAAGGGGAAAAGGGCGGTTCCTGCTCAACTGGCACCTAAACCCTGCTCTGGACAGAGAGGGGGTGGGAGATGGGGTAGAGGAAGAGTAAGAGCAAGGACGTGCCAGAGTAGGAAGAGATGGTAAATGGTAGCGGAAAGATCAAGGGGGGGGGGGGGGAAGGCAGGGGGATGAGGAAGTGGGGGTAGTAGAGCTCAGGGCGGGGTATAAGAGGGAGGGGAGAGGGGGTGGAGAGAAGGTGAGGAGCGTGAGCAAGGTGGGCGAGGGGGGGATGGGTATAGATATGGGGGGGGGGATGTGGGGTGCGGTAGTCGGATGGGGTGGGTGGAGGTGAAGGTGTCCATGTGTCCCCTTAGGTTGTTCTCTCTTGGCCGAATTCTTGTCTGGGTCGGTCAGAAAAAGGAAAACAATATTTCTTCCATCATCAGGAACAAAGGATTTTCAGAGCTCGGCGTCGGAAAGAAAACAACAAAGGAGGGTAGGAATGAAGAAAGGCCCCTCGCAAAAAAAAAGGAATGAGTCTGAAGACTATTACTAAGGAAGAAACCTCACGGACAAGACTTTATCAATTCTTTTTCCATACAAAGTGGGGGGGGAGTAAAAGGAAAATTAGGTGGGGGAAAACCGATCGGGGCGTGGAAAAAAATTAAGTTCTCGGGGTAGGACAAATAACTTTAACTTTCAAAAAAAGTGGAGGTTGTCAATAAATAAGATTTCGAAAAGGAGGCATCACTCAAGGGGAACGGGGGATAAGAGCGGGCTCTATGAAGAGTGAAGGGATAAAGCACCCGTTCCTTAAATAGAAAGAAATTGGAAGCGTGGAAAAGGGAATCGCACTAAAAGAAACGCCTTGGCTAAAGGTGCTCAAGGATGACTAAAATAAGGGGCGCTTGCACGCTCTCTATCAAAAGAGGGGAGATAAAAACAGAAGATCGGGACAGAGACTCAGCAGGGAAAAGATACAGAGGTGCTAGAACTTACCTATTCGACATTGGATCATCTGAGTTTGGTAATACAGAGGAAGAAGAGGACTAAGAGAGATTAAAGTGTAGAAAAAGCCTGAAAACACTGCCTGGGGGCGAAAAACCGAGGTCTGCTCGTTAATCAAGAACAGTAGAGGAGAGGATGCCCGGGGGCCTCTCTGGAAAAAGGAGGACAAGGAGACCAATCGGCGACGGGTCTCTATAACCCACTTAAACTTATGGCTTCTCGGCGGAGATCGCACCAGTTAGAACTACTGTCGCGAAGCGCAATTGGAGTGTCAAAGAGAAGGGGGCCGAGGGGTTGCAAAACTCGCTCTTACGAAGGTCGTTTTTCTCGAAAGAGGGAAAAAGAAGAGAGAAGGGAGAGCAAAAAGAAGGAAAACGGGCGAAGAAGGCGAGGTACTGGAAGATCTTCGGCGCAGTAAGTTGGTAAAAACTCCGGGGGTGAAGAGGAGGAACTAGAAAGCGTAAAACCGGTCGGACCCGGAATGGATCCGAGACACGGGTGCTCTTAAAAAAGGGAGGGGGCATAGGAAAGATTAGCTTTTGGGGGTGTTTGATCAATTAGACTAGAGGGGTCAGGGGGTCAGGCGGGGCATGACTAATCGTCGGACGAATCGCTTCCCTTCTTTTCTTAGGACTTAGGGGGGAAAGGGACGGCAGGTGGGGGGATTCTAAAAAGCACTGGGAAACCGGAAATAACTGGAAGAATAGAACTTATGAAGAGGGGTGAACCCTAGCCAGTGGACGGACGGAAAGGTGCTCAGAACTAACCGGACGACTTTCCTGCCAGAGGTTACAAGCACGACCGGGAGAAAGGGGATTTATAACAAACGCTAGATCAGAGCCAAAAGAGGAGTCAAGGTCACGGGGAATCTCACGGGGGGGATGTCCAAGCGCGCACTGAGAACTATTTGCGTAGGGGGGCATGCTCCTAGGTCTTCTGGTCTACTTGTGAGTCTATCGTTGACTCTATCTTATAGTATCCTCACTCAAAGAGGGAGGGGGCCTAGTACAGCATCACCGAGAATGAGGGAGACTCTGGACTCTTGGCAGGCGTTCTGTTCCTTGGGACTAAACTTCCTGGGAGCGGGAAAGCAAAGGGAAAGGAGATAAGGGGAGACATTGTCAGCGACAGATAAGCAGAGGAAGGACAGTAAAAGAAAGTTAACAAAAAGGCTTCTCCAATGACCTCAGATTAAGAGAAAAAAGCAGGACCGAATCTCCTAAGTCAAGGGTCTTCCTACGAAAAATCACTAAAAGGGTCTCTTACCTGAAAAATTCAGCGTATGGCTTCTCTAAAAGGAAGAAAAAGAACGTAAAAAAATATAGTAAAAAGGGTTGTATATCTAAGTTCCGTCGTGAGCCAAGAGAAGGGGAGTGGGAGGCCGGGGGGGGGTTCAGCTATACATAGGGATACGCTTTGGAAGAAGGAAGGACGCGAGCGTCAATGGAGCTCAATTGCAAACTTCCTGGGGAGGTCAAACTTTCCTTAGAGGCTAGAAAAATCTACTACGGGATAGTTTCGAGCAAAAAGGGGGGGGGAAAAGAAGTCTGAAGGTAGAAGGGTCATGGGAGATGAAGCTGGAGTAAATCGGGGAAACTCCCTAGGTGGAATGAAGGAAAAACTGAAGAATAACCTCTTTTAAATCCGTTAAGAAAAGTGACGACGCGGGAGGAGGTCCTGCGGATCTAAGGAAGTAAGTTGAGGATTCGGAGGAATTGCATAAGCGGAAACTCGCACAAGGACTTCTTTATATCAGATAGGACAGGGCTCGGGGGGAGGTCACTGAGGGGGAAAAAAAAAAGTCGTTAGCTTCTAAAAATTTTAACTACCGGGAAGACGTGAAGAGGTCGACTGGAGACGCCGTGTTCTCTTAAAAAGAAGAGGATAAATATAAAGGGGGAGTGAAGAGGAGGAGGGGGGGAGGGGTTTTCGCGAAAAAAAGAGAAAAAAGTACTTGCCTGAGCTCTTCTGAAGCCTCTGTGCGAGACTATCGGGGGAAAAAGTACCTCCCGCAGGTGGCTTAGGGACTAAAGCCGACACCGACAGGAATTCAGTCATAAACAGCAATTTCTACGGAAAACTCCGGGGGGAGAAAGGGAAACTAAATGCTCGGGCAAGGCCGGGGGGGGAAGGGGGAGTACCAATCTCTGAAACCTACAAAAAGAAAAGGGAGATAGAGTTCTCTATACACAGGTGTTGATCTTCAGGGAGCCAGAACTTCCTCACTGAGAATTGCCAATACTACAGGAACTGGGGGGTGTGGAGTTAACAACAGAAGGTACGCGGAAAGGAAAGGGGCTATGGCCGCGACTTCAGGGGGTTGAACGATTCTCCTTCTAACCCGGAATGGCTAACCTACAGGAAGGTTACGGAAGGGACTCGGATCAACAACAACAGGGGAGAAGATAATCTCTGGAAACGCGCTGAGTTTCGCAGATAGTAAAAAACGTCGAAACATAAGTACGAGAAGAAAAAAAAAAAGAACAGGAAAAGAAAAAATTAACTGGGATCACTACCAAAAAAAGGTGCCACGGAGGAGGAAGGGGTCACTATCTAGATGGTATCATTAATTAAGAAATCCACCATGGGGGAGATCTAAAAGGGAAATACGATAAGAGTTTGGCCATTTACTCAGAATCAAAACGCAACTGAAAGGAATCAATATACTACTGAAGGAGTCTATAAGATTCTAAGCTTCAAAACGTAGAGAAAGAAGGAGGCTTCTGGGAGGAAAGAATAAAACGTTAGGGGGGAACTTCAAAGAAAGAAAAGCTAGGATTCACGAGCCCTGAGGCAGAAGAGGAAAACTCTACACAAAGCAAAAACAAAAGTCAGGGCTACACATTAATTGAAAAGGGGACAAGAAAACTATCGAGAAGAGCGGGTAGATAAGGAGTTAGAAAAAAAAACTTTGAGGGGATCTACGATCGGGCCTCCCAATCCAGAATAAATAGACTTTATCCAGCCAGTATCCATGTTCAGATCAGTATTGTGGAAAGGGGAAGTCCAGAGGCGAACTGATAACTGAATAACAAGGCTGCATAGTCCGTCCCATTACTCACGAAAAGCGGAAGGAGGGGAAGAAACCTGTTAAGAAAAGGTGCGATAAGGGGACTGAACTCCGGCAGGTCTGCGGGACAAAAAAAGATAGAGGATCATACTGAGGACTCCAGATAAATTGACTTGAGGGGGGGAAATTCATAGTCAAATATCCAGTAGATACACTTGATGCTCTAAGGCTCCTTACAACCTGAAACAGGCAACGACTGAAGGGAAGAAGGGGGTAATAAAACAAAGAGGATCAAATCAGGGGAAATACTATGAAGAAAAGGTATAGTCCGTCCACCTAATAATGGGAAAGAACGGGAAAGGAGGAGAATACAGCAGCTCTCTTTCATGGGCTCAAATGAAGGGGGAGACATCTCAGGCATAGGGGGGCCTTTCTCGCGTCAGGCTTACTTCGTCTCAGAGGAAATTAGGAAGGGGGAGAAAGCAATGCACAGTATGGTCAATTTTCAGTTGGGGGGCTACTGGAACTGTTAGTTAAGGGGGGGATAAGCAATCTTCTGAGAGAAAGTAGGGAAATAACTCTATTCCAAGAGTTATCTCTTTTAGCGAAAGGGGGAGAAAGAGAATTAGGGTTAGTGAAAAAAGGAGGCATATATCAGCCTTCATCCTGCTGGATGAAAGATCTGCGGACCAGGGGGAGGGACTTCCCATAGAAAATGAAAGGACTCTAGTGAGGCTATCCGTCGAAAGGAGGCTAGGGAGAGGGGGAAGGCTTGATATTCTTAGGAGGATATATTCTCTAAGGGTGGTAGCCCTTGACTATCTTCTCTTACGGGGGTACCATATCTCAGAAGAGGAGGAAAAGGGACGAGTTGGAAAGAGGGAAAAGGATCACTGGTCGAGGGAACAAAGGGGCTCATAAATGATGATTTCCGGTCCTTTGAAGGTTCCTGCTACAAGACCCCCTTATTCACTTGAAAGAGAGAAAAAAACGAGGAAGAATCAGTCAGGGGTACATAGTCCAAAGAAAAAGGGGGAAGGGGACGTAGTAAAGGAGACTCTAGCAAAGAACCTCTAACTCTAATCAAAATGTACTCTCAACGTGATCTGGAGAGAAAGGCGGCGTCCTATGATCCTGAGGGCCAAAAAGTCTCCGATCGAGTGAAAAGGTAAAGAAAATTCACAAGAGACCTCAGATAAGAAAGATTAGAGAAAAAAAAAGAAAGTAATCGAATAATTTCATAGTGTCGGAATGGAAGCTGCTTGGGTGAAGAGGCCGGGCTCAACCAATAAACGTCGTAAAAAATAAAAGGGGCTGAAAAAGAAAAAACTTCTAGTGAACATAGGGGGGGGAAAAGCTCTTAAAGAAAAGTGAGAATAAGGGAGGAACAGAGTGAGAAAGACCTCGGAGGGAACTAGCATAAAAAACACGTGAAGTGTTTAGGAAATGAGGATAAAAAAGGGCTCAAGGCGGATTCTCTTCAACGTCCCCCCAGGATCCGGAAAGGACAAAAAGGGGGGACTTCATTGACAGGAAAAAAGATGGGGGGATCACGTCAGAAGACTCCTTGAAATATAAAATAAGAAAAAATTGGGGGCGGGGGAACCTAATCGAAAACCACGTATGAGAAGATGAAGTAGAGAGGGAGAAAGGGGGGAAGTCTTCAGACAACTTCCCTAGAGAAAGGAAAACCGCTCATTAAAGGGGTTACCTCGGGTGGAATTATTATGACGCTCTTCCGGGGGAGAGAAGTGGAAAGGGTGGAAGGAAAGACGACGGAGGGGGGGGGGATCGCGAGGAATTAGGGGGGGAGAAGGGATCCAGCATGCTGGTTCTAAACTTAAGTTGAACAGAAGGAGAGGGTAAAGAGTAATGAGAGGGGACTCAAAACTCTAAGACTTTGAAGTCTGGACTAAAGGAAGCGAGAAAGAGCATGGCAGCGGGACAATCTTCGGTCATTATAGAGTCAGAGAGGGGGGCAAATAGCAACAACCTGAGGCACCTTTTACGTGAATTTCAGACGTCCCCAATGAAAAAAGGGACTTAGAACGACAAAAGAAGCTGAATGTTGCAAACAGAAGGAAGAAAAGAAAGGAAACCCTATAAAAGTGGAAACCCGTACTCTCGGGTCTCCCTGAAGGAGGGAGGGAGAAGGTAGCGAGGGGAATGGCCAAGGTCAAAAACGGGGGGTATATCGAAGAAGATCTTCTAAAAAAACTGATGTGATGACAAGAGGTATCCCGTCTCAAAACAATAGGGGGGAAAAATCTTCGTCATACGAGGAGGAGAAATGACTTACCAAGGATAATGTTACAGGTACATAGAATGGTGCGGCAAGGAAAAAGTGGTGGCAACCGCTCGGATGGGATTACAGGAAAGAAGGGGAATGTTAAGAAGGTGAAAAATGACAATGACCAGTTGGGAAAGGGGAAGGGGAGAGGGGGGAACATACTGGGCTAAGGTTCATGCCTCCGCTCAACCGAGGTCCTCAGGAAGTTCTCTATAAAAAGAGGGGGAAGACGGGGCACACAGGGTCGAAACTCGCAAAGTTTCTCGTAAGG
>Ga0179591_1433747_pt1 | contig 14811 bp, 28 predicted proteins | sample CZOMad2_1_08_16f_FD_182891 | JGI IMG/M metagenome (GOLD analysis project Ga0179591, IMG submission 182891) | Vadose zone soil fungal communities from Angelo Coast Range Reserve, California, USA - CZOMad2_1_08_16fungal (PacBio error correction) | ecosystem: Environmental > Terrestrial > Soil >...
CGGTTGAAGCTCTGATACCTGGCAAGGAAAAGGAAAAGGAGGAGAAAGGGGAAAAGAATGGCCCGAACGATTTCGTGGGAAGGAAAGGATGAGAGACAGAGAAAGAGTCACACATTTTTTACTCTGCCTCGGGAAAAAAGACAAGATCAAAGGTAAGAAACAGAGAGCGTTCCCGTTCGGTTGGCGAATCGATGGGGAAGGGGATAAGCTGTCATCATACCACACGGAAGGGAGGGGCTGGGGGAAAAAAGGGAATAATGCTTCCTACATTAAGAAAAAGAAAGCAGCCAATCTCCGCTGGCACAAGTCGTTAATTCACCTATGCAACAGAAGGGAAAAGAAGGACAAATTTCATATTCCATCGAGAAAGAAAAGTTCGGGGGAAATCTCGTTTTTCTGTACGAACAAGAGGGGAAACACCACAGGTCTTGGTGGGAGAGTAAAAAATCTCTTAAAAGGAAAAGTGTTTTTTCTCCTTTCCCGGAAAAAGTGGAAGGACAAAGAGAAGGAAAAGGGGGGGGTCTGGAAAGAAAAGGGGAAATGACTTTTACACCACTTTGCAAAAAGGAAGGAGGGATACACCATTATTCACTATCTTCCGGGTGGGGGAAAGGGGGGAGAGTCTGGTTGCCTTCTCTTTTGCAACAGAAAAGGAAAGCTGAACGTGCCTTTACAACTCGCAGACGCGGGAAATGTTCTTCATTCCAGGGAAAAGAAAAAAAGGTCACTGCGGTTCCTCTCAAAAAAGAGGGAAAGAAATTGAGAAAAAGAGGAGGACTTCCCCTATAGAGATTGGGAAAGAGGACGGCATATCCTGTTATTCCGGACGGGAAGAGACAAACTCTTTCTTACCTTTCCATGACGCCGGAAAAAAAGTCACTGTACCCCTTTTCTCGGTTGTGAGTAAAATCTTCCCCGGGGGGGGGGGGACCTAGTCCTCTTCCTCCCGCCGAGCAAGAGGAAGGAAAGGAAACACCGCGGCGCTCGTGCCACCGAAAGAAAAATCTGAAAGAAAAAGGAAAAAAAAATTTTTCCCGTCATTTCCCCAGAACAGGAGGAAAGAAAAAGTCCCGACCAACTCCGTGGGGGGAAAAGGTATGAAGAGGAGAGCCACCCACACTTTGACCCATCCGTGAAGGAAAAAAGGAAGTCAGGGGGAGAAAGGCACGCATATTTTCGTACAGAAAAAAGGAAGGAAAGAACAGTCCACGTTTCCCTTGGGGAGCGCTGGAATATTAAATTTGTGGAGGGGGAGGGGAAAAGGGACGTCGTTGAATTCACGTAATTACTGGGAAGGAAGAATTGGAAGCTGCAAAACTCATTATTCCCTTGAGAAAGAGGAAGAGAGGAGAAAAGGGGGAAAAAGAAGGGGCCCATCGTCACGAACGGCCGTTGTTGTCAGGAGGGAAGAAAAGAAGGAAAGAAGAAAAGGACGGCCCCCCAAAAAAAAAAAGAAAAAAAACAAAAAAAAAAAAAAAAAAAAAAAAAAACTCCCCCCCGCCCCAAGAAAACAACTCCAAAAATAAAAAAGAGAGGAAGAACTCAAGAAAAGAAGTTACTCTCCCCTTTTAATTCTTATTGTTATGAAAATGGTGAAGTTTATAAGGGAAAAAACCTATTCCACCCTTTTTTACTTAGGAAAGAAAAGAAAGGGGGAAGGGGAAAATCGCTTTTCTTAATCCACTACATCTTCTTGCAAGGAAGGGGTGAAAACTGGGCCATTTAGAGATGGAGACGTCCCCTATCCTTTTAGAGTCAGAGAGATAGAAAAAAAAAGAAGGACTTTCTCCACGGCAGAGGGGAGAAAAAGAAGTGTTGAAGCAAAAGAAGGTTTCTTCTTTGAAAGGAATGGGGAAGAAGAAAGGGAAAGAAAAGAAGACATCTCCCTACCATCTTTGTCTCGTGGGAAGAGGGTATGAGAATGCTGAAAAGATCATCCCCTTCCACTCAATTTTCGACAAAGGCGCACTGTTCACAAGGGAGAAAAAGAACGGAAAAAGAAAAACGTCCTTTCTTTAACTCTGGCAGAGGGGTCGAGGAGGGGGGCCTCGGGAGGGGGAGGAGAAACCCTCTCATAATCGAATAGGAAAAAGTAAGAGGAGGAAAAAAAAATACTTCTGTATCACTACGGCAAAAGGAAAAAGGGGGGGGAAGAACTGGACATAGAAAGAAAAAAAATAAAACTACATTTTTACTGGGGGAGGAAAGGGGGGGAAGAAAAGAGGCATAATCTCACTTTTAAATTCTCGGGTGGGAAGAAAAGACATTAAGGGGACATCAAAGAGGGGAATCGGCTCTCTTGGCTGGGGAAGAGGGGGGGTGGGGGGACGGAAACCTTCATCACAGAGAGGGGGAAGAGAAGTTTTTCTGTAAATACTCTCCAAACCTGGCAAGGAGGGAAGTGAATAAAGGCCTTCGGATTCAAGTGGGGGAAGGTTTCTCACCATGCTTGCCCTATAGAAAGGGGGGGGAAAGTAAAGAAGAAAAAGAACTGCTTCACTTTACTTACAACTCGCCAGGGGAAGGAAAGAGAAGGAAAAAGGAAGAAAAAGAATTCAGAACCGTCGGGGGACCCCCAGAAAAAAGAAAAGGTCAAAGAAAGGGACGATTACTTTTTCACATCAGAGAAAAAAAAAGAGAGAGATGTTACCCTTTCAATCGGGAAGGAAGGGGGGAAAGTTGAGCGGGAAAAAAAAAAGGCGGAACTTTAATTGACTCCGTCCCCTTGCCAGGAGGAGAGAAGAAAAGGAAAGAAACGAATTGGAGGGGAAAAAAGGGTAATCTCGCCTCTCCTTCTAAATTGATAAAAGGGAAAAAAAGGGCCTGTTTATCCACTTTACCCTGGGAAAGGAGTGAAAAGTTCCATTTTTGGCGAGGAGAGAAAAAAAAAAAAACTCCGTGTTTGTCAGGGGGGGGGAAAGGAAGGGGGAGACCCAAAAAAAAAAAGAAAAGAGATCCACTTTCCTCCTGTGAATAGGAAAAAAGAAAAAGGGGGGGAAGGGGGGGGTCGTAGCCGCACACCGAGATTTTTAAAGGGGAAAAAACGGGTCCTGAAGAGAAGCTGGAATTTAAATTGTTCTTGTATTCGTACAGAGGGGAAGGAGGGGGAAAAGGGAACTGTTCCTTATACTATCGACTGGGGGAAAGAGAAGAGGAACGCTGAAGGAGGGAACGAGTGCCTCATTCTGAATGGAGGGAAAAGGGGGAAGGAAAAAAAAAAAGCGTCACGAACGGCTCTTGTGGGAGGGGGGAGGGGTGAGGAGGGAAAGGGCTCTCCCCTTTTTTAATCTGAGGGTGGAGAAGGGGAGGGAAGGGGGAAAGTGGAAGATGCCACGCCTAACGGCGCATAGTTGAAGGGGGGGAGGAAAAAAAAAATCAGGAATCTGGAGAGGAGGAGTCATTGCCGGTTAAAAAAGAAAAGGGGAGAGGGAAAAAGAAAAAAAACGAATCGGAATTCTTTTGAGAAAATCGTGTGAGGAGATGGAAGGGAGAAAGAGAAGGCAACAACAAAAAAGTTCTACACGGCATCGTTACGTTCTACCATCGACAGCAAAAAAGGAGAAGGAAAAAGGGGAAAACCGATACCTGGCAAGGCACTTACAGAGAAAGACCAACGATTCAAAAAAAAGACGGGTTCTCTTTCCTACTTCCCAAGGTGGGCAAGGGGAAGAGAAAAAAAGGCGTGCATCTCCACGACTTCGAAGAAAAAAGGAAACAAACTTCAAAAATCTTTTCCGGCGGGGGGGAGGAAAAGGGAAACAGAAAGGAAAGACCACAAAAAGAAGGCCTTTCCCTACAAAAAAAAAAGAAGGAAAGACGAGGGATTAATGCGTCCGACATTACAAAGGGAGGGGGAAAACGGGGCACAGATCGTTTAATTCACCGACGGAAAAAAGGGGAAGGAAGGAAGAAGGGCATATTCCCCACACGAGCCGAAAAAAGGGAGTCAAGTACAAAGAGGTGTTGCGTTAACTACAAAGAGGGGGAGGAAAGGGGGAAGGAGGGGGGACCTTCAAAATCATAAAAGAGAAAGGGTTGAAGATTTTCAAACTTGTTTGGTGGGCGAAGGGGGAAAAGAAAAAAAGGGGGAGACGCCCACTTGACAAAAAGGGAGAAGAAAGAAACTGGGGCAAGAAAACTTTGTCACCGTCTTCTGATGCAGGAAAAGGTTTTCTCACCAGAAAAAGAAAGAAAGAGGAAAGGGAGATCCGGACTGCGGGGGGGGAAAAAAGGGGCTTACTTCTTGAAAAAAAAGAAAAAAAAAGAAAAACGAACGTTGCCTTACAATCGCCAGGGGGGGGGAAAGGGGAAAAAGTAATAAAGAGAAAGCCTTTCCCTTCTTGTTGCCGAGAAGGAAAAAAAATTTATGGTCCGCGAGGAAGAAAAAAAAAAGGAGTAGTCTTCCCTCCTCTCATGTTACCCGGGGGGGGAGGGGTATGCCTCCTTCCTATTGGGAGAAAGGAGGGGGCATCCGGGGAAAAGGCCAGGCCTTCTGATTCAATTACCTTGAGAAGGGGAGAGGGAACTTCTGCCCCCGGAGAGGGGGGGGGGGGAAAGAAAAAGGGGAAGTCACCCACCTCTTACGATCTTGCTAAGGGTGGAAAAGGTACCTTTACCTTAATCATAGAGGAGAAGGGGGAGGGGCAAACATTGAAGGGAAAAGGGGAGGATTTCCCTACAAACTCCTTTTTTAAAGTGGGGGGGAGGAGAGAGGAGCCCTGCTGCCACCACACGTTGAAAGAAGGGGAGGAAAAGACCGCCGGGGGAGGAAACCATATTTTTCTTACTCACACCGAGGGTGAAGGGAAAAAAAAAAAAGTGTCCTTGAAAAAAGTCCCATCTTTTTCGGGGAAAAGGAAGGGGAAGGGTCCCTTAGGGGGAAAAAGGGGAAGGAAATGTTCCCTCTATATTTGCATTATAGTTCCATGCGAGGGAAAAGGAAGGGAAAAATAAAAGAAAAATGCCGAAGTCTTTATGTTCGGACCGGAAATAAGAAGGAAAAAAGGTCGAGAAAGGTGCGAACTTTCAAAATGCGAGGGAGGAAAAAGGAGAGAAGGAAGGGGGAAGCTTGATGGTGTCTGAAAAGGGGCAAGAGAGACTGGGGAGAAGGCGCAATAGTTTTCCGAGAAGAAGAGGGGGGGACCGTGAGGCACGATCCCGTTGTCCGGGGGGAGGGGGAAGAATCGGGAAAGGAAAGCGTTTACTTTCCTTTCCAGGGAGGGGAAGGAAAAGGATGGAGGAGAGGTCGACGTCCACGATGCGTTAAAGCCACGAAGAGAGAAAAAAAGAGAGTGAAAAAAAAAGGAGACCATCTCCCTCCACGATTTCTCAATAATTCAGGGAGGGGGGGGAAAGAAAGGGAAAAAGAGAAAAAGGGGGGAAATAGGTAGTGGATGGAAGCTTTCCCTCCCATCTTGGCCATGGGCAGAGGGGAAAGGGGGAAAAAAGGAAACGATTTCTCCTTTCCTTCTTGGAAAGAGAAAGAAGGGAAGAAGGGGAAAAAGGACTAGATAAAAAAAGAAAACGCAGTTCATTCTTTTTGCTAACATCGATGGGGGAAGGAGGGGGAAGAAATCAATACCAAAAGGCTTGACTCTTGGGAAGAGTGGAGGAAGGAGTCGTCTCGTCTCCAGGGAATGAGATGAGAAGGGGGAAAGAAAAAAATAGAAGGGAAAAAAGGGAAAGAAGGACTTCGTGACTTCACCGAAGGGGAAAAAAAAGGGAAAAAGACGCAATTTCATATTCCAGAAGGGGGGGAGGAGCCACGAACACGATTTTGTACTAGGGGAGGGAAGGAAAAGAAAGATCACGGTTAAATCTCGGTGTGCGTACGAAAAAGAGCCTCGGGGTTGGAAAAAAGATCGTTGGCTGTGTACAAGGGGGAAAACGTGTGGTGGGCCGCCGGGCGCGGGGGAAAAGGGGAAGAAAAAAGCACCCCCTTGAAATCCCAAACCCGGGGGAGGAGATAGGGGACAACTTTGGCAACCGTAAGGGGGAGAGGGGGGGGGGAAAAAAGGGATCACTATCTTCCTTTGTGGGGAAGAGGGGTTCCCTTATCGTCTGATTGAAATGGGGAAGAGAAAAAAGGAGAGGAAGACTCTGAACTTTACTTACAACGAGGGAAAGGGGGGAAAGCGAAAAGGATTCTTCATTCCAGTTAAGAAAGGGGAAAGGGGAGGAAAGGCGGTGCCGCTCACCAATCTGGACGGGGGGGAAAAAAAGGGAAGGAAAAGGAGAAACACCACACTACTTATTATTAACAGAGAGAGAGGGGGGAAAGGGAGAGGGGAAAAAGGGCCGTCCTATTTTTTATAGGAAAGGAAGGGTGGGAAATGACCTGGAGGGGACCCTGCCATTCCTTCTAGAAAGGAAGAGGGAAGGGTGTAATTCCACGTTTCTAGGAGGGAAAAGGGAAAGGAGTTGGAAGTCCTTCCTCTCCTTCCTAATTGAGAAAGAAAAGGGGAAAGGAAAAAAATCGTTCTCCTTTTAGCCAAGGGGTAAAAAGGGGGAACTCCTGAAGGGGAGGTCTTTCCCATAACTTCGGGAAAAAGGGGGGGGGGTTCCCGACAAACGAAGGGGAAAAGGTGGGGAAAGAAAAGATTAATCCTTTTGCCTAAAAAGAAAAAGGGAAAGAGAATCCACCCAATACCTTTTGTGTTCGTAAGGGGCCGCCAGAGGGGGGGAGAGGCGGAGAGAGAGGGGGGGAAAAATTCTCCAACGTTTTAAAGGGGGAAGGGGGGAAGATGAATTGTGTCGGGGGGGAAAAGGAAAGGGGAAAGAGAACGCGGGGAAAAGGCACGCGAGATTGGCGATGAGAGGCGCGGAGGGAGGAAGGAGAGGGAAATTGGAGACGAGGCCGAAGTCGTGATGTTCAGGAAAAAGGGAAAAAAAAAAAAATTGGGGGGTTCGCGGAGAGGAAGATTTCTCCACCCTCTGGAAAAGGGAAGGAGCAGGGGGGAAATGATGGTGTCTGACCCTTTCTGAAAGGGGGAGGGGAAAGGAACGGGCATAGGGGGGAAAAAGAGGGTCGTTAATCTTCTCTCCTCTCTGGGGGAAAAAAGCAAGAAAAAAGAGGGGGGAGAAGGAAAAAAAGAGAGAGCGGTGCGTGCCTTGCCATGTATCTCGCTTCAACCCGAAGAAGGGAAAAGGAGGAAAGAACAGGGGATAAGTCAAAAAAAAAAGAGAGATCCTGACTTCTACACTGCATCGTGGAAGGAGGGAAAAGAGAAAAAGGAAAGGAAAAAAAAGATAACCTGGCAATGCAACGTCCCCTCGCGATAAGGGGGGGGAGAGGAAAAAAAAAACGGCGTGGAGAAGAAAAAAAAAGGGGCTCGTTTGCCTACGTCAACGGGGGGAAGAAAGGAAAAAAGGGGAAAAGGGAGGGGCTCCCACGACAGTCGATCAGCCCCGGAAGAAGAAAAAAAACAGGTGGGAAAAAAGGAGGAAAAAAAATCGATTTTGCCAGTTCCTCACCAGTTCAAAAACGGAGGGGAAAAAAAGGGAAAGGAAAGGAGAAGCCGAATCACGACTGAGGGGAGGGAACCCGCGCATCAACTCAGAAGAGAAGAAAAAAGGAGTCAGGGAGGGAAAAAAAAGGATGCAACCGACTGTACTACTTACCAGAAAAGGAAGGAAAAGAGAAAAGAAAGGAGTGGGACTTTTTTCTGGGGGGGAAGGGAAAAGGAGGAGTCAAGTGAAAAAGGGGGCGTGCCTTACTGACACCACATTGTCTTGGGGGGGGGAAGGAGGAAAGAAAAGAGGCTCTCTTTTGCTGTTCCGGCAAGGGAGGAAGAGGGGGGGGGAGAAACAGAAAGACTCCCCTTTGACAACAAGGGGGGGGGGAAAAGAAAAGGCGGGGAACTGACTGGAACAACTTTGGTCAAAGGAAAAGGGAAAAAGGAAAAACAGGAGCCCGAGCAGGAAAAGAGGCGGATTACCTTCTTACTACTAAAAAAAAAGAGGAGAAGGGAAATGACTTACAACTCGCCATGTTATTGAAAAAAGAGGAAGGGAAGGACCGTGAAAAAAAAAGCCGTTCCCTCTTTGCCTGCTAAAAAAAGAGGAAGAATCACCGATATGCCGATGACGGGTAACGATAAGAGGGGGGGGGAAAAGAGAGGAGAGGCATATCCTGTGATCCTGGCCGTAAGAGGGGGGGGGGAAAAAGGGGGAAAGGGACGGTTCTGGGCTAAGAAGGAGGGAAAAAACAGGCCGGAGGTAATTCACTTGTCAGCTTCTGAAAAGGGGGAAAAAAAAAGGGGATACCGCCCTCCGTCGAAAGGGATAGGAGGAAGATGGGGGAGGAAGACGTACTTTTGGCAAATTTTCTGGAAGGGAAGAAAAAGCCTTGCAGGGTTTGGCGAGTCTTGACGAGGGAAGAGAAAAAAAGAGAGGATTGCGGCGGCGCCCACCACACGTGAAAGAAAAAACCGACTGGCCGCCGGTGAAGTTCGGAACACAAGAAAGGGGGGGAAAAGGGGCTCTCACAAAGGAAGGGAAGAAAAAGAGTTAATAAACATCCCACTCTTTTTTTAGGGGGGGAGAAGGGAGGGCGTCATCAGTCGGTGCCTTCTGTGTAATTCACGAAGTTAGGGGAAAGGGAAGATGAGTAGGAAGAGGGGGAAAAAAAGGGAGAACTAGTCCTAATTCTTGGAGGAGAAGAAAGGGAAAAAAAGAAAAAACGGGCCGTTTTGTCTGCTGCCGCAGGGGGGGGGGAAAGGAGGAAACTACTGGCACAAAGGAGGACAAGACCATTTCTGTAATGGCGGAGAAGGGGGAGGGGGGGCCGAACGGCGCATAGTTTTCGCGAGGAGGAAAAAGGGGGGAAAAAGGGAACTTTCGAAAAGAAAGGGAAAAAAAGGACCATTTCCTTTCCATCATCAACCTGTATAGGGGATGGGAAAAAAAAAAACCCGAATCCGGATTCCCTGAGAATCGTGAGGGGGGAGGAAGAAGAAAAAAAACTCTAAACAACAAAAAAGAAAAAAAGGAAAAACACGGCATCGTTTACGTCGACCCTCTCCTCCAGATGAGCAAAAGGAGTAAGAAGGGGAAGAGGAGAAAACCCAAAGAAAGAACGGCAGACTATGAAGGGAAGGAAAAAAAGAGAGCCGACCATCTTTTGTCTCGTTTTCCTACTCAAAAAGGGGGGAAGAGAAGAACTATGCGCCGTTCGGCGTGGCCTCTCAACGAAGAGGAGGGAAAACAAGACAGAAAAGGAGTTCCGTCTTTTTCTAAATAGCGAGGGGGGGGAATGAAAAAAAGAGAAAGAAACACGGTCTCGTTCTTGACGCTGTGCATCGGAGCGAGGGAAGGGGGGGAAAAAGAAGAAAACTCGTTATAAAAAAGGGGGGGGTTACTCCCCGGCGCAGAAAGAAAGAGAAAGCCGCCTAGTATTCAGGAACAGTACTGAGGGGAAGAGAAAAGAATACCAGAGGAGGGGGAGTCGCTGACCGACAACGAAAACGATTGGGACTTTTTAGGAAGAAGGGGAAAATCTCAGGGGGGAAAAAGAATGGCGTCCGTACGACACCACAAGGGAAAAGACGGCCAGTCGGCTCTCTTTGGCTGGGCAAAGGGGAGGGGGAGGCCAAGCGACTCCCCCTTTTACCAACCACGGAGGGGGAGAGGGGGGAAAAAGGGAAAAAACGTTCTGGTGTAAATTACTGGAAAAAAGGGAAGGGGGAGGGGGAAATGGGAGAGAAAAAAATCTTCCCTCTTTTTTTCCGGTAGAAGGAGAAGGGAAGGGAGAGGGCAACATCGTAAACCTCCGGGGCAAAGAGGGGAAAGTTGAAGGAAAGAAAAGGCTTCATTCCATTGCTGAGCCCAGCTTTCACGGAGGGAAAGGGAGACAACTCATAAAAAAGGAAGGAAGAAGGAAAACAACAACAACTTATTATTATTAAATATATCTTTGAAAAGGGGGGAAAAAGGAAAGGAGCCCGATTTTTGATCTCACCCGAGGAGAGGGGAAAAAGAAAATCTAAAGAAATCGGGCTTCTAGAGGAAGGGGGTGGGCTATTTTTAACTCAAGGTGGGAAAGGGAAGGCGGGGGGGGGTGCGCTGGGGGGAAAAAAGTAAGCAATTTAATCCTCCGCGAAGGGGAAAAAAAGGGGAAGAAAAAGACCCACCTGCGGTACGATCGTGGCTCAGGTTGAAAAAGGAGGGGATCCGAGAAAAGGGAAAGAAAGTCTTCCATTTTTGGCGAGGAGGGAAGGAAGGGGGGCAAAGTGGCGTCTCGGTCTGCAGTTTTCAGGAAAAATGGACATCAAAAAAAAAAAGGAAAAATGCCTCCTTGATCGTCCACCAAGACAGGGGGGGGGGAGGGAAAAAAAGAAAAGGGGGGGAAAAAAAAGATTTACCGTGAGATTCTGCGGGAAGGAGAAAAGAAGTTGAGAGAGTGGGTCTTTTAATCTTCCAGTCGGGGGGGGAAGAAGGGGGGGGGAAGGATACTAGCTACTTTTGCCCGAAGAGGGGAAAAAGGGTAGGACCGAGAAAAAAAGGGTAGTAACCTGGAATCGCTCCGATGCCCATCGTCACGAAAGAGGGGTGGGGAAAAAGGGGGAGAAGGGGGCGAACTGGCAAATCGATTTCGAACAAAGAAGGGAAGAGGGGAAATTGGGTTAAGGGAAGGAAGGGGTCCGTTTAGATTCCCACGCCGAACGGCGAGGGAAGGGGGAAAAAGGGGGCCGTAGGCAAACGAGCCCCCGATTTTCAGGGAAGCGGAGAAAAGGAAAAAAAGGGGGGCAGTTCCGGAAGAAGAGGGAAGGGGGTAGCTCTTCACCTCTATCTTAATTCATTGAGAGAGTGGGGGGGGAGGGGGAGAGATATCACTCAAACACCCTATGATTAAGGCAAGAGGGGAAAAGAGGAAAAAATCCAATTCTCAGGAGAGAAAGAAAAAAGGCACGTCACCTCTCTATAAATTTTGCGGAGGGAAAAAAAAGGGAGCATCCAAATCGATGCTATAGACAATGCCCAGAAAGAGAAAAAAAAAAAGACTCTTGAAAGGGAGAGGAGAGACACTACCTTCTATCCTCCCTTCCATCAATGGGAAAAAGAAAAAAGCGTTCCAGTCGTTTCTAAAGCGAGGGGGAAAGGTAACCACGGAAGGGGGGAGAAGAAAGGAGCTATTCCGGTTCCGAACATCACGGAATGAAGAGGGAGGGACGACTTTACGACCGCGCAGACTCTACAAGAAAAAGGAGAAAAAAAAGGCAGTCGTGAGGGGAAGGAGAAAATTTTCATATTCTCAGCGAAAAAAAAAGGGGGGGACTTTTCTTTCAAAGGGGAAAGAAAAGGAAGGGAAAAAGAGGTGTGCGGTACGACAAAGATGGCGGGAAAAAAAATTGGGGAAGGCCAGTCTGCTCTCTGGGGAGGGGGGAAAGAGGGGGGCGCCGGGCCGCCGGAGCGGGGGGAAAACAAATTTTAAAGAAAAACAAACCCTTGTCAAGACTTTCGGGGGGGGAAGAAAAGGGAAAAAAAAAGAAAGGGGAGGCAGTTAACAGGGTACCAGAGGGAAGGGCGGGGGTACGAGAAGGGGCTTACTCTTTCAACATCGGAAAAAGGGAAGGGAAAACGGAACGTGACTTCACCTAGAAAGGGAAAAAAGAAGAAATGTCCGGGGAAAAAGAGGATCCCAGCCTTTTCACGGGGGGGGAGGGAAAAAAGAGTCCTCATCACCTTATATGAAAAGGGAAAAAGGAAAACGAGGATGGAAGGGGAAAGAAATATTCCTTTTATTCCTTGCGGTCAAGAGGGGGGGGGGGCGCGGGGAAAGGAAGGGAAGAGAACTGAAAGGAGGGAAATTACCAGGGAAAAGGGGAGGCACTTCCGCTCTGCAAAAAGAAGGGAAGAAAAATACTAAAAAAAGGCCTGCTCCCTTTCTCCCCGAAAAAAAGGAAAAAAGGTGAGCCACGGTCCCCTGTAACGGAGGAAAGGGGGGGGGTTTAGAAAAAAAGGGCCAGGGTTTTCGGGGGGGTGGGGGGTTGTGTGGGGGGGGGGGGGGGGGGGGGGGGGGGGGGGGGTGGGGGGGGGGGGGGGGGGGGTGTGTGGGGGGGGGGGGGGGGGGGGGGGGGGTTGGGTGGGGGGGGGGGGGGGTTTTGGGGGGGGGGGGGGGGGTTGGGGGGGGGGGGTGGGGTTGGGGGAGGGGGGGGTTTTTGGGGGGGGGGGGGGGGGGGTGGGGGGGGGGGGTTTGTTTGGGGGGGGGGGGGGGGGGTGGGTTGGGGGGGGGGGGAGAGGGGGGTTGGGGGGGGGGGTTGTTTGGGGGGGGTGGAGAGTAGAAAAGACGGGGGGCTTTTCCTGCAGTTTACAGGAAAGGAAAAAAAAAAGGAAAAAAGCCAAAGAGATCCGACTGGCCGCCTGTGAAGCGGAAAAGAAAAGTAACCAAAAAAAAAAAGAAAGGCCACGTGTCCTTGAAGAAAAGTCCCATCGTTGGAGGGGGGGGGAAGGAAAGAGGGAGGTAATTCGTCCAGTCGTTTTGCGTCGGTGGAATTCAAGAGGGGGGAAATAATGGCGAAGGAGAAAAGTGGAGAACTATTCCTAAGTCTTTCTTGTTGAACAAGGAGAGGAGAAAGGGGAAAAAAAAAAGGGGAGGCTGACCGCCGTTGTTGACCTGGTGAGAACTGTAAACCACCCCAAAAAAATCTGATGGAGGAAAAAAAGAAGGGAGAAAAAAAAAAGGGGAAAAGCTTATGGTGTCTGACCATTTCTGGAGGGGGGGGAGGGGGAAAAAAAAAATGGGGAATAGTGGGAAGGGAGCCCCCGATGTTCTTTACTTCTCTCATCTGCGGGGGGGGAGGAGAAAGAGAGGGAAAAAAAAAAAAAAAGGAGCGAGCGGTGACGTGCCTTGCCGTTATCGCGCTTCCACCCGAGAGGGGAAAAAAGTAAAGAAAAAGAAAGTGTGAAATGTCAAGAAGATACCCTCAACGTGGACTTCGACCATCTCCGACAAAGGAGAAAAAAAAGGAGAACGTCACCGCTCGATAAAGGTGGCAGGGAAGAAGGGAAGAGACAAGAAAAAGGAGGAAAAAAAAAAGGGGGACTCTTCCTCTTAAACTTGAGAGAATGGGAGGAGGGGAGGAGCCCTTCCAGCAATGGTCATAAAAAGAGGAGAAAAGCGGTACATGAGAAAGAAAAAAAGGGGGGAAAACACGGCGTGTCATCATACCCACTGCCAGGGGGGGGAGAGAGGGGAAAAGGTCCGAACATCACGACTTCGGAGAGGGAAAAGGAAAAAAAAATAAGACTCAAAAGAAAGACGAGTATTTTCAGTCACATACTTCGTGAATGCAAAAAAAAGGAGGAAAAAGAAGAGGGACCATAACCAATTTCATCTTCCAAAAAAAACGTGGGGGGTAGGGAAACTTTTATTTCTCTCATAATCTCACTTAAATCGAGGGGGGGGGGAAGGAAGGGGGAAACGTACTACACAAAAGGAGGGGGGGTGGAAGAAAAAGACGGGGGGGGGGGGGGGAAGGAAAGTATTTCCAACTTTTTTTGGGAGAAGAAGAAAAAAAGCGACGCCTCACTTTTACAACAAAGGGGGGGGGAAAGAAGGGACAATGAAAGAGGGAAACTTTTTCAAAAGGGGGAAAGAGGAAAAAGGGTACAGGGTACCGTTGCTCAAAAGAAAAGAAAAGGGGGGAAGATTGGGAAAGGAAATTGACTCCGTTAGAAGAGACAAAAAAAAGGCAAAAAGGGGGAAAAGGGACATTTTCCTTTCCTCTTCGCAGGCCGGGGGGGAAAAGGCCAGTTCCGACAGGCGGCGCCCAGCAGGGGAAAAAAAAAAATCACAAAGACCGTTTCCCCTCCAAAGAAACACCAACGGAGGAAAAAAAGAAGGAAGAGAACAGTTGCAAAAGGACCAAGAGGGACGGCCTCCTTTTTTCTCTGCACAGAAGGGGAAAGGTCCTCCTTCTAACTTGGAAGAGAAAAAAAAAGGCCTGCGGAAGGGGGAAATTCCTTTTTCGGGGGGGGGGGGGGGGGGAGGATTCCAGTGTGTCAAGGGGAGAGGGAGGGACCTCTCCTTCTCCCTTTCTCCCGGGGGGGGAAAAAAAAAGAGGCTCCTGGTGAGAAAACCGGGGAAAGGGAAAAAGGCTGAAGGGGGGGGGAAGGGAGGTCCCCATAACTTCTTGCAAGGGGGGGGGGGGAAAAGGGAAAAAAAAAAGTGGTTGTCCAAGTGGGCGTTCGGTCTGGAAAGGGGAAAAAAAAAAAATCAAATTTTGAAAAAGAGAGACGACTTGCCGCCTTTTACGCGTCACACAAAAAGGGGAAAAGGGGGGGGGGAGGGGAGGGGGAGACGCACACCGAGATTTAACGTGAGATGACGAGAAAAAGGGAAAAAAGGGGAAAAACGGGGTTCGGGGGAGGGGGGGGAGTCGTCCATGCTGTTGCCTTCGGTGGAAAGGGGAAAAAAAAGAGGAAAGAAAAAACGGAGATTTGGCGAGAGAGTCTGCTCGGTCGTAAGGAAGAAGGAAAGACTGGGTCTTGAGGGGAAAAAAAGAAAAGCTTCCAGTAACTTCCTGTGTGGGGGGAGGAAAGGGGGGTTGACTGGGCGAACTTGCAAATCTATTTCGCAAAAAGAAGAAAAAGAGGTGGAGGGAAGGGGTATTCCACTCCTAACTTCTCATAGTTCAAGGAAGGGGGGGGAAAAAAAAAAAACCCGATGTTCGGGAAGCTTTCTCGCATCAGACGGGGGAAAAGGAAAAAAAAAGGAAAAAATCAATTAGAAAGAAAAAAAAGAAAAGGCATTGAGCCTCCTTTTGTCTTAATGTCGGAAGAAAAAAAAAAGGGGGGGGGAAGGGAAGAAAA